>Ga0172382_10003375_pt1 | contig 25399 bp, 22 predicted proteins | sample Leawel138RmetaG_FD_122245 | JGI IMG/M metagenome (GOLD analysis project Ga0172382, IMG submission 122245) | Leachate microbial communities from a municipal landfill in Southern Ontario, Canada - Leachate well 138R metaG | ecosystem: Engineered > Solid waste > Landfill > Unclassified | place...
GAGCAAGAAGCTCGAAGAGCCGAGCAAGAAGCTCGAAGATCTGAAATTCTCGCTCAACGACTCCGCGAACTGGGCGTAGACCCCGACTCGTTGACCGACTGAGAGCCAGACCGACCCGCTACGGGCGGCGCGCCGGAGCTTGCGTTGCCCCCGCGCGGCGCTGCATGATCATGCAATGCCACGCTGAATCCTTCGCCCGCGCGCGCATGTGGCGCCCCCTGCCCGCCGCATGTGGCGCCTCAAACCCTGCCGCTTCCACTCCGCCAGACAACCATGCCGAGCGGCGCCGCATGATCATGCAGCGCCAGGCTGCATGCCCCGATGCGGTGAGAATTCATACGTAAACCTCTCAGCTCCTCCGGCTCCTCTCCCAGGCCTTCTTCAGCAACCGAAAGCAGCGGAGGGCCACATAGAAGTTTATGCAGGCGGGTGGGAGGTTCAGGCTGCAGATGTCGTCGACTGCGGGGGTCAGGAGGGCGCGAATACTGCGCAAGGTTCTTTCCAGCGGGGAGCAGTTCCACAGGTGAGAGTGCAGCAGGCGGTGGTGAGGAGGGCCTTCGGTAAGCATGGCCTCTTTAAGAAAGAGAAAGGCCTTCTGGGGGTCTTGAAAAGACGGCTCGAACTCTTGGATCGGCGGGAGCGCGAGTAGATCGCACACCAACCCCAGACCCTGGCTCAGCAAGGGCACTCGGGCTTTGGCGGTCCGGGCGACCAGCTCCCAGTCCACCGATCTCTGCTCCACGAGGCAAGCCAGATCTAGAAGTGTCTTCAGGCTACCCCAGCCGTCCTGGGCCCCGTGCATGATCAAGAATAAGGCCTGATCCTCGGTTCCCAGGGTAGGCCACCTGCCGAGCTCGACATCCAGCACCTGTTTCCGCTCCCAGAGGGTGTCGAAGGGGATCTCGAGAGCCACCCATTGAGACAGCAAGCGCCAATGAAGATCGACGGAACAGCTACCGTTCTTCTGGATGAAATTCATAGCCTTGCTGAAGCGGATAAGTGCACGGTCCTGAGACGCTGACAAGCCTGAGGGATAGGTTCGCCGCATCCCCATTTTCAACAAGATCGCCTGGACTTTCTCGGCGTCTTGAGGAGCGACTAGGAGGTCGATATCGCCGAAGGGCCGACAGGTGAGTGTTCCGTAGAGTAGTTGAGAAAGCGCTGCCCCTTTGAAAGTCAGGGCTCGCACCCCTTCGGTTTCTAACTGGTCGAAAATGTGCTGCAGAAAAACCGAGGAGTGCAGAGCAAATCTGGCCGCCCGTACCGCATTTTGTTGCGCCGCTTCAAATCCCGGAGAGCAAGCCCCGCCAGGGAAAATCAACTCGCGGCTTCTTTCCTTCGAGTAAAGCTGAGACAGGACTCCGTGTTGGGCCAAAAAATCGGGCAAACTTAGCGTAGGGGCCGTCAGCGATCTGACCCGCTCCCCTAATTCAAGAAAACGCTCTTCCAGAGATTTCTTCACGATCTCGTCATTCTCTCGAATCACTCGAGCAATGTGGAGTGGAGTCGCCCGGAGTTCGATCAGGATTCAGCAGCCGGAGCCACCTACAACTCCGATGAATACGCCATCATCGAAGCCCAGGGCCTGGTTGCACCCTTTCCCTCGCCGTCTTTCGCTACGTCGTTGTTTTTAAGGCAGCGAAGGTGAAGGCACCGGCGGTGGTGGTGGTACCGGAGCCGGAGGGGGTGGGATTATCACCGAATCGTCATCGCTGCCCCCACTGCCCAGGAGAGCAGCCACGACTCCGATCAGGCCCCCTATTCCCAGGACGGTCCAGAGATTAGAGGATGGTCCCCCAGCAGGAGGGGTTGAGGGATTGACGGTGGATTGACCCCTGGGCGTGTCCGTTGTGCCATCGGTGCGTCCGGGGTTGGAGATGTCCTGGTCGGGATTAAGGTCTCCCATTCCGTCGTCATCGTCGTCATCATCCTCTGCACCGGGTTGGCCCCGGTCTTGAGCACCAAAGGTGACTGGTTCCCCGATCGACTGAGAAAAAGCCAGCGGACCAAAGGCGAGTTTGGCGGCATCGACCCCCTGGTCGAGCTCGTTTAATTTGGAAAAGGTGATCTCTTCAGAGAGGTTGGAAACCAGGTTGGCGTCTCCGTGGAAACGGTGGAGCCCGGTACCGGTGGACGACGTCTCCAAGACGAACTCGCCTTTGGTGGCGACCGCGTTGGAGCGGAAGGTTCGAATGGTCAATGGTGCCTGAACGCTAGCCATGAGCCGCCCGCGCATGAGGTAGACTTCCGACGTCTCTTTGCCTTCGACTAGGTGAAACTCGGAATTCGGGGCAAACCTTACAAAACTGCCGGAGGGCAGCGCAATGGTCACGGTGCCGTTGTTTCCGGTTTGGATGGAGTGCTCTCCGTGTCGCACGTCTCCTTCGCTACTGACCACGACGCCGGTTTCTGGGACTGGTAGGGGGCTGGCCACGATCGGGGTGGATAGGCTTAGAAAAGCCGTCAGCGTAACTCCCGCAATCAATCTGTTCTTCTTCATAAATTTACTCCCCATTTTAGTCAGTCCACTTGGCAGACTTTACGATCTCTCGCATTGCTCCTGCATGCTTGGTGAATGGTCCATGGTCGGCGATTCCGTGCAAGATATAGAACGAGTCTCCCCGGGCCACGATCGTTCGCAGGAACTTCCGATTTCCTTGTTCGTTGTGCTCAGAGCGACCTTCATAGGCAAAATTGTAAGCCGGCAACCCGTCGACTTCGGTCTCTCCTTCGTACTCCACCACTCCGTCCATCTTCTTGGTGATGTACTGGCGGGTAGCCGAGACCACGCTGTCGAGGGAGCGCCCTTTTCTCGGAACCACGGAGATCATCATCAATCCCTGGTCTTCGGCGGGATTTTTGCTGGCAAACACGGCCCTGGTGTTAGGCTCGTCGGAAGGTACGGTGGTTTGTGCCCAATTGCTGGGCGGCGTTAGGGTCAAATCACCCACCACCACAGGACCATTCTCTCGTGCCGCTGCCACCGCCACCGCGGTAGCAAGGAGTAGGATCCCCAATAAGAAACTTTTTCCTTTGAAAAGCATGCTTCCCCTCATCTTCTAAAAAATATTTTCCTATGATAGTTGAATCGTCGCACTGGTGTCAAATTCCTATCGGCTTAACAATTGATCGATTTTTTTCTGTGCATCTTTTAGCCCCGGTTTAAGCCGCAAGGCCTCTCGGTAGTAGTTGAGGGCCAACTGGCGAGACCCCTGGCGCTCAAATTGCTGGGCTAGAGCAAGGACCAACTCAGCATCGTCCGGTAGCATCTCCAGGCCCGAGCGCAAGAGGTTGACGGCGGCCACCGGGTCACCTTCGCGCTCGAGGATCTCGGCAAGGGTTATCCGAGCCCAGGACTGCTGGGGGGCCAGAGTCAGCAACTCGCGCAGGGTAGGGACTGTTTCCTCTTCCCGGTTCAACCCTTGCGCGAGCTTGCTCAAGTTCTTGAGCAGGGTGTGGTAACAGGGGTCGGTCTTCTCCACGCCGTCGTGAGCTGCTCGACGGAGGGCTTCAAACTCGGCCTCGGGGCCTGAGCGCCTGCCGATAGCGGCCGCTAATCGATTCTCCAGGCACAGATCGTCGGGGCGGGCCTGCTTCAGGACTTTCAGAAACCTCTCTTCAATATCCCATTTCTTGTCTTTTTTGGCCCGCTCGATCACCTTCTCTACCTGGTCGTAGCCGCGCTGATTGGGGTGAGCTCCGAGCCATTTCGAGGCGATCTCGGTCCCTTCCCCTGGAATACTTTCCTCCAGCACGTATAAGACGAGAGAAAACCGGCTTTGATAGGTGCTGTCCCGGTAGGCGCGAGTCGCCAATAGGCGAGCGGCCTCAGCTAGCTGTCCCTCCTCGATCAAGAAGGTGAGTTGGTTGTCGAAGACTTGCCGGTGGTGGGGCGCCACTTCGGATGCCCGGGCAAACACCTCTTCAGCTTCTTTTGTGCGTTCGGCCTCACGAAGCGCTTGAGCTAGCGGGAGCAAGACGTCCAGGTTTCGGGAACTGTGCTTATCCGCTGCCGTGAGCAGGGCCAGACGCTGCTCCTGCCTATCGTCTCCGTTGAAGGCCTGGAGTTTCTCCACGATCCTGGCCTGGGCCAGCAGGGTGGAGGAGCGCCAGGGCTGTTGGTCGATGGCCTGGCTGTACAGCTTTTCTGCTTGTTCCAGGTTGAGGGCAGCCTCGGCTCTTCGAGCATACAGAATCTGGCCATCGGCCATCACCGTGCTCCATCCCAGGTAGACGGTCCCTGTCCCCATAAGCCCCAGAAACAGCGAGCTCAGCAGACGCCGGGCAAGCCCCTCTTTGGCTTGCTTGCGGGAAGTGGGAAAGCAGAACGCCAGGCCGAAGAGCCACAGGTGCACCCAGAGCACCGGCCGCTGGACGATGATGAAGTTGAACAAGGAGAAAACCGCCAGCGCCACCAGGCCTGCCCCCACTGCGGCCGCCTCGGTGGGCCGGCGGCCGGAGCGGATAAGGGGAAGAAGCCCGCGCAGGGCCAACACCAGCAGCGCCACCCAGAGCACTAGCCCCGGTATCCCTGTCTCGGCTCCCACTTCCAGAAAGTCGTTGTGGGCGATATCGACGTAGTGGGTGTCGTGATTGGCGGGACGGTAGGTCTGGTAGTTCAGGCCAAACGTACCCGGACCGGAGCCGACCAACGGGTGGTGGGCAATCGCCTTCCAGCCGTGGGTCAAAAGCTCCATCCGGATCTCTTCCTGGGCCACCAGATCTGCCCCCAGGGTTTTCATCCACTTGCCCCAGAAGGCTGATTGCAGACCGAAGATCGGCAGAAAGAGCAGGGCCAGGACGAGAGGAAACCCCACGAACATTTTGGTCTTTTCAATGCTGCGAGAGCGCTGCCGCCACAGCGTGCCGAGCAAAAACAGCGCCGCCAGGCCAAAACCCACCAGGGCGGCTCTGCAACCGGTGGCCAGCAGGGTGGCAAAAAGAAAGGCTGCGCACAAAAGGTGCACCCAGGTGAGCCAGGGGGCGGACTTTTCCACCAGCCCCAGCACCACCACCAGGCCGACCAGCGGTAGTACGGAAAAGGTGTCCGGGTTTACAAACGTGCCCATCAGCGGCCTGAGGGCGCCGCTGCCGGAGTACTGCGTGAGCCCCAGCCACCAGGCGTGGACCGAGGCCCCCAGGCACACCAGCACCAGGGCATGGGCCATCTGCCTCCACTGCTCCCGGCTTCGGATCCCGACCTGGCAGGCCACCAGAAAAGCCGTACCTCCCACCATGGAGCCCAGGGAACGCAGGCTGAGGTGGGTGTCGATGGTGAAGGCCGTGCAGATGGCCATCCAGGCTAAAAAGGCCAGTGCCAGGTCGCTCCGTGGTTCCGCGTACGGCCCGGTTCCCGCACCCAGCCTGGCCAGGCCCGTGATCACGGCCAGTATGCCCCCCAGCGCGATCGGCACCCCGGGATTCAACCGGGTGGGAAAAAGCACGAGCGTCAACCCCAACACCACAACCGCCAGAACGGCCAGGACCGGGCCAAGCCAGGGGTGTTTAGAAATGTGAGGGGCGGATAGCGACATGGCGGTGATGAAGGCCATCTTTATGCAAGAGTCTTTCAATCCTTTTGTATAGGTCATCCGGATTTGGGTAAAGTGTGCTCGTTAGTGACAGGCGCACAAACCATTGCCGAAAGTACTGCAAAGGGGGGGGCGCTACTAGGGCGCCTGAAGAGGTCCTTTTCCTCTTAGGCCGGAAAGCAACCCGCGGAAATGGGTGTACACGACCGTCTCTTCAAAGAACTCTTCTGTTCACCTATTGCTCCATCCTAATTCAGCGCCATCGGGTCCCGGTCTATCCGATAGCAATGCTCTCTTATTCGTCTCCTCGTAAACCGGCTCCATCGAGCTTTGAAATCAAATTTCCGGATTTCCAGCCCCTCTGTTTCCGATACCGCACGATTCAACTCAACCGATTGCAATGGCAAGACTTTGTACGACGGGATAATCCCGTCGCCGCCGCGCTCATGAGCAGGATGCACATCAAACAAAAAGATCGACCTGCGGTCAAGACAGCTTGCCTCCGGCTTTTGGGCAGGCAAAATTTGGATAAAGCTCGCTCCATGCTGGTCTCGCATTTCGTCGATCACTATCTACGGCTTGACCCAGTAGAAAAGATCAGGTTTCATGATGAAGTAGAGAGTTTGCCACCGGAGGAGACAAAGACTGTCATGGATTTAATGACCAGTTGGGAAAAGGAAGGCCTGGAAAAAGGCCTGGAAAAAGGCCTGGAAAAGGGCCTGAAAAAGGGACTGAAAAAGGGCCGCCAAGAGGTCGCCCGGCGGATGCTCTCCATGGGTTTCACGAGAGAGCAGATTCAACAGGCCACGGAACTTTCCGAGCAGGAAATCATCGACCTGGAGAAAGAGCAGGGGCCGAGCGGAAGCTAGGAGCCCTACGACAAGCCGCTGTGCACCCTGGCCCACCTATTTCTCTCCAGCGTTCCCTAAATTGACCAACTCTCCAGCATGCTTAGCAAAGGGCCATTTAGGGGTACAGTCGAACGGTCGCCACTTTCGGCAGGGAGAGAGAATGCTTCAATGAGAAAATCATTTTTCACCATACTTCAGATCGTTCTGCTTCTTTGTTTCTGCGGGAGCCCAAGCCTGGCTCAGGAGGCAGGCGGTGGGGTACCCGCCGCGGGGAATCCGGTGCAGGTGCCGGAATTGCAGGGCGGTTCTCTGGTTCCCCTTTCACCGGAGGATCACGTCTTGCGCGCGGGCGATCAGCTCGTCTTACACGTGGCCAGCCTGCCGGATCTGCCCAGTACCTACACGGTGAGGGTCGACGGCTTTTTCTATCATCCTCTGATCGGTGAAGTGCAAGCAACCGGCCGCACCCTGGCGGATCTTCGTAAAGAGGTCCAGGGTAAACTGGCCAGGGAACTGCGAAAGCCTGATTTCCGGTTGGGCCTGGTGCAGGTGGCCCAGCACTCGGTGGCGGTTCTGGGGGAGGCCCGAAACCAAGGTACCTTTCGAGTGGGAGTCGGAGGTTCGGTGCTCGACGTGATTGCCGCTGCCGGTGGGCTCTCCGCAAAGGCTGATTCTGACCGCGCCGTACTCTTGCGGGGAGAAGAAAGAATAGAACTTTCACTAAAGCCTGAAGTCGGTGGAGGTCTCACTAAGGTGAGGTCCGGTGATATTCTGTATATCCTTCCGGGTGCGCCGGTCAATGTCGTGGGGGAAGTGACTGCACCGGGCGTCTATTCGTTGAGCCGGGTTAGCGGAAGCCCTTATCAGGCGATTCTAGCGGCAGGTGGGGCCAAGGAAGAGGCCTCCTTAAAGCGCGTACGCCTGGTCCGCTCTTCTTTGCCCGAGCCGATCATCTTGAACCTTTCGCCAGAATCAACTGAGCCATTGCCGGAAGAGGCGCAAACCTTGCGCGAAGGTGACATTTTGGTTGTGCCGGCCCGCCAGGCCGTGATACTGGGTGCTGTATCCAATCCAGGGGCCGTGCCTCTAAGAGGGGATGAGACTCTCCTGGATCTGCTCCCATCACGAGTAGGTAAGGACTCCGACATTCGCCAGATCATGGTTGTGCGCTCAGACGATGTTCAGAAAAATCGTGAAGAGAACGAAGAGTACAATCTCGAAGAATACTTCAAAGAGGGAAAGGCTGATATTGCCGCCGTGCCCATCCACGACGGGGATATAGTGTATGTTCCTGAAAAGGGAAAGAGCGGGCTTTCATTTCTGAAACGTGGAATCAGCATTATGACCCTCATTAACATTGCCCGCTGGTTATTCTAGTCGCGAATGGTCCTCATTGACGGCGTTTGATTGACCCCTGGGTGTGTCAGTTGTGCCACCAGGCGTGGACCGAAGCCCTAGGGAGCCTGTTAGAAATTTGGGGAGGGAGGTTTGCAGAGGAGCTTCATGTGGAAAAAAAATGAAGCTAACGCGGTTGGGGTACGGTTGGGGAGGTTTCTTTTAGTATGAAGTATCGGTCGGATGTTGATGGTCTGAGGGCGGTGGCCGTCATCGCTGTCCTTATGTATCACGCCCACCTGGGCTTTCCAGGTGGCTACGTCGGTGTCGACGTTTTCTTCGTGATATCAGGCTTTCTGATCACGTCTATTTTGCTAAAGAAGCTGCGGGACGGCACCTTCTCTTATCTAGATTTCTGGGAGCGCCGTGTCAAGCGTCTGGTGCCGGCGCTTTTCGTAGTTACGGTCTTCACCGCGCTGATGAGCTACTTGATTCTCCTGCCTTCGCACCTCGTAGATCTGGGTGGCTCTTTGATCGCTCAGCCTCTCCTGCTGGCTAATGTCTATTTTTGCCGAGTGGTCCAAGGTGGATATTTTGGGGATCCTCCGGAGATTCGGCCGCTGCTTCATACCTGGTCGCTGGGGGTGGAGGAGCAGTTTTACGTACTTTTTCCTCTCTTCTTGATGATTTGCTGGCGCAGTCTTTACCTGCGAACCCACCTGGGGCGAGTACTCCTGGGTTTAGCGGTGGCCTCTTTGGCACTGGGTGTTTTTCTCACTCCGATTAAAGGAGTCGCTGCTTTTTTTAACCTACCGACGCGAGCTTGGGAGCTTTTGATTGGCAGCCTGCTGGTCTTTTCCCCCGCGGCTCCCAAATGGCTGCGAGAAGGAGTGTCCTGGCTGGGGGCGCTCCTCATTGCATATGCTGTTTTCTATTTTCACAAGGAGACGCCGTTTCCAGGTACTGCCGCGCTGGTACCCTGCCTGGGTGCGGCTTTGCTCATCTGGAGCAACGAAGCCGGTCATCTCACCCGGGTCGGTCGACTGCTGTCTCACCCCCTTATGGTAAAGATCGGTCTGGCCTCCTATTCGATCTATCTGTGGCACTGGCCGTTCATGGCCTTCGGCGATTATACTGGCTTGTTGTACTCGATCGAGGCGAAAGTGCTGGCACTGCTCATCGGCTTCTGGGCCGGCTTTCTCTCTTGGAAGTATGTGGAGACGCCCTTTAGAGGGCACACCTGGCTGAAGACTCGGCGTAGTGTGCTCTTGTTGTTCCTGGCTTATGTGGTAGTTTGCGGAACGATTGGGTTTTGGTACCGGGCCAACAATGGGTTCCGAGAAAATTGGGACCTGCAAATGATACAGGTCCACGAGCCCAGGATGGACTATCGAAGCTTGATACATGAAGTAAATCCCCTGGCGACCGAGCCGAACCTTCGGGAGATCGGAGACCTCTCCCGAGACGAGATAGACTTTTTACTGTGGGGAGACAGCCACGCCATGTCGCTAGCTCCGGTCATGGATGAGCTAGCTAGATCTTATAGGCTAAAGGGGCTGATGGTCACCAGGAGTATCACCCCGCCCCTGGTGTCCTGGAACTATGCCGACGGAGTGGTTCGATGCGACCAAGGTTGGAAAAACGGCTGGGCGGCACTGCTTGAGCGCACCCTTAACAGCCAGGCCAGCCCGGTTGTTTTTATGCACGCCCACTGGCCCGGCTATTTCTCTCCTTCGTTTGAGGAGGATTTCACCCAGACTCTCGCTTTGCTAGAGCAACTTGGTGCAAGACCCTATGTAGTACAAAGTGTCCTGCGCTGCTGGGGTCCTTTGGAGGGTAGCCCGTATCGCTATGAACCGCTAGTTCGCCGCTGGCCGATCTTACAGTCGACCACCCCTCCCACGCGCTTAGAGACAAGGAGTGAATGGAATCAGCGTAATAGCCGATTGGCCAAACTGTTGGCTAAGCACGACAAGCTTATTGCCCTGGACCCTGCCAGCGTCCAGTATAGTTGGGTGAGTCTGAACCCGGGCGGTCTTCCTTCCTACAAGGATGCAGCACACCTGAACGATTTCGGTGCGTTGCGCTTGCGCGAATATTTTGAAGATGTCTTTCGGGATTTGAGTATGGAGAATGAGGGATTCCACAGCCATGCTGAGTAAATTGTCAGACATCCTGGACTCCCGCAGTAAGCGGCGTTACGCGGGCTTGCGATACTCACGGTGGCCTCCAGTTTGTTGCAGACGGCGGGAGTGGACGAGATACCATTCGCGGACGAGACCTTTGATCTTGTCATTTCACTGGGTGTACTGCATCACATTCCAGACACAGCGGCGGCCCTGGAGAAAATTACCAAAAAGGCGAAGATGGGTGGCACCGTCCTCATCTATCTGTACTACAGTTTCGAGAATCGTGGTGCTCTATTCAAGGCTCTGCACAGGTTGTCCGAGTTGTTGAGGGCGGCGATTTCCAGGCTGCCGGGTGCGTTGAAGAGGCGAGTTTGCGACGTGATCGCCGGTCTGGTGTACTTTCCCTTAGCCCGGCTCAGTTATCTTTTTAAAATGGTCCTTCCCGGCAGCAACCTCCACGCACGGATACCACTATCATTTTATGGTGATAGAAGTTTCTATGTGATGCGAAATGACGCTCTCGACAGGTTCGGCACACCATTGGAACAGCAATTTTCTCGAGCAGAGATACGGAGCATGATGGAGCAGGCGGGGGTTCAGCAAGTGAAGTTTTCGGATACTGAGCCTTATTGGTGTGCGAAGGGCACCAGGATTAGATAGAGGGCTTTTCGATATGAGGTACCGAGCTGACATCGATGGTTTGCGGGCGATAGCAGTGATCGCCGTCATTATGTATCACGCCCACTTGGGGTTCCCAGGGGGATATGTCGGCGTTGATGTTTTTTTCGTGATCTCGGGCTTTCTGATCACATCAATCCTCCTGAAGAAACTCAAGAACGGTACCTTCTCCTATCTCGACTTCTGGGAGCGCCGTGTGCGGCGGTTGGTTCCGGCCCTCTTCGTGGTGACGGTCTTCACAGCGCTTGCCAGCTATCTGATTCTGTTACCGGCGGATCTAGTCGACCTGGGGGGTGCTCTTATCGCTCAGCCGTTGCTGATGGCCAATGTGTATTTCTGGCGCGTGGTGCAGGGCGGATATTTTGGAGACCCACCGGAGATTCGGCCGTTGCTGCACACCTGGTCACTGGGGGTTGAAGAGCAGTTCTATGTTTTCTTTCCGCTCCTCCTCATGCTTTGCTGGGCGCACCCCTTTTTTCGAGCCCGCCTGGGGAAGGTATTAGTCGCTATAGCGGTGGTCTCATTCGCCCTGGGTGTGTTTCTCACCCCAATAAAGGGAGTGGCGGCCTTCTTCAACCTTCCCACCCGAGCCTGGGAACTCTTGATGGGTGGCCTGTTGGTGTTTGCTCCGGCCATACCCAAACGTTTTCGAGAGAGCTTTTCCTGGCTAGGCGTGGGTCTCATCTTCTACGCTGTGTTCTTCTTTCACAAGGAAACGCCGTTTCCCGGAACGGCGGCGTTGGTGCCGTGTCTCGGCTCGGCGCTCCTGATATGGAGCAACGAGGCGGGAGGTCTGACCCGAGCCGGCCGGCTTCTGGCTCACCCCGTTATGGTGAAGATCGGGCTGGCGTCGTACTCGCTATATCTTTGGCACTGGCCGCTTATGGCGTTCGGTGACTATACGGGACTCATGTACAGCGTCGAGGCCAAGGTTTTTGTGGTGATTCTGAGCTTTTGGGCGGGGTTTCTCTCCTGGAATTACGTGGAGACGCCTTTTAGAGGGCACACCTGGTTAAAGACGCGGCGTGGTGTATTTATACTGTTTCTGGCTTATGTAGGGGTGTGCGGTTCGATCGGTGTGTGGTATCGAGTGAACGACGGGTTTCCGGGGAATTGGGACCCGGGCTCGTTACAACTAATCGAATCCACCGGAGAAAGAAATTTTGTGTATGAGCATGAACCTGGCCGTCCCGACTTAGCTTTGCGAAGTATCGGAGCACAAGGTACGGGAAACGTCGATTTTCTGCTTTGGGGAGACAGCCACGCTATGAGTCTAGCCGCCGCCCTTGATTCTTTGGGAATAGAGCGGGGGATGTGTGGGGTCCAGTTGACAGCAGCTGGTTCCAAGAATCCTCTGGGCTTCTACAAAGAAGCGACGATATCACCGAACAATCGTAGACAGCGTGATACGTGGACCAGGGAAATAGTCAGTGTTGTAGATAGGGTTGCTCCCAGGGCTGTTGTTATCTGTGGATATTGGCAATCGTATCGAGTTCCTGAACTCCATCGTGATTTGGCCGAAACTGTAGAAGACCTGACGCAGCGGGGTGTCGTTGCCTACATAATGCTCGATAATCCCAGAGTGCGCTGGGGTTTATTCCGCACCGAAGCGCTTCGGCGACGTTGGGCGGTCATCGACTCAGAAAGTAAGCAGGCCATCCTTGTGCCCCTGCAAGAACATCTCCGTGAAAATGCATCTTTCGCGCAGTTCGCGGCTACCTTGGGTTGTAGAGTCCTTGACCCAGCACCAATCATTTATAAGTGGGACGGACTGGTTGACGGTGGAAAGGCATTGTATTATGACGACGATCACCTGTCAGACCACGGAGCACTTCGGCTTCGAGGTTTACTGGGGCCAGTCTTTGAGGAATTAAGCAGAAGAAGGGACGGCGAAGTGCGTGGCGATGCTGACTAAGCTTTCTGAAATCCTGGACACCCAGAGCAAGCGACGCTACGCGGGCCTCGCCGTTCTGTCCGTGGCCTCCAGCCTACTACAAACAGCAGGAGTCGCCGCCATCTCTCTGTTTTTCACTGTTTTGCTCGGTGGGAAACTCCCCAGGGCCGTCCAGGGTTTTGTGGACGATCAGAGCTTTCTTCTCCTCGGCGTGGTCGTGCTGTTCGCGGCTCTTTCCGGCACCATTAGTTCCGGGGTGTCCACCTATTACGGGATCAAAATCTCTTGGGATCAGTACAAGAACATAGCCGGGCGTCTGCTCACCCAGTATCTGGACAATCCTTACGAGTGGCACATTCAACAGCATTCTTCAAAGCTTATCAATGCGGTGCTCGGCGAAGCTCGCAGTGTCTGTGGTATCCTCCAGCAATGCGTGATGGTCTTGACTCGGGGAACCGAGGTGGTTTTTCTCGTACTCCTCCTGGTGATAGCAAAGCCCATGGTTGCACTGGCGACTTTCACTTCTTTCGCAACCGTTTACTGGCTACTCTTTAGATTTAATCGGGAGTTCATCCGGGCCCAGGGTCGGGTGTTGGTAAAAGCCAACGCCGAAAGACAAAAGGCAGCGACCGAGGCGCTCCAGGGCATCAAGGCTGTCAAGATTGCTGGAAATGCGGGTTACTTTCGAGAGCGCTTTTTGAAGGCGGCCGAAGAAACCATCGGCGCTACCGTCAATATTCAGTATTTTTCTCTCATGCCGAAGTACTTTATCGAGAGCCTACTTTTTGGTTGCATTGTTGGCTTCGTCGTACTCTCCCATGTCCGCGGATGGAACGTCAACGAAAGCATTCCTCTTCTTGCTCTCTATGGAGCAGCCGCCCTCCGAATGCTTCCAGCCGCCCAGCAACTCTACAACTCCTTCACCTCGCTGGTCGCCGGCCAGGCCGTGGTAGACAAGGTTTGGGAAGGGGTACAGTCTCAAGAGAGCTCTGACGGTAAAAATCGTTTAGAGCCTGAAAAAGTGTGTGGTGATAACACACTGTTCAGGTTAGAGAACGTAGCATATCGCTACCCCAACAGTGAACTCTCGTCTTTGCGAGGGGTAGACCTTGAGATCAAGCGAGGAGAAAAGATAGGGATAGTCGGTACCACGGGAGCCGGGAAAACGACGCTTGTGGACGTACTTTTACAACTACTTCTGCCGAGCCAGGGCAGTGTAGCCGTTGCCGCAGAGGAGGTCGGCCGTCAGCATCTCGTCTCCTATATCCCGCAGGAGCTGCATTTCATAGACGACACTATCGCCGCCAACATAGCCTGGGGTATACCGGAAGGAGAAAGAAGCCGTGAACAGTTAGAGCGTGCGGCCCGACGGGCCCAAATCCATGACCATATAGTGACTCTCCCCCAGGGCTACGATACGCCCATGGGAGAGCGTGGCGTCAGGCTCTCCGGAGGCCAGAAGCAGCGAATCGGGATCGCCCGCGCTCTCTATCTGGAGCCTGCCCTGTTAGTTCTGGACGAGGCCAGCAACGCCTTGGACCCAGAAACCGAGCGCCAGGTGTTGGATACCCTTTTCCAGCAAGACCTGACCCTGGTGGTGATCGCGCATAGGCTTTCCACTTTGCGTAAGTGCGACCGATTGCTGGTGATGCGGGAAGGGCGGATAGTTTCCGCGGGTAGTTACGAGCAGTTGCTAGGTAAATGTCGTTTCTTTAGGGAGATGGCCGAGGCGGATGTCGGAAAGGTAGTTTCCTTGTGAATTTTGAATCAGAGATTTCCGGCTCTCGAATAAACCTCATTCTGAAACCGCGTATCCCTCACCCAACCGTTTGGTTCCCTGCCGTTTAGGCTGTTTCGAATGACATCAACGATAACTCTCTCAGGATGTTTTTCAAACGTTGTCCCGAGGGACGCACATACCTTGGAGCCCGCCATTAAGGGAGCTCGAGAGAACCCGTTGAGAGCTTCAGTGAGTTGCTCTTCGCTGGTCAACTCGAGGCAAATCCCGGATTCGCAAAAGCCGTAATAGTCTGCTCGAAGATCTGCCCGTAACTTGTAGTAAAAAGTGAAGCAACCCGCTAGAAATGCTTCTAAATGTAAGCTAGTATCTCCGGCGATCAGCACGTGGATCCTGCTCAAGAAATTTTCTACCTTCTCAATGTGACCCTCGGACAATGTGAGAAGAGGATGGCCCTCCGTCCATCTGAGGAGCTTGTCGATCTCCCGCGCGGAGGTGGCCGGGTGTGTTCGGACTACGACCCGGAACCCGGCTTCAACTGCACTATCAACGAGGTGTCGAAGATTGTCCACACTATCGCCTAGGGAGAGGCCAATTCCCAGTGCCTGACGCTGCTGTTGTCTCAACCCTACCAAAGGGGACAACCGTGGTGACCCTGTTAGGAGGACCTTCGTGAACTTGCTTGGTTTGTAGTCGTAACAGATAGCAGCAAGTTCGCCGTCTAGAAAGGCGTAGTCGGTGGCAAGTGGCGGGAATTTTTTCGTTACGTGCGCATGCTGAACATAAAAAGACGGGACACCCATAATCCGAGCGGCCCTAACTAGTGTCACGAAGTTGGGAGAATGATCGTTAGCCACGAGCACGCCTTTGATTTGAAGAACATCGACTAAAATGCCCCAAAAAAGTACGCGAGGAACGGCCCACATCGTTTCGTAAAAGGTCAGAGCTTTTCTAGCTAATCTGATGTCCCGCGATAAAAAGGCGAAAAAACCCCGCACTAGCAGTGCGGGCATAAGTACGAAGGCTAGAAGGGCTGTGGCTCTGTTGTCAATCATGACCGCAGGGAATTGATCCCATCTCTGGCACTCTTTGGCAAAGTTGTGGGAGGTCGGTAATAGGACAGTTGAAACTTGCGATCGTTCCAGTTCGTCCACTATCGGCGCTAAGGCTCGAAACTGGTTCACAGTTCCTCCGCATACCGCAAAGCGAGGCTCGCGATTTCCGCAGTTTGACGGTCCGTTCAGGGGGCTCAGTGCTCTCAAAGGGGCCCGTGAAAACAGGCAATCCCTTATTAGTTGGCCACACGAGCGAAGAACGTTCCAGCAAAAGCCTACGGTATTTCGAAGAATGGAGCGCTCAGGCCCCTCTAGGTGTTCCAGGTGGAGGCTACTGGCAAGCTCTAGGGGGTTTTGTGAGAATACGCGGATTAAGAGCGACCAAATTCGTGTCCTGGTTCTGATTTTCTGGGAAAATGACAAGTTAAAGGGCGACATGGTCTTTTATGAGTTCAGCTAGAGCGTCTGTCGTCAACCAGTCCTCATTGGTACCCGAACTGTAGGAAAACCCTTCATCCACCTTCTTGGCTTTGAAATGCTCCACGAAAGCCTCGAGCTTCCAGGCCGGGACTTGAGGCAGGATGGCGTAGTAATCTCCAAGATCATAGGTGGTAAAGGAGTCGGCTGCGGTGATCATCTCTTCGTGGATCTTCTCGCCTGGGCGGATCCCCACGACGCGTTGCTCACATTCAGGGCCGATCGCCTCGGCAACATCGGTGATGCGGTAGGATGGGATTTTGGGGACGAAGAGTTCGCCGCCCCAGGCCGTGCCCAAGGCATGGAGCACCATCTCCACTCCTTCGTCCAGGGAAATATTGAAGCGGGTCATAGCTGGGTGAGTGATAGGCAAAAAGCCGTTCTCTCGCTGTTTGAGAAAGAACGGCATGACCGAACCGTTCGAGCCCATCACGTTGCCGTATCGTACTACTGAAAAGACTATGCTGCGGTCACCCCGTATGTTGTTGGCGGCGATGAAGAGTTTATCCGAAGTGAGCTTGGTGGCGCCGTAGAGATTAATTGGCGCACAAGCTTTATCGGTGGAGAGCGCTACCACGCGTTGAACATTTGTCTCCAAGGCCGCTTTGATCACGTTCTCCGCGCCACCTACGTTGGTCTTGACACACTCGTCAGGATTGTACTCGGCGATATGGACATGCTTCATGGCGGCGGCGTGGATAACGTAGTCAATCTTGTGAAAAGCACGCTTCAGGCGTTCGGCGTCGCGGACGTTTCCGATAAAAAAACGAATATTTGGATACTTGCTCGGCGGAAAGTCAAAGGCCATCTGGTACTGCTTTTGTTCATCGCGACTCAAGATGACTAATCGCGAGATATCAGGCCACCGCTCTAAAACAGTCTTCGTGAAGGCTCTACCAAAAGAGCCGGTGCCACCGGTGATAAGGATGGCCTTGCCGTTCAGGTCAAGTTTCATTGGTTTCTGCTCCCCTGCCCAAGAATATGGTGCCCTCAATTGAAGGCCGAAGTCGAAAATCCTTGTGATCCAGCCTAAGCATAAAAGTCCAGAACACTGTTGGCCACATACTGGGCTTCCTCATCTGTAAGTGCGGGATACATCGGAAGACTCAGGCATCGCTCATAATACTGCTCGGCCAGTGGACATTCGCCCTTCTGATGGCCCAGCTTTTGATAATACGGAAGAAGGTGTACCGGTATGTAGTGAACCTGAGCAAAAATGCCTCGCTCTCGAAGATGGTCGTAGAGTTCTCGGCGGCGCGGCGCATTTACCACGTACAGATGAAAGGCATGACCTTCTCGAGCGTTCAGCCCTAGGGGCTTTACACTACTACCTTTGAACGCTTCGTCATAGAATGCCGCCAATTCTCGGCGCCGCCTCAAGCCTTCATCTGCTCGCTGCAACTGGGAGAGCCCTAAAGCTGCCTGTATGTCCGTGATGCGGTAGTTGTAGCCTAGCTCTTGCATCTCGTAATACCAGCCACCGTGTTTTTCCTGGAGAAGTTGCGGGTCTTTGGTGATGCCGTGGGTGCGCAGGAGGCGTAACTTCTCATAAAGTTTCGGTCGGTTTGTGGTGATCATTCCTCCTTCACCGCAAGCGATGTGCTTAACGGGATGAAAAGAAAAGATGCTGCAATCGGTATAGGGAGAGGCGCCGCACCGCTGTTCCTTGCCTCTGCGGTCTACAAAGTAGCCCCCGGGGGCGTGGCAGGCGTCCTCAATCACCCAGAGCCCATACTTATCCGCTATCTCTCTAAGCTTTTCCAGGTCGACAACGGCACCAGCAAAATCTACCGGAATTATGCCTTGATAGGTTCCCTGTTCTGAGCTTTCGAGCCGCTGCTCCAGCAAATTGAGGTCTAGCAGAGCCGTCTCCGGGTCGATGTCTACAAAATCGACTCGCCCTCCACAATAGGCCACGCAGTTGGCACTCGCGGCGAAGGTGATGGGCGTGGTCAATACCCTTGACGATTCATTCACGTCGAGGGCGAGTGCTGCAAGATGAAGTGCCGCGGTCCCGTTGGACACCGCCACTGCGTACTGCGAGCCTACATACTTGGCGAACGCTTTCTCGAATTCGGCGATGCGGGGACCCTGGGTGAGAAAGTCGGACTTCAAGGCGGTGACGACTGCTTCGATATCGGCATCGTTGATGTGCTGTTTCCCATAGGGGATTGCAACTTGTAAACGATCTTTCACTGGTTCTCCTTTAGGAGTTGATACTTGAGTTCAGCCATTCTCCAGTCCAACTCGTCATCGATGTCTTGCGCTTCCATGGGCGACACTATGAAGGGCACTGTCTTCCCGCATAAAATTGAGCGGGCCCTTAGGAAAGGCTGAACTCTGAAGATATAAAATTGGCCCGTGTCATAGTAACACTCGCCAAGATCTTGAGAGCGAGAGAACTCGTGCTCCGGCCACACAAACTGGAGCTTCTCGTCTTCAATCCTAAAAGCCCTCAAGATGGGAGTAGAATAGGGTGCGACAGGGAAGATGGAGTCGGCGTCCTTCGCCACTAGTTCCTGGGTCGCGGCTACGAGTTTTTCGGCCGACGCGAACACTGCTGTGGGATAGCAACAGCAGGCGAATTCAAAGTTCTGTCCCTGGGCAGCGTACCGCTCCAGCACTTCTGCCAACACGTCGGCGGTGCTGGCATAGTCGCTAGAGTTATCATCAGAACGTCTGAAGGGTACTTCTGCCCCAGCGCGTTTTCCAACTTCGGCGATCTCGTCGTCATCTGTGGACACCATAACCGTTTCAAAAAGCTTCGATTGGAGTGCCGCCTCGATGGCATATTCAAGAATGGGTTTGCCTAGAAAAGGCTTAAGGTTTTTTCTCGGGATTCTCTTGCTCCCGCCGCGGGCGGTTATGATGCAGATACTACTCATTGTCAGCTTGTGCATATGGGAGAAAGCGGTACTGTAACACCTTGCGGCCTTTGACCCAAGTTTCGCCGCAGAATTCAAATCCAGCAGCTTCAAAAGCCCTTATACTGGGCTGATTCTCATGCTTGATGTGGGCTCTTATACCTTTTGAACTCGGTAGGAAACCTATACTTTTTAGGCTCGTCTCGCGGATGATTCGGCGGCCTAACCCTTGTCCTCTGAACTCTTCGGCCATTGCGATGGTAATCTCTAGTAGGCCTTCCTCAACACGATCGAACCGTGCAACTCCGGCGACCCTCTGCTCGATACAGCCAAGCAAGAACAGTCGGTTGGGATCGGTTATGGCGGCCGAGAACCAACGTTCATGTGAGGCCCACGGGATGTCTTCGCTGGAGAATGCTGCTTGCCTGACTATGGGTTGGCGATTTATTTCCCAAATGGCCTTGGAATCCGCTAGAACGCCCTGTCGAATCAGAAGTTCCGGATCCGTCAAGCTTCCCTTCACCCTAATTCCCTCACAACCATAAAAGCCTCTGCTGCTTCTAGGCCGACGGAAGTGCCGCGGTACTTGGCGAGGGCTTCCACGGCTTGATACGAGCGAGCATGAGGGAAGTCACGCATTTCCTGCTCATAACATTTCAGGGCACTAAGCTTCATCTGAAGTTGAGCTGAGATGTCAACGAATCTGGTTGGATGAAAACCAGGGTCGAGTGCACTCGAACTCCATCCGGTGCTAGATAGCACTTCAAATGAATATATTCTTCTGACCGAGCACCACGGTTGGGGTCTAGCAGCAGTGAGTACTGCCCTCTCGGCCACTTGGTGATCCACATTCAGATCTCCACCGTGATGGATGTATAAAATTTCAGGCTTTAGCTTATCAAAAAAAGCTTCCATTGCCTGCACGACGTCAAGCAGAGCCAGCGAATCCAGTCTGTTGTCCGGCAAGCCCAAGCGGATCGGGGGATTGACGCCTAAAATGCGCGCAGCGTCTTCTGCACTTGTGTTCCGCTCTGTAAGGTCTTTGTGACCATTCGGGCGGGATGTCACACCGTCGGCCAATAAAAGGATGTCAACACGGTCCCCTCTCGCCGCATGCTTTGCCATAGTCCCGCCGCAGCCCAGTACCTCATCGTCAGCGTGAGCTGCTACAACGAGTACATTTTTAGATTCAGTCACGCTGAACCACCTCCATTCTTGCCTCCAGCCGATCTTCGGCTAATAAAATGGGGTCGCGGAAAGTTAGCCTGAACTCGCCGTGATCGAGAAATGCACGAGGATAGCTGTCGGCGTCCAGCATACGTATGTGGTCGAAGAGCTTTGCTATCGAGCCTTTTGAGGGGAGCGCGCTTTGGGAAGGAGTTCTCCGAGAAAAAACGACACTCTCGCCTTGCTGCTCCACCGGAACAGGCTCGTTTGCTACAATTTCTCGGATGAGTTGGTAGATTTCGGAACTCATCCTCTCAAATATTTCTTGAGCGTTGCCTTCTAAAGGAAACGGCTTCTTCAGATAAACGGGACCTGCGTCTAATTCCTCGACCATACGTAGTGCTGTGAGTTTCGTCTCGTGATGTCCTCGCTCAATTAAGTTTTGGACCGGGCTTCCTCCGCGACCATACGGCACGTCAGCACAATGGAAACAGACACACTCGTACTCGTCGAAGATTTTGCCGGGGACCTTCCAGGACCAATGCGGAAAAAAGATGTAGCGGGGGTTGTAGCCTAAGTCAAGAAGGTCTTCCAAGGCGCCTGGGCTTGTGACGAGCTGCCACCTACCCGGGAGACTCCGGTGGAATCGATCGAATGCACTCAGGTTCCAGTCTTTAATCGTGGCAACTATATAACGACTCAAGTTTGTAGCGTGGCCGACGCAGCGACCACCCCTTCAAGATCCGTCCATTTCACCGGGGTCCCCGGATCAAGATCTCTCTCCGCCAGCAAGCCATCAACCACGTCCGTGAACCGAATCTCGAGACCACCCGAAGGTCTCAGAGAGTCGAAGTTACCGTCTGAAGTGCCCGCCGCAAACCGCAGTGCCTCCCCTTTGGTCACGGGTTTAGTGATCCAGAGGGAGGGTCGAAGATTACGGCTATTCAGCTCCTTCTCGGTGGGGTCAAACCGTACGACGCCGTGTGCCCGTCGGGCACACTCCCTCTCCAGTTCAGACTCGTATCCCACCTCTCCGGTGGCCTCGAAACGCCGGATGAGGGAGACCATCTTGGCGAACTCATCCGGGTTTCTCGAGAAAGCCCAGTCGAAGCCGCCATCGTTGGTCTCATTGAGCGCCCGAGCTTTGTCCCGATTGAGGGTCAGATGCACCTCGATCATATCAGCACCGTATCGCACGGCTTCCAGGGGAGACACGTGAGCCAGAGGACGGTCGAGGCTGGCGGTGTCGGCGAAGATGATGTGGTCCGACAGGCCCACCGGCACATCAAAGAGCTTTCTCATCACCGGAATGGTCTTCAGGTTGGCGTCGTCGAATGAAGAAGGGTACCCACTATTGCACTGAAACATGGCGAGCTGTTCGCATCCGTGTTGGCGCAGCGTCTGCACCGCCTCGAACAATTCCAAGTAGTCGGTCATTCCTGAGGACATCAGGATCGGCAAGCCGGTTTGAGCAGCCTTCTGGAGGAGCTTAGTGTCCACCACTTCAAAGCTTGCGATTTTGAGAGCCGGCGCCCCTTGCTCCACTAGAAAATCGACTGCGGTCTCATCGAAGGGAGAAGAGAAGAAAGCCATACCTAGTTCTTGGGCGCGCTTCTGCATGGGGCTGTGCCATTCCCAAGGCGTATGGGCCTTCTTGTAGAGGGAGTAGAGATCGATGCTCTCCCACATGGTGCCCGTCGGCTTCTGCTTGAAGTCGCGCGTCATCGTATCCGGGGTGTAGGTCTGGATCTTGACGGCATCCGCCCCTCCCGCTGCCGCGGCTTCCACTATCTTCAGAGCCTCTTGGAGAGAGCCTTCGTGGTTGCAAGAGACCTCGGCGATGATGTAACAAGGCTGGTCCGCCCCGATCTTTCGTCCTGCGATGGAAATGGTGTGGTCTGCCGCTGTCATCAGAGTGTCCTCCCGGAGGAGAGCGTTTCTTGGAGGATGGCTGCAACCCTTTCAGCCCCTCGTCCGTCACAGACTTCGTAAGCCTTCTTGCTGGCCGCGGTGAGCCAGCTCGGGTCGGTGTGAAGTTCGGTGATTAGCCGACGAAACTCGTGGGGGGAGGCCTCTCTCACCCAGCCCAGGTTCTTAGCGATTCCGGTCGATTCCAGGGCCCTACAGATGTCGAGCTGGTTGTCCGCAATCACGAAAAGCAGCGAAGGTAGACCAAGACATGCCCTTTCCCAGCTCGCCGAACCACACGCCCCCACCGCCAGGTCCGTCGTCCTCATCAGTTTGGATACGTCGGACACGTTTCCGTGGAAGTTGAGTTCGTGCGAGCATCGCGATTGAAAGTCGGCCTGGCGGTCGGAAGTGAGGCCGCCCCCGATGATGTCCACTGCGAGAGGAGCGGTCAGAGCGGCGATGGCTTCGAGCACCCAACCGCAAAGATCCTGGGGATCGGTGGCCCCGGTCATGAGTAAGATGCGGTTCAAGCACCGTCTTGGCTCGGACCCGAATGACGTCCGCGCCTCCCGGAACTGGGGGCGGAGCAATGCGTAATCGGTACCCGCAAGAACTCGACAGTGGGAGGGTACCAGAGCGGAGTATTCGTTCGCCATTCGACCCAGGGTCTGGTCGAGCAGGATATCACAATCGTGTGCTCGCTGAGGGATATCGTCCAGGGCCAGAACCAGGTCCGTGAATTCTCGGCATCCTGATTCGAAAGAGGCGTCACGCTCGTAGTGGTCCACGATCACGGCGGAGACTCTGTCTTCAAGGTGATCTTTTAGAAATTGAAGCTCAGAGGGGGACTCGCATTCCACCACCAGGAGACGGAATCCGGAACTGTTCAGAAAAGGTATCGTGGCCAAGGTTTCGCGCCGAGTCGCGAGGATCACCTCGAAACCAGCCTTTAGCAACTCCTGACCCAGCGCACAAGTTCGTACAACATGGCCACCCCCGATTTGGGGGCCGGCGTCGGCGCGGATGAGGATAGTGGGGCCGGGCATCTTGGAAATGTGTTAGTGCTTGGGAAGCTGTTACCTGCTGGGTCTCGGTCTCGGTAACAAGAGGTTCTGCTCAGGTTAGCAAGAAACCCCGGATTGATGGTTCCACGAAAGTTAGACAGTTGAACATCCTTCTCTGTTGGGGTTACCACCGCAAGGGCTGGATCGCTTGTCTTGAAGAGCTTAACGACGAGTTCGACTTTACCTATCTTTATTACCGCCAGAGCTGGGAAGAGGAGGGGGCGTGCACGGACTGCCCTCGGGTCTACTGGAACGATTTTCAGAGCGGTTTCGAGGTGCTGGACCGCCTGCGACCGGAGAAAGTTGTGTTCATGTCCATCGACTCCGGATATGCGGTGGCTCTCAACGTGGCGTGTCGCGCTCGGGGTGTTCCGACGCTCATACTTCAGCACGGGCTGGCGCAGTCTCTCGAAGAGTATCTCGCCGGTACGCAAACCCGGGATACCCCGCCCGCTGTTTCCCCTCCCCCCGGGGCACGTCTGAGCAAGACAGATACCCTACTTTTCTTGATTCGGTCCGTGCCGTGGTGGCAGTACTGGAAACTGCCCCGCTTGTTGCTTTACTTTCTCGTTCAATCAAAAAGAGGTAGTTGGTACGCCCAGTTTCGTTTGGGGTCGAGCGATACCAGGCCGAACCACTACATCTGCTTTTCGTACCAAAACGCCCAGGTCTATCGCGAACTGGATCCTGGTTCCGAGGCTCGCACCAGCTACATAGGCATTCCAGAGTTTGCCTCTTTTTTCGAAAGGACCCCGTTGGAAAGCCAGGGGGAGTACTACCTTTTGATCGATCAGCCCTGGGCAGAGAATCGGTACGGTCAAACCGGAATCACCCGCGAGCAGATGATCTCCATGTACAACATCCTGGCAGAGTACGCTGCTAATAAGAATCGTCGCTTACGCGTTAAATTACATCCCGAAAGCTATCGGTCCGATTGGCTACCACAGCACGAGAATATCGACTGGATTCGCGATGCCGACGTTTTTAAGCTTATCACCGGTGCCGACGGCGTTTTTGGGTCCAACTCTACCTTGATGCTTCCAGCATTGTACTTCCGACCATGTTTTTTGATTGATGGGACGGGTAGTAGGTTTGTGGCGGATGTGTTGGGGAGGGGGATCGCGAGGGGATGTTCATTGAGCCAGTTGAACTCTATCAAGATTTCCTTTGTGGAGCGAAAGCCGGATTCTCCGAAGTTTATTGAATTCGTGTGTTCCTATCTTTCGCTAAATGGGGAGAGAAAATCTTTGCGGGAGCAGCTTGCTGCCTAGAGCTTCACTCGCGACTTATCGTCCTGGCAGATCCGATCCGACTGTCTCCTCAGTTTTGTCCAAAAATATTGAACGGCTTCGAGGCCAAGCCTTAAATGAGCAAATTTTGCTCGTCGAGGTTAGTAGTGTGCATATTCCACTCTCACCGCAAGCTATAAGTTTTCACAGGATGAAAGGCAAGACAACTTCTCGGGCGAAAGCCGGAAAGGAAGACCCCCTTAAATCTCCAGCTAACTCGAATTGCAATAGCGAATTCCACCGAGAAGTCGTTAGGCAACACTTGAAGGTTTACTCGGCTAGTGGGGGATTTCAATCTGTGCTATTCCGAGTAGTGGCTCTGGCTAACTTTATTAACAGTTGAATACTCATAGACAGCGACGAAGGCGTGACAGGCGGTATATCGATTGGACATTGAGATAGAACAAACAAGAGGGCGGGTGGTAGTTGTTAAGCGCTACCTCCTGGCTAGACTTATTAGATGGATACTCAAAAAGTTACGAGCGACTCAGGCGCTGGACGGGGCCGGGCACGGTCTATTCTGCAATTCCCGCTCCTATATTGGAACTGAAATATTTATTGACGGATATTATGAGGCTCGGTACTTGAGCCACCTGAAAATCTTGCTAAAGAGATTCTCCAAAGGCTTAAACAGGCCGCTCTCGTTAGCGCTTGACGTGGGGGCAAACATAGGTAATCATTGTGCTGCTCTTGGCCCAGAATTTAACCAGATCATTGCTGTTGAGCCCCATCCCTTCACATTTAACGTATTGCGCTTAAACTTAGAATGGCACCGCCGCTCAAATGTACGGGCCATAAACCTCGGTTTAGGCGCGCGAGAAGAACTATCACTCCTCACCGATTTTGACGACCTCGGAGGAAATCGAGTCATCGGCGGCACCAATGGCCCGGAGCGAACCCTACAGGTCCAAATTCGCCCTGGAGATGCCCTCATCGAAGAGTTGGCACCAGATGAAGATGTCGACTTCGTCAAAATCGACGTAGAATCTCACGAAATCCAAGTACTACAGGGGTTGCAGAGGACAATTGAGCGGCATAGACCCATAATCGCGCTAGAATATCGACAATCAGACAATCAGATTTCCCTGAGTTCGCAACTTCCGGGTTACCAACTCTTCGAGTTTGGACACGTATCCTGGGGCAGAGCGAGCAGGTTTAAAGTCGCAGAGTATGCGTCCTTCGGGCTAACTGGCTCTCGAAAATTCGGTTTAATTGAACTGAACCATCTTTCGAAAACTTTTTACGAAATGATTATCTGCATACCTAGGGAAAAGGTCTTCTTGTTCAGCCCGAGTTCGACACCCGTAGGTGCGGTTGTCAACCGAGTTATAGTCAAATCTGGTGTACGGCAGGTGAAATAAAGTAGCGCCTCCCACTGGTTGTTAACGATCAAACCAACAACCGAAAGGGAAACGC
>Ga0172382_10003376_pt1 | contig 25389 bp, 25 predicted proteins | sample Leawel138RmetaG_FD_122245 | JGI IMG/M metagenome (GOLD analysis project Ga0172382, IMG submission 122245) | Leachate microbial communities from a municipal landfill in Southern Ontario, Canada - Leachate well 138R metaG | ecosystem: Engineered > Solid waste > Landfill > Unclassified | place...
ATCACCATCGGCCACCAGTGAGGGGAGCGTAACTTCTCCCGCAGCAGACGGGGTTTCCATCTCTCCTTCGCCGGATGCAACGAGTGCTCCAATGGTGGCTTCACCCTGTCCCGAAAGAGACTGTGAGCCTGTACCTTCCGCTATCAACGCCGCAAGGGCTGCGTCTCCACTGGCTTCCTGCCCCTGTGTTGCATCACCTGCGGCAGAAAGGGCAGGGAGCGTCGCTGTGCCTTCTCCTGAAGGCTCCTCTATCTCTCCATTGCCTGTTGCAACCAGCGCAGTGAGCGCGGCTTCTCCTTCCCCGGAAAGCGCTTGCTGCGCTTCCGAATCCGCGATCAGTGATGGCAGGGTGACTTCGCCATCTCCCTTGGCGGGGACATCCCCTTCGCCAGACACGGCAAGGGCCGGGAGGCTCGCTTCGCCGTCCGCCTCGATCGCAGCCCCCTCACCCTCCGCGAGGAAATCGTAGGCGAAAACACCAGCATTGGACCCCGGCCCGATGGCTATCCCTACACGCCCAACCTGCTCAATGTCGTTGTCCTCAGTGCTCGTCTGGATGACCTGCGCAGACGTGTCGAGGCGGACGCCGGTAAAGACCTTCTCATCATCCGTAACATCGAATTCCATCCGGCAATCAACGTTGGTCGGGAAGAAGTTTGTCGAGTTAAACGCCAGCGTCGTACGACTGCCGTTGATGACCTTCGCAATCGTCCCGTTGAAGTTGCTCGAATCGCCGTAGACGACGTATCGGTCAACGTCAGCACTGGCGGTATCCGTTGGCGTCTGACGCGCCAGCAGGCTAATCCGTCGCGCCCCAGCCCCCGACGAACCCCAGCGCGCAGTGGCTGTGAGTACATATTCAGCGCTCGGTGGCTCAGCCGTATTTCGATATGCACGCCCACCAGTCATGGTCGAGCTGGCACTGAACAGGGAGTTCGAGACAATCTCGGCGTTTATCGAACTGGAGCCAACATTGTCACCGATGAACCCGAGCGCTTGCCAGTCGCCTCCAACGTCGGGGGCGTGGCCCTGCAATGCCGTCCCATTGGTATCGGTAAACGTGTCCTCAACGAACGGCTCTAGTGCCCCGCCCTTGATGCGCCGATGCCCCTGCACCTGCTCGATAAACCGCTCGGGCTTGGCGTACGGATACTGCCGCTTGAGCAGCATGTCCACTACATCGGTACCGCTCCGCGCGATCGCCACACCTGTCTGCGCGCCGAGTTTTACCCGCGTTTCGCTCGCCAACTGCCTGTCGAGGTTTGCCGCGTCGGAGACGAGGGTACAATCCTCGTTGGCCTCGACCGCTGTCCAGTCTGCCGCCTCGGCGCGTACGAGCGTCCAGTCCTCGCGCGGCTGGCCGCGCAGTTTCCCAGGCTGTGTAACCGATCCGATAGCCGCCGACCACGCTTCCACGCCCTCGATATCTGCAAGAAGGGGACGGAACGGATCATCATCCTGTCCCGTCCCCACTATTGGGCAAACGTAGACCCGGCGACTCATGCGAGGCCCCTTTAACTAGGCGCTTTCCGGCATCAGCACCGTGAAGCTGTTAATCGACACCTCGGCATCCTCAACGAACGTCGCCGTCGTCAGGATGAGGTCGGCGTCCGACACTCCGCACGAACCTTCCGCGATCGGCGTCCCCGAATCCTCGGTCAGAATCCGGAAATGCCCCGCCGTCCCGTCAGTGATCACCAGCGCACTGCCGATCGCGTTCGCCACAAGCAACGCGCCCGGATCGTCGTCCACGGCCCCCGCAAACGCGGTCGCGGAAAACTCGTGTACCGTCAGCAGCGTCCCGGTTGCGGTCTCATCCGGCCCCGGCTGCGACCCCGTCCGGATCTGGAGAATGACCGGCCCGGTATCATCCTCGGCTTCAGCCTTGAACGTGTCGGCCATTGCAATGGCCACGGCATTCGTAATCGCAAACGTCTTCGCCATCGTTAACCCTTCTTCCCTGCGTTCACCCGCACATGGCCCTCAATCGGCTGCGGCTTCCGGAACGCGCGGAGGTACATCTGCACAACCGTCTGGTCTTCCGTCCGCCCCCGCTCCCGGTAGCGGTCGACAATGAACACCAGCGCGGAATTGTCAGCCGTATCAAACCGCGCCTTCAGGTCGGCCCGAGACGCGAAGTACGCTTCAGCAATCGCCTTCGCGCCTTCCTTGTCCCCCTGCTCCCGCGCGGCAATGAACTGCTCAATCTCCGGCTGCATCAGCTTTCCTTCCCGCTACCGCGCGACGGACCCTTGGGCTGCTCTGGCTCCGGCTCCGGCGCTGAGGGTGTGACAGGACTCATCGCGTTCTGCTCCAGCAGCTTCGCCATAAGCTCGGCCTGGCGTTCCGCAGCCGCGATGCCACGCTCGTCGCGCGCGGTCGCTTCGGACTCCCGGCGTCGCCGATACTCGGTTTCGTGGCGCTTCTCGAAGTGCTCTTCGGCCTGCTTCGCGGTCCAGAACTTTCGCCGGTGCTTTTGCGTTTCGCTCGGGCACTCGAACGTCGGAGCCGGCCGCTGCACGGGCGGACGTCGGTAGAAGACGGGCATGCCCGGGAAGAACTGGTCCCGTGCTCCGTACACCTTCTGGAGCCGCATCACCGCCTGTTGGCGGGTCATCGGCACCGGCTGGCCCTTGATGTCATAGATGATGACCTTGTCATTGGGTGTCCCGGTCACATGGCCGGTGAACCGCTGGTCCTTCCCGCGGTTGTAGTTGAAGACTTCGTCACCGGGGTTCAGGTCGCGATCGAGATGCAGGTCGAGTTCGTCTTCCTGTATCAGCCCGGCAGTCCGCAGCGCGTCCGTGCGCTCGGCAGCCGTCGTTGCCTGTACCGCTGTCGCGATCGCGCCTTGATACACATCATCCGCTGGCAGCTCGGGCGCATCCTCGATTCGTCGCAATGATGTCATTAGCTCGCACCTCCTACGGGAGCCTTGGGCTTCCGCCTCGGCTTCACCGCCTTACCACTCGCAACAGCCCAACCCTTCCACGCCAGGTACTTCCCGCCGCGCTCCACCTGCCATTCGACCTGGTCGGCATTCACGAGCGATTCGTTTCCCTGAGCGTCATAGACAACCACCTTGTGCGCGTTCAGTTGCCCCTTCCGGCGCTGCTTCGCCGGTGTGTAGTCGTGCCCCATCGACTTGAGCTCGTTGTAGACCGTCGTTGCATCCAGCACTCGATTAGCCATGAGACGGTGCCTCCCGCTCTACCCGGTGATACGGGCCAACAGTGCTGGCCCCAACCACACGCTTGTTCAGTTCGTCTTGCTCTTGGGCAAGGCCTTCAAGGAACGCCGACGTACGTAGCGGTTCAACCTCAGCTTCGCGCGCTTTACGCGCCGCCAGATTCTCGCTGTACCACTCGAACAGTTCCCAGACCTGTGCCATTTCCACGGCGCCGGCGCAGGGCATCGAAAGTGCTTCGTCGCCCGTTGCCGGCCCCATGTCGTACGGGAGAACGGTCAACTGCTGGTCAGGGGTCAGACACGTGAGCACACGCGTGCGACGAGACCTCTGGTGAACCAGGCCGTCTTCGCACTCCAGCAACCGCGTCATATCGCACTCGTCGATACTCCACGGCCTGTACGTGCGAGGCAGTTCTGCCCATTCCGGGGGCATCGCTCGCCGTGTGATGATCTCCATCCAGACACCCTTCCCCTGCTAGCTGCCGCGCTGGTACTCGATACCTACGGTCACGTCGCCGGTAGACGTACCTGCCGCCTTCGCAACCGCGACCTCGATGACGCTGCCACCGGCAATGTCGTCGAACTCGTTCTGCGCGTTGGTCGGCGTGCCAGGGCGATCGTTTGCCACGATCTCCTTCACAACGTTCGCCGCCCACGCTCCCGACTCCAGATCGATGTCGTCGGAGTCACCGCTGTCGTTGGTCAGGGTCGCCAGCACCGCACTGCCGCTACCGGCATCCCCCTTGTCAGTGAACACCACCGACAGCACTTGCGACCCATGCGCCGCTTCCGCCACCGAAGGGATGGCGAAGTAGCGCACGATGCGGGCGCCGTGCGGGAAGTAGAAGTTCGCTTCGGCGCCACCTGCCGCCGCGATCCCGTGGAAGGTGGCCGTCAGGAACTCTGTCTCTCGAATAGCCATCGCTGCTACCTCCTAGCCCGTCGGCACGGAAGCGTCGGCAGTGAACTTGACGCCATGCTGGTCTTCAAGCTCACCGAAGCCCCGTTCGGTCGTCATCACCATGAGATTGGCCCGGAGCTCAATGTCCCGGTCCTTCTCAGTCCGCAGGGTGTGACTGGTCTTCACGTGCAGGAACGCGGTCTTCGCAAACATCGCGCTGATCGCGTCGTCCTGGTTGTCAATCGCGATCAGGGGCGCACGCGCCATCGTGGTCCCGTACAGCCGCTTGATGTCGTAGTTCCGCACCAGCTCCTCGGTCAGCCCCTCAATCGGGATGAACCCAGTAGAGTCCGCGATGTTCGAACCAAGCGTGGCCGCACTGGTCAGGATGTCGTGGTAGTGGAACGGGTGAAGGATCGCGACGGGGATATCTTCCACCGGCTCCCCCTGCCCCGATTCACTCGCCGCCCACAGCCGGTTGTTCGCCGCCGCAAGGAATCCGGGCGAGAACGGGCTCCCGGCCGACCCAAGGTCACGCGACAGGCCGCCGAACATGCCCAGCATGTCCGTCTCGTTGCGCCGCTTAACGGCATTGCCCATGTAGTGGCCCGCACGCGCCCGCATCTGCTCCGGAGTTACCCGGATAGCCTTGTCCGTCATCAGCACGCTCACACCCACTTCAGTGGTCGTGAACTGCTGCGGACTCGGGATTAGCCGCTGGCGCCGAGCAATCGGGACACCCTCTTCGAGCGTGTCCGCTTCCAACTGCTCACCGAACTTCGGCCAGTTGAACGTAGTACCGTCCCCGTCTTTGAGCGTCACCACCGTGACCACGCCAGCGTTGGTCATGACCGTTGGCTTCTCAATCACGTCACGGGCGCGGCTCAGGATCGTGGGAATGACGTTTTCCCATTCACTCGTGGTGTTGATACCGTCAGCCACCGTTACTCACCTCTAAAAATCGATACCGAACGCCTTCTTCTGCCGCTCCCACTCAGAGTTCGACAGCCGCCCTTCGGCATATGCGAGTTCCACCTGCTTGAACGACGTGAAGTCCTGCCCGACGCCACGGTTCACAGCTACAGGCCCGTCCTCGGCACGGTCGCCTCGGCCTTCGGTTCGGCCTGCCTCTCGTGCCTCTTCCAGCGCCTGCTGGTGCTTCCGTTCCATCTGGTCGATGTGCTTTGTCACACCCTTGGCCAGGGCGCCCAGCGAATCGGCAAACCAATTGCCCGCCGGGTCAAACCGTGCGCCCTCGATAACCTTCCGGGTGTCTTCCGGCAGCTCGCCGTAGAACGGAAACTCTTCTTTGACCGCCCCTTGGAACTCGTTAATGGCTGCCTGGTTGAAAGCTTCCTCAAAGCGCTGTCGCGACACACCCGAGTCACGGTCGCCCGCGGTTCGAGCTTCTGCCGCTCGCAGATACTTCGCTTCCCACTCCAACACGCCAGCCTCGCCGTACTGGCGAAGCTGTTCTGTCCGAAAGCCCTCATCGGTTCGGAGACGTTCGTAATACCCGGTGGCCTCTTCCCACGCCTTGCGGTCGGTCTCTTCCCGGCGCAACGCTTCCTGGGCGGCCTGCTCCCTCGCTTCTTGAAGCTTGTTCCCATACCGGTTCAGGACCAGTTGGTCGATGCGCTCTCGGACCGCTTCGGGCAGCTTGGCCTTTTCGCGCTTCGACAACGCCTTGTCCAACGCCGCCAGCTCCGCGTCGCTCAGGTCGTCCGCAGACGGCTGTTCGGGCGGCTCTTCTTGCGTGGCTTCGGGCGCTTCTTCGGTCCCTTCGGGTTGTGACTCAGTCACACCCTCTGCGGGCGGCTCAGCCGCTGGCGTGTCCGTTGCCGGGACGCTCTCGGCCGGGGCCTCTTCATCGGACGCCAGGAAGTCCCAGCGCTCGTAGGCTCCGCTCGCATCAACCAGACTTGGGGTTGCCGGGGTAGCGGCCGCTTCCTGTTGCGGGGCAGCACTCTCTACATCGGCAGTAGCTTCGGAAGGCATACAGGGCCTATCTCCACCAATAATCTCTACAACAGCATTTCGCTCTTGGTTGAGTCGCGTCAAGCGCGAACAGCCGATCAGGGTGTGACATTGTCACAACCTCATTTCTTTACCTTCCGAGTCTCCCGCTCCCGCTCAGTCGTCCGCTACCAGATAGCCGGCCTCCGCTCAGTCGTCCGCTGGGCGAACCCTGTGACTGAGTCACACCCATGCTTCGTGCGGAATCAGGCATGGCGTAGGCAACTTCCATGTCGCCAATGCCGGGTGCGTCGCTGTAGAACTCGCGGAACTCGGCGTGCTCCAAACGGTAGGCGCGGCGCTCGGGGTTCGACCCACGGCGCGATGCCACGATGGCCAGCCTCGCGTCGTCTTCGCTAATGTCGCCAGCGTCCACCATCATCATCAGCGCAGCACGCCGGGATGGAGCCACTCCGCCTTGCACCAACGCGCTCGCCTGCATGTTCACCGTCGTCGCCCGCTGCCCTTCTTCCAGCGTCAGCCCCTGGTAGGGCGGGATGCTGTAATACTCCCGCGCTTGCTTCTGTGCGACGCGGAAGCGCTGGAGCACGGGGTCGTCCCGCGTACCGGTCACCTTGTCCACGGCGTCAAGCACGCCGGGATTCTCGGCGATGTACTGCTCTTGGAGCTGCGTCAGCAGTTCGTAGTTCGTCTGGCCGTTCGCCATCGTCACACCGTCGTGTTCGAACAGGGCGAACCAGCCGTCCACTACCGGGTCGGACCCGAAGCTGCCGGGCTCCACCAGCTCGAAGGCGTCATAGGCGGCGCGGCGCTCGAGTGCGAGCTTCTGGTACTGCTCGCGGTAGTCGTTCCCAGAGAAGGGGTTGCCGGCTTCGTCCTGGCCAGTCTCAAGGAACTGCCCGTTGGCCGACAGCTTCGACCGGTACTCCTCACCAATCTGGGTGCGCGCACCGGTCACCCCGCCGCGCTCCAAACCGCGCCGGGTCGCTTCCGACTGGTGCTCAACCACTTCCGGTTGTCGGTTGACCTCGGCCTTTTGCGAACCACTCAGTTCGTCGTAGGACTGGCCGAACATTTCCTGGGCTATTCCGTCCCGGCTTGGGCCGAAGGGAATATTGCCCACGCCGGGCACATTCACGCCGCCTGGCGAACCAGTGCGCGCGAAGTCCCGCTTTTCGGCGGGGCTGACTTCGGTACCTTGCACACCCAGCCCGCTGATACCGGCTGCGAGAAGCCCGTCGAGAATGCTCCCCGGTTCCGGCGAGAAGCCTCCTGCATCGCGGAACGCCTGAAACGAGAAGGGGGTCGTTTCCAGCGCCACGTCGATGGCGCCTTGGAGCGTCCCGCCGGGGTCGTCCGTGGGGTCGAGGGTGAAGGGCCGCCCGTCGAAGGTCTCGCCCGTGGCAAGGCTCCACGCGAGCCCCAGCACCGGCGACGACTTCGCCCGCGCAAAGTCCCGCGCGCTTGAAATGTCCGGCCCTACCGTCCCGTCGAAGGGGTCGCCCGTGGTCGTCTGGGCGACCCCTCGAATCAGGGTCGCGAAGCTCCCGTAGAGGGAGATGTCATGGCCCGCCACGTTGCGCAGCCGCATGAAGTTATGGTCACGCGGGTCAAGCTCCGTTTCGTAGCCACGCAGCGCGTTAATCGCCACGGTCATCCCAGCGCCGATGGCCAGCATCTTGTTCAGGTGGCGCCGGGCTATCTGGCCTTCGATGTCGCCCTTCGTGAAGTAGACAGCTACTTGCTCGATGTGCGACCGGAAGAAGCGAGGGGCAAACTCCGCAATGCTCTCGAGGTTGCTCACTTTCGTCCCCGTCCAGCCCGTCATCCGGTTGATCGACTTCGTCGCGGCATCCATATGCCGGCGCAAGTCCTGCCCACGGAGCCCGCGCTTCACGGCGCGCTCCATTTCGTCTGCGAAGAGCGTGGTCCGGGCGTAGTTCAGGTAGTCCGCGAACTGGTTATTCGACCATTGCACCACCTTCCCCGCGACGGGCAGGCGCGTGGCAGTGTCAGGGAACAGGAACTCATCGACCGTACTGTCCGTCGCTTGGTGAAGGCGCCGCTGCGCGGTGTACGCCATCGCGTCCGACTCACGCTCCCCGGCTTCCTTCAGGAGCGTCGAGATGCGGTCGGTCTGTTCGTCGAACATCGCCATGTAGCGCTGAGGCTTTCCGCTCGCTGACCAGATGCTGTTGACCAGCGCCCGGAAGGACTTCAAGGCGTTCTGGGGACTCGACTGCAAGAACGCCAGCCCCTGGTTCATGTAGGCCGAGATGTCCGCCGACGCTCGCAACGGCACAGCTATCTGGTTCAGCATTGAGACGGGCTGCATGGCCGCGTGGTCGGTCAGCCGCCGTGGCGTGAATATCTTGTCCAGTTCCTCCGCCACTTCGTCGGTGAACACAAGATGGTCCAGCTTGGGATGGTGGCCGCTCAGTCGACGATGCCCGAAGCCCGGCTCGGCGTTCGGCGTCGCCAGTGCCTTCACCCGCTCTGCCAACGCCGCGTCCCGTGCCTCCAACAGCTTGGACGTCATCGCCAGCTCGAACTCCTGATAAGGGTCGGCGTAGACAAACCCTTCCTCGGCGCCGGCCTCTTCCGAAAGCTGCGTGCGAGACTTCTGCCGCTCACCACGGACCGAGCGGGAATCCTTCAACTTGCTCTTGGGAATGCGGCCGTCGCCCACGTCCCGCGCAACCACGCGGCGTGGCAACCACTCGCCCGTCTCGGTATCAATCTCTCGGCGTTCCAGCCCGTAGAACTGGCGGGTCTCTTCCACCCGGTTATTGATGGCCTGCAATTCATCGAGCACGGCCTTCTGTTCCGGCGTCAGCGACGCACGGATCTGGCGGCCTTCCTCGGTCGCACCTTCGACGATGTCCACCATCGAAGAGTTTGTGCCCTTCAAGACCGAGCGCCGGTCGGCCGCGTCTCGCACGAAATCCAGCCCGGCTTGCTGCGCCCGACGCTGAACCTGCCGCACTCGGGCCGGCAGCCAGTCGGTCATCACATGGCTGGCCGCTTCGTCCGCACGCTTAATGGCCGCCACTTCCGGCGCCTGCAATCGAGCTCGCGTTTCCGTAGCCCGCGCACCAGTTCGCCCCACCCAGCTGCTCCGCCGCACCGTTTCGTCCGTGACGTACTCGCGGTGCGGCTTCAAGTCGAAAAGGTCGCGGTGCGGTTCCTCGCCGAACGCCTGCTGCCGGCCACGGCCAGTGACCGGAGGCTCCGTCCCAGGTTCCACTGGCGGCGTCCCGTCCATCTGTCGAGGGGGATCCCCCACGCCGCCCTTGGCATATTGCCCGCCTGTCGGACTAGGATTCTCCGGCCGTGTCGCACTTGGCCCAACGTTCGATCCTTGCACCGGCTTGACCTGGTCGCGGCGAAACGTCTTGGTCTCCTGGTGGCCGGTCTTTTGGTTCTTGAAGTGGACGGTCACCGTGTCGCCGTTATGCGACACGACGCGACCGATGTTATTCCGGTCTGCTGGGCGCACGCGCTCGCCTTCATTTAGCTGACGCAGGCTGCGCTGAAGGTGAGGCTCCGTTGGCGACTGTCCCGGAATGGCGTCCGTCCCGCGCACCCCCTGTGCAAAGTCACTACCTCGCGCCACCGGCGCGTCAATAGGAGCAAGGTTTTCCGCCGATCGCTGGACCCGCATAGCTAGGCCGCCGCCCGTGCTGTAGTTGAGCTCGTACACGTTCCCAAAATCTGGGTCTGTGCTTACCACCCGCTCGATGGTCGCGGTCCCCTCACCCATGTCTGGAATCCGAACCTCCTGTCCCACCTCAAAGGTGTCCACTGTGGATTCCTCGACTCCACGCGCTGGCGTTAGAGGCTCGTCCGCGATCGCTGGCGGTGGCGCAAGGTCGTCCACTCCCCGTGGCTCCACGAACTCATCGATGCGCGACGCAATCTCCGCGACCTTGTCGAGACGGTGCTTTTCCCGCATCCCCGCGACCTGGCCGATGGCACTGTCGGAATACCGGCGCCCTACCCGCCTGTTAGCGCCACGGCCCGTACGGGACTTGAGATGGCGATCGCTCCAACGGGCGTTCTCCGCAGCCGTCTCCGCCATCTGATTCGCCGCCGCTGCATTGACTTCGATCTTCGCCCCCGTCGCCAGTCCATCCCGAATATCCAGGTACTCGTCTTCGATTGCCTTCTGCAAGTCAGCCAGCGAACCATCCGGGTTCTCTGCGATGTAGTCGTCTATCCACTGCCACGCGTCCTCAGTCGCCTCACGCTCTTGCTGGCTCATCCGCTTCGATGTCCGAGTCAGCTTCGAGTCGTCACGGCGGACGCGAAGGTCGCTCAGGCGCCGCCCGTCCTCGAGATACGGGGACAGTGCCATCCGAAGGAGCCCTTCGTCCGGCCCGAACTCTTCCCACGCTGGATCGTCCATCGCCGGAAACTTCGCGGCCTCTTCGTCGGGCACGACGATGCGGCCGGTCTCCGGGTGAACCGACACGTCCTCGACGCCGTGGCGCTTGAGCGCGTTCATGACTTCGTCGAGCTCCGGCGTTTCCACTGACACCTGCCCACCGATCGGGTTGGCTTTCAGTGCCTGCCGCTGCGCTGCCCCACGGCGGAACGCGCTCCGGCTCAATCGGCCGGCCAACCCGCCGCCAACCGCGCCCAGCGCAATGTCCTCAGCATCCCCACCGGCCGCCGCCGACACTCCCGCGCCCGCAGTCGCGCCGATGACCTCACGGCCAAACTGGCCTGTGACACGGTTCACCGCTTCGTCTGCCCGGCCCGCACCGCGCAGCAGGCTGCCGGTTATCCCGCCAAGACGGCCACCTGTACGAATCGCCTTCGCACCGAGACCGACGCCGATCGCGTTCGTCGGGTCGAACAGCATCCCGGTGACCACCTGGTCGGCCGTCGATCGCTCACGGAAGTCCGCAAGCTGTCGACTCGCGATCTCACGGGGGTCGCCGCGGCTCCCGAAAACGTTCTGCACCAATCCGCCGCCAGTAGCCCTGTCCGCGATCCCCGGGAACGGGTTTCGCCCACGCGCGATGTCTGAGACAGCCAACGCGGAGCTGATTGGAGCCGCGGCAGGGCTACTTAGCACAAGGTCTCGCGACGTTTCCGCAGCGGTGTCCAGTACGTTCATACCGTGTCGCCACGCCGGTTCGATTACCGGCATGGCCGGCCGAAGCGCCGCACGGCCAGCGCCTACCGCTGCGCCGCCGACGTCCCCGGCCACATCGACCGCCGCTCCACCCACGTCCCCAAGGAAGCCGGTCGCAGCCCCGAACGCGCTCCCAATGCCCGAACCGATCTTCCCGAACAGCCCGCCATCGTTCCCGCTCTTGACCTGCCGCTGCTCCGTCGTGCGCGGCCTGGGCACCGCCGCACGCGGGTCGTCCGTCCCGTACTTCTGTTGGGACGCGGTACGCACCAGGTCCGCCGCTCGCCCCTCTTCCTTCTTCCGGTAGACCGGCAGCGGTTCGAATCCGAAGTCACTCCCCCATCGGGAGCGGTAGCTGGGAAGCCGTGGCAATGCCATCTAGAAACGCCGCCTTCCAAAGGCCCCAACCTCGTAGTTGCTGGTCGGGGACGCACGCAGCATCTGACTCATGAAGTCGGGGAAGTATTGGCCCGTCGCCTCAATCGCCCCCTGCATCTGTTCCTGTTGCGAAGGCAACGCTTTCAGGAAGTTCGACGCGCTCAGGTCTTGCCCGCCACGAAGGCCGGTCGGAATACCGAACGCCTGTATCTCCCCGAACTGCGAACCCTCTACCGGAGCGGTGCGGAAGGCGTTCAGCCGCTGGTTGTTGACCAGTGACTGGATCACAGGGCTGTTGGCAATGACGTCCGGGCTATACCCGCCCGCAAGCAATTCCGGCGGCACAAGCTGTTGAAGCTGCTCGAGCGGTATCCCCGTCTGCGCCGAAAGCTGGGCGAGCAGGTCTATCCCTTGCGGTGCCTGCGCCCCGGAACCGGTCGGCGCTCCGAACGCGCTCATCGGCGCCGCCGTCGCCTCACCCGTGAACACCCCCGTCGCTCCCGAGCCAGTGGGCGCGGGCGGAGCGGGAGCTTGCTGCTGCATCATCTCGGGAGACGGTGGCTGCATCTGCGGCTGTCCCTGCATCTGCGGCATGGGCATCGGAGGAATGCCCTCCGCACCTTGAACGGCGTTTACCGCGCTGGCCTGCGCCTGCTGCATCTGCGCCGCCTGGTCTGCCTGTGGCTGACCCATGCGCATCCGGTTGATGTCCTGCATCCCCGGTCGCGCCCGCCGCATGAAGTCCTGGACGGAGCTGCTTTGCGGTATCGCCTGCGGAAGTTCCTGCTGCCGCACCGTCTCCACGATGCGCTCGACCGCTTCCAGCCCACCCATGCGCTCGATGGTGGTCTGCGCCATCCACTGTTGGGCGTCCATGTTCCCGATACCGGGAAGCTCGGCAACCGCCTGTTCCACGCTGACGAATCCGGGGTCGGTATCGCCTATGGACATGGCCAGTTCGAAGTCTCCATCCATCGCAGCCGGGCCACCCGAAACCGGGCCAGCACCACTTGGGCCGGTCGGCGGAATCGCCCCGAAGGTCGACGCGCTCGACGCCAGCGAGATTGCCGTGATGGGGATGCCCATGTTCTGCATGAAATACTGGTGCGCAATCCAGTCCACCGGGCGACGGCTCAACTCGATCCCACGGTCGAGAAGTCCCATGAGAATGCCTGTGTTGAACTGCCGCCGATCCTCCGCAAGCCCAAGGTCGAAGCGCCGGTTCAGCCCATCCTCTTGCAGTCGAGCAATCGCTTCCCGGCTCGCCCGGTCATCGCCGGCGATGCGTTCCTGCGAAGCAATCGCTTCACGGTCGACCGTGGCTCGTAGTCCAGCAATGCGTTCGTCACCGGCGATGCGCGCATCGTTTCGCGCCGTTGCCCCATCCTCTTGCAGTCGAGCAATCGCTTCCCGAGCTGCCCGGTCGGCGGCGTTCTCGCCAGCGGTAAACTCCCGATCCTTAGCAGCCTCCCCGGCGGTGAACTCCCGATCCTTATCAGCCTCCCCGGAAGACCAGATACGAGACTTGTCGTCGTCGCTCAGGCTCGGCTCGTACGCCCCCAGCCCAGACGGGTTACTCAGCCCGGTCTTCATCTCCATCGGCAACGAATCCCAATTCGACGCTATGTAGTCGGCAAGCTGGAGCATCTGGTTGTAGGTCATGCCGTGGCCGACGCCGGCGCCTTCGCTGCCAGAGACAGCGCCCGCGTTCATCCCGTCCACCATCGGGTCGAACGGTCCGATACCGGCCTTGGCAAGGAAGACGTTATCGAAGACACCGCCGGTGTAGAGTGCCGAATCGCGCAGCGTCCCGTTGAGCCACGCGTTCGTGTAGGTCATCGCGAAGTCGTGCTTCCAGTCCTCGATGTTCTGAGGCCCCGGCCCGCTCGCCTGTCCGGCAAAGGGGTCGTAGCCCAGAACACCCGTGTAGTTCGGTGCTTGCGTCACCGTGTTCCCTCCCGATCCACCCGACATGGCATCTTCCAGCCACGGGCGGTCCTTCTTCACGTAATCCGGCAGCTCGGCATAGCTCGGTTGTGTCATCACCTACCTCCAGAAGGTGAGGTTCGGAAGCCAGCCGTTGACCAGTTCCTGCGGCCCGGGTTTCGTCCCGCCCGGCCCCGGCTTCGGCTGAGTAGACCACGGGTTCGGCGGCGAGAATTCATATGTCTGTTTCGGTTTCTCCGTCGGTGGCGGCGGGTCGAACATCGACCCGTGCGTCGATCCGTTGGGCAACGGAGTCTGGTACGGCGGAGGCCCAGGAGCCGGGCCACTCCGCGAATCCACCACGCTCCCCGAAATGCCACCCACATACCGCTGCGCCGAGGCCCCGCGCACGTCCGCACTCGAAAACCCCTGCCCCGCCTTCGGCGTGATGTCGCCCGTAAAGTAAGGCCGGTCGGGGACTTCTGGCATCGCGTCCTGGAGCTGCGTCAGTTCCCGGTTGAATATCTGCTCCGGGCTCGCAATCCGTCCCGGCGTCGGAATGAACAGCGAAGACCGTGGCGCGGAAGTGCTTCGCCCGGGCGCTCGGGTCGCGCTGAACATCTCCTGGCTATCGGCGGCCTGCCGAAGCTGGTCCATCTGCCCGGCGTGCATGTCCGATGCCTGCGTCGCCGCCTGCTCGCGAACGTCCAGCTCCCGAGCAAACCGGTCGGCCGCGTTCGCTGCATCGATGTTTTGCGGGTCCATCTCCCACAAGAACTGCGACCGGCGGATCGCTTCATCCACCGTCTCGCCGCCGAAGTTCTCGTCGATCCGCGCTTCGATGTCCGCGAGCTGGTCACTCAGCATCGACCATTCCTGGTATTCCTCCGGGGTCAACGCGACGTGCTCCCGATACACGGTGTTCCCATAGTTCGGGTTTTCCACTAATCCCCGGTCGTCCAGGAACGGCCGATCGTCCACCCCGTCGGGGACGGCGACGATCAACCCTTGCTCCGGGTCAAACTCCATGTGCATCCCGGTATCCACGTAGCCCCGGACTTTCAGGTCGAGTTCGAGCCACCGATGGTGGATCGGCATGTACTCTTCAAGCTCTTGCTGATACGGCAAGTTCTCACCTCCCACGAACGCCTGCGAGGCGCTGTTTCCGCCGGTTGTCCCTGTCGCGGTCAGGTGAATGTCCGAGTTCACTCCCTGCCGGTTGTCTCCCGCTGCGTTGAACCCCAGCCACGGAGACGGGTCGATGTACTGCCCATTCGCACCCTTGACGTCGTAGCTCAGGTGCGGCCCCGTGCTCGCCCCGGTGTTGCCCGACAACGCAAGCTGCGTGCCGGCCGTGACCGATTGGCCCACCTTCACATTCGCCTGTGACAGGTGCCCGAAGTTGTGAATGTTCCCCTGCGCGTCGCGCACCTTGACCGAGATACCCCAGCCGTCGCCCGCGTCGCCTGCGTTAATCACTGTCCCTGAAATATTCGCGCGCACGGGAGTGCCGACCGGGACGGCCACGTCCCAGCCCTTGTTGAATCCGCCACTGTCCAACGGCTCGTTCGTGCGCCCGAAAAGCTGGGTCGTGCGTCCACCGGAAACCGGGAGAATGCGTCCGCCACCACCGCCGCCCGCATTGGGCGGCCCCGGCGTGTTGCCGTACTTGATCGAGTTCGGGAAAGGATTGAACCCCAGCGCTCCGAAGGGCTTGCCGTTGTACAGGTTCCCGTCACCGCCCCAAGGCTTCCACCCGCTCTGCTTGTAGAGCTTGGCAGCGTAGGCGATGTTCGTTTCCGGGTCGGTCCAGTTCCCGCTACCGTGCGCTGCCGGCAGAATCTGCGCCAGGCCAGCCGCGCCGGAAGAGGAGTTCACCGCACTCGGGTTACCGCTCGACTCGTGCTGGATGACCCAAAGCATCTGGTCGACCGCGTTGGGCGGGAAATGCTTGGCAACGAGCGAGCGCCATCGTTCAACAAGTGGAGGGAACTGCACCGCGCTTGCCCACCGTTCGCGATAATCGCCATCGCCGGTGGGCGGGTGCGTCGTAAATCAGTCTAGCAGGCTGTGACTTGTCACACCCTAGTAGCCCGCTGGTTTCTCTCCACTCGAAGAAATGCCTTCCGAGTCTCGCGGAACCGCGCCGTACAACGGCCACCCCGCCGTTCCGGGCGCGAGCTCCACTGGCATCGGTGGCGGCGCGAACGGTGGCTCTGGCACGTTGATGACTTCGTCGTCCCGGCGGTCCAATGTCTCGAGCGCAGCAGCCCGGCCTTCCACCATCTTCTCCATCTTGCGGACATGGTTGCCGGCGTCCTTCGGCCCCGCTGCCTGAACCATCTCCAACAGTTCGATGGGCATGACAGACACCACGAAGATGGGAATCATCTCTTCCGCCATCGGGTCGGTGAAAATCTTCTCCCACTGTTTCAGCGTCTCTTCCGGCCCTTCCCAGCCCATGTACGCCCCGGCGGTGTAGATCCAGTCCATGATTTCGTTGCGCGGCCCAGACAGCCAGCGCCAAATCTGTTGGTCAGGGCTGAGGTCGACGTGCCACCACGGCCGCACCGGCGCCAGCTCTTCGGCGATCGAGTACACCAGCGCGACGTATTCCTCGGACGCCTCTTCGACAAGCTGCTCGTACGGGTTGATGTCCTTTTTGGCCATGGCTCCCTACCCCTGAATCCGTGGGCCAGGCGACGGGTTGGCGGGATTCGCCCCGGCCGTTGGTGGAATGCCCATGCCTTCCCCAAGGCTGGCCGTACCAGGCTGCGGAGCACCCCCGCCACCGGCAGCGGCGGCGGCCGCCATCTCCGGCGTCATCTGCTGCTGCCGCGCTTGCTTCAACGCCTGAATGTCGAGGTTCCCAATCTGGTTGAGCTGGTTCAGCCCACGGGCCTCGATGATGTCGTTGGTCAGCTTCACGCGACCCAGCGCCATGCCGTCTTCGGTCGCCTTCGGGAGCCACGCGCGTATCATCTGGTCCTTCATAATCTTCTTGCGCTTGCTCTCCGGGTTCGTCCCGTCCTGGTAGTCCCGGACTTCCTCTTCCCACGTGATATGCCCGCGTTCCTGCAACGCGGCGCCCGTCATCGCCATCCCCTGCCGGTCGACCGGGAGTTCTGGCTTCAACGTCACGCTGATGCGGAAGTAGGGGTCAATGTCGTCAGGGTCGAGCGTCATGTAGGTACCGGAGCGGTGGCCGGTCTCTTCGTTCGCGACTTCGCCGAAGATGCTCACCGGCTCGCTCACGGTGTCCTTCACCGCCCACAGGTACTGTTCGTCCAGGTATGCCCGCTGCAATTCGCGGCTTTCGATGAGCGGCTTCCAGTTCGTCCGCATCGACTGCGTGAGCTGGTTGATCGAGAAGCCCGGCTGTTGGGCGCCGGCAATGCCGCGCGCGAGATTCGGAATGGTCGCGAGGTCGATGTCTTCGCTCAGCATCTCGATTGCCGCGCGAAAGTCCACGCCGCTCGCCGAGTGCTGCAAGGCATTGATGAGCTGCCCGCGGATTTGCTTAATCGTCCCCGGCTCGATGTTCCACTGCTCCGGGTTGCCCGATTCGTCGCTCATTGGCGTGTCCTGCTCGCCGAGCTGGGCAAAGAGCTGGGGAAATATCTCGAGGTACGCCTTCTGCATCCACAGGGTGCGAAGGAAGTCGAACTGCGGGATTTCGTTGCGCACCGCCCACAAGAGGCCGACGCTCATAAGGTCCGGCTCGCGAAGCCCGGTCTGCAAGCCGTGGGCCGGTGCGATGCACACGCTGCCCCCGTGGTCGTAGGCGTGGACAACCTTGTCCCCTACCTGGTAGTAAATCATCGCGTCGTCGATGTACTCGTGGTACTCCACCGCATCCATCGGCGACAGGTCCGAGTTCTCCGGCAGCTCGAGCCCGGCGCGCTTCTTGAGCGGCACGACGTCGTCCACGTCCCCATGCCGGTCGAAGTGCACGAACTTGCCCACCTTCGCCATCGCATCCATCAGTTCGAAGCGTTGCACCCGGTAGGACTTCACGTAGCCTTCCGGCCCCCGGTTCGTCCAAATCGGGAAGACGATGCGCGGGTCGAGCGATTCGCGCATGAAGGGCGGCCCCATGTAGCCCTTGTACCCCTTCCAGCGCGCGTTCAGGTCGCTGTCGCTTTCACCGTCCCGCCGTTTTCGCTCTTCCTTGTCCCAATAGTAGGGCTCGTAGGTCTGCTGAATGTAGGACTTCCCGGCGACGCACTGCCAGAAGAGCGCTTGCTGTGAGTAGCTTTGCTTGTCGCGCCGGAAGAACCACGGATCGAGGTTGTTCAGGTGCGCCTCAATCTTGTCCTGTCGCTCTCGGTCCTTCGCCGAACCGTCGGGCGCGATGTACTGGATCATCGCCGGCGTCGAGAGCATCCCCATGATGCGGAAGATGACGTCCGGCGGCTTGGCCGAGCGTGCTTCGAAGCCCACATACATCTTGTCGTCGGGCAGGTAGAGGTTCACTTTGCCCAGGAAGAGGTCAAGCATCTGCTCGATGCCGTCCTTCTCAGGACCCTGTGACTCTTTCAACTGTTCGCTGAGTTCGCGAATGCCCTGCCCCATCGCGCGGGCCTTCTTGATTTGACTCTTCACGAAGTCTTCCGACTTCTTCTGGTACTTGCCCTTCGGCCGGTAGGCGAAAATCTGCTTGTCCGACGCTCTAACCATGTGTCTCCATCCTCCGCAGGTCTTCGCGCAGTCGATTTCGCCGCTCTTCCCGGAAGCGCTGCAACATCCGCGATGGCTTTGAGTCTACTCCACCACTTCCGTTTTTGACCTTGTACTCGCGGTTCAGCGGCTGCCGTCCCGCCACTCCGGCCAGCAACAACCCCATGATGTTGTAGCGCCAGGCGTCGACTTCGTCGTCTTCTTGGTTCTTGGCCGGCTCCCCGGTTTGCGGGTCAAGCTGGTACGTCTCGATGCCGCTCAACAGCCGCGGGCACGACTCGGTTACATACAGCTGCGGCTCCCCCGCCGGGGACAGCGCCAACAGCCGGTTTATCTGGTTGATCCCTTCTTTCACGGCGCCCTTGTAGCGCGGGGCATCCACCACGTTGATGCCGGCAAGCCGCAACTGCTGGTTCGACCGCGGCTGGCTCGCGTCCGCCCACCAGCGGTAGACGTGGAACATCTTGGTCGCCATCGCGATCTGCTCGAAGAGGTCGTTGCTCGCGCCGCCTTGCTTACTGTACTCCCAGAAGGTCACGGTCTTGCCGGTCTTCGTGAAGCCCGTCAGATACGCGCATGTCCGGTGAGAGTGCTCCGTCGTCCCGCCGTAGTCGATGCCACCCTCGATGCGGGTGAACTCATCGAACGGCGTGTTCCCCTTCCAGACGTGGACGCCACGGTTGAACGTGGGCCAGACCATGTTCTCGAAGCTCGACCAGTCGCCATCGATAAAGTTCCGCACCCACGTCGCGGTGTTGTTCTCCAACAGCCGCGGAATGAAGTCGGGCGGCAGCGATGGGTTGTCGTATGCAGTCGCCGGGATGAACTTGTAGTTCTTCCGCTCCCGGCCGGCCTTCCACGTATCCCAGAAGCGCGTCTTCAACCACCCCGGGCTCGGGTTGGTCGCCATCGCAATCTGGTAGAACGGGTGAATCGAGTGCTCGCGCGCATACTCTTCACCAAGCTCCTCGCACTCCGGGTAGGTACATAGCCCTTCCCCCGTCGTCCACCGCATAGCCGGGTCGATGTTGAGAAAGAAGTCCTCTTCGAACTCGTTGGCTTCGTCGAGCACGAACATGCCGGCCGTCACCGACTTGTAGCTTTCCGAGTCCTTGCCTTCGCCGAGGTAGATGATCGACCCGTTGACCAGCCGGTACCAGTTCTCACCCTTGTGGTGCTGGCCTCCGTATCGAGGGTCGTAGAGCTGAGGCGGGCACACCCGCTGCCACTCGACTTCCGTGGTGCGCTTGAGGTCCTTGAGGTCACGCCGGAGCAGGTAGATGGGGATACCGGGCCAGCGCAGCGCCTGGCGCAGAATCTTCACCGCCAACGCGCGAGTCTTCCCCGGACCACGGGCGCCGCCGAACAGCACGTAGCGCGCACGCGCCTGGTAGAACTGTTTTTGCTTCGGCCACATCCCTTCCCTGTGCTCGATCACATCCCCGGAAGGCAGGGTGACCTTCATGCTCACCCATTCTTGTTCGAGCTTGCCCGTCGCCGTTTCTAGAGCTTCCACCGCTCGTCCCGTATTTCACTCTTCATTGAGTTAGCATAGACGGTATGGCAAAGGTACCGGCACTCCCCGGCGTGGGTGAAATACCGAACGAAGACGACTGGAAGCTGGAGCAAGCCCAGAAGATTCGGGCACGGCTCGAAGAGCTGGGTGTGCAGCGGAAGCGGAACTATCCGCTCACCAAGCAGCGCCGCGAGATACTACTGCTCGCCGTCGCTGCCGGCGCCACGGTGACGAACGCCTGCGAAATTGCCCAGGTGCCTCACTCCACCGTGATGAAGGAACGGCGCCGGAACCCAGAGTTCGCGCAGCAATGGCAGGACGCACTCGACGTTTCCGTCAGCGCCCTTGAAGAGCGCATGGAGTTCATCTTCCTCCACGGCCCACTCGACTCCGTTGCGACCGTGAACGCCGGCAAGACGCTGCTCGCAGCCCGCAGCAGCCGCTACAACGACCGCGCCCCTCGCTCCGCTTCCGCCTCCATCGAGGCCCCAGGCGGCGGCAAGATGACCGTGCACATCGGCACACCCGGACCCGACTAACAAGGTCACTATTATTTCCGTAGTCACGTAACTATTGTTTCAGGTTGTGACAATGTCACACCCTGCCGGTGTCCGTACGCGCGCGAGGGAACCGAGTTTCAGATTTAGGGGAGGTAGGTTTTGCCTGGAAAGGGAAGAAGCCCCTGGGGGGTCCAGTCCCAGAGGCTTCAACCACAGCACCCCGCCTGAGAGGAGGAGGAAGCAAGGGGAATCGCTTCCGCCGACAGAATAGCACAACCACTTCCGAAATGACGTGGTACCATTCCGTCACTACATAGAGGGCCACCACACGCACGTACGTGCCGCGCGAACCGGGAACAGAACCGGGGCAGCGTCAGAAGCTCGGGAGAGCTTGGCCAAGATGGGCAACCTTCGCCCGTACCTCATTTCCACGTCGCCCTGCCTGCTACCACTAACTACCACCAGGCCCCCGACAAGGCGGCCAAAGTCGTAAGACCATGAGGGAGAAGGTTAACCGCCGGCACCACCGGCCGCCCGGTAGGGTGTGACTCAGTCACAACCCCGCCCACTTCCAGGATGATGCCGCAACATAGCCGCGGCTGCCGCCCTGGGACTCACCCCAAACCCCCTGAGCATCATGGGAGGGCACTGGCAGGGTGCGGAACCAACCGCATAGGGTACAGTCCCCGATATACAACTTATGTCGCCTCCGATAGGCGAACTGTGTCTTCCACCAGAACACCCCGAACCACCTCAACCACTTCCGAAACCGCTTCCCCGCAACCTCGCCTACGCCCGCGTAGCATGTGACAAACAACGTACAGACCACAACTAAGGCCCCCCGGCCCGACGGCAACGCCCCTCGATGCCCTCCGACCAATGCCAGAGACCAGCAACCAACTTCGCACTATGTTTCTTACGTCAAGTTGTGACCCTCTACCCCACATATAACCACTGTCAGGTTGTGACAATGTCACACCCTCGAGACAGATTGTCATAGCCTGCCATCCATTGTTGTCATATAAAGCGGTTAACCCTGACTACTGGCGACTCATCGATCGGGGCCGTGACATGCAGTGTTCCAATGGTTTCCAAATGTTCACGCCGTTGCTCGTGGTCGTTGCCATCGTGGGGCATCGGAGTTGTGACAGTGCGCAGCCTCCTTATAAGGGCGGGAATTACTCACAAGTTTCCTCGACTATTGCCGCAAGGGTTGACACAAGGGTTTCGACAGTGGTTAAGTGTGGCTGTCAGGTTTGAACTACCACATTTCGCGAATCTGACCATGGAGGAAAGACCAATGACCACAGCGACACGATCACCGAAGCGCGCACGGCGCGAGCCTACCGCAGAACAGCGCCAGGCCGCAGCCGAACGGCGCGAACGCATGCGCAAGCTCGCCGCTACCGTCGCCGCGATGAGCGATGAGGAACGGCGCGAGATTGCCGGCCACGTCATCACAATCGAGGGCCACCCGCTGAGCCTTCACAACGCCTGCATGCTCGCGATGCAGCTACCCGGAGTATCCGTTGTCGGTGGATACCGCCAATGGCGCAAGGCCGGGCGTCACGTCGTCAAGGGCGCGCGCGGACTGTCGATATGGGTACCGATTGCAGCGCCGAAGGCCGACGAGGACAGCGAACGCGACGAGCGGCCGCGCTTCCGGCTCGCGAACGTCTTCGATATCGCGCAGACCGCAGAGATCCAGGAGGAGGCAGCGTAATGGATAAGGACCAGCGCCATTTACTCCGAATCGCCCATGCCCACGCTTGGCAGAATTGCGCCGCCGATCCCGTTGGCGTAGCGATCGAAGTCTTCGCCGACCACTACGCCATTCACCTAGACCGCGAAGCCGCGATGGATGCCATATTCATTCCGAAGCGCACCAGCGGCAGATGGAAGCGCGAGAATCCCGAACGAATGCGCAAATGGCGCACGGCGCAGCGGTAGACCATCCCGCCACGGCTCAGAAGCCCACACGGTTTCCGGGCCCTACGGGGCGAGCTACCACAACAACCGAATCGCCCAGGAGGAAAGACCATGAAAGCGATACGGACCCGCTACCACGGGGCCACCAGCACGATGGACCCGCGCATCGTCGCCAGCGTTGCCGACGAGCAAGGCGTCATTGCACGGGAGACCGTGCCGTACGACTACGACGCCAAAGACCCGCACCGGCCCGCCGCCGAAGCGCTCGTAGCCAAGATGGGTTGGCGCGGAGAGTTGGTCGATGGCGGATACGCAGGGGATCGCTATTGGGTGATCGTCGAGGGGCGGCCATGACCTACCGCGAACGAATGGAACGACGCGCCGAGCGGCGCCGAGAGTGGGCCGAGAAGCGCGAAGCGAAGGGGGCCGATGCTAGCAGGCGGAGCCACGAGATTATTGCCGATATCCCGTTTGGGCAGCCCATTCTCGTGGGCCACCACTCCGAAAAACGGCACCGTAAGGCTCTCGATCGGTCGTGGGAGCTTATGGGGAAAGGCGTCGAGCACCGTGAAATGGCACACAGGCACGAACTCGCAGCCGATACCATCGAACGTAACCTAGCCCGCTCCATCTACGACGACGATCCCGACGCAATCGAACGGCTCGAACAGAAGCTATCAGCGCTTCAGCAGCGCCAGGAGACTATGAAAGCCGTCAACCGCATCATCAAGCGCAAGCGCGGCACCGAAGACGAACGAATCGCCGAAGTCGTCGCGCTCGGGTTCACCCCTGAGAAGGCCCGCGTGCTTGTTGAGGGTGATCGGTTCAGCGGTCAAGGCTTCCCGTCCTACGCATTAAGCAACAACAACGGGAACATCAAGCGAACCCGCGACCGTATCGCAAGCATCAAAGAGCGCAATCGCAACCGGCAGGTTGCAGAGGATGCTGGCGGCGTCACGATCAAGCGCGGAGATGAATACTGCAACATCATCTTCGCCGAAGCCCCACCCCGGGAGACTCGCCAAGCGCTCAAGGCTGCGGGATTCTTCTACAGCAAGGGGAAATGGATGGGTAAGACCGCCAATATCCCCGAGTGCATCGAGCAGTAACAAGTCACACCCCGAGGCCGGCGGGCAAACCGGGCAGGAGCTACCACGATGACAGCCACGACCGAAACCACGATCCCACCTTGCCCGAACTGCGGGGCGACGAAATGGCATTACGAAGTCCACGAGTTTGCCCGCTACTCGATCGAGGGAATCGACACTGACTGCGACCCCGATGAGCCGGGGCTAGTGCTCCGCATCCTTGACAGCGAGCAGAAGGACGAACCCGAACTATGGTGCGGGGCCTGCAACGTCGAAGCCTTCCCCGAAACCCTGCCCACGATGGCCGTCGCCTACTACGAGAAGGAGCGCTAAGGAGCGCATTGCCAAGTCACACCCCGAGGCCGGCGGGTAATCCGGCCGCTACAATCACCGCCAACACACCAAGGAGAAACACCAATGCCAACCTATACCATCCGCGACCTTGCTCACCATGTAAGCGGCGATGAGTACATCATCGAACAGTGCAGCCTGTGGGAGGACGAGCAATGCGTGGGCGTTCGCACCATCGCAGCCACCGGACCGATCCAGCGCCGCGATCTGCCGATGGGTGACGATGGGCAGCCATCGCGCGAAACCTATGACGCGCTCGACAACTGGCAGGATCTCACCGATGAGGATGCCGAATGGCTCCAGGCCGAAGAGGACGCGGGCCGAATTAACTACCCGTTCGGCGCTCGCAAATAACCACCCGAGAAAGAAGAGTAGAATCATGGCAACTTACACCGTCCGCGACCGCAAAACCGAGGACATTCACACCGTCGAGGCCGACAGCTTCGAAAGGGCCGCCAGCAAGGTCTACCGACAGGAGCACGGGAAGCCCAATATGCGGCCCGTGTTCGCCCGCCGCGAGACAGGGACACCGGGCATGCCTGGCGTGTTCGTCGTCTATCGCAACAATCCGGCCCGGAGCGGCAGCGGATGGTCCGCGACCAATACCGACAAGAGCTACCACGTTAGCAAGGACTAGACCCGGGGCCCTTCGGGGCCCCTTTCCCCATCAGGAGCTACCACGACTATGTATGAGCCAATTGGCGACCTATGGGAGCGCGCGGCCGAGGACCATCTACGGCGAAAAGGGCATCCTATGCGCCTGAACACAATGGGCGGGAGCGTGTGCTGTGTTGAAGCCGCGCGCCAGTCTGACAAGCCCGAGACCGTGAAGCGGGCCGACCTATTCGGCAACGTCCGCAACACCTACCAGACCGAGAACGAGCGCAAGCTGCGCCAGCAACAGCTATTCGACCGGGACAAGTACCGGCAGGCGCCGGAGCCACCGAAGGGACAGGAGCGCTTGCTATGAGCAAGAACGAAGAGAGGGTAACCAGCGTCACCATCGAGGTTGTATACGAGGACGACCGTGATCCGAGCGAGGAAGCCGTCAACCTGATCACCCACTTGTTCAACACGTACAACGATAACAACAGCCTGAATCACATTCGGTTCGTAGGATCGTCGGAATGGGTGGACGATGAGGACACGATGGCCAAGGGACAGGAGCGATTGCTATGAGTAAGCGAAAGGATGATGGGATCGGCCTCTTCCAGTTCTCTGGGCCATCCCGAAAGGACGACTGGAAGCAACGTCAGATCGACGCCGCGCGCCGCGGGGAATGGTACGGCTCCGGCCCGCCCACCATCAAGCACAAGGCGATTAAGGCTGGAACGATCAACCCGAACCACTACACGCTGAAAGCGCTCACATGCGCCTTCGCATGGTTCCGGCAGACCGAGAGGGCGCTTGAGTCACAGGACAGGCGATGGGTCATCATGCGCAACACCCACCCTCGCATCCGCTGGGGACGCTCGACGAGCTATCCCGTCGCCAGGTGGCGGCTCTACTTCGTGGGGCCGATCCTGATTGCGAGAAGGCTATCATGAGAGCATGAGCCCCGAAGAGCTCCGTAGCCACCGTATGAAGTACGAAATGAGCCGGGCCGAATTGGCCCGGCTCCTTGGCGTGACTGTGCACACAATCGCATCCTACGAGACGGGAAAGCAGCCAATCCCACCCATGCTCGAGCTCGCAATGGCATCCGTCCTGCCGATGGTCAACCCGACCCGCGTATGCCGTGCGACAGCTCGCGATGAGCTGGGCCGCACCGCCAGCGCGAGCGGAGCGACCCTACGAAACGCCATCGACAA
>Ga0172382_10003377_pt1 | contig 25388 bp, 20 predicted proteins | sample Leawel138RmetaG_FD_122245 | JGI IMG/M metagenome (GOLD analysis project Ga0172382, IMG submission 122245) | Leachate microbial communities from a municipal landfill in Southern Ontario, Canada - Leachate well 138R metaG | ecosystem: Engineered > Solid waste > Landfill > Unclassified | place...
ACCCTTCCCCGCGAGGTCCCATGCCGCGTCGCGTTTTCCTATCCGTTCCGCGCCTGCTGGCGGCCGTCATGGCGTTGCTGTTTTTCACCGTGGGCGCCCGGGCCGTCGTCGAGGCGCCGCTGCGGCTGGTCTATGCCGAAACCAGCACCGCCGGGCAGGCTTCCAAGGAATACCTGCTTGAGCCCGGCCCCGGCGGCGGCTGGCGCATCGTCCTGCGCGAGGGCCGCGTGGAGCGGGTCATCGTCTGCGACGCGGCCCTGGACACGCTGCGCGAGGAGTACCGCGACCCCGCCAGCGGCGACAGCCTGACCATGCGCCGCGAGGGCGACGCCCTGCGCCTCACGGGTACCCGGGAGGGCCGGGCCGTGGACCGCTCCTTCCCGCTGGAGGCGCCCTGGTACGGCTCGGTGCTCCTGCTGCGGGCCTTCGTGCTGTCGGATGCGCCCGAGGCGCTTTTTCACGTCAGCAAACCCGAGGCCGAACAGGTGCTCCTGCTGCGGGCCATCCGCCAGGGCGCGGAGACCGTGGAGGCGGGCGGCAGGCCCGTGGAGGCCGTGCGCGTGAAGTACACCGTGCCCGGGGTCCGCGGCCTGTTCTGGAGCTCGCTGTACTGGTACCGGGCCAGCGACGGGCTGCTGGTCAGGACCGAGGAGACGCGCGGCGGCCCGGGAACGCCTACGGTGTTCGCCGAGCTGCTGGAGGCCGTTCCGGCTCCGGGCGTCCTGGGCACCGCCGCCCCGGGGCCTGGCTTGGCGGGTGCGTCTCCCCGCCCTGCCCTGCCCTGAGCCCGCCCCGGTTCGCCCCGGTTCGCCCCGGTTCGCCAAGGACAAGACAAGGCCCGGGCGACGGTTCATTCCGTCGCCCGGGCCTTGTCTTGCCCTTGCGCGTCCGCCTACTGGTAGAGCTTCAGGCTGTCGCCGGGGTAGATGCGCGGCGAGGACAGGTTGTTCCAGGTCAGGATGGCGTCGGTGGTCACCCCGAAGCGCTTGGCGATGGAATAGAGGGTGTCGCCGGACTTGACCTTGTAGGAGATGGAGGTCTTGGCGCGCTCGGCGCTCTTGCGCGTCTGTTTGGCGGCCAGGGTGCCCTGGTCGGGGATGTAGAGGCGCTGGCCGACCTTGAGGGTGGTCTTCAGGCCGATGCCGTTGGCGGCGGCGAGGCTGGCCGCGGTGGTGTTGTATTTCTTGGCCACGGCCCACAGGGAGTCGCCGGGCTGGATCACATAGTTGGAACGCGACTGGGCCAGCTGGCGCACGGATTTCCGGGTGGAGGACGCCGTGCCCTTCTGCTTCTTGATCCGCTCGGCCGTGAGCCCGGCCGCGCCCTTGCCGGGCACCTTGAGCACCTGCCCGGGGCGGATCAGGTTCGAGGAGACGTTGTTGTAGTGCTTGAGCACGGAGATGGGCACGCCCACGCGGTTGGAGATGCGGTACCAGGAGTCCCCGCTCTTGACCTTGTAGAAGCTGTAGTAGCCGGTGAATTCCTTGAAGCCCTTGCCCGTGGCCCAGGCCGTGGCCTGCGCGGCCCGGGCCTCGTCGGGCAGGTAGACGGTGGAGTGCTTGTCGGGGTGGCTGCCCGCTTCGAGGAAGGCCGGGTTGTGGGCCTTGAATTCATCCCAGGACATGTCCAGCTGCCGGGCCAGGGCGCGCAGGTCCGTGCGGGGGGGGATCTGCACGGAGGCCACGGCGTCCGGGCCGCTCCAGTCGGGCTTTTCGAAGCCCAGGGCCTCGAGGTTGCGCACGATCTTGATCACGGCCATGAGCTTGGGCACATAGTGGCGGGTTTCCTGGGGCAGGTAGTAGAGCCGCCGCCCGGCCCGGGTGCGGTTCTGCTTCATCTGCGACAGCTCGAAGAAGTCGTCGCAGCCGCTGCGGGCGATGGCCTTGGCCACGCGCCCCTCGCCCGCGTTGTAGGCCGCCAGGGCCAGGTACCAGTCGCCGAAGTCGCCGTAGAGTTTGGTCAGGTAGTCGGCGGCCGCGTGGGTGGCCTTGTAGGGATCGTTGCGTTCGTCCAGCCACCAGCCCACATGCAGGCCGTACTTCTTGCCCGTGAAGGGCATGAACTGCCACATGCCCTGGGCCCCCGCCCGGGAGCGCACCGTGGTGTTGTAGCCGCTCTCCACGAAGGGCAGGTAGACCAGCTCGTGGGGCAGCCCGCGCTCGGCGAACACCCGGCGCACATAGGGCAGATAGCGCTCGGAGCGCTTGAGCCAGATCTCGAAATTCTTGCGGCCCTTGTGGGTGTAGTAGGTGAAGTAGGCCCGGACCTCGTCGGTGTCGCGCTCGTCGAGCTCGAAGGAGATGCCCGGGTCGCTTTCCAGGGCCTGCTGTTCCTGGGGGGTCAGTTCCGTGGCGTCGGGTTCTTCCAGGGCCTGGCCGTCTGCCAGGAGCTCGGCGTCGTCCGGGGCGGAGCCTTCGAGGGCGCCGGATTCCGGCTGGGTCTGCCGGGCGGCGTCGTTCGGGGGGGCGGCGAGATCCGCGTCCGCCACGGGTTTTTTCACGGCGCAGCCGGGCAGGACAGCCAGCAGCAGCACCGCGAACAGCACAGGCGCGATTGCGCGGACCAGGGATTTATGCATATGTTTCGTTTTCCGTATTCGCGGGTTATCCGGGTGGAAACGGGCCAATCCGGAGCAAGCTCTAGAAGATATCTAAAGAATGTCAAACGCCCGTCAAGAAAATATTGGACACAGTCCGTCGCCGCAGGCAGGTTCGCCCTGGTCGAAAGCCTTGTCCACAAAGGGAAAGAACATGAAAACAATCCAGGAACCGGGCCAGGACAGCGTCGTCCCCGGCCGCAAGCCCGTGTTGGAGCTTCTGGACGCCGCACCCGGGCGGGTGGATACCGTGTTCCTCCAGAAGGGGGCTCGCGGTCCTGAAATTTCACAAATCGTCGAAATTTGCAAGGCCGCCCGGGTGCGCTTCCGGCTGGTGGAGCGCGCGGAGCTGGAGCGCCTGTTCCCGGGCAACACCCAGGGCGTGGCCGCCCGGGTGCGCGAGGCGGACTACGCCGACCTCGCCACGCTGCTGCGCGCCGGGCGCCAGGCGCCCCTGCCGGTGATCCTGGCCCTGGACCAGGTGCAGGACCCCGGCAACGTGGGCGCCCTGGCCCGCACGCTCTACGCCCTGGGCGGCGCCGGGCTGCTGGTGCCCAAGGACCGCACGGCCTTTCTGGGCGGGGCGGCGGCCAAGGCCAGCGCCGGCGCCCTGGCCCGGCTGCCCGTGGCCCGCGAGGTCAACCTCGCCCGCGCCCTGGACCAGGCCCTGGACCAGGGCTGGGAGGTCTGCGCCACGGTGGCCGACCCCGGGGCCGGATCGCTGTACGCGGCGCCCCTGCGCACGCCGCTGGTCCTGGTGCTGGGTAACGAGGAAAAAGGCGTGCGCCCCGGGGTGCTCAAGCGGGCCACCCTGCGCGTGACCATCCCCTTGGCCCGGCCCTTCGACTCCCTGAACGTGGCCCAGGCCGGGGCCATGGTCCTGGGCGAGTTCGCCCGCAGGCTCACCGCCCGGGGCTCCGCGTCCTGAAATGGCTCAACCACGCTGGCTGGTAACCTGTCGCGCCCCGGGGTTTCGGCCCTGGGGCGCGCGTGTTCGGGGCGCCCGCGGCCCGGCGCGGCCTCCGGGGGGCGCAGGCCCGGCGGTTGCGCCATGACCGGGGCCGTGTTGCCCCGGGCGGACGGGCGGGTTAGGGTGGGCGCAACCTGGAAAAGCGGAGGGGGCATGCGGGGCGCAGGCGGATGGACTGGCACGGCGCGGCGGGCGCCCCGGGCGGCGGTCGGCCTCCCGGGGGGGGCGCGGTGAGGCGCCGCGCCCGCGCGCGCTGGGCGGTGGCGCTCCTTGGCGCCGCCGCGGTCCTGGGGCTCCTGGTCCTGCTGGTTCCCTGGCCGTTCGCCCCGCGTGCGCCGCTGCGGGACGGCGACCCGGCGGGCCGCCGCCTGGAGCCCCTGACCCGGCCCTGGACCGGCGACCTGCCCGCAATCCGCGCCGGGCGCCGTTTCGTGCGCGTTCTGGTCGACTACGCGCCGCCCGGGTTCTATGTGGACGACGGGGCGCTGCGCGGCCTGGAATATGAGATGATGCGGGCCTTCGAGGAGCACCTCAATGCCCGGGCCGCCCGGCTCCAGGACCGACTGGCCCTGGTGTTCGTGCCCCGGGAGCGCGCGCAGCTGCTGTCCGCCCTGGTCCAGGGCGGGGGCGACCTCGTGGCCGCCGGGCTGGTCATCCCCGAAACGCCCGGCCCGGGGCTGGCCTATTCGCGGCCCTACCTGACCGGGGTGTCCCTGGTCGTGGTCGAGGGGCCGGACAGCGAACCCCTGGCCGGGCTGGACGACCTGGCCGGGCGGGTGGTGCATGTGGAGGCGGGGGGCCCGGCGCCGTCCGCCCTGGCCGAGTTCAGCCGGGGGCTGGAGGCCCGGGGGCTGGACGGGGTGCGCGTGCGCCCGGCCGAGGACTACCTGCACGCGGGCGACGTGCTGGAGCTGGTGCATGCCGGAACGTGGCCGCGCGCCGTGGTCGAGGCGCACCTGGCGCGGGCCTGGGCCGGGGCGCTGCCCGGACTGCGGGTGCGCGAGGACCTGGCCGTGCGCAACGGGCTGGCCCTGGGCTGGGCCGTGCGCGCCGCCAGCCCCGAGCTGCTGGGCGCCCTGGACGCCTTCGCGGCCACGGTGCGCACGGGCTCCTACCTGGGCAACGTGCTCCAGCGCCGCTACCTGGCCTCCGGGGACCTGCCCGCCGAACCTCCGGACGAGCGGGACCTGGGGCGCCTGCGCGAGCTGGCGCCGCTCTTCCGGCACGCGGCGCAGCGCCACGGCTTCGACTGGCTGCGCCTGACGGCGGTGGCCTACCAGGAGTCGCGCCTGCACCAGGACAAGGTCAGCCCGGCGGGCGCCGTGGGGCTGATGCAGCTTTTGCCGTCCACGGCCCGGGCCGCCGGGGGCGGGGCGGACATAACCACCGCCGCAGGCAACATCATGGCCGGGGCGGCCTATCTGGCCCACCTGCGCGACGAGGTCTTCGCCGAGCCCGGCCTGGAGCCCGCCGCGCGCATGAATTTCGTCCTGGCGGCCTACAACGCGGGCCCCACGCGCATCCGCGAGCTGCGCCGCCAGGCCCCGGAGCACGGGCTGGACCCCGACCGCTGGTTCGGCGGTGTGGAGCACCTGGCCGCCCGGGCCGTGGGCCGCGAAACCGTGGACTATGTACTGGGGGTGAACAAGAACTACTTCATCCTGGCCGGGTTGGCCGCATACCTGGCCCGGTACGACGAGGCCCGCTAGCCGGGCGCGCCCCGGTCTTTACAAGCGCGGGGTTTGCGGTTAGGTGTTCCCTTTTGGTTCGTTTCGTCAGACACCATTTTGGAGGTACGCATAATGGCCCACAAGAAGCACGAGCGCAAGAAAGAGCTGGACCGCCGCCGCAAGCGCAGGAAGGAGGCCCGCAAGGAGCGCATCCGCGAGGCCAAGGCCGGCGCGGGCAAATAGGTTTTCTCCCCCGGCCCCCGGGCCGGGACGGCCCGCCCGGGGCGCAGGGCGGGCCGCCGCCGCGGCCCCCGCGGCACAGGCTCCCGCGCCAGTTGACAGCCTTGTGCGACGTGGTTATCCGGCTGCCGGAAACCGTGTCGCAGAAGGGGTGATAGCAATGCCGATTTACGAATACCGCTGCAACGAGTGCGAGCAGATCTTCGAGGAGTGGCAGCGCGACCATGCCGAGCATACCGTGCCCTGCCCGGTGTGCGGGGCCGAATCCCCGCGCATCATCTCCAACACGTCCTTCGTCCTGAAGGGGACGGGCTGGTACGTCACCGACTACGCCAGCGGCCGGACCAGCCACGGCAGCGCCAAGACCGACGCCGAAGGCGGCAACGGCAACGGGACGACCCCGGCCAAGGCCGACAGCACGCCAGCCGCGCCGGCCGCGCCGCCCAAAACGGAGGCCAAGGCCCCCAAGCCGGACGCAGCCGCCGCGCAACAGTAGCGGCGAAAGGGCAGCCACGGCTGCCTTTTTTTTGGACGCCGGGCCCCGCCCCGGCCCACCCCAACCGCAGTTCTGGAAACAATCCCCATGATCGACCGCTACACCCGCCCCGAGATGGGCAGCCTGTGGACCCTGGAAAACCGCTTCCGGGTCTGGCTGGAAGTGGAACTCGCCGTCTGCGAGGCATGGAACCGCCTGGGCGTCATACCCGACGCCGAGATGGCCGAGATCCGCGCCAAGGCCGATTTCGACCTGCCGCGCATCCTGGAGATCGAGGAGCGCACCCGCCACGATGTCATCGCCTTCCTCACGGCGGTGGAGGAGAAGGTCGGCCCGGCCGCGCGCTTCATCCACCTGGGCTGCACCTCCTCGGACATCGTGGACACCGCCAACGGCGTGCTCCTGGACCGCGCCGCGCGCATCGTCGCCCGCGGCCTGGACGACCTGCTGGCGGCCCTGGAGGAGATGGCCCGCCGCCACAAGGGCCTGCTGTGCATGGGCCGCACCCACGGCATCCACGCCGAGCCCACCAGCTACGGGCTGAAGTTCGCCGGGTTCCACGCCGAGATGCGCCGCCACAAGGAGCGTTTCGCCGCCGCCTGGCAGGGTGTGCGCGTGGGCAAGATTTCCGGGGCCGTGGGCACCTACGCCCACCTGAACCCCGAGGTGGAGCGCCTGGCCTGCGAAATCCTGGGCCTGGAGGCGGACCCCGTCTCGACCCAGATCATCCAGCGCGACCGCCATGCGGCCTTCTTCACCGCCCTGGCCGTGCTCGCCGGGGGCGTGGAGCGGCTGTGCGTGGAGCTGCGCCACCTGCAGCGCACCGAGGTGCTGGAGGTGGAGGAGGGTTTCGCCGCCGGGCAGAAGGGCTCCAGCGCCATGCCCCACAAGCGCAACCCCATCTCCGCCGAGAACCTGACGGGCCTGTCGCGGCTTTTGCGCGGCAACGCCCTGGCGGCCATGGAGAACCAGGCCCTGTGGCACGAGCGCGACATCAGCCACAGTTCCGTGGAGCGCGTGATCATGCCCGACTGCACCATACTGGCCGACTACATCCTGGCGCGGCTGGCCGGGGTGCTGCGCCGGTTGCGGGTCATCCCCGCGAACATCGAGCGCAACCTCAAGGGCTCCTACGGGTTGTTCTATTCCCAGCGGGTGCTCATGGCCCTGCTGGAGGAAACCGACCTCGGCCGCCAGGAGGCCTACGAGCTGGTCCAGCGCGTGGCCATGCGCTGCTGGGAGCAGGGGTTGCAGTTCCCCGAGCAGGCCCGGGCCGACGCGGACATCGCCCGGCTGCTGCCCGCGGGGAAGCTGGACGAGGTCTTCGACCCCGGGTATTACCTGCGGCACGAGGACATGATCTTCAACCGCGTCTTCGGGGGCTGACGAAATGCAGGAACTGCGCCGCGACCTGGCCCGGCTGCTCAAGGAGAAATCCTACCGCGAGGGCGATTTCACCCTGACCTCGGGCCGCAAAAGCGACTACTACTTCGACTGCAAGCAGACCGCCCTGCATCCCGAGGGCGCCTACCTGCTGGGGCGGTTGTTCCTTGAACTTCTCAACGACTATGCTATCACGGGCGTAGGGGGCATGACCCTTGGCGCCGACCCGCTGGTCAGCGCCGTGACGGTGGTCTCGCACCTCGAGGGCCGCCCCCTGCCCGGCTTCATCGTGCGCAAGCAGCCCAAGGGCCACGGCACCAACCAGTACCTGGAGGGCATGGCCAACTTCGCCCCCGGCGACAAGGTCGTGCTGCTCGAAGACGTGGTCACCACCGGGGGCACCCTGCTCACGGCCCTTGAGCGCGTGCGCGCCGAGGGCCTCGAAGTGGCCGGGGTGCTGTGCGTGCTCGACCGCGAGGAAGGCGGGCGGGACAACCTGGCCCGGGCCGGATACCGGCTGACTTCCATCTTCACCAGGAGTGAACTGCTCCATGCGGCTGCCCAGTAGCGTCCTTCTCGTCCTGGCCCTGGCCCTGACCCTGGCGGCTCCCGGCTGCCAGGGCACCCCGCGCGACGCGGCCACCCTGCTGTGGCCCGACATGACCGACCCCTATGTGCAGACCACCCGGCGCTGGACGCGCTCGGACGCGGTCTACGACGGGGTGAACCTGGCCTTCGCCGCGGCGGCGACCCTCAAGACCGAGGACTGGCGCCGGGCCTTCGTGGACAAGTACGCCGAACTCTACGGCCAGACCGGCGACGAGGCCGCCCGGTCCCTGGCCGGGCAGCGCGCCGCGGCCGACCAGGGGCTCGAGGTTGTCCTGGCCCTGGCCGCGCCGGACGGCGGAGTCCACAGGCTCTCCCCGCGGGACGAACGCTTCAAGGTGTTTGCGCTTTCCGGGGAAAAGGCGTTATACCCCCAGGAAATCAGGCCCATGGAGCAGGAGTTCTGGCCCCGGGAGAAGCTTGTGGCCTTCTTCCCGTATGCCACGCCCTGGCGCAGCTTCTATACGCTGCGCTTCCAGGACGTTCCGCCCGGGCCTTTGGCGCTGGTGATCGCCGGTCCCGCCGGGCGTATCGAACTTACCTGGGCGACATCCAAGTAGAGGCGTTGTGAAAAGGGTCCGACTTCTCGCTGTCTTGTGCGTCTGCCTGCTCTGGGCGGGCCCGGCCTGTGCCCGCGGATGGAAGGCGAACATCGTCGGGCATCCCAGCCTGCCGCCCCGCTTCGTCGTCGTGGACAAGGCGGACCAGACCCTGCGCCTGTACGGGCACCAGAGCCCGCTGACGGAGCTGATGAGCTTTCCCTGCACCACGGGGCAGGACGACGGCGACAAGCAGGTCATGGGCGACCTGCGCACCCCCGAGGGCGTCTATTTCGTCGAGGAGCGCATGGCCCGGCCCCTGGACTGGGGGCTCTACGGCAACCTGGCCTACCCGCTGAACTACCCCAACCCGGTGGACCGGCTCAAGGGCAAGACCGGGTACGGCATCTGGATCCACGGGCGGGGCAAGCTGCTCGTCCCGCGCGACACGCGCGGCTGCGTGGCCATGAAGACCCCCGACCTCGAAGCCCTGGCCCGGACCATGCCCCCCGGCACCCCGGTTGTCATCTCCCTCGACCCCGTGGTGGACCCCGGCGCCGCCGACCCCGGCGCCGCGCGCGACCTGGGCGAGGCCGTGGAGCTGGTGGAGAAATGGACCCGGGCCTGGGAGTCGGGCTCCGAGGAGTTCTTCTCCTTCTACGACCCCAAGGCCTACTCCGAGGGCGGCGGCTTCGCCCAGTTCGTGGCCCAGAAGCGTGGATTGTTCGATCGCTACCCGTGGATCCGGGTCATGGCCCACGACGTGCGCGCCCTGGCCGGGCCGGACTATGTCGTCACCTATTTCCGCCAGTACTACCGCTCCCCGGCCCTGGTTTCCGAGGGCGTCAGCCGGCTGTACTGGATGCGCGGGGCCGACGGCGGGCTGCGCATCGTCGGCCGCGAATGGGAGCGCACCGGCGTGACCCTGGACAAGGCCTTCCTCGAGCGCTCCCGCACCGAGATCGCCCCGGTGATCGACGCCTGGCGCAAGGCCTGGGAACGGGCGGACATCAAGGGCTACATGGCCTGCTTCGCCCCCGGCGCCGCGCAGGGCGAGCGCACCGGGACGCAGGCCATCCGCGAACACAAGGAACAGCTGTGGCCCGAGGCCCCGCCCCGCAAGGTGGGCTTCGGCTCCCAGCGCTACGCCCTGGTCCCCGAGGGCGTGGAGGTGACCTTCCCCCAGACCTACGCGGCCCGCAACGGCTACGAGGACAAGGGCACCAAGACCCTGCTCATGGTGCCCCACGGCCCGGGCTGGAAGATTCTGCGCGAAGACTGGAGGCCCCTGTAGATGAGTACCAAGGCCAAGTACAACGTGTTGATGATGCGCGACAACACGCCGGTGCGGCGCTACCGGCTTTCTCCCGTGTGGCTCAAGCTGGCGTTGTATTTTCTGCTGCTGCTGCTTTGCGTCGCCGGGGCCGGCGGGTACTTCGGCCTGAAGTTCTGGGAGGAGAACCGCGTCCTGCGCGAGGACCATTCCGCGACCCTGCGCGAACTGCGCGAGGCGCACATCGAGCTGGAACGCCTGAAGAACATCGAGCAGATGCTCAAGTCCAGCGCCGCCCAGGAGGCGGCCGGGCAGAGCACCCCGGGCGAGGCCCCCAAGGCGCCCCCGGCGCCGCCCCAGCCCCCGGTGGACCTCTCGCGCATCTTCACCCGCACCGACGTGCAGCAGGTGCGCGTGGACAACATGCAGGCGCGCATCAACGGGGAGCGCCACGTCCAGGTCGTCTTCAACCTGAACAACCTGCAGACCGAGGACGCCATCGCGGGCGTCGCCTCCCTGGCCGTGGTCACCAACGACGGCAAGGACAAGCTGCCCCAGCTCAACCAGAACGACCTCATCTTCCAGATTCAGCGTTTCAAGCAGATTTCCACCTCCTTCGGGCTGCCCGCCGGGCTGACCCGGGGCGAGGTCTTCGGCCTGCGTCTGGTCATCAAGAACAACGAAGGACAGGTCCTGTTCAGTGACATCTATCCCCTGGCGCGGATTCTGTCTTAGCCTGCTGGCGGTTCTGGCGCTGGCGGCGCCCGCGCGGGCGATGGAGCTTCCGGCCCGGTTCACCCTGTTCGAGGGCACCCAGTACCCCCTGGAGGTCTACCACCTGCGCGGCGAGGAGCCCGGGCCCACCGTCATGGTCCAGGGCGGCATCCAGGGCGACGAGGTCTCCGGGTATCTGGCCGCGCAGATCCTGACCCGCGCCAAGGTCCGCAAGGGCACGCTCATCGTCGTGCCCCGGGCCAACGTGCCCACCGTGCTGGCCCAGAAACGCCAGATCAACGTGGACCTCAACCGCCGCTTCGACCAGGACTACAACGACTTCTTCGAGGACCGCCTGGCGCGCGCCATCCGCTTCCTGCTGCGCCGCTCCGACGCCTTCATCCACCTGCACGAGGGCTCGGGGTTCTACCACCCGACCTATGTGGACGGCCTGCGCAACCCCGGGCGCTACGGCCAGTCCATCATCATCGACACCCCGCTCTACGCCGGACGCATCAACCTGGCCCAGGTGGCCACCTCGGTGCTCGACCAGCTGAACACCTCCATCGTCCCGGCCTGGCAGTTCCGGCTGTTCAACACCGATACCTTTTCCTCCCGCACGGCCCACCCCGAGCAGCGCAAGTCCCTGACCTACCACGCCCTGGCTCAGGCGGGCATCCCGGCCCTGGCCATCGAGGTCAGCAAGAATATCAGCCAGCTGGGCTGGAAGGTCCGCCAGCATGTGCGCGCCACCTGCCTGACCCTGGCCCAGTACGGAGTGCTGGTGGACGAGCCCGATTTCAGCGAGGGGGAGGTGGAGCGCGCAGGGGCGCTGTCGGTGGTGGTCAACGGGCAGCCCCTGGCCCCGGGCGGCGAGACCGTGCTCGCCCTTGGCCCCGGCAGCCGCATCGAGGCCCGCGCCGAACGCGGGGGCCAGCCCTGCGAGGCCGTGCCCGCCGTCATCGCCCCCGACCGGCCCGAGCAGAACCTCGTGGGCGCCTCGCGCCTGGCCCTGAACCCCATCCCCCGGCTGGACGTGCTGGCCGACGGCAGGCGGGTGGGCAGCATGCGCGTGGACTGGCGCCCGGAGGGCGCCCCCCGGGCCTCGGGCGGGGTGCTCTTCGCCTGCTGGATCAACGGGGCGCTGCGTTTCGTGCCCGAAGGCGGAACCCTGGACGCCCTGGAGGGCGACCAGCTGCTGCTGGACGGCGTGTGGGGCACCCAGGGGCCCGAGACGGAGATCCTGAACCTCAAGGGCTACGTCAGCCAGCCCTTCGGCAACGACGGCCAGGACGCCGGACAGGAGATCATCCTCGACTCCGGCACCTTCATCGGCCGCTACCTGGAAAAAGCCGAGAGCGGAGGCGTGCTGTGCCGCGTGGTCCGCGAGACGCCGGGCGTGCGCCGCTCGGAGTTCGCCCTGCGGGTGCTGCCCCGCGAGGTCCACGCCCTGCGCCTGGAAGGCCCGGCGGGCGAGGTGGTCGTGCCCTGGCTGCCCGGAGGCCGCGTGACCCTGCCCGCAGGACGCTACCGGCTGGACGACGTGTGGAGCAACGGCCCGCGCGAGAAAATCCTGGCCACCACCACCGACAACCTGGCACCCTGGGGCTGCGGCTTCGAGCTGCACCCCGGCGAAGGCCTGCCCCTGACCATGCGCCAGGCCACCACCTTCATGCCCCTGGGCAGCATGACCCTGGCCGCCGAAACCCTGTAGTCGCCCGGCACCGCCCGGCAAAGGGAAGCCCGGGGACGGTGTGCGTATCCTTCGGATAGATTAGCCTCCGGCGGCTCAAGGGGCACGCCCCTTGAGAATCCCGCTTTGGGTGGGCGTGGCGGTGCACCGCCACGCCCACCCCGAATGGGATTCTTAAGGGCGACAGCCCTTAAGCCGCCGGAGGCTGATCAATCCCCGGGAGCACGCACCGTCCCCGGGCTTCCCTTTGCCGGGCGGCGAGCTGCGGGCCTAGCGGGGGGCCAGGGGCAGGCGGGGGCCGAGGTCGATGCCCTGGTTGGTGACCACGCCCCGGTGGGGCCAGATTTCCACTCCGGCGTCCACGGCCTGCCAGAACAGGGCGGCGTAGTCGGGGTCCACGAAGTCCGCCGGGCCGAAGCAGGCGCAGTCGTCGCGCTGCACCAGGCAGAACAGGGCCACGCGCACGCCCCGGCCCGCCAGGGCCGTCAGTTCGCGCATGTGTTTTTGCCCGCGCACGGTGGGTGCGTCGGGAAAGACGGCCACGTCGTCCTCCACCAGGGTCACGTTTTTGGCTTCCACATAGAGGGCTCCCTTGGGCCCGTCCAGGCGCGCGTCCAGGCGCGACTCGCCAATTGTGGCCTCGGGGCGGAAGGCGGTGTAGCCGCGGGTGGCCTCCAGGCGTCCGGCCAGGTGCGCGGCGCGCAGCAGGCGGTTGGGCGTCAGGGTGTTCACGCCCACGCGGGTGCCGTGGAAGTCCATGACTTCCAGGGTCCACTTGAGCTTGCGCGCGGCTCCGGGTGCGGGCGACAGCAGGGTGGCGGCGCCGGGGCGCAGCAGGCCGAGCATGGAGCCGGAGTTGTTGGTGTGCGCCCAGACGGTGCCGAGGCCCGGGGCCCGGGTTTCCACGCTGAAGCGTTTGACCCGGCGCACGAAGCTGGCCTGGAGGCAGCCGGAAGGGAAGGGCAGCAGGGGGGCGGTCACGGCGTTTCGACGGGGGCAGCGTCCGGCGCGTCGGCGTCCAGGACGCGGGGCAGGAGCACCTGGAACACCGTGCCCTGCCCAGGCGCGGACACAAGCGCCACCTCGCCGCGCAGGCAGTTTTCCGTGAGCAGGCGCACGCCGTAGGTGCCCAGTCCGCGTCCGGGGCCCTTGGTGGAAAAGAAGCGCTGGAAGACCTGGGTCTGGATCTCGGGGGGCATGACCGCCTCGTTGGTCACGAAAAAGCGGACCCGGGAGCCCAGGTCCTCGTGGCCCACGGTGACGGTGCCGCCCTGCGGCGAGGCCTCCACGGCGTTTTTCACCAGGTTTTCCAGCACGCGGAAGAGGATGCCCTTGTCGGTTTGCAGGGAGTGTTCCGGGCCGGGGACGCAGCGCAGGGCCACCCCGGCGACCCGGGCCTGGAGCTCGAAGAGGCGGACCAGGGCGGCGCAGATGGCCTGGGGGTCCGTATCCTGGGGGGTAAGCTCCAGCTCGGCGCGTTCGGCGTCCAGCAGCATCCGGTAGGCGCGCAGTTCGCGTTCCAGGTATCCGGAGCGTTCCAGGATCATGCCCGCCAGTTCGCGCAGGTCGCCGTCGGCCTCCTCGCGCAGCATCCCGGCGGCGCCCAGGATGCCGTTCAGGGCGTTCAGCGCGTCGTGCAGGAACAGGCGTTCCATGACCTCTCCGGCGCGCCGGTCGCGGGCGTCCTGGAGGTAGAGCAGGAAGGCGCGTTCGCCGCCCAGGTCCAGGGCCACGGCGCGCGTGGCGATGGTCACGGCGGCCAGGCGCCCGCCGTGGCGTCGCAGCATGCGTCCCTCGCCCTCGACCACGGTCCCTGCGGCGGCGCCCGCCAGGGCCTGGAGCAGGCCGCACTGCACACAGGAGCGGGTCGTGCCGCAGCCGCCCGGTTCTTCGGTGGCGTGGACGCAGCGGAACAGCTCGCCGGGTCGCAGGCCCAGCACCTGGGCCAGGGGCAGGGGCCGGTCCGGGTCGCCGAGGTAGGCCAGCAGGGCGGCGTTGGCGTGGACCGCCCGGCGCCGGGTGTCGACCAGCAGGGTCATTGCCGGGACGGTTTCCAGCAGGGTCAGGTCGCACCGGGAGGCCAGGGTGGCGCGCAGGCGCAGGGTTTCGTCGTCGCTTGCACGCGAGGCGGTCGGGGGGGAGGGCAAAGGCGCGGGGTGGGTCATGGCGACCGGGCCGGTTGAGGTGCGGCCTCAAGGTACGACAAAGGGCCGGGGAACTCAACAATGCCGTGCGGTCCGGCCCGGGCGCCCATTTACCTTCGACGGGATTTGCCCTAAGAGGGACGCATCGGATCGCGGGCGGACGCCGGGCCGCGCTCCGTGCCCACCCACCTCCAGCCCCTTTTCGAGAGCGGACATGCAGATCGCCAAGAAGCTCCAGCAAGTGAAGCCATCGGCCACCCTGGCCATCTCGGCCAAGGCAATGGACCTGCGCGCCCAGGGGCGCAGCATCGTCAGCCTTTCCGTGGGCGAGCCGGACTTCGGCACCCCGGCGCATATCCGCGAGGCGGCCAAGGCCGCCCTGGACGAAGGCTTCACCCGCTACACCCAGGTTCCGGGCATCCCCGAACTGCGCGAGGCCGTGGCGGGCTATTTCAACGGCCACTACGGCACGGGCGCGACCATGGAGGCGACCATGGTCACCAACGGCGGCAAGCAGGCGCTGTACAACGTCATGCAGGCCATGCTCGACCCCGGCGACGAGGTGCTCATCCCCGGGCCCTATTGGGTGAGCTATCCGGCGATGGTCCAGCTTGCGGGCGCGCAGCCCGTGGTCGTGCCCTCCGGAGCGCAGCGGGGCTTCAAGATCGGCCCCGATGCCCTGGACGCGGCCTGGACGCCGCGCACGCGCATGCTGCTGCTCAACTCGCCCTCCAACCCCACCGGCGTCCACTACACCGCGGCCGAGCTGGCCGCCCTGGCCGAGTGGGCCGTGGCCCGCGACGTGTTCATCGTCGCCGACGAGATTTACGACCGGCTGGTCTACGCCCCGGCGCAACCGGTGAGCCTTGCGCCCTTCTGGGAGCGCCACCCCGAGCGCGTGGCCGTGGTCAACGGCCTGTCCAAGAGCTACGCCATGACCGGCTGGCGCGTGGGTTTCGTCCTCGCCCATCCGGACCTGATCAAGGCCATGACCAAGATCCAGGGCCAGAGCACCTCCAACGTCTGTTCCATAGCCCAGAAGGCGGCCGTGGCCGCCCTTGCCGGTCCTACGGATTTCATGGACACCATGTGCGAGGCCTTCGCCCGCCGCCGCGAGCTGGCCCATTCCATCGTTTCGTCCTGGCCCGGTGTGGTCTGCCCCCGGCCCGACGGCGCGTTCTATGTCTTCCCCGATGTGAGCGCGCTGTATACCGCGAGCATGCCCGACTCCACGGCCATGTGCACCGCGCTGCTGGAGGAGGCCGGGGTCGCCGCCGTGCCCGGGGCGGCCTTCGGCGACGACCGCTGCGTGCGCTTTTCCTACGCCCTGGACGACAGAACCCTTGCCGAGGCCCTGGACAAGGTCGCCCAGGTCATCGTGCCCTAGGCCGCCGGGAGGCGCCCACGCCCATGAAGCCGTTATCGCCCTTCGCGCCGGACGCCGCCCGCCCCTTCAAGCTGGCCCGGTTCCTCTCGTGGGGCTCCCTGGTGCTGATCATGGCCACCAGCATCCTGATGTCGGCGGTGCTGGCCAACTCCGCGCGCGAGACGCTGCTGGCCAAGCAGCGCGAGTTCGCCCTGCTGCTGGCCGAGAACCTCAACCACCAGATCTTCCAGCGCTACACCGTGCCCACCCTGCTGGCTTTCGGGCGCATCGAGTTGCAGCGCGACGAGCAGTACCATCAGCTCGACAAGGTCATCCGCGAGACCATCCACGGCCAGCATGTGATGGAGCTGCGCATCTACGACCTGGACGGCGTGGTGTCCTATTCCACCGTCGAGGGCCAGGCGGGCGCCAAGGACCTGGCCAGCGCCACCGTGCGCCAGGCCGCCGGAAACATGGCCCACAGCTTCGAGATCGTGACCAACGTCTCGCCCTGGCGGGCCATGATCCATTTCGACCTGGACGCCGAAAGCGTGGTCATGCGCACGGTCTATCCCCTGAAGACCGAGCGCAGCCTGTTTCCGGGCGGGCCCAGCGGGCAGCCCATGGGCATCCTGGAGTTCAGCCAGGACATCACCGACGACTACCGCGCGGCCATCAACTTCCAGTGGGTGATCATCGCCATCTCCTTCACCTCGTCGTTTTTCCTGTTCCTGCTGCTGCTGCTCTTCATCCGCAGGGCCGACGCGCTGAACCTGCAACGCATGCAGCGCACCCAGAAGCTCGAACGCGAGCTGCTCCAGGCCGAGCGGCTGGCCAGCATGGGCCGCGTGGTGGCGGGCATCGCCCACGAGATCCGCAACCCCCTGGGCATCATCCAGTCCAGCGCCGAGATGCTGCTCAAGAAGGCCCGGGCCGAGAACAGCCCCCGCACGACCCTGCTCCAGGTGATGTTCGACGAGATCCGCCGCCTCTCGCAGACGGTCAACGATTTCCTGGACTACGCCCGGCCCAAGAAGCCCCGCCGCGAGGACGTGGACCTGGCCCTTTTGCTGGACCAGGCCTGCACCTTCCTGGAGCACGAGTTCACCGGCAAGGGCGTGACCCTGGTCCGCGACTATCCCCCGGGCCTGCGCACCACGGGTGACAAGGACCTGCTCTACCGCGCCCTGTACAACATCATGGTCAACGCCATGCAGGCCATGGACGGCGGGGGCACCCTGACCATCCGCGGCCGCGCCGAGGGCGGCGCGGCGACCCTGCTCCTCCTGGACACGGGGCCGGGCTTCAGCGAGGAGGTGGCGGCCCGGCTGACGGACCCCTTCTTCACCACCAAGGACAGCGGCACCGGCCTGGGGCTGGCCATCGTGGCCAATATCCTGGACAGCCACGGGGCCGGCCTGGAGTTCGCCAACGCCCCGGGAGGCGGCGCGCAGGTCTCCATCACCTTCCCCGCCAGCGAGGAGACGGCCCATGCCGAGCAATATCCTGGTCCTTGACGACGAACGCAACTACCTGCTCATCCTCGACGCCCTGCTGTCGGACGCCGGGTATTCCGTCACCGCCCTGCACGACCCCGAGCTCGGGCTGGCCTATCTCGAGGAGTCCGAGGTGGACGTGGTCGTCACGGACATGAAGATGCCCAAGCTCACCGGGCAGGATGTGCTGGAGCACGTCCACGCCAACTATCCGCACATTCCGGTGCTGATCATGACCGCCTTCGGCAGCATCGAGTCGGCCGTGGAGGCCATGCGCCTGGGGGCCTTCGACTATGTGACCAAGCCGTTCTCCAACGAGCAGCTGCTGCTGTCCCTGTCCAAGGCCGTGGAAATGGCCCGGATGCGCCGCCAGTACCGCCTGCTGCGCGAGAACCTGGAGGACCGCTACGGCCTGCACAACATCATCGGCCGTTCCAAGGCCATGCGCTCGGTGCTGGAGATGGTCGACAAGGCCGCGCCCAGCCGATCCACGGTGCTCATCCAGGGCGAGTCGGGCACGGGCAAGGAGCTGGTGGCCCGGGCCATCCATTTCGCCTCGCCGCGCAAGGACGGGCCCTTCGTTTCCGTGAACTGCATGGCCCTGAACCCGGGGGTGCTGGAGTCCGAGCTGTTCGGGCACGAGAAGGGCTCCTTCACCGGGGCCGTGGCCAGCCGCCGGGGCCGTTTCGAGCTGGCCGCCGGGGGCACCCTGTTCCTGGACGAGATCGGCGAGCTTGGGCCCGACCTCCAGGTCAAGCTGCTGCGCGTGCTCCAGGAGCGGCGCTTCGAGCGCGTGGGCGGCACCAAGGAGATCGAGGTCGACATCCGCATCGTGGCCGCCACCAACGCGGACCTGCGCGCCGCCGTGGACCGGGGCGACTTCCGCGAGGATCTCTTCTACCGCCTGAACGTGGTGGGCATCCAGATGCCGCCCCTGCGCGAGCGCCGCGAGGACATCCCCATGCTCGCGGCCCACTTCCTGGACAAGTATGTGCGCGAGAACCAGAGCGCCGTCACCGGCTTTTCCTCCGAGGCCCTGGACTACCTGAACGCCTACGACTGGCCCGGTAACGTCCGCCAGCTCCAGAACGTCGTGGAGCGCTGCACCGTGCTGGCCGTGGGCACGACCATCGGCGTGGACGACCTGCCCCCCGAGGTGCGCGACGAGGAAACGCAGTTCAAGTCCGCCGTGGACCTCCTGCCCGCGCGGCTGAACCTGGCCGACACCCTGGAGAAGATCGAGGCCGCCCTGCTGCGCCGCGCCCTGGCGCGCAACGACTTCGTCAAGGTCAAGGCCGCCGATGCCCTGGGCATCTCCAAGTCCCTGCTGCAATACAAGCTCAAGAAATACGACCTGTAGCGGCCAGGGGCGCGGGGTTGGCCGTTGCTGGCGGGCTCCGGCCGTGATAGGCTGGCGGATACCGCCTGCCATGATCCGGCCACCGGGGGCCGGAATCCGGGGGGCGGCCCCGGAAAAGTCATGGACAACGCCCTGCTCCGACAGCTGCTGCGCACCGAATGCGACTTCGAACGGCCCGTCCCTCCGGACACGGCCTTCGGCGTCCTGGTGTCCGAGCAGGACATGCGCGCCGTCGAGGGCCTGGCCGAGCTGCCCTATCCGCCCCTTTCCGGCCACCGCGAGGGCCTGGCCTTCGATTCCGCCAGCGGCGAGCTGCGCGCCAGGGTCTGGGGCAAGGTCTTCCTCGCCGACGACGGCATCCGCTTCGCCCCCACCTGGAACGTCTCCGAGGACCGGATGCTCCTGACCCTGGAGGTGGACGCCCTGGACTGCCAGGGCCGGGAGGTCACGGTGGAGCGCCTGCGCGAGAGCATGCCCCCGCTGCTGGCGGGGCTGGAGCTGGACCCCCGGCCCCTGGAGGACGCCCTGGAGCAGTCGCGCCGCTCGGGGGGCTATGTGTTCGTCGCGCTCATGCGCGGGCTGTTCCCCGAGCCGGGCATCGACGGGCGGCTGGACGTGCTGCTGCGCCAGGAGCAGCGCGTGGGCACCCTGCGCGAGGACGGGTCCATGGACTTCCGCGAGCGCGGCGGGCTGCGCTTCGTCAATGTCGGCGACGCCCTGGCCGAGCTGCATCCGCCCGTTCCCGGCACCCCGGGCTTCGATATCCTGGGCCAGGCCGTGCCGCCCGGCGAGCCCCGGGAGGCCAAGGTCCGCGTCGGCAGGAACGTGGACTCCGCCCCCGGCCCGGAGGGCTCGACCCTGTTCAGCGCCGCGGTCAAGGGCGTGTTCCACTTCCGCGGCGACACCCTCGAAGTTTCCGAGCTGCTGGAGATCGACGGCGACGTGGACCTCGGCACGGGCAACATCCGCGCCCGCGAGGGCGGGGTTCACGTCAGGGGCGCCGTGCGCAGCGGCTGCACCGTCGAGGCGCAGGGCGACGTCATCGTCGAGGGGCTCATCGAGGAGGCGGACATCACCGCCGGGGGGCTGGTGGTCTCGGGCGGGGTGCTCATGAACGGGCGCAACCGCATCGTGGCCGCAGGCAACGTGACGGCCAAGTTTTTCCAGAACGCCGAGGTCCGGGCCGGGGGCGAGGTGGTGGCCCAGCTGGAGATCACCAACAGCAGGATCGTCGCCGGGGGCGACGTGACCGTGACCGGCCCCCGGGGCATCATCCGCGGCGGGCATATCGTCAGCGGCGGCAGCATCACGGCCCCGATCCTCGGCAACGAGGCCCGGGGGGCGACCATCGTGGAGATCCGCCCCGTCAATCCCGAGGAGCAGGTGCTCCTGGACCGGCGCACCGGGCTTACCGAGGAGCTGGAACGCATGGACGCGGCCCTGGGCTCGGAGGAGCCTATGGCCGCGCTCATCAAGGCCCCGGAGGAAGACCGGCGCATCCTGGCCGAACTGATCAAGGCCCGGGCCCGGCTTCAGGGCGCCATCCGCACCCTGGACACGCAGATCCTGGAGGCGCGCCAGGCCCTGCGCGACCGGCTGGCCGCCCTGCATGTGCGCGCCCTGCGGCGCGTCTTCAGCGGCGTGGAGGTGGTCATCACGGGCAAGCGCCTGGCCGTGACCGCCGACCGGGAGGCCTCGCGCTTCCGCCGCGATCCGGACACGCGCAAAATCGTTGTCGAGTAGCCGGGAAGATCACGCCATGAGCCAAGCGACCCTCCTGTTCGTGGACCACGACCCCGCCGCCTCGGCCCCCCTGGCCGGGGCGCTGCCTGCGGGCGTGCGCCTGGTCCACTGCACGGGCTACGACCAGGCGCGCAAGCTGCTGCAAGGCAAGCACGGGGTGGCCGTGGCGGTGCTGGAGCTGGGCCTGGACGGCGCCGACGCCTTCGCCCTGCTGGAGGAGCTGCAACAGCATTCCCCCAGCACGGTGCGCATGGTGCTGACCTCCAGCGGCTCCCAGGCCGACGCCGTGGCGGCCATCAACCGGGGCCGCGTCTGGCGCTACCTGGCCCGGCCCTGCCCGCCCCGGGAGCTGGCGGGCCATCTGGCCGAGGCCCTGCGCGCCCATGCGGCCGACGTGCAGGAGCGCAAGGGCGCGCGCCAGCGCCTGCTGGGCGGGGTCAAGGTGCTGGTGGACATCCTGGAGCTGGTCAACCCCGAGGCCCTGGACTATTCCCGGCGCATCCGCGAGCGCGTGCTGGCCACGGGCCGTCTTTTGAACGTGCAGCCCCTGTCGCGCCTGGAGCTGGCCGTGATCCTCTCCCATGTGGGCTGCCTGGCCCTGCCCGGGGAGATCGTGGCCAAGATGAACACGGGCCAGGCCCTGACCCCGGAAGAGCAGCAGATATTCGGGATGCACCCGAGCATCGCCGCCAGCCTGCTGAACAACATCGACACCCTGGCGCCGGTGGCGCGCATCATCCTCCACCAGAGCGCCCCCCTGCACGACGGCCAGCCCCTGGAATCGCGCATCATCAAGGTCGCCTTGGATGTGGGCCGCCTGGAAAACCGGGGCGCCGACGCGGTGAAGGTCCTGGAATCCATGCGCGGCAAGGCCAGGGCCTATGACCAGACCGTGGTCGAGGCCATGCTGCGCGCGGTGTACCGGCCCGAGCCGGTGCCGGTGCGCCGGGTCGGGCTGGCCGAGCTGCGCGAGGGCATGGTCATGGCCGAGGACATGGTCAATGCGGACGGGGTGAAGCTCCTGCTGCGCGGGCAGCGCCTGAGCGCGGCCTCTCTGGCGCGGCTGGCGGCCTTTCCCGAGACCCTGGGGCTGCACGGGCCGTTCCTGGTCCTGGCGCCCGAGGCCGGGGCTGGCGGCGGCCAGGGCCAGGACCAGGGCTGACCCCCGGAACCGGGCGGCGCAAGGGCCCGGCCTCCCCCTGGGAGGCCGGGCCCTTGCGTGTGCAAAACGGTTATCAGCCCTTACCGGCCGTGGAGCGCCAGGAACATGGCGGCCTCTTCGCGGCCCATGAAACGCTCCAGGGTCTTGGGCGGGGTCCGCGCCAGGTCCACGAGCATCAGCCCGTCGATGGCGTCGCCGAAGTCGGGGTCGCGGTTGAAGGTCAGCACCGTGCCGCCGAGCTTCAGGTACTGGCGCAGCAGCACGGGGATGCCCTTGCCGTCGGCCTCGATGTCGCTGATGGCCGAGGCCAGGTCTTCGATGTCGGGGCAGACGGTGTTGATGGCCGCGAAGCCCAGGCCGCCGGGGCGCCGGGCGCGCAGGCGCGGGGGCGTGCGGGGCCGGATGAGCTTGTGCAGCCCGCCCTCGGGGGCGTGGTTGGCGCGCAGGAAGCGCATCATCAGCAGCTTGGAGCAGGGGTGGTAGTCGTTGGAGATGGACACCGGCCCGAAGAGCAGCCGGTAGCGCCGCTCGCGGCAGACGAAGGCGGCGATGCCCTTCCACAGCAGCAGCAGCGGGTTGTAGCTCTTGCGGTATTTGGCGACCACAAAGGCCCGCCCCAACTCCAGGGCCGGGCTGACGCGGTCCAGGAAGCGCTGGTCGTAGTCGAACAGGGAGTGGGTATACAGCCCGGCCGGGCCGTAGCCTCCGGCGATGACATCGGCCCGCCCCAGGCGGTAGGCCCCGACGATCTCCCCTTCGGCGCGGTTCCAGAGCACGAGGTGGTGGTAGTAGTCGTCGTAGCGGTCGATGTCGCGGGGGCGGCCCGTGCCCTCGCCCACCTCGCGGAAGGCGATCTCGCGCAGGCGGCCGAGCTCGGGCAGCACCGTGGGCAGGTAGCGGCCCTGGGCGCAGACGATGGCGTAGTCGCCCTGTTCGAGCAGGACGTTGGGCGCGGGCTGGGCCGCGATTTCGCGGGCCAGGGCCGCGCGGTCGCAGGGCGGGGCCACGGGCTGCGCCGCCGGAACCGCCGGGCGGGGGGCCAGGGCCCGCAGGGCGCCCCGGGGGCTCTGGTCGCGGCGGCAGCGGTGGCCGAGCACATAGGTCCGCAGGCGCAGGTACCGGGTGAGCTGCTCGTCGGAGGCGAAGCGGGCCATTTTCTGGGCGGGCACCGGGCAGCCCACGCCCAGGCGTACCGTGCGGCTGCGCTTGTTGAGCAGCTCGCGCGGGAGCATGACCGTGCGCAGGCGGGGGTGGATCAGGCCCATGAGGTGGAACAGCGGCCCGTTGGCGCCGTCGAAATACACGGGCACCGCCGGGGCCCCGGTGATGCGGATGATGCGCCCCACGGTGGGGCTCCAGTCCGGGTCGGTGACCGCGCGCTTGCGCAGTTGCAGCGAGGTCACCTCGCCCGCCGGGAACACGGCCAGCAGCCCGCCGCCGCGCGTCCAGCGGATGGCCTCCTTGAGGGCGCCCACGTTGCGCCGGGCGGCCTCGCGCGAGCCGAAGGGATCCACGGTGATGAGGTGCCCGCGCAGCTCGGGCACCAGGGCCAGCAGCGAGTTGGCCATGATTTTCACGTCGGGGCGCACGCGCAGCAGCGCCTGGAGCAGCACCACGCCCTCGATGGCCCCGAAGGGATGGTTGGCCACCACCACCGCCGGGCCCGCGGCCGGGATGCGCGCCAGGTCCGCCTCGGCTGCGTCCACGCCGATGCCCAGCAGGTCCAGCACGCGCCCGGGGAAGCCCTCGGGCTCGCGCCCGCCGATGCGCGCGTACAGCGAGTTGAGGGTCGGCAGGCAGAGCATCTTTTCCAGCGGCTTGCCGACCAGGGTCTTGAGGGGCCGGTTCAGGGGCAGATCCAGGGCGAAGGGGGCAAGAGCCTGGGCGTGCTGCATGGGTGTTCTCCCGGTGGGATGTTGTTCCCGGCCTGGGGGCGCGGGGGGCCCCCGTCCGCGGGGGTTGGATCAGGCTAGCGGCCCTGCGTGGTGGCCGCGTGGCGGATGGGTTTCTTTTTGGCGACGGCCGGCCTGGCGGGGCCCCCGGGGCCGGGGGCGCAGCCGGGAAGGGCAGGGCGGTCAGGACAGGGCGGTCTCGGCGTAGGCCGCCCACTGGGCCAGGAAGGCCCTGTCCTGGGAGCGGTGGCGCACGGACTCGCGCGCGGCGCGGCGCATGGCCGGCAGGCGCGCGGGGTCGTCCGCCAGGGTGGCCAGGGCGCGCAGGAAGTGGCGCGGTTCGCCGCCGGGGACCACCAGCCCCGTGCGCCCGGGCTGCACATGGTCCTGGGGGCCGCCCTGGTCGGTGACCACCACGGGCAGCCCCGAGGCCAGGGCCTCCAGCACGGCGGTGCCGCAGGTGTCGCGCACCGAGGGGAACACGAACACGTCGGCCGAGGCGTAGGCCGCGGCCAGCTCCTCGCCGTGCAGCGGGCCGGTGAAGGTGGCCGGGTAGCCCGCCAGTTCGGCGCGCATCTCCTCCAGGTACGGCCCGCCGCCGACCACCACCAGGTGCACCCCCCCGCGCAGGGCGCACAGCTCGCGGAAGACCCCGGCCAGCATGGGCAGGTTCTTCTCGCGGCTCACGCGGCCCACGAAAAGCAGCTTCAGGGCCTCGTCGGACACGCCGAAGGTCTTGAGCAGGAATCCGTTGCGCCGCTCGGGGTTGAACAGGGTCGGGTCCACCCCCCGGGGCACGACGCGGATGCGCGCGCGGTCCACCCCCCGGGCGGCCAGGCCTGCGGCCACCTGGGCCGAGGGCGCGTCGACCATGTCGCACTGGCCCATGAACCACGACAGGTAGCGCCAGGCGCCTTCCTCCATGCCCGCATCGCCGGTCAGGGCGCCCGCATAGGCCGGGAAGTCGGTGTGGTAGGTGGCGTGCAGGGGCAGGCCCAGGATGCGCGCCACGGCCAGCCCCGCCAGGCCCACGGGGCCCGGGGTGGCCGTGTGGATGTGGGTCGCCCCGTGTTCGTAGCACCAATCAAGCATCTTGAGCAGCGGCGGGTAGTTGAGCACCAGTCCCGGATACTCGGGCAGCTCGAAGGAGCCGATGGGCGCGAAGTTGCGCACCCCGGGGTGGGCCGCGGGCGCCTCCCCGGGGCGGCAGGTGACCACCGTCAGCTCCCGGCCGTGGGCCCGGGCGGCCTGAAGCTGCCGGGCCAGGCTGGCCGAGGTGCCGTTCAGCTCGCCGAAGGTGTCGGTGAAGTGGGCCACGGCCAGGGGCGCGGGCGGCGCGGGGCGGCCCTTGCGCGCCGCGAAGCGCCCCTGCACCGTGCGGCAGAAGCGGCGGTCCTTGGTGAACAGCGCATAGGCCACGGCGTAGGGCGCAAGCAGGGTGTACGAGGCCCCGGCGGAGCCGATGGCCTTGAACACGTCGAAGAGGTTGCCCTCGGCCACGCTGCGCAGGATGGTGTCCGCGAAGTGGGTCAGCACCTTCTCCGAGGCGCGGTCCACGAATTCGAACCAGCCGCGTTCGGCCTCCCAGGGCTTGTCGCGGCGGCTGCCGAGCCCGGCGGCCAGGGTCGGGTTGGCGCTGATGAGTTCCAGCACCTCGCGCTGGACCACGCGGGGCAGGGCCGCAGGCCTGGAGCGGCGCAGGGAGGCCGCGCGCAGCCCGCCCACCAGGGTGTGCAGCCGGGCCACCAGCCCGTTTTCGGGGGCGGGTTCCTCCAGGGTCAGGGCGCGGTCCACATGGCGCAGGACCAGGTCGCGCGACAGGAAGCGCTCCAGCCCCAGGCGGTCGCGGTAGAACTGGTAGGCGATGGAGTAGAGGTTGTGGGCCATGGTGGCCGGGGTGGCGGGCACCTGCACGGGCGTGGCCGCTCCGGCCTCCAGGGCCGCCAGGAACGCCGCCGTGTCGGCGGGGTCGGCCACGCCCCGGACCAGGGTGTGGCTGCGGGCGATGTTCAGCCCGGAGTGGTCGTCGCTGCCGCTGGTCAGGT
>Ga0172382_10003379_pt1 | contig 25380 bp, 22 predicted proteins | sample Leawel138RmetaG_FD_122245 | JGI IMG/M metagenome (GOLD analysis project Ga0172382, IMG submission 122245) | Leachate microbial communities from a municipal landfill in Southern Ontario, Canada - Leachate well 138R metaG | ecosystem: Engineered > Solid waste > Landfill > Unclassified | place...
TTATTCCTCATCATCTTCATCATCAAAAATTTCTTCATCATCTTCATCATCTTCATCATCAAAATCGTCACAATCAAAATGATACATATAATGCTCCTTTTAAAATTTTATTAATATACTCCTACACCAAAGAACCAAAAACTCTAGTTTGATTAATTAAATTGTAAACCCCCTTTCTACCAAACAAATCAGGGTCTTGTTCAAAAGGAAAATCCAGCACTTTTATTTTTTCAAAAAAAGGCTGTACTTCTCTTGCAGTTTTTGCGGCTATAGCATACGCATCATAGTCCCATGCAAATATCAAAAATTTAATCTTCTTTCTTAACAGTAACTCAATTTGTTTAGATGAAAGGCCAACACCAAAAGTCCCCACAGAATTATTACCAATTCTCCACTTATCAAATATTCCTTCAACAATAATGGCAAAGCTTCTATTTATTTTATCAATCCCATACAAATGATCCTTTATTTCCACATCACCAGGATTTCTGTATGGGACCACTGCTTTATTTGTTAAATCTCTTGCCTGAAAAGTTTTCTTTACTCCTCTAATATCCTTAATCGGCATTATTAATCTTCTTTTGTACTCTCCTCTAATACAAGGATAGCAACCATATCTTTTTATGTTTTTTATTGATATTGGATTTTTTCTGCTGGATAAAAATTGTTCAGTAAGTTTAAGTGCAATTCTATGCTCCCTTTTTGTACCATAGAATGCATTAGGTGGAAATGATACAGATAAAGATTCAGCAGCATAATGATTTGATTTCCCCTTTTCTATCTTTTTACGAAGATATTCTGATGTGGATGTTTCTGGAATAATTGGAAGATCTACTATCTCCTTGTACTGAAGAAACGAAATTTCAAATAGGTCATGTAATAATCTAAATAAAGAGCCTTTGGTTTTGCACCTGAAACATGAAAACCCCGTATTGTTTAAAAAAATACCCAAGTGAAAATTTTTATCACTGCAATACGGACAACAAATACCAAATTCACATTTATCCGATACATTCTTATGTCCCGGCGAAGCAGTTTCAATTCCATTATCAATAAAATAATCTTCAAGAGCACTCATTTGATCCTCAACTTATAACACAAAACTATTTTTGGTCTTAAATTAGTAGTGTTCCAAACTTTTTTCCCTGTCCAACTATCAGTACCACGACCACCAGTTCGTTTACAAGTAAATCCCTTTGTTCTTCCAACCTCTATCCAACCTGCTTTTCGATATAATTCTCCCGTTCTTGGTAGCTCAACCAAAGTTTCAAATCCTAGCACATCATTACCATATTTTTCTATCCAATCCACCTGGATAGTTCTCACAAACTTTTTTACGCATTCAGTTGTAAAATTTCTTATGGGATATTTATCATTAACAGGAGAAACATTAAAGAATATATTATTTACAACATAATTTAGTTCTTTCAAAGTAATCCCCAAATACTCATTTCTTCCTGGTAAAAATCTTGTTGATGATCCTCCTACAATGTGTCCATAATATATTCTGTCATAGTATACTGCATAACAAATACTCCTACCCACAAATCCTTTTGGTTTGGAATAATGGTATTTCATTCTATTTAGTAAACGTTTATCTGTCCTCTTAGTAGTTATAAGTATTATGTCCTTCACCTTTCCATCCATGCCATTATTGTTCGAGCAACTTTCATAGAATCATATCCATTATTTATAATTGTTTCTTCTACACTATCTTTAACATAAATATCAATAAACAAACATGGATTCTTTTGTCCGTTTCTGTCCACTCTACCTTGACACTGTTGCCTTATAATTGCACCAGAATTTATATTACTAAAAAAGATAGCCGTACTACTAACAAATTGTAACCCATCAAGTCCTTCACCACCAGTCTCCGGATGAATTAAAATTATCTTAGTTTTTCTATCAAGAAACTTTTGTTTTTCATTGTTATAATCTACTTTCTTCATTCTTCCTTGTAAAGTTGAAAATTTTATACCTTCTTTTTTTAATCGAGCAGCAATTAAATCCCGCTCGCGTTTGAAGCTATAATATATTAATACAGAATCCTTAATTTCTTCCAAACAACTAATTAATTCATCATATTTATTACATTTAATGTCAATTGGGTTGTGTTCTTGATCATAAATAAATCCAGTAGCTATTTGTCTTAGCTTGCCACCTAATGTCATGGCATTTTTTAGTGTGATTTCAGTTTCCCCTAATCTAAGCGACCAGTTTTCAATTAGATCAAAATAAGCATTTTTTTGTTCTTTGGTAAAGTTAACTCTACGTGTTTCAAAAACTGGTTCTTTTATTTGATAACATTCAGATCTTGAAAATCTAATAGTTTCATTTCTAACTTTTCGTAAAATACGAATCCTTTCATTTTTACTTTTTAACTCAAAAGGAGGATTACTAAAAGGTACTTTGTTAAAATGTTGTCGCAAAAATCTCCAGAAGTTTTTACCAAGAGATTTACCTGAATCAAGAACAAAATATTCAGCCCAAAGATCTATCTCAGATCTTGCAATAGGAGTACCAGTAAGTCCAAGAACATATTTCATGTTTCTTGATATGTGAAACCCTATCTTAGTCTGTATTGCAGACCAATGTCTACATTTATGTATTTCATCAATTACTAATCCTTCAAATCCCATCTTTTTCAATTCATATATGATATTTAAATTTATTACAAAACCTCTTTTTGGAGTTAAATCTGCAAACAAATATTTTAGACCCTCATAATTAATCCAATATATACCCTTTTTATTTAGTGATAATAACTCTTCTCTTTCTTTAGTACTTCCAGTTAACAAATGTATTTTATAATTAGACCCCTTCTTAGTTTCTTTCTCCCAAGTATCAGATACTGAGTTAGGACTGATAACTAATATCTTCTTAACTCCCCACATCTGCATTAAGAAAAGGGAAGTTAGTGTTTTACCAATACCAATATCGTGCCACAGCATTAACCTTTTCCGATTAAGGCCAAAGGCAAGAGTAACATATTGATGCCAATATGGTGTAATTTTAAAATGGTAATCAGAAAAGATTCTTTTAAGTTCTTTCAACTTTAATTTTTTGTAATTCATCTATCTATATACCAATTTGTGCGTAAAAAATAAGGTTTAGTTGTTGGACGTAAATATTTTCCAAAAGCATCTTCTTTTACAATTTTAATTTCATAGCCCATAAAAGTTGTAACTACTATTTTTCTTTTTGCTTCAAGTGTTAATCTACTATTTAATTTATCATATATTTCTCTAAGCATCATAAATTCATTCAAATAATTTATGCAACAAATTATCTCACCCCCATAAGTAAAAACAACACCTTTAAAATTATTTCTTTCCACAATAATAACAGACTCAAGAAGTAATTCAACAATTAGTTTGCCTATATTATTGGCTTTTTTACTCATCACTATAGTCCTTTTTTCCAAAAGTGAGAAATTCATCCCCACCCTTAAAAGGTATGGTATAGGCACAAAATTGTCCTATGCACATATTATGTCCGATTATAAATTTACCACTGCTTTTATTACCCTTTCTTTGTGCTAGTATCTTAAATAAAATTTGTCTTTTCTTTTCCATCTCCTCACTCTGTCCCATGGCAAAAACATAATCTGCATGACCACTTTTCGCTTTAAGGCCAGATAAATGGTTCATATCTAATCGTAGTTTTCTTGCTGCCTGAACATCACTAATTTGAGAAGGAACTATTGTTGCAATTCCTCTTTCATCACATAATCCTTTATGTTCCATAATAAGCCTGTTCAAATCATTAACTTCATTTCCATTTAGCATAACATCTGGATAATCATTTATAAGTATATGGGGAACAAAATCATGAAATGTTTCTAGTTCATCTAAATAAGTTCTTATGTCTGCCATTGTTGCAGAATACATTGGATATTTTTTTATTATTAGTTTGCCTCCAAATTTAAAAACCCGCTGCCTAATTCGCATCACTTTACTTATATCTCTTATAGATTTCTTTTTTACTTTATATGTATAAACTTTTTGTTTTGTTTTATTCCATTTATATAGCTCCACCCTATCTTCTGGTTTTTCAGTTAATCCTCCATAAATCATATCATATCTTTCTTTCAATTCTTTTTCTGTTAACTCATGTGAAATATGTAAAACTTTTAATCCATACTTTAATGCTTCTCGTGCAATACTCTGACAGAAAAAAGATTTTCCTCCTTTATAAATACCAGCAATTATATAAAATCTTCCGCGATATATGCCATCAATTGCTTTATCTAATCTATCAATTCCTGTAGGACAAAGGAAATCAGGATCAAAATCCTCATTACGAGCATCCAAATCATCAGTATCAAAATAGTTAACTCCAACCGTTTCTTTTGAAATTCCTATTTTTAATTTTTGTAACATTAATTCACGGGCTTGTTCAAATTTTCCTTTTTCAGTTAATTCAACAAATTTTAGAGCAGCAAGTTCAAACTCAGTAGCTCTAACAAAATTATTTGTTCTTCTAAGAATATAACTAATATTTGGTTTTTTTATCTCCTGTAATTTTTTTGCATACTGTACATATAATCTTCGTTCAGTATTAGTTACTCTTTCAGAGTTTGAATTAAAATAAGTTAACAACTCATCACTAAAATGATCTCCAGCAGGCTCCTTATGAAGATCCCAATAGTCAAGAGCTATTTGAACAAACGTGCGGGTATATTTACTTCTAAAATAAGTTGGATTTAATGCAGTCCGTGAATGCTTTAAAAATTCTTTATTAGTTATTAGTAGTTTTACAATACAGTCTTGTATATGTTGACTCAGGGTTTCTTCGGCCAAGGAGCCTCCAAATATTAAATCTTTTTAATATATTGTGGTAAAACTACTTCCCAGGTATGTTTTGATAGTAGTGTTCCCGGAAAAATAGTTTGATAACTTCCCTCACAAGCTTCAAACAAAATATTTACTACTTTCATAATATTCTTACGCAGTGGTTTCTTTCCTTCCTTTTTTTTCATTCTACCAATTATTTTCTTTCTTAATTTAACAAACTGTTCATACTCTCGTGAATTTCTTGCCACATCATAATCCACATTCATAAAAAATTTTCCATAGTACTTAAAAATTCTTTTCGTCATTTCTGGATCATCATCTTCTACTTCTTTCATTGATTCTTGTATCATCTCCAAACTATTTTCCCACCATGGTTTTTCATTTTTTGATAATACTGTATATAATTTATATAAAAAACCAAATAAAGATTTGAAACCATGATTCACACCACCCCAAATATGATTATCCAAACTACAAACTTCAAAATATATATTTATCTGTCTTATTATTTCATTGGCCCCTATTTTTTTAATTGCTTTTCTAAGTTTAATATCATTTTCTTTTGTACAATCTTTATCATATACTGGATAATTTCTATTCTCACCTTTTCGGTGTTTAATTAAACCAATAATATATGGATGATTATTCCATGTATTAATAACTTTCTGTTCTTTAACAGAATACTTTGGAATATTATCTTTAACTGTTTCAAAAAAATTTTTTCCAACAATATTCTTTTGTGGTTGTTCAATAGAAGTTACTACTATATTTATTCTGATTCTCTCTCTTCCAGATTTTATAACTTTTTTTATTTTATCATCTGGAATCTCAAACTGAAATAGCATAATTCCTCCTTAATGATAAATTTATACACTTAATCATTAAGATCCAAAACACCAATTATCAGAAAAATTTAAGGCATGCCAATAATATTTTAAACCTACATATTAATCTATAAATTTATAAGTTGTTGGCAATAAAACATTTTTAACCTAAATCATTATGCTTCACAAATAAAAATTTACTTTTACAAACGACATTATCTTTATGTTTCTTAGTAGTCAAGTTATAAGCTAACATATATATAAATTTGCATATGTTTTTAAGGGTTTTTAAGGCTGTCAAATTATAAATTACATTCTAAAAACCCGTCACGTTAGGTTATACAGACACTCTTTACACGCCCCAAATTTTTTCAATGTCCTTTGATCCTCTCGTCAATTGGCCTTTTCAATTTTCCTTGCCAACTCTAATTATAGGGTTTATATTTCTAATCGAACGATGATCAGGAACTTAAAAAAAGAAAGAAAATAATAAGGAAGAAAAAGGCAAGTAAAAAACCAAACATTAATTAAATAATTGAATCTTAAAGAATTATAAAAACTCAATTTTTCAAAATAATGAATGAATTTTCATAACGCTATAAATCTCAATGGGCATATTTCAATAGATGTATTTTCATTAATTTTACTAAAAATTTAAAACTCCTTGCTAATAACCTTTTAGTAAACCTTACTTTGGTAAATCAAAATTTTCTTCCCTCCTATTTGGCAAAGTCATTATAAAAATTTTTCTTGACTTTCTAGCCCATACTTATTATATTGTCATTCAAATTTCAAAAGGGGGCTTAATGTTAAGACTGTTCTCAATTTTTGATACTGTTGATGGAGAAGCCAATGCTTTCTCTGGTATAGGAGAACTTTCAACGTTTGTTAGATTCTATGGTTGTAATCTCAGGTGTTGGTATTGTGATAGTATGAAAGCTGTAAATGGTGGTAAATTTGATACCTTAAAAGTAGATGAGTGCTTTGATAGAATTATGAAACATAAACCACGAAAGCTAACTATTACTGGTGGCGAGCCATTAATGCAAGGGCCAATGTTAGTTGAGTTACTAATAACTTTAGTAATTAATGCTCCATACCTAAAGATAAGTATTGAAACAAGTGGTTCAATGGATTTTCCAAAGATGTTAATGATTTATCCAGATAATATAAGATTTGTAGCTGATTTCAAACCTCCCTCTTCTGGTAGAACTGATTGGAAAAAAGATATAGAAAGATTGACAACAACTTTACGTCCTGTAGATTTAGTAAAGTTTGTTTTTGTAAAAGAGGATATTCCATATATTAAACAATGTATAGCTGGATTTGTAAAGCAAATACCTTTATTATTGCCCCCTAAAATTGCCTTCTCTGCTGTTGACCCGGATAAACGTCCTGTAAAAGAAATTAAAGAAGACTTTGCCTACCTTCAGAAAGAAATATTACCTTTGCTACCTGCTGCTTACTTTAATGTTCTTTTTTATGTTCAGATGCACAAGATGCTAAATTTGGATGAGGATAAAAGTGATGATGGAAAACGGAGAATTAATCTTTACAAAGAGAGCTAAATGAGGAACAAAAAAGAATCTAATGATAAAGATAAAAATGGGCCTTTTAAGGGTAAAAATCACTCCTTTGATTCTATTCGTTTGATTAGTAAAAACCATGCAAAACACTGGAAAGGAAAAACGTTCACTCCTGAACATAGAGCTAAGATTGCTTGTTCAAGACGAGTGCGTGAATCAGAAAGGAGTATAAGATATCATATTTACAATTTGATTGTCAAACGAGATATGAATACTTGTAGAATTTGTAAAGAAACCCGTGGGATTCTCAGGAATCCAAAAAAGAGAGGAGGGAAAGAAGGTAACCTTATCATCTTACATAAAGATGATGATAGAAATAATTTATCTCCTGCTAATCTGCTAACTATTTGTTGCACATGTCTTCAAGGATTGAACAAATGACAGATGAAGAGACCTTTAAAATGTGTGTGCCTACGATAGAATGTTTGTGCTCCAGATATTCAGTGAACAATTCTACTATATATGATTTTGATGGGCTCTATTCAGAGGCGCAACTTGTTTTTTTAAAGTGTCTGAAGAAGTTTGATGTTGATCGAAAAGTAAATTTTAAGAGCTATTTAAGTGTTTGTATTATCAATCATTTTAACAAATTATATAGAAGGGAGCAGGAAAGGAACAATCATTTAGAGGAGACATCTCTTGATGATAGATTCTACAATATTCCAGACACATGCACCTGCCTTAATTCAATTTCTGATATTGCTTGTGCTGTTGATCTCTCTGCAAATGCCAGAGCCTTTCTTGAAACAATTCTTAACCCGCCCGAAGAACTACAACAAATTGTTTTAACCAATCGAACTGCTTACAGTCCTTCCATCGTAGTACTAATGTACTTGAAAAGAATTTTTAATTTTTCCTTTCCCGAAGTTTACCGCATACGAGAAGAAGTTTTGACGGCCCTAAGGAGTCATAAGTAATTCTGGCTATAAATAAAGATCCCTCTATATCATAAATATCAATATAGAGGGATCTTTACTATTAGGTCAATTCCACCACATCAAATTCAATCCCACCACTCATGTTTATGTTTTTATAGTATATTTCCCATTTCTTTGTAGCATAATCAGCAAACATAGTGTTAATGGTTGGATGTCTTATATTTATTACATCTCCTACATTATGTGTTATAGCACTCCACCAAGCTTTAAATCTAATAGTCCACCGTCTTTTGTAATAAGCTTCAATATATCTTTGTAGTACTCTTGTTGCTGTAATATCATCTCTTACTAAATCCATTTCAAGTTCAAATTTGGTTTCATTCAATGCAGGAGAAGCAGCAATAAGACTTTGTAAGTTACCAACTGTGGTTCCATCCAAATAAGACTCAGTTATATTATTAGTTCCATCTTGGTACATATAAACCATTCTTTCATATTCTTTAGTAGCATAGTTTATTTTATACTTAAGTATAAAATTATTGTAACAATCCCCAATATCAGTAAGAAGAATATCACCTAATTGTAAAAGCCCATGTTTAGTAAAGGTAGCCGGTTCTCCTGAATATTCACCAACATAATCAAAAATATCAAAATTGGCTGGGGTATTAGTTCCTGAAACCTTAAAAGTTTTAGATGTATTAAATTTTGAATGTCTCCAATTCCCATCCTTATCTACAACAATTTTTTCACAGGTCTGTTCTGCTACTTTCTCTAAAAATTCTGTGGTTTTTATATCTTCTGTTAAACAAAAATTAAATCTTAGTCTACTGCTATCACTTGTGGCCTTCATCGGCCATGCAGTGGCATCATCAAATAATGTTTTACTTAATGAGTTTTCAGATATCAAAAGATGGGGTAGCACAAAAAATGCATCATCTTGAAACGTATTTACAGAAATAAGCTGAGAACCAGCAGTTTTAAAATCTTTTCTGCCTTTTATATAACCATACAATATTTTTTTGTCTGCCAAATCAATTGATCTTTCAAATATAAATCTAAGATCAAAAAGATGAATTTGTGCCTGAACAGTTTGTGCAGCACCACTTGTTGTTGATCGTAGTCCAGCCTTAACTGTTATTCCAAGCATATAATTTAAAAAGCTTTCCGCATTTCCACCTTCAATTAATGTAGCTTTTAACTCTCTATATTTATCATCGCTTCCACTTGAATCAACAGATAATGGCAATGAATTTATTATAGTAAAAATGTTTCCTGACTGAATAAATGTGTAATAAACACTATTCCAGTAATCAAAAACAACAAACTTTGTGTCAGCAGCAGGATAATATGCAGGATTACTATATATATTTGGATGGTAAGGGTGAGCACCAACAGCAATAGAAAAACCACCAGATTTTAAACCTGCAATCGTCATTTTATCTTTAAACTTATAAGAAAATTTCATTGCCAAACAAACTTTATCAAAATTATTATACTCTTTTCCTGTGGTTTTTAAAAATTCAAACACGTCTGCCATATCATACAAAGCTAAAGCCCATTCTTCATTATATCTTACTTCTTTATCTATTGTCCAATTAGCATAAGATGTCATACTACCATCTATTGCATGATCAAGACTTGACCATGCACCATGCCCACCGACCGAATTTACTTTTATTTCTCTTATACCAGTATTAGGATTAAAGGCAAGTTTTGGTCTAACCCATCCAAGAACTAGATTTACTTTATCCCTACCAATAAGATAGTTAGGATGAAATGTTATTATGTTTGTATATTGAACAAAAGGAGATTGAGTTTTAGTGGCATAATAATATTGTGTAGAATCTAATTGTAAAAATGATTTTGAACCATCATCCCATATATATAAAGGGGAGGCCACATTATTTACAGGGTCTATTTGAAACCCTAGATTATCAAAATCATCAGTATCAGATTCTTCAAAACATGTATATTGCATGTCAGCTTCAAGCACTTCTATCATTACACCATATTGGCTTGTCTTCATTAATCTTGGATCAGGTCTTTTATACCAGCTATCTAAAGTTAATAAATCCAAATCTCCCTCATTAGCAGCACCAGAATTATAAAGCACTCGCTTAATAATACCTGCCATACTTTGATCATCTTCATCTGGAGTAAGGCTGGCTGTACTATCATTTCCTGCTACTATTTTTATATACTTACCAGCTAATTCACCTGTATTTGGTCTTGTTGGACTCATCCATTTTACACCTAATCCTGGAGCAGCTTTAACATTTCCATTACCATCCCTTACATAACTGAGGTCATCAACTACTCCTAAGAATGTTTCTTTTTGTGAATTAAGTGACATTAAACAAGGACTATAATCTACTTCCCCATATACTACCGGTTTAAATTTACCAACTATATCTTCTGGTACGGTTTCTTCTCCATTTTGTACAATCATTTTACTTTTATTTGGTAGAGTCTTATTATCTAATTGAGAAAGTGAATTATCTACACAATTTAATTTTATAGTGGAATTATCAAATGAAACTTGATCAATAAATCCTTTCCATACAATGTAATCTTCACTTAAAATCGCTGGAATATTTTCTGCAAAATATAGGTACAATATTACTTCTTTACCTATAATACTAGAAAGAGATGGTCTACTTGAATATTCTTTGGCAGTATCACTTAATTGAATGTTAAACCCGCTTACACTCTGCATTCCTTTTAGCCAACCACACTCAAATTCAATTGAATCAAGTCTTATTATTTTTGAACTTATATAATAAGGCCCAAGATTAATTGGATTTTTAGGATGCCTAATTTCAAATGAACCACTTTGAGAACTACCAGACATATATAAATCATATAATACTCCACCTAAAGGCGGATCAAGTTCATTCCAAACGGTAAAAACCCATCTTGGTGATAAACCTAATTTTTTATAATCATCATTAGGATAGAAGCTCATATCATTTCCTCTAAATTAACTTTTGCCACCCAATATAAAGGGCCATTAGTTGTAAATTCAATATTTGCATCAACCAATCTTACTTGTCTTACAATACTATAACGGTCTCTAAAACTGAAAACTTCCTTTCTTCCGGTGATTGTAGTCATGATAAATTCCATAAAAAGATCTTTTTGTGCTTTAGTCATTGCACCAGTAGAAAATTGAAATCTTCTTCTAACCTCACCAAAACTTTCAACAACAGATACACCACCTATAGTGGTGAGATAATTGTCATTAGTAATTAAAGATTCGCTGTCTCCTACTTCAGCACCATTGGCAAATATGGTAAAGATGCCACTTTTATAAAAATAAGGATCTGGCATTGTTACTCCCTTCTCCCTTTTCTTCTGCGCACATAATCTTTGGTGCTCCTAAAAACATAAAAAGGATCCATATTTGTATTAGAAAAATTCATTGTTATATCACCAGTAAAGGTTTCATTGGACACACTATTAATTCCACCAGCAGCAAAAGCAGGTAGTCTCCCAAACTGATTCATATAATTAATACGATCTGCACCAAGATTTCTTACTGCTGCAGCATTCAAAATTGCTTCTCCATTACTAAATCTTGCAAGTATTGAATCACTTGTTCCAGTTCCAGGGCCTCTTATAACCCCACCTTTACCAATTCTTCCATTGTATAGTTCTGAATTTATGCCACCTTCTTTAAAGGCCATTACGGCACCTTTAGCAGTTTCAAACGCCAGCATTACGCCAAGCACACGAGCAATAGCACCCCAATCCCCTAAAATAGCTTTGAAACCCGCGGCTGCAAGTGCTTCAAGTGATAATTTTTCCAAGAAACTAAGAACCATTAATAATGTTTGTTTTAAAAATTCTTTAAAACTGGAAAGATTTCCCTGAACAATTGATGCTCCTAATGCTTGTCCAAATTCTGCTGTAATATCTGCTGCAAGTTTCATTCTTTCCATATACTTATCAATTTGTTTTACCATATCTTGAAATCCTTCAACACCTAATTTATCAAATCTTTCCACTTGTCCTAATGCATCTTGAAATACCCCACCACCCATCATAGTTCTCATAAATACTTCTGGATCTTTACCAAATTCAGTACCTAATATTAAATTCATCATTGTTTTTGGGTCTGCTGGCAAACCTTCTAAGCCAGCAATTCCTGGAGGGCCTGTTTTCTTCCAATTTTCTTTAAATTTTTGATCAATCTTATCCATTTTCTTTTTCATTATTTCATTCAAATTTGTCTCATTTATCTTATTTATCATCTTTTGATAATCTTCCTCAAACGCCCTAGCAAATTCTGACATATCAGCTTCTTTAATAAATGTTGCTCTTCCTTCAGGCCATTCAATAAATTCATACTCCCCTGTTTTTTTATTTCGTTTGTATAACTCTTGAAATAGGTTAATTATTTCTGAATTTTCTGAAAAGATATCTTGTAGATATTCTCTGTACTTTTGTAATTCAGATATGTTTCCAATTTGAACATCTTCATATTTCATAAAACTTGGCAATGGCACATTCTCTTCACCAACAGCGGCTCTGTATTCCATAAGCCGCTCATGCATCTTTTTCCAATCACCAGCAGTAATTGAAATTTCATTTAGTCTTTCATTCAGAGCCTCCAAATCTTTATTTACTTTTACAATATTTTTTCCTTCTTCAGATGGACGGAATCCTTGGAAAAAGAAAAAATCCCAAATACTTCCAATGCCCTTGTGCTTACTATACTGGGCAGCATTATACCAATCGCTTATTTTTAAAACTAAACTGGTAAGAATATCAAGAAGGGTCCTGCCCTCCGTGCCGGCTTTAAAAATATCAATTGCCAGTCCTTGTAAAGCACTCTGTAATCTTTTTATAGCTCCATACCATCCTGATGTCATTATATCAGATTGTTCTTGGGCAGCACCATTAGCTTTTTCCATTGCCTCAATATATGGTTGTAAACCAGTTGAACCAAGTTCTTTTAATATCATGGCTGAAGAGGCCACTCGTAATCCAAATGCTTTTTGAATTTTCATTGCGTCCAAACCAACTTCATTTACTTTATCAAAAATCTCTCCTAATGAATTTGCCTGTAAATTAAATCCCTCAATATGTTTTGAAGCCAGGCCCATGGGGCCAGCCAATCTCAAGAACATATGTCTTAAAGCTACACCTGCTAATGATCCATGAATGCCTCTATCTGCTAATGCAGAAAGTAAAGCAGTAGTGTGTTCAATAGATACACCAAGCTGTTCAGCAATAGGTGCAACATATTTCATAGATTCTGCAAATCTTTCCATTGTTAAAGCACTACTATTTAGTCCCATTGTAATAATATCTGCGATTCTTCCTGTCTCTCCTGCATTCATATTAAATGATCTAATTGTCATACCAGCAACCTCAGCAGCGCGGGCAAGGTCTGACTGAGTAGCCTGTGCTAGCATCAAAATACCTTTAGATGCAGAATTAATTTCTCTGGAGGTAAATCCTAATTTACCAAGCTCTAATGCCAAACCAGCAACTTGTGAGGCTGTATAAACAGTAGTACGACCTAATTTTAATATAGTTGATTCAAGGGTATTCATTTCTGAGACATTTGCTCTTGTTATGGCTCTTACTTTTAACATTTGTGTTTCAATATCAATACCAGTCTGAAAAAACATTTTCATACCACGATAAGCAGCATATGTGGTGGTAAATCCCCTGAGAAATCCCATCATATTTGTTACAGAACCTGTTGATTTTTGAGCACTTTCCCCTACCCTTTTTATTGATTGTTCTACATTTTTCATTTTTGCTTGTACTTGTCCATCGTCTACTCTGACTTCAATTACTAATGGCATTTGATTTATCTCCTTTTATATTGGTAAGAGAAGCAGAGAAAGTAATTTTTCTCTGCTTCTCTTACATTTTACTTTCTCCCTTTTGACATTACACTATCCAATGTTCTTGTATGAATAATCTCTATCACTTTCCAAAAGAAATCCCAATCTTTTACATCAAGATCAAATTCTTTAATTAAATCAAAATTAACAAGGTATCCGCCTCCCATACCAGCAGGAACAGCCAGCCCTAATAATCTTTGATAGGCTACCCATGCTTCTGCTGCATCCCCCGTTAATTCAATCTTAGGCCCATACAGTTTACAACAAAAAGGTTCTCCATCTTCAGTTATTAACTTTTCGCAGATTCTTGTTTCGCAGCTTTTGCACCCCGTGACCGGGTCGTACCGGTATGCAAGGCATTGATCGATCCATCCTGGGTGGGGACGGCCTGCGTTGTCGTCCCATCCTGCAAGTTTTTTAACAAATTCTCCCTGTCACCAACCATCTTCCAAACGGTCATAATAATAGTAACAATCTCATCTGGTGCAAATATCTGAAAGTTCTCCATCAAACGTCTTGCCATTACCTTATTGAACTGAATCCTTAATCCTGTATTTGAATCAATAAGATTCTCCCACCCAACCATTATTTCAACAAAACCATCAAACAGGCTCTTTACATCAGAAACAAGACTCATGAAGCCTTCTTCTTCATTGCCTACCTGTTTGAATTTAGTACCAAACTGAAAGAACCAGGATCGAGTGCCTTTAAAAAAGAACTTGGCAGGCTCCCCGCCTGCTTCATCTTCTTTTTCAGCAACATGGTCATATCCTTCAAGTTTTTGAAGATCTATCTTCATAATACCCCCTTATTTTGCGGCATCAATTTTCTGTTTAAGAGCATAAATAGCATCCAAAGTTTCCCAAGCATTAACCTCAGATTCTGTCCGTATTAATCTTAAAAGACTCTGGCGTAAAATATTAACTTCAATCCCTGTCAACTTAGGTAAAACAAAATAAGATTCCAAGTATTCCTTTTTCATATAAACAGGAACATTTGATTCTTCTTTTTCTACTTCCTGTTCTTGTTCAATCCCATTGTCAGACACAGATTTCAAATTTTTCTTGTTCTTACTCATAAGACCCCCCTTAATTTATTAAGAGATGGCTTTCAGGAAAAGGGGAAGAAACCTTACTCGCCATCTCTTGATAGTGCATTTTAACTTCTATGCACTATCACATTAGAAATAGCCCCTTTTATTAGTTCACAAATGTTGCATATATAACAGACTCCTCAGTAGCAGTCTTATCTTCAATTGTTTGTCTTGCAATCATAGCCCGGCCTTCTATAAATGCAATAAAATCTAAACCTTCTGGTCGTTTAACTAAACATCCTTCGACACTACTTGTACAAAGACTATCCCCGTTTTTAACATTTCCAATTATTTTTACACCACTGTTATTATTTGTTAAACAGTCGCCAACAGCAGCTACTACATAAACTGAATTATTATCATCAATCTCATTTCCCATTGAATCCTTAATTTTATTTCCTTCTCTATCATATAAATCATCATTATTCTTCTTTAAAACAATAATACCAATAAAACGCCTATCGTTTTCTATATTTGTATAGTCGATTGTCCCATCATCTTTTAATATTACTGCCGAATTTATTTCTAAATCATCTCTTATACTTTGATAAATATGGCTACCGGTAAATGTTGTCCAAGAATTTTTAGCTACTGCCGTTCCATCAGCATGAAAAACAAATGTTTCAAAATCAAATGTTCCATTATTTCTTAAAGCAATAAAATGCCTTCCTGTTCCACCATTAGGAGTAGCAGTCAGCATAGAGTAAGTAGCACAAAGTGTCGTATAGCCAAATGCGGATTCAACACTACCATTATAGTATGTTGCGCCGATTACTGAATTTATTGGAAGATACTCTGATCCAGTCCAAGAACGTAAAAACACAAATAATGGAGTTACTGTTCCAGCAACTCTTTGATATAAATATTGATTCTCAAAAATTTTATCACCTGTAATAGTTTGAGATGTATTTGTTGTGACATAACTTCCAGTTATGCTATTAAATTTATTATCTACATAATTTTTATTTGTGGCTTGATATAAAGATGTAGGGTCAGTCAAAGGTAAGAATGGCAATGAACTAAATGTTTTTACACCATATATTGTTTGATTAGAACTTCTATCAACTAAATTTGCACTATCAGGAGTACGAGAAGTAAATTGTGATCCATTAGCAGATAAAACATTATTATTTGTATAAGAAATAGAATCAGTCACATCAGTTAATTGGGGTAATGTAGAAACACCACCACCAACACCAGCAATTAATTGATCTACATACAATTTTCTGACAACATGGTTATTGTCAATCGGATTTGAATTTGGTAAATAAGGAATATTAAGAAAACTTTTCACACCATTTATTGATTGATTTGATGATTTATCAACAATATTTGCGGCATCAAGTGGTCTTGATGTAAATTGTGTTCCATCAGCTTGTAAAACATTATAATTTGTATATGTCAAAAGATCATATACGTCAGATAAACCCGGTAAACTGGATGCTCCCCCACCACCTATTAAACTATCTACATAAGCCTTTCTCACAGCTTGATTAGCACTTGTCGGATTAGTAGCTGGTAATATTGGTATAGAACTAAATGTTTTAACACCATCTATTGTTTGACTACCAGTTTTAGTAACTAATCCTGCTCCGTCAGGAGTATTTCCAACAAAAGCTGTGCCATTACTATGTAAAATTAAACCAGCAGCATTATATGGAGGCATAGGAGGATCAGTGACAATGCCTTCCCAAAGTTTAATACCATTACAAGAAAAATAACCATTTTGATCCATCCAAAATGGTGAAGCAGTATCAAAATAATTCTTTGTAGAAAAACAAATCCCTTGATTTTTTCTTGCAAATATAATTGGTGAATAAGTAGAATTATCGGTGAATCGTATTGCTCCCATAATACCACTACCCAAAGGAATACCATTATTATTATTTTTAAGATAAATATTTGGGTATGAATTAGAAAAAAAAGTTTTTACCCCACTTATATTTTGTGTCGTATCTGTAGTGACTATTTGTGCATTTTCCCGTGAAATAGATACAAATCCAGTCCCATTAGATAAAAGCATATTATAGGCAGTAGGATTTGTCAATCCAGTTTTAAATCCTACAGGAGCAATAAAATAACCATTTTCATCAAATTCATAATAATTTTGTGTAGTAGAAGCAGATAAGTATATTCTTACTTTGCTTCTTGGAGTTGAATGAGAAGAATTAACTACTAAAGTAGAAAACGATCCAAAGTCCATTATTGTTCCATTATCATCTACTCCATATACACTAAAAATTCCCGGAACCGCACCAGCAGGTAAAGCCCCACTTTCTGCTTTACTAATATATATATTTCCTCTAAATTCTGTTGGATCAGAATAAGTAAATCTCTTTTTCCCGGTTATAGTTTGATTATATTGTGACTTTGACACTATGTCAGCATTATCCAATGTTCTTGTAATAAAGGAAGAACCATTTGCTGATAAAATATTATAATTTGTATAAGATAAAGTTCCAGTTACATCAGTAAGATCAGACAATTCATTGGCACCACCACTAACGCCAGCAATTAATTGATCTACATAATATTTTGTCGTGAAAGCAGCATTTGAAGTTGGTTCTACAGCATAATTATTAATGACAGGCCAAGTTGTAGCAAGAAAAGTTTTTACACCATCTATCGTTTGACTCCCTGATTTTGTGACAATTCCACCACTATCAGGAGTACTTGAAGTAAATACTGTACCATTTCCAATAAGTAAATTACCACTTGGAGCAGCACCACTAATTTTATATCCCTTACAATCAAAATGAACATTATGATCAAATATAAATTCATCTCCACCAACAGCTACACCATTTACTGTACAAACAATTGAAAATCTACCACAACGTGACCCACCACTCAACAAGTCAATTGCAGAAAAAGATACTCTTGTTTCATAATCTGTATTATAAAAATCCCTAAAATTTATTTGACCTATAGTATTACCACTAAAAAATGGACTTGAACTTTTAACTACAAATATTGGAGTACCAGTCGAAATGTTTTCAAGTGTACCAGAAAAAGATTTATTACCTGAAATTGTTTGTTCTGTATTTTTTGTGACTATGTTAGCAGCATCCAATGTTACTGGAATATAGGCTGTGCCATTACTTTGCAGTATCTTACCAGAAGTATTATTATTAAATATTTTAATTCCTGTAAATAATTCAAGATAACCAGAAGATTCAAAGGAGAATCTTGCTAATTGTGGTTCTGTACCATGAAACATATTTATATATAAGGCACTTGAATCAATTTCTGCATCACCCGAAGCTAATGCCATAAATCCAACAACTTCTTGTAAACTGCCATCTATCTGTCCATTAAACCTCATTTCACCAACAACATCACTTACTTGAAGATCAGCACCAGCAGTTCTTGTACGGGATAGTGTAAAATATGGATAATTACTTTCCGATTCAAAAGATTGAGTTAAATATTGATTATTAAATGTTTTTAATCCAGTAATTAATTGAGTAGTAGCAAGGGTAACGTAAGCACCCCCACCGGCTAAATCATCTACATATTTCTTAGTGGCAAAAGCACCATCACTTGGAGGGTCAGTAGATGCATTACTAACTATGGGCCAATTTGCAGGAGTCGATATATCAAAAGTTTTTTTACCAGTTAAAGTTTGTGCTGAAGATTTATCTACTAGATTTGCTTGATCAGCAGTGCGAGAATAAAACTTACTGTCTGAAAAATTAGCTGTTAAAACATTATATTGAGTATAAACAAAAGCACTATTATCAACATCAGTTAAATCGGGTAATTGAGTTACTATAGACCCACCACCACCACCAATTAAATCTACATAAGCTTTAGTAGCAAAATGAAGAGGATTAGTCGGATACATACTTATAGATAATGGAAAATTTTCAAAAGTTTTAATCCCATCAATGCTTTGATTAAGATTACCAATTACAACATTTTTAGTGTTTAAATTGGTAATATTTATTTCATCTTGAGCTAACCATTGTTCAATAGCAGACATTTATGCTACCTCAAATTAATAAGCATCAAGAATATTAGTTGAATTGCCATTTTGTATCATGGCAATAATAGGACCAGCTTTTTTCAGTTCAATATCCTTTAATCGTCCTTCAGTTGTGGCCCAAGCTCCAGAAGTAGGAGTAGGCAAACTTGTATAACTTTTATTTGCTTTACCAGCTATTGAATGAGCCAATACCTCTGGTCCAGATATATTTGGTTCAGAAACATCAATAAAATCAACACTGGGTAGATATAATCCAAATCGATACGTATAAGCTCCGGTTATTGTTGCTCCAATAAATTCAATTGATACATACCCTGTGTTATTTTCTTTATAAGTAAGGTAGTTATCTGTTTCATATCTTGGTAATTCAAATTTAAAATTAACCTCAATTAGTCCACTACGCACAGGCTCGATAATACGATTTTCCCCAACATATCTATGATCAACAGCCAAATTATTAGATATACTGACTTCCCAGCTTGCAGGGTAAATACGAACATAATCGGCACCTGTCAGTCCAATCTCAAACCTGGCTTGTGTTGGTTTGATGATAAAGTTATCAAGTGCTCCACTAAGACCTGATCTCATTGTCCAAGCAGAACTATTATATCCACTGGAAGAGACATTTCTATCATAGGCAACCAAACCAAGTGAAAGCTCACTCTTTTCAGTATCTCCACTAAATGTTAATTGATTTATCATAGTAGAAAGATAACGCCAATCTGCTGGCCCCATTTTAAATCCAAGAGTGAATGTTCTTACTTTTTGATCAGCAGCTACCCAAGTCCCTCCACCAGAACCAGAAGCAAGTCTATCTTCATCAACCCCCCATCCAACTCTACTTAATTTATGATCACATTCAAAAATATGTTTGTAAACCCCTGTAGCATAGTTATGTGGAGAACCATTGTAGGCATCTAAATTAGGATTTTCAAATCCCAAACCAAAACATAACATATCCTCAATTCCTCCTTGATAAAAAAGAGGAAGGAGCATATTTCCTGCATATCCCGTAGAGATTTGAAAAGATCCCTTCTTACCTGCATTACCAATATATTCAATTGCCTTATTTCCTCTTGTGCCCTGAATGTCAGCAGAAATAAATGGGATCTGATCATTAGCCCCCATTACTTCTACTACACCATATACAGACTGTTTAGCATCCTTTTGGAATGCTGCTTTTGCTTGGTGTCCTATAAATACCGGCATAGTTTATCCCCTTATGAAATTATTAACCTAGCTTCTTCGGTAAATGTCATATTGGTATTAGTATTTACACTATTATTAACAAAGGCCATCAGTTCAACTGAAACGGTGCCAGGTTCCGGACCACTAATATTAAGATTTGGAATCTGAGCAATTTTAATATGTGGAATACGAAACACAGCTGTATTTGCAGTTCCAGCAATAGTTATATCCATCTGTAAAGCCGAATCTGCTGCTTCCCAATCAATCAATTCAGACACATTAGTAATATTTGCCGTATCTTCATATCGTGGAAAGGTTAAAGTAATTTTAACTTCTCTAAATCCTGATTTCAATACCTCTATGGTTTTATTTGCATTCGCGGATCTAGTTACATAAATAGGCTCTTCCAACATATGACTAGCTTCAAAATTTATGTTAGTCACATATATTTGGTGAGAACCATCTGCAAGATCACCATCTGAAATTCTGTTTAATCTTATTTTTGTTAAATCAAATTTCCATGGATCATGACTATTCAGAGTTAAAGATGGAAAAGCAGTAGCATCCCTGTCTGCATCAAACCCTTTCCAGCTACTCGAAAGCTTCCAGTTCTCACCTTGACCGGCACCAATAGAGAAATTATCACATTTTGCACCAATGACTCTAAATCTACTAACTGTTTTTTCAATTAAAAAACCAACTGAAGTATGTTCAGTATCTATAAAAGTATAAGTACCAGAAGACACGGAACCAAAGCAAGCTTTTAAAATTGTATTTACATTAAGATAATCAAGTTCAAGGTCCAAACTGCCAGCAATTGATTTATTTCCACGCCTATCCGCTCTTTGCCCAGCAGTACCATCAAGAATAGGTGAGGGTATACGTGCTATCTCAGGAGAAAAACTCTCTGATAAAACAGGTAATAAATAAGCACTTGTTGCCCAATTATTAAAGGCAATCCCAGTTTCAAAAGCAGACTGTTCCTTAATGGCAAACTTGCCAAGAAAACCTTTTGATATACTCACTTAAAACCTCCTTTTAGAAATTTTGATAATAGTTTTTATATTGGATTTGCATTGCCAGCCCACCTTGAACGTACATCTCTCCTTCGATCAAATGTTCACCTTTTGAAAATATTATTAATTCAGCCACTGTAAATTCTGCATTTATCATAGCTTCTGTTAATCTATTAAGAATATCTTGCTTCATTTTACTGACTATATCTTCTTTTTCCTTTTTTGTTTTACCATTTACTTGATTATGGGTTACTATTACATAAACCCCCATAAATCTCTCAACCATTCTATTTGCCAGAGGTTTTATTTCCTCACTTAATTGTCTTATTTCAATAGTGGGATAGTCTGTTTGTGCTCCATGATCAATAGCACCCCTTTCAACTGTTATGTATGTATAATTATAGTCATCATCTGTGGAGATTGCCCTCAGAGCAGTTTCAAGTTCATCAAGTATTGTTGTTTCTGCTGGGACCAATGGCATTTTTATATCCTAGTGTTAAAATTTTGATCTATTCGTTTAATAAAATCATTAATTGTTCTCTTGTGTTTTTCAAAAGCTGTTTGTAAAAAGGGTCTGCGCTGCATTCCTCTTTTGTGTGTAGAAAACTTTTCAGAAAACCAAGTTATTCCATATAAATTTTGATCTACTGTTATAAAATCAGCGGCTCCTCTTTGTCCAGTTCCAAGTTCATTGAATGTTCCATAATCTTTACCTACTACTGGAGAACTCATATTTCCAACAACACCAACAACGAGATATTTTGTACTACCAGCAATCTTACCCATTAAAACTTCACTTTTAATAGTTGCTCTTAATTGTCCTGTTTGAATAGCTGGTGGTTTTCCAGGATCTGATGGAAATCTTTTACCACGACCTGCAATTGCACGATTTATTCTTGGATTAAATTGTTTAGAGCGACTGGCTTTTGCCATTAATGCTGTTTGTGAAAAATTTGTTTTAATTGATTGTTCCAATGTTTTTACAAGACTATTCATTCCCCTTTGAGCAATAGTTCTCAATTTAGGGCCCCTGATTGCCTGTAAATTCTTTACCACTTCATTTACATTTTTTATCTGAATACCAATCATTTACACCTCAAAAAAATGTAGATATTTTTCTGTACCTTTGAAAAACACCTAAAATAGATTTTGGTATTCTATCTCTTACAAACATTTCAGTTCTTGATTCAACATCAGAAAATTTAGTAGTAACTTGTAAAACACCAATTCGTCCTTCTCCCGCCTGAGATTCTTTCCATTTAATTGCGGCCAATTCTAAACCAGCTTGTTTTAAATCAAGTGGAATACTTGCCCATCCTCTTGTATATATAACTTGAATGTTTTTTTGTCCTCTTGTCCAGACCAATCCTCCAAGCAATTCAATTCTTCCAGAAGCAAGCTGTGAATAATAATTAATACCATCAACAAGAGTTGTACTATCAAATGTTCTGTTAGCATCCATGTGGATTGAAGTGATACTAATAACAGGATAATTTTTTAGTATAAGAATAGGAGTTCCAGGTCCGTCATAATATTCTGTTACTGATTCCAAAGTTAAGGACCTTTTCATTTCTCCTTCTGCAACAACTGTAACGGAATTGAGTATATTATTTAATAAGGAGTTCATTCTTGTAGCATTAAACTGATTTGAGGTTGTCCCAATATACATCAATTCACTAACTCCCAAAACACTTGTTAAAGGAGTACCTTCAAGTAATACACTATTAATTCCAGTTCCAGCATATCTATAACACCACCATCCATTTAAAGCATGTATATAGTCTACTAATTCCTCTATCTTATTATAAGAAGGGGAGGTTAAATCAATTGTATGTGAAGAAGCAGCAGCCCCACCAGTAATTATCAAATACATTTTATTACCAGTTATTTTTATAGTGGCCGCCGTTGCATCAGTAGCATCACAATAAATAGCAAAAGCTACCTGTTTTGCCATATTAAGATATTCTTTCAATTCATCTACTGTTGCTATCATTACTTCCCCCTTTTACACTTACCTTATTATTCTTAAGATCACTAATTCTGTCTTGTCGCATTGCCTTTAATTCTATCTTTATATCCTCCAATGCATCAAGAATCTGTGCATTTATAACTTTACTTATTTCAATTTGTTTATCTTGTTCAGCATCCTTGCTTTTTGTTTCCTCTTCAATTGTTTCAACTTGTTTATTTATGTCTCTATATAAATCAAAATTAGCATATATAATCTGAACTCCAAGAGCAAGCAATAAGCCAAAAACACCAATAAAAATTAGTACCAATCCTTTTGATGCTCTTGTTTTAATAAATGCAATTACTTCTTTCATTTCTTCTGCAAATTCTTTTTTAAGTAAAAACAAATTTGAGCATTGTGTCCTATGCTTTAACAACTCAAGTTCAATATTTATGTTTTTATTTTCTTCCATATCACCTCCCCATTTTATTCTAATATGGATGATACTCTTCCGGTTTGCCAGTCAGTTTGTCATACCACCTCTTTAATTTCCATAAAATGGGCCTATCCATTTCTGTAACTGCACTATAACCTTTCCAAGTTGCCCACTTAGGAAAAGCATTGTTCCAAGCAAAACTTATGCTATCTGTATTAGTATAAACATTGTTAAAAAATAAATTACCCTGATTTGTAAAAACTGAGTCACCAAAATAATCTCTCATGCCACCTGTCCACATATTAATCATTGTATATAAACTATCCCCATCAAACCAACCTTTATGATAAATTGAATGGGCCATTATTAAATTATTATAAACTTCAATATCTCTACAAAAATACATAAGAGTAGGATAAATAGATGAAGTATCGGCTAATCTATTTTGATTTACCCACAAAATATTACGGGCATTATCCTGTACAACATTATTATGTATTTGCAAATAACTACTATTTGCAACTAAAATTCCCGCCCCATGTCCCCACCAAGTTTCCTCTGCTTTGTCAAATCCATTTCTTCTTACTCTATTGTGACTAATTTCACCATTCCAAGAAATTTCGTAAAAAATACCATCACGATCATTATCATCACAAACGTTCTGTGTAATTAAACATGAATCATTGTCATTATCAATCCAAATACCAACACCATCGTTATGGCTTGAAACATTATTTCTAACTATTAAATTGTTAGTAGTCCAAGCCTTCATTCCACCAGCTTCCCAATTATAAGAAAAATTTGCATAGTTATTATAGGTCATTAAATTTCCTTCAACTATACAACTTTCTCCTATAATGTTAATTCCTAATTGTCCATTATAATAAATTGTATTGCCACGGACACGACCATAATCAAATAATTTTACACCAACACCATGATTGTATTGAATGACGCAACTATCTACAGCCCAATACATTCCACGATTAGCAAATTCTCCTGATTGAATAGCCCCTACCTGTGCATTACAAGCATATTTTTCAATAATTATTCCTTTAATATAAACACTATCTACACCAAGTGAATCATAAATTGCATGTCTTACTGTAGATAATTCTGCTAATTTTCCATCAGGATTTGATCCACACCAAATTGAATCAGCAGAATATTTTATATAAAACGTTCCTTCTGTCACTTCTGATATATCTGTCACTTGAACTATTAATTGATTATCCAACCATAAATCCTCTGGATAAGTACAAGCTGTTCCACCTCCACTACAAGTTCCTGAAGTAATATTAAACTGTTCAATATTAGCAGCAGTCCAAGCACTATATGTTGTATCATAGTCCCAATTTGAAATTATGACTGATCCATTTAATATTGCTCCTTCTTCTCCTATAAAAGTATCTCCCATTGCTGGTGTAATGTGAATAATGTTAGAACCACCTTCATAGGTATACCTATGTGTTCCCGCTCTCAAAATAAAAGTTGTTCCCGGCCCATAAGAATCGACTGAATCTTGTATTACACTTCCTGTATCTAAATAACAAGTAGCACAATAAGAAGATGAAATAAACAATAAAAGAAAGATAAAAATTGCGACTATAATTTTCATTTAATCCCCCTTTAATTATGGAGCAAGAATTTCAATTCTTGATATTCCAGTTGAAGGAAGTCTCTGTTGAATGCCTTGTAAATATAAAGATTTTTTCTTTGCTGAAGTATCAAACGGCCTCCCTTTAAATATTCTATAAAAA
>Ga0172382_10003380_pt1 | contig 25371 bp, 24 predicted proteins | sample Leawel138RmetaG_FD_122245 | JGI IMG/M metagenome (GOLD analysis project Ga0172382, IMG submission 122245) | Leachate microbial communities from a municipal landfill in Southern Ontario, Canada - Leachate well 138R metaG | ecosystem: Engineered > Solid waste > Landfill > Unclassified | place...
AATTATCTCAAGGAGGGCTTTTTTCTTTCTAAGTCTTTTTCTAAGCTTTAGAACAGATTTTACAAGTGTCATCTCTACAAAATATAGCTTCTTATCTTTTGTTATAAGCATAGCGTCAAATTCACTGATTTCTCTGCTTTTTGTTCTATATACTATCTGCTGCTTTTCGCTTATGGAGAGTGTGTTTGCATGAGCCTTTATTTTATCTTGATGAAAACCCTTTAGCACAAACTTCTCAATCTCATCATTCTCTGCGGCATAAATAAGAAGCTTTTCATAGATAAAGTTTTCAAAAACTTCGCCCTCAAAAGAGCGGTATGAGCTTAAGTAGTGAGGATCGTCTTTGCTTACCCCTCTTCTTATCAAAGAGAGAAGATGTTTTACGTTGTAGTCATAGTGTAGTAAATTATCGCCTATGTCGCTGTGGTCTAATCTCTTTATTGATTTATTTATCTTTAACAAACTATCTCGCTATTACTAAAAAAGTCATCTATCACAGCGCGGTACTCTTGTACGTCAGATATACGGTTTACACTGTCTCTAAGTGCCGATGCGCCTCGGTAACCTTTAGAGTAAGTATGAGTATGCTTTCTAAACATAGGTACTCCATGGGAGTCATAAAACTCTATCATTTTATCAAAGTGCTCCATGATTATATCATGCTTGATTTTTTTGTCAATAAACTCACTTCCTGATTTAAGTTGATGAAATATCCAAGGAGCACCGACTGCCCCTCTTCCAATCATTACCCCATCGGCCCCAGTATGCTCTAGCACCCACTTTGCCTTCTCATAAGAGTCTATGTCACCGTTTGCTATTACCGGAATTTTTATTGCTTCTTTAATCTCTCTTATAGCGTCATAATCAACAGGCGCCTTAAATCTTCCTGCACGTGTTCTTCCATGCACTGCAATAAAGTCCGCTCCACTATCTTCGACTCTCTTAGCTATCTCTATATGGTTTTTTTTCTCAAAGCCGAGTCTTATTTTTACGCTTGTTAAACTTTTGTTTGAATTATCTTTGATAGTTTTTATGATATTACCCATTAAGGGCAGATCTAACAGTAGTGAACTTCCGCTTCCATGCCCTACTACTTTTGGTACGGGGCAACCACAATTTAAATCTATGATGTCGATACCATCTTGTTCATTTAGTATCTCAACTGCGCGGCGAACAATATCAACATCTGCTCCTGCAATCTGAACTGAATATGGATCTTCGTTGGGGCTTTTTTGTATCATGTTGAGTGTTTTTGCAGAACCATGAGCCAGAGCGTTTGAGCTAAGCATCTCGCTTACAGTTAAATCTGCTCCAAACTTTTTAACTACACTCCTAAAGGGCAGGTCGGTATAGCCCGCTAGTGGGGCTAGTACATAAATAGGTTCTTTAAAAGATAGTTTATCACTCATTTTATATTTAACAAATTACATAAAAAGATTGATATCAAAATGTTTTCCACAATCTCTTAGTGAACTATAAGCTTTAAATGACATATACTCATTAGGCTGCGAGATATCCAAAATATCTTTAGCAGGTGAGAGCATCTCTAAATCAAAAAGAGTAAACAGATACGCTTCCATTGCTATTTCATTCTCATTGCTTAATGTCTCAAACAGTTTTATTCTCTGCTCCGGAAGCATTGATTTGGAGAGTTTTTTTGAAGCCTCTATATACTCTTTTTGCTCTAGTTTTAAATCATTAAAAAGAGATATAAGAGAGTCATTTGATACCTCTAAAGTATGCTCATCAGCATTAATTCTTGATAATATCTCAAAAAATGCATCTTTGCTAAGAGCACTCTTATATTTTTCTATTGCATATAGCGGTGCGTGCTTTACAAAATCTACATACACCTCTTTACGCAGACTAATATCATACTTGTTTTTGTCACTCAAAATATCCTCGGCACTTATATCGCCTTTTTTATATCTATTTCTATCATTTTGAATAACTAGTGCATTGGACGGCAAAAGAGAGTACTTTCTAATATCGACTGCTTCGCCGTTTCTAATCTTGTTTATTAGAGTAAGAACCTCTTTTAATTTTTTATTATCAATATTAGCATCAAACTCTCCAACCGGAAAAATTGTTGCATTATCGACAAGCGAGCCAAGGAGCTTGTATCTATCTGTTTTAAAAGAGTGAGAGCGCTCCTTTTTACCAAGATAAGCATCTACAATCGCATCTACTATTCTTTCGTAATCTTTCTCATATTTACGTTTCTTCAAAGTATCCATAAGTGAGTAAAAAAGCATATGAACAACACTTGCAAGGTATAGTATAATCATCGGTACAACTACCCACAATGCAATAGAAAATGATGGCATTGTTGAACCGAAAAACTCAAAGCTAATGCTCTCTTGAGTTATAAAAGCGTAAATATACCACCCTATCAAAACAATTAATGCTAGTGCCGCCATCGTGTATCTTTTAATATACATCTTTTACTCCTTATTTTGCTTTTTCTACAATCTCTCTACAATCAATACAGTATATCGCATGAGGCTTAACTTTTAACCTTTGAAAGCCTATTGTATCTTCACACATCTCACATATACCATAATCACCCGATGTGATTTTTCCTAAAGTTACATTGATTTCTCTTAGCTCTTTTTCTTGTTGCTTCACAATTGCGTTTTCTACCATAGAGCTGTTACCAACCGATGCATGATCGCCCTCATCATTAAGCTCCAATGAATTTAACTGGCTTAGTTCATCATTAACACTATCGATATTTTTAATTATCTGTTCTTTTCTACTCTCTAAAATTTCTTTAAAGTATTTTAACTCGCTAGCTTGCACTTGCTTTCCTTATTTGTGATATGGATGGTTGCTTAAAATTGAAAATCCTCTATAAATTTGCTCAAGCAAAACAGCTTTTGCAATCTTATGACTCATAGTAATATTTCCTAAACTTATAACGATGTCGCTTTTTTTCAAAAACTCATCCTCAAAGCCGTAAGCCCCTCCTATGAAAAATTTAATCGCAATTTTACCATCTAATAGCTTACTAAATTCATAACTATCGATTATTTTTCCCTCAGGATGTAATATTACGTTAAAACCTCTAGAAATATATGGCTCTAAAATTTTTGAATAAGCCTGCTGTGAAGCTCTAGGTGATATGGTGTGTGCTTTTGTTACATCTTTGTTAAAAAGTTCAATATCATCCACTTTTGCAAAACGAGAGATCATCTTTGTGAGTTCTTTATAGAGAGGATCAAAAGTTGTGTTCTCTTTTTTAGCAATTGAGACTATCTCTATATTCACGGAATAAGTCCACTTCCAATAACATGATATGTAACATGAGAGAAGTTATCATTTTTTTTCACACCCCCGATAGCGGCTACAAAATGCTTAGAGTATGAAGCAATCTCATCTAACTTCTCTCCTAGAGTAGTAGATATATTGTTTTTTGTCTCTGTCTCTCTGTATGCACCTAAGCCTATATAGTTCAACTCCATCTCATTTGCTTGTAGCACCTCTTCTTTATTGTGGGTTGAAATACCTAGAATCTTATCTCTTTTAATAACGTCTCTTAAAATTTTTACGGCTTTTAGCGGATCTGTGTCAATTGCTCTTAAGTCCTCTTGTCCTACATGAACTCCATCACAAAAATCTATAAGCTCATATGTATCATTGACAATTAAAAAACCGCTATAGAGCTTTCTAATTTTGATAAGTTGCTGTTTTACAAATGCGATATCTGCACTTTTATTTCGGTACTGAATTATCTCCGCATTTTGCTCTTTTGCAATGCGGATATACTCTTCTAGCAAAACTCCTCTTCTATCAAGAAGACCTTGATCACATAGTGCGTAAAGTCGCATTATGCAACTTTTAGAAGTGTTAGAAGGTCCGAGAGTGTTTTTTTAAGATTGTTTCTATTTACAATCATATCTATTGAGCCCTTCTCAAGCAAAAACTCTGCTCTTTGAAATCCATCAGGAAGAGCAGAACCGATTGTCTGCTCAATTACTCTTTGACCGGCAAAACCGACTAAAGCACCCGGTTCGGCAATTACTATATCGCCCAATGTTGCAAAGGAGGCACTTACTCCACCCATTGTAGGATCAGTAAGTACCGAAATATATAAGAGTTTATGAGTTGCAAGTTTTGCTAAAGCTGCTGATGTTTTACTCATTTGAAGAAGAGAAAATGTACTCTCTTGCATTCTTGCTCCACCACTTGCACTGAGTATTATCAAACCCTGCTTCTTCTCTATGGCACGATTTACCGCACGGACAATTTTCTCGCCCTCTACAGAGCCTAAAGAGCCACCCATAAAAGCAAAATCAAAGATTACAAGCTGTGCAGGAACTCCGTTCATCTCACACTCACCGCTTACAACAGATGAAGTTTTACCTGTTTTAGCCTCTGCATCTTCAAGTCTTTTTTTGTAAGATATTTTATCGGTAAATTTTAGTGGGTCAACCGGTTTTAAGTTAGCATCATGCTCTACAAAGGTTCCCTCATCAGCTAAAAGTTCAATTCTCTCCTTTACGCCGATTCTGATATGGTATCCACACTTGGGACATACATGTCTTTGGTTTTCAACCTCTTTATAGTACATTAGTGATTGACATGATTTACACTTTACCCAGTGCGCAGGAGCTTCACTTTTAACCGGTTCTTTTGTGCTTTTGTTTCTAGAAAAAATGCTAAGTAAATTCAAAAATTATCCTTTTATATATAATGGCGGAAATTATAGCTAATTTATACTTTATTTTATAATTTTCAATAGTAAATTGTCTCCATATATAAAAAATATATATGGAAAAACATAGCTTTATTTAAGCAGAGATTTCACCATGCTTCTTGCTGCTTCACGCCCATCATATGCCGCTGTTACGACCAAATCTGCACCTCTGTAACAATCACCTCCTGCATAAATTCCCGCAGTTGTAGTTTCGTGGGTTTTTTCATCTACAATAATGCCGCCCCACTTGTTTGTTTCAATACCGTTTTCGTGCAAAAACGATGGAACTTCAGGGTCAAATCCTAGCGACATAATTATGATATCGGCATTTACTCTAAATTCACTTCCCTTTATCTCTTCAATCTTTTGACGTCCGCTATCATCTTTTGTGCCCAATGTTGTTTTTATGACTTCAACAGCAACAGCACTGCCTTTGTCATTTAAGAGTATCTCTTTAGGGGAGACAAAAAATGAAAAATCCACACCCTCTTCCACAGCGTTTTTATACTCTTTTTGACTTCCTGGCATATTATTAGAATCTCGGCGATAGAGACAAGTCACACTCTTTGCACCCTCTCTTTTAGCTGTTCTTAAACAATCCATTGCCGTATCTCCGCCACCAATGACTACAACACTCTTATCTCTAAAGTCAAATTTTTTATCGTAAGAGAGCTTAAAATTTTTCCTCTGTATTGCTGTGAGGTAATCCATTGCTCTGTAAACATTTGGTGCTTGTTCGCCGTTTATGGAAGCTCTTTTGGCTTTTGTTGCGCCAACTCCTATAAACATTGCGTCATGCTTATCTGCAATCTCTTCAAAATTGATATCTTTGCCCACCTCGCAATTAAGAACAAGCTCCATACCAGCTTCAACAAGAAACTTTACACGACGCTCAACTATTTTTTTATCCAATTTAAAATTTGGAATACCGTAAGTCATAAGCCCACCTGCCCTGTCACTTCTCTCATACATGGTTACTCCAATGCCTGAGCGCAAAAGATATGTTGCACATGAGAGTCCCGCGGGTCCGCTTCCGATTATTGCAACTTTTTTATCGGTTGTAACTCCCGGAAAATCAGGTTTGTACCCAGCTTTAAATCCCTCTTCGGTAATGTACGTCTCAACAGAGCCTATAGTTATAGCACCATGACCGTCATTAAGCGTGCAATCCCCTTCGCAGAGTCTGTCATGCGGACAAACTCTTCCCATAACTTCAGGAAACGGAGATGGTTCATTTGAGAGCTTAAATGCAAACTCTAAATCTTTTTCACTTACTGCTTTTAGCCACTGCGGGACATAGTTGTGAAGCGGGCACTTATTTAGACAAAACGGGTCTCCACACTGAATACATCTCTGGCTTTGAGTTGCAGCCTCATTATGGTCAAAAACCTCATAAATCTCACCAAAATCTTTTGTTCTCTCCACAACTAATCTTTTTTTAGCTTCTACTCTCTCAGTTGTTAAATACTCTCTCATGATTAATCTCCAATCTCTAAGTTTATAGGCAGTTTAGTTAAATTTTTAGGTTTTACAAGCCAGAAGTTTCTAACCTCTACTCTAAAATTCTCAAGTAGCTCTTTTGCCCTTTTACTCTCAGTCTCAACAATATAATCTTTTAGAAGTTTTTTTAGATAATGTCTAGCCTTATCAGTCTCATCGGTATCTATCCTCACAAGCTCTACAAGCTCACGATTCGCACTTTCAAAAAATTTATGATCCTCATCATACACAAAGCTAATTCCACCCGTCATACCGGCGCCAAAGTTAATTCCTGTACGTCCTAGAATCACGACAACACCGCCAGTCATATACTCACATGCATTATCTCCCGTTCCCTCGACTATTGCGAGTGCTCCGGAGTTACGAACAGCAAACCTCTCGCCCACGCTTCCTGAGATGTATAGTTTTCCGCCTGTTGCACCATAAAGGCAAGTATTGCCGCCCGCAGCAAACTCTTCTCCACTATTTTTAGAGGTTATTACTATTTTTCCTCCATGCATCCCTTTACCTATATAATCATTTGCAACGCCGTTTAAATAAATTGAGACTCCATGAATTAAAAATGCGCCCAAAGCCTGTCCGGAGATGCCTGTTAGGTTGATTCTAATAGTATCTGAATCCAGCCCTTTATCTCCGTAATACTGGGCAATTTCACCGCTAATAAGAGCTCCGAAACTTCTATTTACGTTTGTTATTTTTCTGCTAATTCTAACTGGATGTTCAGGATGCTTAATAGCACTCATAGCCTCTTTTAAAACATCTTTTTCAAAGCTATTATCATCAAAAGGGTGGTTAAATTTCTGCTGATGTGTATTTATGCCATCTTCTTGATGCAAAATTGCACTAAAATCAAATTTCTTAGCAAAACTATCATCTACAATCTTTAGTAAATCACTTCTTCCTATCATCTCCTGCATCGTTTTAAATCCCAAAGAAGCCATAGTTTGGCGAATATCCTCAGCTAGTAGAGTAAAGTAGTTTACAAGTTGCTCAACCTCTCCTTTGTAGAAATCTTTACGAAGCATCTCATTTTGTGTTGCAATACCGACTGAACACTTATTGACATGGCAGATTCTAAGCATTTTACAGCCTACTATTGTTAAGACTCCCGTTCCAAAACCATAACTCTCAGCGCCAAGGAGTGCAGCCTTGATAACATCTAATCCTGACTTAAGCCCTCCGTCTGCTTGAAGCTCAACAACTTCCCTAAGATTGTTTACTTTTAATGCATTATGCGCTTCACTAAGCCCAATCTCCCAAGGATTTCCTGCAAACTTTATGGAAGAAAGTGGTGCGGCACCTGTTCCGCCGTCTCCACCTGAGATAATAATTTTATCGGCATAAGCTTTTGCAACGCCTGCTGCGATAGTTCCAACGCCTATTGTTGAGACCAACTTTACCGCAACTCTTGCTTTTGGATTTACCTGTTTTACATCAAAAATAAGCTGTGCTAAATCCTCAATTGAGTATATGTCATGATGCGGAGGCGGCGAGATAAGAGTAACTCCGGGTATAGTGTGGCGAAGTTTTGCAATAAGTGCTGAGACTTTATGTCCGGGAAGCTGACCGCCTTCACCGGGTTTTGCACCCTGTGCTACTTTTATCTGAATCTCCTCGGCACTTCTTAGGTATGCAGGAGTAACTCCAAAACGCCCTGATGCAACTTGTTTTATCTTTGAATTTCTATCAGTACCGAAACGCTCGGGATCTTCTCCTCCCTCTCCACAATTAGATTGTGCTCCGATTCTATTCATAGCTATTGCAATCGTCTCATGCGCTTCCGGAGAGATTGAACCCAAACTCATAGCAGCAGAAGCAAACCTTTTAAATATCTCCTCTTTTGGCTCAACTTCTGAGATATTAATCGGTTTTCTATCAGATTTTATATCAAAAAAATCACGGATAAACTTTAATCCTCTTTTGTTTACCAAATCTCTTAATTTTTCATAATCTTTTTTACTTCCACTCTGTGCAGTTGCATGAATTGCATGAATAATAGCAGGACCAAAATCATGATGCTCTTGCTCATTATAAAACTTATAGTATCCACCGATATTTAGAGGAAAAATTCTATTGAATCCGTTCTCTTGAAAAGCTTGCTCATGATACTTTGTTAGCCTCTCATCTATGTCACTATACTCAAGCCCGTTTAATGCAGAGTTTGATGCACTAAAACACTCCTCTACTATCTCGCGGCTAAGACCTATAACATCAAAGAGAGCCGAGTTTCTGTAAGATGCAATAGTAGAAATTCCCATCTTAGACATAATTTTAAGTATTCCTGCATTTAATGAATTATGTACGGCTTTTAATGCATCGCTGCACTCAACTGTAATAGCATTAGATCTCTTTGTGTGCGCAATAACCGTCTCTGCTAATAACTTCGGATGCAGTGCATTCGCACCATAGCCGATAAGAACTGCCGCACTGTGAGAGTCATAGACCTCGCAACTTACAGCTACCATAGATGCAAGATGACGAACTTTTGCTCTTAATAGAGCCGAATTTAAGCGTCCAATAACCATAGCCATTGGAATTATTTTATTTTTTTTATTAAATTCGCTATCGTCTAGTATGATGATTCTCGTACCCTCATCTTTTACTGACTTAACAACACTCTCAACAAGAGAGTCTAGTGACTTTTTCAAATCACTCTCATATGCGGTAGAGAATGTTTTGTTGCAGTAAAAATCCTGATAGCTAGGGGATTTTTTATCTCCAAAAGATTTTAAGATATTTAACTTCTCGCTTGTAATGATAGGAGAGATTGATTTAAGACGGTGCGCATGAAACGGAACTTCATCAAGTATATTATGAATCTCGCCAAAACCCGTATTTAAGCTCATAACCACTTTTTCCCTAATCGGATCAATCGGAGGATTTGTTACTTGAGCAAACTTCTGCTTAAAAAAGTCGCTAAAGGCTCTTTGTTTATTTGAAAATGCAGCCAAAGGAGTATCATCTCACATAGATCCAACAGCCTCTTTACCTTCAAGTATCATAGGCTCTATAACCTGCTCTATAACTTCATGAGTGATATTGAAGTATCTCTGTCTGGTAATTAGCTCCTCTTTTGTATATTTTGAGTCTGACATGTACTGATCTACGACATGCTCTTGAAGATAAATCATATGCTCATTTAGCCACTTCATGTATGGGTTTGAGCTTTTGAGGTAGTCGTTTATCTCACTATTTTTAAATATTTTTCCAAATTTGAGATCAACACCTATCATCTCTGCTGATTGAAGACGACCCCTCTCTTTTATATCCTTCTCAGCAATATCAATAACGCCATACTCACTTGCAATAAGCAAAGTATCATCTTTTGTGATGATGTATTTTGATGGACGAAGCCCATTTCTATCAAGAACACAACCTAAGTATCTACCATCAGTTACACAAAAAGCAGCAGGACCGTCCCACGCTTCAAAAACAGTTGATTGAAACTCATAAAACGCACGAAGTTCAGGGTCCATGTGTGGAGCGTTTTGCCAAGCTGCAGGGATTAGAGCACGAGTAGCTTTAAAAAAATCCATACCGTTTACAAGCAAAAACTCAAAAAAGTTATCCGCTGAAGCACTATCAGATGAGTCCACTTGCAAAATAGGGAGTACTCTTTGAATCTCTTCATCGGTAAAAACTTCACTCTTAATCGACTCAGATTTTATCTCAACATTGAAGCGATTACCCTCTACTGAGTTAATCTCTCCATTGTGTGCTACTGCACGAAACGGCTGTGCTAGCTTCCACTGAGGAAGAGTGTTTGTTGAAAATCTTTGATGAAAGAGTGAAAAAGATATCTTAAAACTCTTATCTTGTAAATCTTCGTAAAACTCTTTTATATGCGTAGGCATTACAAGCCCTTTATATGAAAGAACTTTTGAGCTCATAGATGCTATATAGAAATCTTTATCATCAACAAGCTTATGTTCACTCTCTTTTCGTGAGAGATATAGAAGTGCTTCAAATCTATTTGTAGCCATGATGGAGTTTGGAGTTATAAATAGTTGAACTATCTTTGGAAGAGAAAGAAGCGCTTGTTCTCCAAGAGCGTTAGTATTTACCGGAACAAATCTGCGAAGAACAACTTTTAAATCATTAGCTTCACAAATATCTTCTAAAATATCTAAGTTTGCTAAATCTTTTGTAAAAACAGAAGCTATGGCAAAGAGTTTTGGTAACTCAACTCCATTTTTCTTAGCCTCTTTATGAAGAAACTCTTTAGGGAGAGAGAAGAGCAAACCGCTTCCGTCGCCTGTTTTTCCATCGGCTGCTACTGCACCGCGATGCATCATTCTCTCTAGTGCAGTTACTGCATCATTTAAGACTTTATGCGATGCTCTGTTTTTGATGTTTGCAACAAGCCCAAAACCGCAATTATCTTTAAATGATCTTAATAAATCATGATGCTCAACCATATAAACTCCTAAATTTTAAAATTTTTATAAATTTCTTATAAATTTAATCTCTTTTTAAACAAACTTGTCCTATTTAAGAGATGAGGGTTGCATTATACATTTTAAAGGTTTAAGAAAATATAATAGTGTTATTATTTTTATATTGAAAATAAAATATGTGTATAAAAGAAGCGAATTATGCAAGGATTTATTCTAAATCTAAACAAAGTTAAAGATGAAGATTTAATAGTTACTATCTTATCAAGAGAAAACTTAGATACTCTTTACAGGTTTTATGGCGCAAGACATGGCGTTATCAATCTTGGATTTAAAATCGATTATGAAATAGAGAGCTCTTCTAAATCTACAATTCATAGGTTAAAAGATGTAATACATATTGGATTTAAATGGATAAATGATTATAAACTCCTAAAATTATGGCAAGATTTTTGCGCACTTTTTTATAAGCATCTAAAGGATGCGCAGGAGCTTGATGAGTTCTATTTTGAACTTTTAGACACCGCATCAAAAAATTGGAATAGACAAAACCCAAAAAGAGTAGCAATTGAGTCATATATAAAACTACTCAAGCATGAAGGAAGACTCCATAGTGAGCTTGAGTGTTTTTTATGTTCTGCTCCCATAACAGGAGAGGATGTCTCACTTATACGGGCATTTTTACCGACACACAAAGAGTGCACACACACATTTGGCATTAAAAAGAGTGCTTTTATTGAGCTATTTCAAAACGAATCAACACTCTTTTTAGATGATAAAGATATAGATTATCTGTGGTATATTTTACTTGAGGGGCTTTAATTTAAGTAGTAAATTCGTTATAAAACTTCTTTGACTTTTTGTATATGTTTTATAAAAAGTTCTCTCTCTTTATATCCGGATAGACGATAATTTTTAAGCTCTTTTTTCTTTAAATCAAAAAATATAATACCGGGAGGTCCAAATAGTGAGTATCTCTTTAACATCTCAATGTCAAAATCACTATTTTTGGTAACATCTACCTTAATTCTCTCAAACTCGTTAAGCTCTAAAATAACATCAGCCTTACTAAAAACTTCAGAATTAAGCTCCTTGCAGTTCTCACACCAATCTGCCGTAAAGTAGATCATAACAGGTTTAGATGAGCTTAAAACGGCACTGTTTAGCTCTTTGGCATTAATTGTTTTAAATGTGACCTCGGAAGTTACTGCAGTTATATTTTTAGATGTAAAAGGCTCTAGTGGTGACTTTATACTTTTTGCACCGCCCACCGCACCTAAGATAAGAATAACGCCGTAGATTAAAGCAAGAATAGAGATTAATTTTTTTAACTGCTGCATACGACTTATATCAACACTTTTTATGTTCTCAAAAGGATTCATAAAAATACCTACCGCCACAAGGAGGACTCCCCATAAAAGAAGTATAGTTTGTGCTTCGAGTATTCTAGAGAGAAGCCATATGGAAAAAGCTATCATTGTAAAACCAAAAAATAGTTTTACATCCTCCATCCATACACCTGGCTTAGGTAAAAATTTGCCTGCGCCGGCACCAAGCATAAGAAGCGGAACTCCCATACCAAGACTCATAAAAAATAGGGAGAGTCCCCCTGTAAGCTGATCTCCACTCTGCCCAATATAGATAAGAGCACCGGCTAGAGGCGGCGCAACACAAGGCCCAATAATTAGAGCAGAGAGAACTCCAAGAAGAACTACACTGTAGTATGATTTATCTTTTCCGGATTGTGCTCTGCTATTAAGGAATGATTGAATTTTTTTTGGCATCTGTACTGTAAATGTGCCAAACATTGCCAAACTAAGCATAAAAAATATAGAACTAACAGCTACTATTATCCAAGTCTGTTGAAAAAATGCCTGTATATTAGCTCCAAGAGATGCTGCAATTATCCCAGCTATAGCATAGACAATCGACATAGAAACTACATATGTCAAAGATATAAAAAAGCCCTGCTTTGTGCTTATATTATCTTTTTTACAAATAATAACCGCAGAGAGTATCGGTATAACGGGAAGCATACATGGGGTAAAAGCAAGGAGAAGCCCAAAACCAAAAAAGGTTATCAGAGTAAGAAGCATATTGCTATCTTTAAGCATTTGAGCAATTGTATCCTGCTCGCTTAAAGCATCTTTTGACTCTAACGGAGAGAGAATTTCAATCTTTTTACTACTCTGCTCTTCAATAAGCTTATGCTTTTGTTCAAATGTTTTTAACTCTGAGCACTCATCTTCTTTTGAGCAGAGTTGATAATTTAACAAAATTTTAAACTCTTTGTCACTCTCTCCTTGGATAACTGCTTTTATGTTTAGGTTGTCAAAAAAAACATCTCTATTTTTATACTTAGTTGAGTCTGGATAGAAGATACTGCTTATTTCAACATTGTCGCCTACGACTAAAAAATCAAGGCTCTCCTCTAAAATATAGCTGCCCTCTTCTATTGAGACGCTTAAATCAAAACTGTTTTTATTTTGGGTAATATTTATTGATGCAGCATCACTATTGCTGCTATACGCAACAATAGGCAAAAATATTATAGCTACAATAAAGCGCAGAATATTTTTTCTTAAAATTTTATACCCTTGCAAAACTATATATTTTTATATTATTGATGCGAATTTGCAGTTTTAATAGCTTGCATTACTTTATTGTAATTAGGCTCTTGTCCAACATCTGAGACTATCTCTTGATAGACGATTCTTCCATTTTTTCCAATAACAAAAATTGCTCTAATAAGCAACCCTTTAAGCTCCCCGTCCGTAACAACTACTCCGTACTTCTCACCCACTTCTCTGTAGGCAAAATCTGAAGATATAGAGATGTTTTTTATCCCTTGTCCCTTGCAAAAGCGATCATCTGCATATGGAAGATCCATTGAAACTACAGTCATATCCACTCCGGGAAACTGCTTTATCTCATCATCAAATCTTTTAGATTGAGCCGAACAAATCGGAGTGTCTATAGAGGGTACGGTTGCAATAACCTGAACTCTATCGCTCTTTCCACCAATTGTTTTTATAGCAAAGTTTGGCTCTGTAACACGAGCAACAGGTGCTTTTGCTCCTACCTTAGGAAAATTTCCCTTAACTTGTACTATCTCCCCATTATAGTCAATAGTAACCTCACTAGCTGTTAATAGTGTTGAAAACGCCGTAAAAACAAATAACATAAGTAATTTTTTCATCTATTTAATCCCCCTTACATAAAAATTTTCAGATTATAACTAATTATAAACAACAGCACTATTAAATTATAATAAAAATTTATGCTTTTTTAGCAACTAAAGATGCTATTTTGACTCTCTCACCTCTTAGGTTTATATCTATTTTCTCCTCATAGTAGATAACGTCAAGCCCTATAAAGGAGTGTAGAAGTTCATTTTTTCTAAGTAGGTAATCGAGGTTTGTCGTTGGAAGATTGAAATCCCCATGAGCTACTATAAATGTCTCAAAAACTAAAACTCCGCCACTCTTAAGAGCCTCTTTCATCTGAGATACTAAACGACGATTTAAGTAGTTAATATTTAATATCAAATCATATTTATTTGGAGTCAAGTTGTATTTGTCTAAATCAGTCTCTATCCTTTTTATAGTTGAGCTGTCTCTAACTTTATCTAGCGCATAATCAGATATATCTATAGCATCAACGATAAATCCCCTATCTGCCAAGTAGTGTGTATTTCTTCCGGTTCCGCAAGCTACATCTATCGCTTGGCCTATCTTCGCATGCTCAATATACTTCTCCAAAAGAGGAGAAACGCTCTGAGGCATTGGATTGTCTAAATATCTCTCGTTCCATCTCTGTTTATCTTCTTTCATCTACTTCCCCTTTTTAAGATAGTCTATTTTTATAGTTTTGATATCCAAACTCTTTTATAAGTTCAAGAGTTTTATCTTCTCTTAGTATAGCCAATGAAGGTAACTTTATACCGTTGAATGTGGTGTTTTTTACAAATGTATAATGAATTTGATCTTCAAATATTACTTTATCGCCCACCCTAAGAGGCTTATCAAAAGAGTAGTCTCCCATTATATCACCGGCTAAACATGTATTTCCACCAAAACGATATGTATATCTTTTTTCTCCAGCTTTACCGCTTCCTCTCACCATGGCACGATAAGGCATAGCAAGAGTATCCGGCATATGTGCTTCTGCTGAAGTGTCAAGTATGGCAATATCCATACCGTTGTGTACTATATCTAACACACTGCTTACTAACACTCCGGCTTGCCATCCTACAGCCTCACCGGGTTCTAGATAAACATCAACATCATACTTTTTTCTGAAATCCTTTATGGTACGGATAAGTCTATCTACATTGTAACCATCTTTAGTTATGTGATGTCCACCACCAAAATTAATATATTTTAAATTTTGAAAATATTTTGAAAATTTTGCTTCAAAAGCCTCCAAAACATCCTCTAGGGCATCAACATCTTGCTCACAAAGCGCATGAAAATTGAGTCCGTCAATATACTCCAAAACTCTCTCATCAAAATTTGCAAGTGTAGTGCCGAGTCTGCTGTATAGTCCACAAGGATTATATATATCTTTTGGGGATGAGGATTGATCAGGATTTATTCTTAAAGAGAGGCTTATTTCAGAATCTATCTCTTTGACTATGTCATGGTACTTAAATAACTGATTTGGCGAGTTAAAGACAATGTGATCAGAGATACGTGCAATATTTTCAATATCCTCATCTTTATACGCAGGTGAATATGTGTGCACTTCAAGATTTGCGTCATCTTTTACAAACTCATCTCTCGCCAGAAGAGCCTCATGTAGTCCGCTAGCAGTGCACCCCTTTAGATACTGCTTTACTAAAGGAAATGTGCTCCACATTGCAAAACCCTTTAGAGCTAAAATGATTTTAGCTCCACTCTCATTCTGAACACGGTTTAAAACCTTAAGGTTTGAGCGAAGAAGTGACTCATCACATATGTAGTAGGGGGTAGTTATCTGATTTAAATTTTCCATGATTTTATCCAAACTTTTTTACTATTATTTTCTCATTCTATTTATTAAAACTTGATTATATTTCTCTTTTACTCTTAGAGCAATATGCTCAAAATCATCTGCATCAAGCCCCATATCTTCAACTATCTCGCAAGCCTCTTTTATTGAATCATTGGTAAAGACGTTCCTTGGATTTACTGCTGCTCTTACAGCATCTAAAGAGTCTATATAGGATTTTACTTTTGGGCTTGCATCCGTCTCAAAATCTAAGCCTTTTAGTATATCTACATAGAGTGATTCTAGCATCCAGTGTTCAAAAAGCAATGCACTCAAGTAGTATGTAGTTGTACCTAGCAGACTATACTCATACTCAATAACACTCTTTGCATTTCTATATCCAACGGCAAATTTACCGGCATAGTGACTCTTGAGAACTTCATTTGCTAAAACAAGTTTTCCCGATTCCATAATAAGTGCCAACGGCGACATAAACTGAGCATGTCTTAGGTCAACCCTTGAGTACCACTGCATCATAAGCGTACTTTGAAGCTGACAAATATCATTAAATCTCTTGTTGTCAACACCATAAATTTCGGTATCTGCTTTTAACTCTTTATCCACCGCATACTTTAAGACTAAACCGTAAATTTCATCTGTTCCAAAGAGAGTAACAGCTTGTGAGATGGAAGCAATTTTTCTAGAAAAACCGTATATCGGCGCGTTTATCATCTTTAGGATATTTGCAGCGAGTGCCGCATCATCCTCTATAACCTTTACAAGCCTTATGATATCAATGTTTTGTGAGCCACAGCTATATATCTGCTGTATTACAAACGGTGTGTTTGAGAGTGGGGGAAGTGACTCAATATCTGATATTATATGCTTAAAAGTCATATACTACGCTTCTAACTCTTTTATCTGCCAAGGAAGTCCTTGTATATTCATCTCATCCATAAAAGGGTCTGGGTCCATCTGCTCCATGTTAAAGACTCCAACTCCACTCCATACTCCCTCAAGCATTAGTTTTGCGCCTATCATAGCAGGAACACCGGTTGTATAAGAGACGCCTTGAGAGTTTGTCTCCCTGTAACACTCCTCATGATCTTTTACCTGATAGATATATATCTTTCTTTTTTTACCATCTTTTATGCCCTCTGCAACAATTCCGATATTTGTTTTGCCCTTAGTACGAGCCCCTAGTGATGCAGGGTCTGGAAGAAGTGTCTTTAAAAACTCTATGGGAGTTATCATCATGCCCTTATGCTCAACCGGCTCAATTCCAAGCATCCCGACATTTTGAAGCACTTCCATATGCTTTATATAACTCTGTCCAAAAGTCATAAAAAATCTAATGCGCTTTAAACCTTTGATGTGCTTTACTAGTGACTCCATCTCCTCATGGTAAAGCAGGTAGCTATCTTTTGGACCAATTTCAGGATAATCCCAAACTTGCATAATTTCAAGCGGCTCAGTCTCTATCCACTCTCCATTCTCCCAATATCTCCCCTTTGCCGAAACTTCACGAAGATTTATCTCAGGGTTAAAGTTCGTTGCAAAAGCGTAACCATGGTCACCTGCATTACAGTCAAGAATATCTATGGTGTGTATCTCATCAAAGTAGTGTTTTTGAGCATAAGCGCAAAATACATTTGTCGCCCCTGGGTCAAATCCGCTTCCTAAAAGCCCCATAATTCCTGCCTCTTTGAACTTCTCATCTCTTGCCCATTGAAGTTTATATTCAAACTTAGCCTCATCAGGATGCTCATAGTTTGCAGTATCAAGATATGGAGTTTTTGTAGCAATACACGCATCCATAATAGTTAAATCCTGATACGGAAGAGCTACATTTATAAGGATATCAGGCTTGCACTCGTTAATCAACTTTATAACATCATCTGTACTATCCGCATCTACTGTAGCTACTTCTATATTTGCATCTGGTAGTTCATCTTTTATCTCTTGACATCTCTGCAGAGTTCTACTTGCCAAAACAATTTTTCCAAAAACGTCTGCATTTTGTACGCATTTATGTACAACAACGCGACCTACTCCGCCTGCACCGATAATCAATGTTGTTCTCAAATCTAAATCCTTTTTAGTTTCATAACTCTGTCTCTTAGCTCTTGCGCCTTAATCTCCTGGGCAATCGGTTCTCCAAAGCAGACTCTGATTTGCCTCTTTTTTAAAAAACACCTTTTTGTTCCATCTTTATGCCTTGCAAACAGGCTTCCAAATATACCATCGATATAAAAAGGTACTATTACCGCCTGACCTCTATCTATATATTCGTAACCTCTGTAAAACTTTGCAACATCAGAACTTCTAGATATTTCTCCCTCAGGAAATATTGCTATTATTCTACCATTTTTTAATCTCTTTGAGGTTTCAATAAACGAATCTTTTGACGCTTTTTTTGAAACCGGTATCAATTGGGCAATCTTAAAAGCCCAGTTAAATAGCCTCCAGTTATATATATCCTTATCAATCATAAAGTTAATTCGTCTCTCAATCGGCAACTGAACGACAAACCAATCTATCCAGCTTACATGGTTGCCCAAGAGCATAACCGCTCTATCTTGCGGGATATTTTGAAGCCCCTCATAGTTAAACTTGTACCTAACTCTAAAAAGAGTCTCAAAGAGCGCCCAGCATGCCATGACAGAGTATCTTTTAAAGAGTATAAACACAAGATAAAGCCCGACAATGCCCATAATGTAAAATAGAATTTGTGCATCTGCCAAAAAGTATGCAAAGAGTGTTGTTATCATTAAAAAAACAAACATAAAAATAGTTTGAACAAAATTGTTACCCGCTATAATTGTTCCAAGATGTACATTTGACGAAAGGTACTGTATTTTTGAATTTAGAGGCACAATCAGCGCTCCGCTAAATAGCCCAAAGAGGATAAACTCTACAGACAAAAACGGTATGGACCCGGTTGAGGGGATCAAGAACAAGATAACCGTAACTCCTATTGCACTTATTGCAGAGAGTCCTGTGTTAATGTAGTATTTTGAAAAATTTGCAGCAAGAATTGAGCCGATAATTATACCTATGACTGAGAGTGTCATAATACCTTGGACTACAATTGCATTTGTAACTCCCAGTTTGCTCTTTGCATATTCGCCAAAAATCGCCAAAACAACCTGAGATATTGCCCAAAAAAGGCTAAGTGCAATAATGGCATCAAATATCTCTTTTTTTCTTCTTATCATGATAATATTTTTCCGAAGATAAGCACCCTTTAGGTACCTCTTAAATCTAAACTCCCTTTTGCTTGCTTCTATCATCTTATTTGGGAGTTTTGAAGCTAAAACAAACTCTATGACCGAGCCTAAAACCAAAAGCCACCCAAGAGGAGCAATATGGCGCAAAATATCCTCTTTTGTTTTAAACTCATCCCCAAGAAGGGCTTCAAAAAGCACTGTATAAAATATGATGCCCAAAAGAATTGCAGCGGTAGTAGTAGCCTGAACTGCCCCATTTCCTGCAGTTATAAATTTAACGCCGACTAGCTCTTTTATATATCCATACTTTGCAGGTCCGTAAATCGCACTCTGGAGTGCAAGTAAAAACGTCATAGCAAATGCAGTAAAAAACCATCCATTGTAGTAAGAGTAAGTAATGATGAGCGTAATAGCAACTGCAAAAAGTGATGAGTACTTCATAACTATGTTTTTAGCAAACTTATCAGCCAAAAAACCCGCAGGCGAGAACATTAAGATAAACGGGAGAAGCATGAGCGCATTTACAACTGCCGTTAGAATAATCTGAGTGCTTCCGTCATAAATTTTAAAAACTGTATTTTGAATGATTATCTTATGCCCTAAATCCGTAAAAGCATTTAAAAAAACAACTGCTAAGTAGTTTATAACTCCGACAATAGCAAACATTTTTTTCACAATAAACTAATCAACCTCTGCTGCTAAAGTCGTGCTCCAGCCCTCATAATAGCCATGCTCTTTTTTTATCAGTTCAAAAAGCTCCTCTACAACCCCTATTACCACTTCCAAAGTAACATTATGAAACTTTACAAGAGCAGCCCCATGCTCAAACTCTTCGCTGCTTATATCATCTTTGAACTCAAATCCCAATGTCAGCGCAGATTTTAGAAATCTCTCTTTTTGAGTCGCCGTATCAAACGATACATAATGCTCCACATCTCTAGGCGCCAAAAGCTCATCATTCTCTTGCTCAAGTAGAAATATTATACTCCGACTCTGAATATGATGAAACTCAAGCTCGCTTGGAAAAAGATTTTTATGGTAAAAATCCCACTTTGCATCTTTTACAACACTGCTCTCATACTTATAACCGCTCTCTTTTAATATGCCTGAGACTAAATTTTGCAAATTTTTTGAATCTCTCGCATAAAAATAGAACTCATACCAGCCCTCATTAACTCTCATGCCGACATATTTTGCTTTTTTTTGATGCTCAACTGAAATAATCATTGACTCTTTAATCTCTAAAAATTGCTCAAAAGCCTCACTCTCTTTATCTATACTATTTGGCTTTACAAAAAGACTAAAAAGCCAGATATAAGAGTCTCTGTACTCCTCTATATCGACCTCTACTTCTATATTTACTAATATATCTTCTTCAACTCTACTAAATATCTCTCTCATATTTCACTTCATTTTATTTTTTATAATTATAGCTAAGATAACTAAAAAATCCTTCTTCAAAAAAGTAATGATAACAATTATCGTTCTTATATTACTTTAAGCAAAAAAATATTAAACTTCTGCATATTAATGATTATGATAACAAATATCGTAATCAAAACATTAAAATTAAGGGTTTAATATGAAGTTACTAAGAAAAAGATTTGGATTTAGTCTTGCTGCTGCACTGCTAATAACAACAAATATAAATGCAGATACGGCTTCTGACATTGCGGAGTTAAGAGAAGAGATTGCAAAGTTAAAAGAGCAGACTCAAATTCTAACAGATGAGACAAGCAATTTGCAAACTGGATTTAACTATACGACAGTTGACTCAAAAGAGTCTCATAGCGGTCTAGGCGCTGCGGCATCAAAAGTTTACTACTCAAAGTCGCCACTAAGCATCGGTGGATATGGTGAGATGTATTATGCACATACATCTAATGAAGGCTCTGCTAATTCAGACATTATTGATGTTTATAGATTTGTTCCTTATATCGGTTACAAGTTTACAGACAATATTATCTTAAATGCTGAGCTGGAGTTTGAGCATGGTGGCGGTGGGGACAACAAAGCCGGAGATGGTTATGTTATTGTGGAGTTTATGTATCTTGACTTTCTTTTTAATGAAAACATAAATTTACGAGTCGGTAATATATTGATGCCTATGGGTCTAATCAACGAAAAACATGAGCCGACTCTCTTTAGAACCGTTCAAAGACCAAACACTGAAAAATATCTTATTCCTTCTACATGGCATGAGAGCGGCATAATGGCTTACGGTAATATAGTTGATAATCTCTCATATAAAATAGGTGCATTTTCTGCTTTGGATTTAGAAGCCGGACTAGGAGAGAAAGAGAAGTGGCTTAGAGAGAGCCGTATCGGTTCATATAGAAATCAAAACAGACTAGGGCTTGCTGTTGTTGCAAGAGTGGATTATACAGGCATAAACGGTCTGCTTCTTGGTGCTTCGACTTACATTGATTCAGACTTGAGTATGATTGATGTTCATTTTGATTATAATAAAGATGCGTTTAGAGCTTATGGTGTTTTAACTCAGTCTGAACGTAGCAATACCCCGATAGGAGAGCCTAAGAGTGCAAAAGGCGGTTACTTGAATGTTGGTTACGATTTATTGACATTTACCTCATCTCAGGACAAAATGCCCCTATTTGTTCAATATGAGAGCACTTCTGCACAAGATGAGATAGAGGGCGGTAGCTCAGTTGCATCGATTGACACAACAACGGTAGGTATAAACTACTTTCCACATGAGCAGGTTGTTTTAAAAGCTGACTACGCTATGCAGAGACAAGATGGTGTATCTGATAAAAATATAGCTAGTCTATCAATGGGCTTTATTTTTTAATAATATTTTATCTTTATATTATTGATTAATTACATTGACAAAAGATGTTTTATAGAATAAAATCCGACAAACTAAAGCTTTAGGTATAATTATGAAACAACTCTTAACTTACTCTCTCTTGCTTATTTTAGCACTTCCCTTGAGTGCTAAAATACTCATCTCTCCAATAGATGCCATGAAAGAAAATTTTGGAAATGAAAATAAGATTGAAAAAAAGAATATTTTATTGACAAATGCTCAAGTGCAAAATATTGAAGATAGTGCCAAAGTAAAACTACTAAACAAAATAGTGAGAGTTTTTAAAGCCACCAAAGATGGAAAAACAACCGGACATGGAGTCTTAATCAATAGAAAAATCCGTACAAAAAATGGTGTTGTTCTCTATTTAATCTCTGCTGACTCCACCTTAAAGGGGATTGAGGTCGTTGCTTTTAATGAGCCTATGGAGTATATACCGTCTGATAAATGGCTGTCTCAATTTGAAGATGTGAAGATGCAAGACAAAACAAAACTATCAAGTATTACAAATATTACGGGAGCAACACTTAGTGCTAAAATTTTCATAGATGGTTCAAAGGTTGCATTCGCGATTTACAATGAAGTACTAAAAGGTAAATAGTGAAATTTACCGTTATTAAAAACCTTCAAAAAGATAGTGCTATGAGCCTTATTTTAAAGGGCTTTCTTCTTTTTATACTTCTTTATATATTCTCTGATATTTTTGTTATGAAATCAAATTTTGGAATATCAACCCAGACAGTAACAACAACACTTCTTGGTGATGAGGATGCATATATAGACCCTATGAATGAGGCATCTTTTTTGGAGTTTTGGCATGCTCAGATTTTCTTTGTCATGATGATTTTGCTCACACTCAGCTCAATCTTTATAAGAGTTGCAAAAAGAAGCAGAGCTATTCTTACAAATATACTCATGATAAGCGCTATTTTATCGCTTATATCACTACCTTTAGCCTTTTACTTCTCAAGTTTTTTTATAAATATATATCTTTTTGGCTACTTTGCATGGCATCTTGTAGCAATATATATGATTTTTTACTCCTTTTGGAAGCTAAATGCAAGAAGCGTATAAGCTCTCAATCCTTCACTACTTAGCTTTTTCTATACTGCTAATCGTTAGTGCCGTTATGCTATTTGAGCATAAGATAGGATTTAGCCCAAACTCTGTTTTAGAGTATTACATAGGAAATGAAGAGAAGTTTATACCATCACAGAGTGCCGGCGGAATTCTTAAGATAGTATTGCCGCATATCTTTGTGTTTGGACTTCTTGCCATGGTACTTTTGCACTTCTTGGTTTTTACAAAACTAAGATACAAGAGAAGCTTGCTTCTCCTTATATATGCTACGTTTGGTACTGCACTACTTGAAATTTTTGCACCGTTAATGATTATTGGCGGATTTGAATTTTTTGCATATATAAAACTATTCTCATTTTTTGCACTATTAGTTCTTATTCTCTTTATCTCTTGGCTTCTCTTTAGAGTTATCACTCAGAAGTAGATTTTTAGCATACTCAGAGATGTTTTTACTTATAACAAGCTCATTATCACTCTGTAAAACTATATAGCCAACTCCAAGACTCTCTAAAAACTCATACGCTTTTTTCATAGGCATTACAGTTGCGGCAGTTGCATAAGCATCCAAATCACTGCTAGTAAGCTCGCTTATTAACGTTATAGATATGAACTTGGTTTGTGGTTTTTTTGCTTTTGGGTCAATTAGATGGTTGTTTTTTGTCGATACCACATATCTGTTGTAGTTTCCGCTAGTTGTAACCCCCAAATCATATCTTGTGGTCTCAAATGATAGTAATATACCCTCCTCATCAAACGGGTCTTGGATATCTATCTTGCATGTGGATAGGCATCTTATATCTCCGCTTGCTGATATTACTGCACTATTTACGCCTCTGCTTCTAAAATGCTCTGCAACTTTATCAACGCTAAAGCCTTTTGCCATTCCACCTAAATCAACTTTTGCGCCTTCCTCTAAAAAAGCCTCTTTTTTATCAAACCTCAAAGCCAAAAAATCAACCTTTGCGCTATTTAACTCCTGCGAGTATGCCACTCTCTCACTCTCTCCAAATCTGTAGAGATCTTTTGTAATTGAGCCGATTGTTATGTCAAAATAGCCATCGGTTTTAATAAAATATTTTTTACTCAAGCTAAGTGCCTCGTAAGTAAGAGCATCTAGTTTGACATATCTGTTTTTATTGAGATTATATATTTTCGCCTCCGGCGCATATGAGGAGAGTGACATCTCTACAAGCTTAATAATTTCAAATCCATCGGCAATAAGTTTTGCATCTCTCTCATCTGCTGTAATGGTAACAAAGGTCGACATAAGAACTTGGGTTCTAGAGAGAGTTTGCGCATTTATGAGGCAGAGCGCAGATAGTAGAAGCAGTAGTAATCTCAAGGCAGTATAGATATCTGTTAAATATCTATAACCTCATTTATCTCAAGTCCAAAACCGCCTAGTCCTACAAACTCGGTCGCTTTCATAGAGGTAAGAAGATTCATCTTAGATATTCCAAATGATTTTAGTATCTGAGCACCTATTCCAAACTCTTTCATGGCAGCGTTGTCATGATGAGTGGGCTTGTTTATAAAGATTAAAACACCGCTATTTTGCTTTAGGTACTCGATAGAAGCTATGAGATTATTATATTTTTTCTGATTTAAGAGTAGTTCGATGTCCGGTATAATATTGTGTACTCTCACATTTGCAACTGATGTTACATTGTGAAACACTATAGCCGTATGCTCTATTTTATCATGATCGGCAAAGGTGTACTTTTTAACCTTAGTGTCAAAAAACTCTATGTTCTCGATATCTATTTCGCTAACAAGTCTCTCGTTAGCAAGGCGATACTCTACAATGTCAGATATAAATACAGTTTTTAAATTGTGTTTTTCAGCAAAGATATCCAAGTCGTCACGTCTAGCCATTGTGCCGTCTTCTTTAATTATCTCGCAAATAACAGCCGATTCGCTAAGTCCAGCCAAACGACACAAATCAACAGAGCCTTCCGTGTGCCCTGTTCTTACAAGAGTTCCTCCCTCTTTTGCTATTAGAGGAAATATATGCCCGGGCTTGACTAACTCATCTGCACGACTTATTGGATTTGCTAAAATCTTGATAGTATCGTCTCTCTCTTTTGCCGAGATTCCAGTTAGTGCATTTTTAGCATCAACAGATACCGTAAAAGCTGTCTCATATGAGGATGTGTTTGAGCTTACCATGGGATTTAGTTCAAGTCTTGAGGCAATATTTTTACTTATAGCTACACATATCAATCCTTTGGCATGTGTAGCCATGAAATTTACATGAGCAGGCGTAGAAAAGGCGGAAGCGTAAACTAAATCGCCTTCATTTTCTCTATCTTCATCATCAATCATGACGACCATGCGCCCTCTTTTGATCTCATCAATCGCTTCTAGTACTCTTTGTGTCGGTGTCATATATACTTCTTTCATTTTAATACCGCAATTGTATATAAAAGTTGATTAATTTTAGTTCAAACAATTTTTCTAAATTCACCAGCACCCTCCTTGACAAAGAGAGCTTATTTGCCTATAATTCCACCCCAACAAAGATATTTGCTTTGTTTGAGAGTGTCGCGGAATAGAGCAGTTCGGTAGCTCGTCGGGCTCATAACCCGAAGGTCATAGGTTCAAATCCTATTTCCGCAACCAATTATTTAACTTTTCAATGTTGGGGTATCGCCAAGCGGTAAGGCC
>Ga0172382_10003381_pt1 | contig 25366 bp, 20 predicted proteins | sample Leawel138RmetaG_FD_122245 | JGI IMG/M metagenome (GOLD analysis project Ga0172382, IMG submission 122245) | Leachate microbial communities from a municipal landfill in Southern Ontario, Canada - Leachate well 138R metaG | ecosystem: Engineered > Solid waste > Landfill > Unclassified | place...
AAAGACGCCGCCGTTCAGCCGCACTACCCGGAGCAGGTCGGAGAGCGCATCCATGGCCGGTCTCCGCAAACGCGGCGGATCGAGCAGGTTTGCCGGCGGCTCGGATATATCCATGCCCGGGCCGCGCTCCTACAGTGCATTCCTCCTGCTGCGCCGGCCCTGCCGCGCGGGGCGGGCGAGATCGGATTATCAACCAATCGATGGACAGGATGAAGAGATGAAGGATTCAAGCGGATACGAAACCAGCGGGGCCGATGCCACCAGCCTCGGGTTCCTGGAGCGAGGCATCGCGGAACTGCGCTGCTATGTCGGCGACCCGGTGGCGAGCGCCGAGCAGGCGATCGCCGCCAGTCCGGGCTGTGTGATGGCCCATGTGCTGCATGCCTGGCTGCACCTGCTGGCGACCGAGGCGCCGGCCGTCGCGGTCGCCCGGAATGACCACGCGCGGGCCATCCGGCTGCCGGCCAACGAGCGTGAGCGGGGCCACCTGCATGCGATCGGGCTGCTGGCCGAGGGGCGCTGGCATGCGGCGGCGCGCGCGCTCGAGGATGTGTCGATCGCCTGGCCGCGCGACGCCATCGCCCTGCAGGTCGGCCACCAGCTCGACTTCTTCATCGGCGATGCGCGGATGCTGCGCGACCGGATCGCGCGGGCGCTGCCCCACTGGAGCCCGTCGATGGCGGGCTGGCACGGCCTGCTCGGGATGCACGCCTTCGGGCTCGAGGAGACCGGCGACTACGCGGCGGCCGAGGCACGCGGACGCGCCGCGGTCGGGATCGAGCGCCGCGACGGCTGGGCCCAGCATGCGGTGGCCCACGTCCTCGAGATGCAGGGGCGTCGCCGCGAGGGCATCGCCTGGATGCGGGGCAACGAGGACGGCTGGGCGACCGACAGCTTCTTGGCGGTGCACAACTGGTGGCACCTCGCGGTCTTCCACCTCGGGCTCGACGAGGCCGACGAGGCGCTCGCCCTGTACGACAGCCGCGTCGGGGGGCCGGGCTCGACCGTGGCCATCGACATGGTCGATGCCTCGTCGCTGCTCTGGCGGCTGGAGCTCGCCGGCATCGATGTCGGCCAGCGCTGGCAGGCCCTGGCCGATCGCTGGGCGCCGCATGCGGGCTCCGGCAACTACGCCTTCAACGACATGCACGCGATGATGGCCTTCGTGAGTGCCGGGCGCCGCAATGAGATCGAACAGGTGCTGGCGGCACAGGCCGAGGCGATGCTGGCCGACAACGACAATGCGATGTTCACTCGCGATGTCGGCGCAGCGGCGACCCGGGCGATCCACGCGATGGCCGGGGGCGACCCGGCGCAGGCAGTCGACCTGTGGCGTGATGTGCGCAACCGGGCCCATCGCTTCGGCGGCAGCCATGCTCAGCGCGACCTCATCGACCTGAGCCTGATCGCGGCGGCGAGTCGTGCCGGCCAGGACCGGCTGGCGCAGGCCTTGTGCGCCGAGCGCCTGGCGGCCCGGCCCGAGCCGCATGTCGCCTGGCTGGCGGCGATCGCGGCGGGGCGCCGGGCGGAGCCGCTGGCCGCCTGAGCGGGAACCCCGAGTGCCCGGTGCTGTGGCTGCCCGATCAGGTACCGCTGGCCGCGGGCTGCGCGACGGCGGACTGGCCGGGTTCGATGCGGCGCCCGGTCGCCGGGTCGAAGAAGTGCAGGCTGCCGGGCACCGGCGTGAAGCCGACCTCTTCATCGAGTGCCGGCGCGGCACCGTCGTGCAGGCGTGCAAGGATCTGCGCATCGCCACGACGCGCATGCACGATGGTGTCGGCGCCGAGCAGTTCGACCAGCTCCACCGTCGCGCTGATCGCGGCACCCTCGATCGGCCCGGGCCGGAAGTGCTCGGGCCGGATGCCGATGTCGACTTCGCGGCCGGCCCAGGAACGCAGGGACGGATCGGCGATCTGCAGACGGCCACCGTCGGCGAGTTGGGCGCCGTCGGCATCGATGCGTCCGCGCAGGATGTTCATCGCCGGCGAGCCGATGAAGCCGGCCACGAAGCGGCTCGCCGGCTGGCCGTGGACTTCGGCCGGCGTGCCGATCTGCTCGACGAGGCCGGCGTTCATCACGACGATCCGGTTGGCCAGGGTCATGGCCTCGACCTGGTCGTGGGTGACGTAGAGTGAGGTGGTGGCCAGCCGGGCGTGCAGCTTGCGCAGTTCGATGCGCATCTGCGAGCGCAGCTTGGCATCGAGGTTCGACAGCGGCTCGTCGAAGAGGAACACCTCGGGGTCGCGCACGATCGCCCGGCCCATGGCGACACGCTGGCGCTGACCGCCGGAGAGTTCGCGCGGCCGGCGCCCGAGCAGCTCGCCGAGGCCGAGGATCTGCGCGGCCCGGTCGACCCGGGCGGCGATCTCGGCCTTCGGCATGCGGCGGATCCGCAGGCCGTAGGACATGTTCTCGAAGACCGACATGTGCGGGTAGAGCGCGTAGTTCTGGAACACCATGGCGACATTGCGCTCGCCCGGTTCGAGGTGACCCACGTCGCGCTCGCCGATCTGGATGCTGCCGCCCGAGAGTGTCTCGAGGCCGGCCACGCAGCGCAACAGGGTCGACTTGCCGCAGCCGGAGGGGCCGACGATGACGACGAACTCGCCGTCGGCGATCTCGAGGTCGACCGATTCGATCGCCACCTGCTGTCCGTAGAGCTTGCGCACACCGCGCAGTGCCACTCGCGCCATCCTTGCGATTCCCCTTGCGCTATTTCTCGGTTTCGACCACGCCCTTGACGAACCACCGGTGCATCAGCAGCACCACGAGCGCCGGTGGCAGGAGCGCCAGGATCGCCGTGGCCATCACGAGGTGCCATTCGGTGGCGGCATCGCCCCCGGTGATCATCCGCTTGATGCCGATCACCACCGTGTACATGTCCTCCTGGGTGGTGATCAGCAGCGGCCAGAGGTACTGGTTCCAGCCGTAGACGAAGAGGATCACGAACAGGGCGGCGATATGGGTGCGCGACAGCGGCAGCAGGATGTCGAAGAAGAAGCGCATCGGGCCGGCGCCGTCCATCCGCGCCGCCTCGACCAGTTCGTCGGGCACGGTCATGAAGAACTGGCGGAACATGAAGGTCGCCGTCGCCGAGGCGATCAGCGGCAGGGTCAGGCCGGCATAGGTGTCGAGCAGGCCGAGGTCGGATACCACCTTGAAGGTGGGCATGATGCGGACTTCGACCGGCAGCATCAGGGTGACGAAGATGAGCCAGAACGCGGTCGTCCGGAAGGGAAAGCGGAAGTAGACGATCGCGAAGGCCGAGAGCAGGGAAATCGCGATCTTGCCGATCGCGATCACCAGCGCCATCACCAGGGAGTTGGCGAGCATCGTCGAGACCGGCGCCGAACTGCCCATGCCCGAGCCGGAGGCGAGCACCGTCGCCATGTTCTCGAGCAGGCGTCCGCCCGGGACCACCGGCATCGGGGCGGCGAGGATCTCCTCGGCGGTGAGGGTCGCGCCGACGAAGGTCAGCCAGACCGGGAAGGCGACGATCGCCACCCCGGCGAGCAGCACGAGGTGGCAGGCGATCCGGAAGCCGCGGCGGTTCTCGACCATGGCGGGGCGCTCAGTAGCGGACCCGTCGCTCGACGAAGCGGAACTGCAGGACGGTGAGGGTGATGACGATCGTCATCAGCACCACCGACTGCGCCGCCGAGCCGCCGAGGTCGAGGCCCTTGAAGCCGTCCGCATACACCTTGTAGACGAGGATGGATGTCGCCTGGCCGGGCCCGCCCTCGGTGGTCGCATCGATGATCGCGAAGGTGTCGAAGAAGGCGTAGACGATGTTGACCACCAGCAGGAAGAAGGTGGTCGGCGAGAGCAGCGGCAAGACCACGCCGACGAAGCGGCGTACCGGGCCGGCGCCGTCGATCGCGGCGGCCTCGATCAGGGACTGCGGGATCGCCTGCATGCCGGCGAGGAAGAAGAGGAAGTTGTAGCTCACCTGCTTCCAGACTGCGGCGGCCACCACCAGGATCATGGCGTGGTCGGCGCGCAGCAGATGGTTCCAGTCGACGCCGATGTAGTGCAGAGCCCAGGCGAGCACGCCGATGCTCGGGTTGAACATGATCAGCCACAGCACCGCCGCGATGGCTGGCGCCACCGCGTAGGGCAGCACCAGCATCAGGCGGTAGAAGAGGAAGGAGCGGCCGATGGCGTCGGCGGCTGCGGCGAGCACCAGCGCCAGGCCGAGGCCGATGACCGTCACCAGGGTGCTGAAGACGATGGTGGTGCGGATCGACGCGAGGTAGAGCGGATCGGCGAAGAGCGTCGCGAAGTTGTCGAACCAGACGAAGCGCGACTCGAAGCCGAAGGCGTCCTCGAGGAAGAAGGATTGCCAGAGCGCCTGGCTCGCCGGCCAGATGAAGAAGACCAGGGTGACGGCGATCTGCGGCGCGAGGAGCGCATACGGCAACCAGGCCGAACGGAACCAGACACGCTCCTGCATGGTGTCGCCGGGACGCCAGGACCGGTGAACGGGGCCGACGCCCCGTTCACGCGTTCCTCAGCCCGCGGTCTTCTCGAAGCGGCGCAGCAGCTCGTCGCCGCGCCTGACGGCAGTGTCGAGCGCTTCCTTCGCCGATTTGTTGCCGGCCCAGACCGCTTCGAGCTCCTCGTCTATCACCCCCCGGATCTGGACGAAGTTGCCCAGGCGGATGCCCTTGGAGTTGGCCGTCGGCTCGCGGCTGGTCATCTGCTTGACCGACGTGTCGGTGCCCGGCTTCTGCTGGTAGAAGCCCTGCTGCTCGGTGAGCGTCGATGCCGCCGCGGTGATCGGCAGATAGCCGGTGCCCTGGTGCCATTCGGCCTGGATCTCGGGCGAGGACATGAAGCCGAAGAACTGCGCGACGCCCTTGTAGTCGTCGGCCTTCTTGCCCGCCATCACCCAGAGGCTGGCGCCGCCGATGATGGTATTGCGCGGCGCGCCGGCAACATCGGAGTGGTAGGGCAGCTGGGCGACCCAGAACTCGAACTTGGCGTTGCGGGCGATGTTCGCGTAGGCGGCCGACGAGCTGGTCAGCATCGCGCACTGGCCACCGTAGAACTTCGCCTCGCCTTCGGACTTGCGACCGGCATAGCTGAACCAGCCGTCCTTCGCCCACTGGGCCAGCATGTCGATATGGCGCACGTGCAGGGGGCTGTTGAACTTCAGCTCGGCCTTGGTGCTCCCGAAGCCGTTCTCGTGGCTGGCGAAGGGAACGTCGTGCCAGGCGCTCAGGTTCTCGAGATGGACCCAGGACTGCCAGCCGGTGGTGTAGGGGCAGTCGACGCCGGCCGCCTTGAGGGTGCCGGCGGCGCGGGCGACATCGGCCCAGGTGACCGGCGCCTGGTCGGGATCGAGGCCCGCGGCGCGGAAGGCGTCCTTGTTGTAATAGAAGACTGTGGTCGAGCTGTTGAAGGGCATCGACAGCATCTGGCCGGAGCTCGAGGTGTAGTAGCCGCTGACCGAGGGGATGTACACCGAGGGGTCGAACTTCTGGCCGCCGCTCGCCATGACTTCATGGACCGGCTTGATCGCGCGGTCGGCGGCCATCATGGTTGCCGTGCCGACCTCGAAGACCTGCAGGATGTGCGGCGGATTGCCGGCGCGGAAGGCGGCGATGCCGGCCGAAAGCGTCTCGTCGTAGTTGCCCTTGAAGACGGGAACGACCTCGTAGTCCGACTGGGATGCGTTGAAGCGCTCGGCGATGCTGCCGACGCGCTCGCCCAGCGCGCCGGTCATGGCATGCCAGAACTGGATCTCGGTGGCGGCCAGGGCGGAACCGGACACGGCCAGTCCGATCGAAAGCGCGGCGATGGATTTGCGGATGGTCACTCGGGATCTCCTCATTCAGATGACTGCGATGAGCACGGGCCGGCGTGGCCCCGTGGCGCCCGGCGGTATGCCGCTCGTCCGGGCAAGACCGCGACCTTACGGTGCGTTTGTGACGGTTGGATGATAGGCCGATGCGCCGCAGTCGGGTAGCGAAATCGCCAGCCTGCCCGTCCGGCCGCGGCGGGTGTTATGCTGGCCGCCTGGAGACGAACCAATGCCCGATTATCTGCACCTGCGGCAGGTCTGCCTTGCCGCCCCTTCCCTCGAGCCGGCGGTAGACGCCATCCAGGAAATCTTCGGCCTCGATGTCTGCCATCGCGACGACGCCGTCGCGAAGTACGGCCTCGTCAACGCCTTGTTCGTGTTCGGACATGCCTTCCTCGAGGTCGTCGCGCCGATCGACACAGCGGCGTCCCTGCGCAGCACCGCCGCCGGCCGCTTCATCGAGCGCAGCGGCGGCCAGGGCGGCTACATGGCGATCTTCGATTGCAGCGACCCCCTCGAGCGACGCGCGCGCGCCGAGTCCATGGGCGTGCGCATCGCGCATACGCTGGACTACCCCGATTTCTTCGGCTCGCAGTTCCATCCGGTGGACTGCCGCGCCACCATGCTCGAGTTCGACCACAGCACCGGCGCCGAGGATCTCGACGGCTTCTACGGCCCGGCCGGCGAGCACTGGCGCGAGCAGCAACGCCTCGACCTCGTATCGGCCATGCCCGCGATCGAGGTCCGTAGCCCGGATCCCGCCGATCTCGCCGCCCATTGGGGGCGGATCATGGCCATCGAGCCGCAGGCGCGCGACGACGGCGGCTGGGCGCTGCAGTTCGATCTCGGCATGGCGCGCATCATGCCGGCGCCGGCCGGCACGCCCGAGCGGCTCACCGCGATCGACGTCGCGGTGCCCGATCCGGACAAGGTACTGGCGGCCGCGGCGCGGCACGGCTGCCCCGTCGAAGGCGACGGTTTCTTCTTGGCGGGGGCGACCCTGCGGCCGGTGGCAGGCTGAACGGTGGAAATGGGGTCAGACACCATTAATCCTGATTAATGGTGTCTGACCCCATTTCCTGCATTTCCTACATGCCGTGCAGCAGCGGCACCAGCTCCTCCGGCACCTCGATCTCGAAGCCCAGCAGCGCCGCCGACAGCGCCTTGCCGTAGTTGTCCAGGCACAGGCTGCGCGAGACGCCGCCGCCGAGTGCGCCGTGGCAGACGAAGTTGATCGCGTCCAGGCCCTCGATCGGATAGCGCTCGACCGCGCCGGTGATCGCGCCCCGGTAGAAGGCCTTCACGCGCTCGACGCCGAGCTGGTCGACGAGCAGCGGATAGAACGCCGGCTCGTGTGCGATGACGGCGATGTTGGCGGTGTTGCCCTTGTCGCCGGAGCGGGCGTGCGCAAGATGCTGGAGGCGTACTTTCATTCTTCGCTCGCGTCGTCTCAACTTTCCAGGTAGCTGATGGCCGGATGCACCGCCTCGCGCGGCACCAGCGCGGACCACACCCCGATCACCTCGCGCACCCGGTCGGCGTGCGGCACCCGCTTGCCGGTATGGGCAACGCCGGAGACCGCCATGCCATCGACTTCGCGGCCGACCTTGTTCGCTTCCTCGCGCGTACGTGCGCGCGCGGCGACACGCACCGCCACTTCATAGGGTTCGGGCGCATCGGCGGGCGTCGCGTCGCCATGGATCGCGTTCAGCCCGAGGAAGTCGATGCGCAGGTCCTCGGCCTGCAGCCCGACGATGCGAAAGCGCTCCTCGAGGATGCGCTTCGCGAGCTGGGCCCGGCGCAGCGCCCCCGGGCCGGCGTAGAAGAACATGTCCTCGCCGATGAAGCCCTCGGCGCAGCCGATCGAGGCCTTGAGCGTGGGGGTGCGCGGCTTGCCGCCGATGCCCGAGACGCGTACCCGGTCGGGGCCGACCTGCTCGATGCGGGCCGTGGTGAAGTCGACGATCACGTCGGGGGTGATGTAGTTGGCCGGGTCGTGTACCTCGTAGAGCATCTGCTCGATGACCGTGCGCCGGTCGATGGCCCCGCCGGTGCCGGCCAGCTTGCCGATGACGGCGCTGCCGTCGGGCGCGACCTCGGCGATCGGGAAGCCGAGGTTCCAGGGTTCGGGCACGTCCTTGAAGCCGGGGTCGGAGAAGTAGCCGCCGGTGACCTGGGCGCCGCATTCGAGCAGGTGGCCGATGCCGCTGCCCTGGCCGACGCGGGCGTGGTCGAGCGGATCCCAGCCGAACTCGTGAATCATGGGGGCGATGAAGAGCGACGGATCGGCGACCCGGCCGGTGACTACCACCTGCGCGCCGGCGGCGAGCGCCTCGACGATTGGTTCGGCGCCCAGGTAGGCCTCGGCCGAGACGAGGGTTTCAGTCAGCGTCGCCACCGACTCCCCGTTCTCGAGGATGGGGCCGGCGATCTCCAGCACCCGGTCGGTGATCAGGCTGCCGTCGACCGCCGCGATCTTCACGCCACGATGGCCGAACTCGCGCAGCCAGTGCGCGATGCGCTCGGCCGCGCCGCGTGGGTTGATCCAGCCCTGGTTGCTGACGATGCGGGTGCCCTGGCGCATGCAGCCGGGCAGCACCGCCCGCATGCGGTCGTCGAGCCAGGTGTCGTAGCCGGGGAAGGACGGGTCGCGCCGGGCGCGCACCTGGGCTGCTGAAACCGTGGCCTCGGCCATGGTCTCGAAGACGAGGTAGTCCAGTTCGCCACGCTCGGCGCTGGCGGCGGCCGGCTCGATCCGGTCGCCCCACCAGGCGGAGCCGGCACCGATGCGCAGGGTGCTCTTCTTCATCTCATCGTGACTCCGGACGCCGGGTCTTGCGGGACTACGCCTCAAGGCCGATGCAGCGGGCTATTGTGCGAGGTTACTTCATCCGGCCATGCTCAGAGTCATTGCCAAGGCACGGCGCCTTGCGGAGGCCTCGGCATGATCAGGAAAGTGCTTTCGGCGGACGGGAAATCTCCTGCGGGCTACAACGGCATCCACTGCGGCATCGTGGAATTGCTGGATGCCGCGCGCCAGGCGGCTGCGCGCAGTGTCAATGCGCTGATGACGGCCAGCTATTGGGAGGTTGGCCGTCGTATCGTGGAAGCCGAGCAACAGGGCAAGCGGCGCGCGGGGTATGGCGAGCAGTTGATCGCCCGGCTGTCCGTCGACCTGACCGCGCAGTTCGGTCGCGGGTTCAGTCGGCAGAACTTGCAGCAGATGCGGTCGTTCTTCCTGACTTGGCCGATTCGCCAGACAGTGTCTGGCGAATCCAGAAATGAGCCGCCCGCCAGGAAATCCGAGACGGTGTCTCGGAATTTCACACTGACCGAGCTGGCGCAGGTGTTCCCGCTGCCATGGTCGGCCTACGTGCGGCTGCTGTCGGTCAAGGACGCCCATGCTCGCCGGTTCTACGAGGCCGAGGCACTGCGCGGCGGCTGGAGCGTTCGTCAACTCGACCGGCAGATCGGCAGCCAGTTCTACGAGCGCACGGCCTTGTCCAGGGACAAGGCGGCGATGCTGACCAAGGGCGCAGCGCCGAAAGCGGGGGACGCCGTCACGCCCGATGATGCGATCAAGGACCCGTATGTGCTGGAGTTCCTGAACCTCAAGGACGAGTACTCGGAGTCCGACCTCGAAGCCGCTTTGATCCGGCGGCTGGAGGATTTCCTGCTGGAGCTGGGCGAAGGATTCACCTTCGTCGGGCGGCAGCGGCGCTTGCGCATCGACCAGACCTGGTATCGGGTGGACTTGCTGCTGTTTCATCGCAAGCTGCGATGCTTGGTCATCATCGACCTGAAGCTGGGCAGCCTGACCCATGCGGACGTGGGCCAGATGCATATGTATTGCAACTATGCCAGGGAGCATTGGGCGTATCCCGATGAGAACCCGCCCGTAGGTTTGATCCTCTGTACCGACAAGGGCCGCGCCCTGGCGCGATATGCCCTGGAAGGCTTGCCAACGAAGGTGATGGCGGCGAACTACCGCACCGTGCTGCCGGATGCCGAGCTCTTGCAGAAGGAGCTGGAAGCCACGCGGTGGCGGCTGGAATCACGTGTCGTGAAGCAGTCGAAGAAACGGCAGCGGTAACCGGGCGTCCTGGTGCCCCACCAGGCGAAGCCAGCGCCGATGCGGATGGTCGTCTTTTTCATGTCATCGTGACGAAAATGGGGTCAGACACCATTTCCGCCATCTCCGAAATCGTGTCTGACCCCATTTTCATTTTCACGCCCGCTCGACGAGCGCATCGACGATCACTGCGCCTTCGCCGACGGCGCCGACGATGACCGGGTTGATGTCGAGCGAGGCGATCGCGCCGTCCGCATCGCGGATCAGGCGACCGACCGTGACTGCGATCCCGGCGAGCGCGGTCATGTCCCAGGCGGGATCTCCACGCACGCCGGCGTAGAGCGGCGCGATCCGCAGGCGATCGAGGGCGGCCAGCACTTCGGCGACATCGAAGGGCGGCACCAGCACGACGACGTCGCCCAGCGCCTCGACGTTGCGCCCGCCATCGCCCACCAGCACCACCGGCCCGAAGATCGGGTCGACGCGCGCGCCGACCATGAACTCGTGCCGGCCGCGGCGCATGGCGGCGACGAGCACGCCGTCGCGACTCGCGCCCATGTCGGCGAGCTTCGCCCACTGCTCGGAGAAGGCGGATTCGGCGGCGTCGGCATTCGCGATGCCCAGGGCTACCAGGCCATGCTCGGACTTGTGCGGCACATCCACCGAGCAGGCCTTGACCACCACCGGCGCACCGATCGTCTCGAACGCCGCGCGAGCTTCGGCCGGGCTGCGGCACAGCCGATGATCCACCACCGGCAGGCCGCGCCCGGCGAGCAGGGCGAGACTGCCCGCTTCGTCGAGGAAGCGGCCTTCGCCCGCCGGCAGCTCGACCGGGACCGGCGCCGGCCATTCGGCACGCGGCGCGCGCATCAGCGCGGCATGGTCGGCGACCTGTGCGAGCGCCCCCAGCGCATCGACGCCGTGGTCGAACACCGCCACGCCGGCCTCGCGGAACACCCGTGCGATCTCGGGCTGCCAGGCCGCCACCGCTACCGGTTTGCCGGTCTGGGCGGCGAAGGCGGCGGTGTCGCGGGCGAACGCATCGACGTCGTAGCCGGCGCCCGAGACCGGGATGTCGATGAAGAAGAGGTCGGCGGCAGGGTCCTCGGCCAGCACGGGAAGGATGTCGCTGAACAGCCCGCTGTTCGAGAGCAGCGCCGCGGTGATGTCGATCGGGTTGGCGGCGCTGGCGAAGCCCGGCAGCTTGGCCGCGACGGCGGCGCGGGTCTGCGGCGAGAGCTCGGCCAGCGGCAGGTCGAGCGATTCGGATTCGTCGGCGGCCATCACGCAGCTCGCCCCCGAGTTGCTGATCACCACGAGGCGCCGGCCCGCCGGACGCCAGCCGTGCAGGTAGGCATCGGCCGCCCGCGCGAGTAGGTTCTGGTCGCGCACCCGGTAGATGCCGTGGTGGCGCAGGAAGGCCTCGACCACGCGGTCCTCGTTGGCAAGCGCTCCGGTATGCGAGGAGGCGGCGCGCTGGCCGCTCGCCGAGCGCCCCGCCTTGAGCGCCACGATCGGCAGGTCGCGTTCACGCGCGACGGCGGCTGCGCGCGCGAGCAGCGCGGGGTCGGCGATCGACTCGAGATAGAGCAGCAGCAGTCGGACATCGGGATCGTGCACCGCAGCCCAGGCGATGTCCGAGACGGTGACGTCGGCTTCGTTGCCGGTGGCGTGGATGTGACGCACGCCGATGCCACGCCCGCGCACCAGGCCGTAGATCACCTGGCTCATGCCGCCGCTCTGGCTGGCGATCGCGACCGGGCCGTCCTGTGGCGGAATCTCGGTGAACAGCGTCGAGAAGTTCGCGATCGCCCCGGTGCCGAAATTGGCGATGCCCTGGGTGTTGGGCCCGACGATGCGCATGCCGTGGGCGCGCGCGTCGGCCACCATGCGGTCCTGCACCGCCCGGCCTTCCGGGCCGATCTCGCCGAAGCCCGATGCGATCACGACCGCGACCTTGACGCCGGCGCGGGCGCATTCGGCGACCGCCGCGACCGCGGCATCGCCGGCGACCGCCACGATGACGACTTCCGGCACCCGGGGTAGCTCCGCGAAGGATGCGTAGGCCGGCAGTCCCTGGATGCTCGGACGCTTCGGGTTGACCGGCAGGATCTCGCCGCGATAGCCGTGGCGCAGCATGTAGTGGATCGGCCGGCCGCCGATCTTGTTGGGATCGTCGGAAGCGCCGATGATCGCGATCGACGCCGGGTCGAAAGCATGCTTGAGCGCGTCGGTGGTCATGGCTGTCTCCTGTGCCTGGGCTGTCGCGCTTCAGGCGTCGCCGCCCGGGGGCGCGAAGCGCAGCAGCGTGCGTTCGTCGAAGTCGAAGAAACCGGCCTCCACCCGGTCGCCGATCGCGAGCCCGGGCGTGCCGTGGCCCATCAGGCGGGCACCCTCGTCGAGCTCGACGATCACGATGGTGTAGGGCGCCAGCGCGCGATACGCCTGCGAGGGCGCCCGCATCACCTCGGTGCGTGAATAAACGGTGCCGCGGCCGGTGGCGCGCCGCCATTCGAGCGCGGTCGCGCCGCAGCGCGAGCAGGCGTGGCGCGCCAGGGTCTGCGCGTGCCCGCAGGCGGTGCAGGCCTGGTAGCGGACCTCACGCCGGGCCAGGCCTTCGACGAAGGGCGCGGCGGCCGTATGGAAGGCGCTCATGGCTCCTCGCGTGTCATGGGGTGTCCTCGCGGGCGAGCAGCAGGCTGACGTGCGAGGACATCACCCCGCCGTCGGCATGCACGAAGGCGCGGCGCCGGCCCGGCAGCTGGCGATCGCCGGCGCGCCCGGCAAGCTGCCGGAAGGCTTCGACCGCATGCGCCATCCCGCCGGCGACGCCACAGTGGCCGAAGGAGAGCAGGCCGCCGTGGGTGTTGAGCGGCAAGGGGCCATCGAGCGCGAAGTCGCCGTTGCGCAGGCGCGCGGCCGAACCGCCGCGCGGCGCGAAGCCGGTTTCCTCCAGCAGGATCGCCAGGGTGATGGTGAAGGAGTCGTAGATCTCCACGAGGTCGACCGCATCGGGCCCGAAGCCGGCCTCGGCGAAGGCGCGCTGCGCGGCGTCGCGGGCGCCGTAGTTGGCAGTGTCCTCGATCGCGCTCAGGTGCTGGTGGCGATGCCCCTGGCCGGCGCCGCGAATCGCCACCGATGCGTCGGTCGCCGGCGTCGCGCTGACGACCAGGGCCATCGCGCCGTCGGAGATCGGGCAGCAGTCGAGCAGCTTCAGGGGGCTGGCGATCGGCTTCGATGCGAGCACGTCCGCGATCGTGACCGGCTCGCGCAGGTGGGCGTCGGGATGGCGCATCGCGTGCTTGCGCATCAGCACCGCGAACTCGGCGAGATCGGCTTCTGTGAGGCCGGTCTCGTGCATGTAGCGGGCCGCCAGCAGCGCGTAGTAGGCCGGCACCGAGGCGCCGTAGGGCACTTCGAAATTGGCGTCGCCGACCTGCGCCAGGGTCTGGATCGAGCTGTCGCGCGCCTGGCCGGTGGCGCGGTTCTCGCCGGCGACCACGAGGATGTTCTCGCAGCGCCCGACCCGTACGAGCTCGCGCGCGAGCATCAGCATGGCGCCGCCCGTGGCGCCGCCGAGCTGCATCGCATGCGCATAGGCGGGGCGGATGCCGGCGCGTTCGCAGAACAGGGTCGAGAGCATCAGGTGCGGCGTCGTCGTGGCGTAGCCGCAGAGCACGCCGTCGATGGCTGCGCGGGAGCGGCCGGCATCCTCGAGCGCGGCGGCGGCCGCCGTCGCCATCAGGTCGAGCGCATCCTGGCCTTCGAGCCGGCCGAAGGCGGTGTTGCCGACACCGGTGATCCAGGCTGTCCGCATCATCCGCGCACCTCTCGCAGCATGCCGCCCGCGTTGCTGGAACAGGCCTGGGCTTCGCGTTGCAGCGCCTCGGCGAGTTCCGCCTCGCGCGAGAAGATCCTTTCGGTGAGCGCCGCGATGCTGATCGCCGCCACCGGGCGGCGATCGCTGCCGAGGATCGGCACCGCGATGCCGCCCATGCGGTCGACGACGAGGTCGACCATCAGCGCATAGCCGCGCCGGCGCGATTCCTCGATGTGGCGCTCGAGCACCTGCCGGTCGATGCGGGGATAGCGCCGCAGCTTGTCGACGATGGCCGGCATGATCGCCTCGATCTCGGCATCGGGCATCCAGGCGAGCAGGGCGAGGCTGCCAGCCCCGGCGCCCAGTGGCCGGCGGCTGCCGATCTCGAGATAGTTCGCGCGGATCGGAAAGGTGCCCAGCTCGAGGTCGACGCAGACCGACTCCGCGCCGCGGGGTATCGACAGGATGGTGCTGTCGAGGAAGGCGCCGGTGAGGCGGATCAGGGCCGGGCGCACGATGGGGCGGGGGTCGAAGCGGGCGGCGGCGGCCGCGCCGAGCACGAAGGCCTCGGTGCCGAGCGTGTAGCGCTTGGTCTGGGGGTCGCGCAGCACGAAGCCTTCGCGCACCAGCACATCGAGCAGCCGCAGCGCGGTGGCCTTGTCCTGGCCGGATGCGGTGGCGATGTCGGTCAGGCGCGCATTGCGCGAGTCGGACATCACGCGCAGGATGCGGCAGGCCTTCTGCACCGAGGAGCTCCGCGCGGCAGCGGGCGAGGGCACGGATGCCGGTGCCGGCGTCGCAGCGGGCTCACGGCGGACGGCGGCGGACTTCACTTCGACCGTGTCTCCATCGACCATGCCTCCGATTTCATTCGATGAACTTCTTTGGCTTGCATCGTAGTTGGCCGCCGGGCCGGGCGTCAATCGAGTCGACATTCGTTTTCGTTGCACGAAATGCCTGGCGAGGCCCGGGCGACGCGGCGAGTCGTTCGAGCGCCATCTCGCGCAGTTTCGCCCGCTGCACCTTGGCGCCGTTGGCGCTGGCGGTGGTCGGCAGCGCATCGAGAAACCAGATCCGGGCCGGTACCTTGAAGCCCGCCATGCGCTGGCGGGCCGCGGCGACCAGCCCGGCTTCGTCGAGCTCGGCGCCCGGTTCCGGCTCGACGAAGGCGACGCATCGCAGCTGCCCTTCGATCTCGATGGCGATGACGGCGGCATCGGCCACTCCGTCGAGCGCGCCCAGGGTGTCCTCGATCTCGGCCGGGTTGACGAGGAAGCCGCCGAGTCGGATCGCGTCACCGCTGCGGGTCAGGTAGACGAAGCTCCCGTCCTCGCGCAGCCGGCCGAGGTCGCCGCTGCGAAAGAAGCCGTCGACGTCGATCGCCGCGGCGGTGGCCTCGGGATCATCGAGATAGCCGACGAAGTTGCCGGGTGCGCGGATCTCGATCTCTCCCACCACGCCCGGCGCGACGAGCTGGCCGGTCTCGACGTCGCGGACCCGGACTTCGGCATCGGGTGCGGCCGGGTAGCCGCCGCCTTCCGCGCGTTCGTCGGGCGTGCCCTCGGGCTGCTGGATCGAGAACAGGGCCTGGACTTCGCTCGAACCATAGAGGCCGAGGATGGGGACGCCGTCGTCCCAGCTCGCCCGTGCGAACCCGGCGCTGCCCGGCTGGAAGGCGGCATAGCCGAAGATCCGCGCCGCCGGGAAGGGGTGCGTGCCCGGCGCGATGTCGCGCAGGCGCCGGTACATCTCGTCGCTGCCGTAGAGGTGGGTCAGCGCCTGCTCGCGCAGCAGGGTCGCGATGCGCGGCGCATCGATCGCTTCGAGCAGCACGGTCGGTGCGCCGCCCGCCATCGCGGCGAGCACCGCGGTCAGCCCGAAGGTCCCGCACAGCGGCAGGGCGCCGACCAGGCCTGCGCCGGCCGCGTCGAAGCCATGGGCCCGCGCCACGTGGACGGCGTGCGTCGCGAGGCTGCGCTGGGTGTGCATCACGAGCTTGGGGCCGCGGGTGGTGCCCGACGTCGTGAAGAGCACCGTCACCGCATCGGGGTCGCCGTGATCGTCGAGGCCGGTCCCGGCGGATTCGGCGGATTCGGTCGGGTCGCGTGGACGCCGGGCGCGCCCGGCGACATCGAAGGCGTCGAAGGTGAGCGTGGGCCGGTCGAGCAGGCGCGCCGGCGTCCCGGCGCCGGGATCGACGATGGCGATGCGCTCGAGCGCCGGCACGCGGCCGGCATCGACGCCGGCGAGCACGCCGGGGAAGTCGATGCCGCGAAAGTCGAGCTGCATCAGCAGCAGGCGGGCGCCGGAGCGCTCGAGGATGTAGGCGAGCTCCGAGGAGCGGTAGCGGGTGTTGATGGCGACCAGGGTGGCGCCGATCCGCGCAAGCGCGAAGAGCAGGGCAAGCCATTCGATCCGGTTGACGAGCCAGACGCCGACCCGGTCGCCCGGGCCGATCCCTTGCCCGCGCAGCCAGGCGACGCTGTGTCGGACCCTCGCCTCGAATCCGGCCGCGTCCACCGGGCCGCGGTGGTCGACCAGCAGCGGTGCGGCATCGGCGGGCCGGCGCAGGATGCAGGGAAGGGAAGCCAGGGTCTGGGCGCTCATCCTCGGGTCCTCCATCCCGGCCGGGGCATGGCGGGCATTTCAGCAATCGAAACACGCAACCGGCGCTGGTATCGGCCTTTCCGGTAGACGGTTGCATTGACCGTCCCGAATTCGAACGTCTAGAATCGTACTCTAGCCCCAGGGTTTCACAGAGCAAAAAACCTATCCCGGCGCCGGGCGGCTGCCGGGAGCGCGTGATCCGAACCCGGAAATCCACACGAGGAGACAGGCATGAAACCATACAGGCGCAAGTTCTCGCTGGGCGTGGCCGCCCTGTTCGCGGCCGGCGTGATCGGCAGCGCGCCGGCGCAGGCCCAGCAAGCCCAGGATCCCGAGACCTACAAGATCGGCGCGATCCTCGCCATGAGCGGCCCGGCCAGCTTCTACGGCACCGTGATGAGCGCCGGCATCCACCAGGCGGTCGAGGAAATCAACGCCAAGGGTGGTGTCAACGGCATCAAGCTCGAGGCGATCATCGAGGACCACAAGTCGGGCAATGCGCAGGAGGCCGTCTCGGCGATGAACCGCCTGATGACGATCCACAAGGCGCGCCTCGTGATGACGTCCTTCACCGCGCCCACCCAGGCGATCGCGCCGATCGCCGACCAGCATCACATCCTGCTGCTCAACGGCGGCGGCGTGTCCAACTCCCTGGTGGGCGTGTCCAAGTACATCTTCCACAACCGCTCGCTTGCCGCCGACCTCGGCGTGGCGGCCGTGGCGCACCTGAACTCCATGGGCCACAAGAAGCTCGCCGACCTGCACTGGAAGAACGACGCCGGCGACAGCATCGTGAACGCGGTCAAGCCCTACTGGGAAGAACGCGGCGGCAAGGTCGTCGCCAGCGAGGCGGTGAGCCCGGGCGTGACCAACATGGACACCCAGATCGCCAAGCTGCGGGCGAGCAACCCGGATGCGATCGCCCTGTGGCTGTTCACGCCCGAGCCCGGCCTCGCGATCAAGCGGATCCGCGAGTTCGGCATGAAGCAGCCGGTGATCGGGGTCGAGTTCACCCAGAACGATGCGCAGATCGCCGGCGCCCACGCCGAAGGCTACATGTACATCAACGACTACTTCGCGCCCACCGACGACTGGTCCCGGCAGTTCGCCGCCGACTACGAGAAGCGCAACGGCAGTGCGCCGGACTTCTACGCCGCCAACTACTACGAAGGCGTCTACATGATCGCCGAGCTGCTGCGGCGCGGTCGCGAGAAGGGCGGCGACTACATGGACGCCGAGGTTCTCAAGAAGGCCTTGTACGAGAACCCGCAGTTCGACAGCGTCTACGGCGGCCAGATGACGATCCAGGAGAACGGCGTCGCCAAGAAGCGCGTCGGCCTCTTCAAGGTCGTCGACGGCAAGAGCGAGTTCCAGCAGATGGTCGAGGCCGACTGACGGCCGGGCGTGCCGCGGCCGGGGGCCCGTGGACTTGTCCACGGGTTCCGCAGCAGCGGCCTGAGGAGACTTCGACGTGGATCTCTTGGTCCAGCTGCTCGCCAACGGCATCGTCAACGGCAGCCATTACGCGCTGCTCGCGCTCGGCTTCGGCCTGATCTTCGGCACCACCCGGGTGGTGCACTTCGCCTACGGTCCGGTCTACGCCCTGTCGGCCTACGGGGCGTGGGTCTGCGCGGCGCACTTCGGCGCGCCGCTGTGGCTGGCCGTCGTCGGCAGCGTCGTTACCGGCGTCGTGTTCGGCGTGCTCTCCTACCTCCTCGTCTACCAGCCCTTCGAGCGGCGGGGCAGCCCGGCGCTGGTGGTGCTGATCGCCTCGCTGGGGCTGTTCATCGTGCTCGAGAACGCGATCGGTCGTGTTCGGCACCGACACCAAGGTCGTGCCCAATCCGCCCGGCGGCATCCTGCTCCTCGGGCCGCTGGTCCTCACCGGTTCGCAGATGTGGCAGGTCGCCGCCTTCGTCGTCGTGTCGATCGCGCTGGGCCTGTACCTGACGCGGGCCCGGATGGGCAAGGCGGTGCTCGCGATGACCGACAACGCCGAGATGGCGCGCGTCATCGGGATCGACACCGCGCGGGTCTCGATCATCGCCTTCGCGATCGGCTCGGCGATCGCGGCGGTTCCCGCCGCGCTGATCCTCTTCAAGGACGGGGCGACCGCCCACATGGGCTTCATGGCGGTCTTCATGGCCTTCGTCGCGGTCGTCGTCGGCGGCGTCGGATCGCTGCGCGGCGCGGTGCTCGGCGGGCTGGTCCTGGGGATCGTCGAGAGCACCGGCATGGTCCGCATCCCCACTGAATGGCAGAGCACGGTCGCCTTCGTCGTGCTGTTCGTGGTCCTGTTGTTCCGGCCTCGCGGCCTGTTCGGGGGGCGCTGAGGCCATGGACTACCTGCTGCACATCTTCGTGATGGTGTCGATGTACATCATCCTCGCCAGCTCCTTCAACCTGCTGATCGGCTACGCGGGGCTGTTCGCGCTCTCGCATGCGGCCTTCTTCGGCGTGGGCGCCTACGCGACCGCGATCCTCGCGGCCACCTACGGCCTGCCGTTCCCGGTGCCGCTGCTGGCCAGCGTCCTGGTGACCGCGGTGCTGGGCATCGTCATCGCGTTGCCGGCACTGCGTATCGGCGGCGACTACCTGGTGATCGTCACGCTCGCCCTGCAGGTGATCGTCACCACCGTGCTGATCAACTGGACCAGCCTGACCGGCGGCACCGACGGCATCCGCGGCATCCCGCGGCTCGAGTTCTTCGGCACCGTGCTCGATTCGCCGGGCAAGTTCCTGCCGCTGGCCCTCGTCACTGCCGCGATCTGTTTCGCGATCGCGTGGCGGCTGGGGGCTTCCCCCTTCGGCCGGGCGCTCAAGGCGATGCGCGAGAACGAAGAGGCCGTCCAGGCGGTGGGCAAGAACGTGGTCGCGATGAAACTGATGGTCTTCGCGATCGCCTCGGGCCTGGCGGCGGTGGCCGGCTGGCTCTACGCCCACTACTTTACCTTCGTGTCGGCCGAGGCCTTCACGGTCGAGCTGACCATCTACATGCTCGCCATGGTGATCATCGGCGGCACCGGCAATCTCTTCGGCTCGCTGGTCGGGGCGCTCGTCCTGGTGGCCTTGCCGGAGATGCTGAAGTTCGTCGACATGCCGCCCGACATCGCCGACAAGGCGAGGAACATGCTCTACGGGCTGCTGCTGATCGTGATGCTGCGCCTGCGCCCGCAAGGCCTGCTGCCCGAATCGGCCTCGGCCAGCTCGCTGCATGCGCCGCCCGAGCGCCCGCCGGTGGCCACGCAGGCCGCCGGCGCCGCGCTCGAGGGCAGGGGCCTGGCCAAGCGCTTCGGCGGCATCGTCGCGGTGCGCGACTTCGACATCAGCATCGCGCCGGGCCGGATCACCGGCCTGATCGGGCCCAATGGCGCCGGCAAGACCACCGCGTTCAACCTGCTCACCGGTTTCCTGCAGCCCAACGAAGGCGAGGTGAGCTACCGCGAGCGCTCGCTGCGCGGGCTCAAGCCGCACCAGATCGTTCGCACGGGCGTGGCGCGCTCCTTCCAGGATCTCAAGCTCTTCACCAACATGTCGGTGCTCGAGAACGTCCTGGTCGCGCTGCCCGACCAGCGTGGCGACAATCTCCTGTACGTCTACTTCATGCCCTGGAAAGTGCGGGCCGAGGAGCGCGAGAATCTCGGGCGGGCGATGGCCATCCTCGAGTTCGTCGGGCTCGGCGAGCGCGCCGGCGACCTCGCGTCGGACCTTTCCTACGCAGAGGAGAAGCTGCTGGTGGTGGCGCGCCTGCTCGCCACGGGGGCCGAGGCGCTGCTGTTCGACGAGCCGCTCTCGGGCCTGGCGCCCAACGCGCTGGCCAAGGTGATGCCGGTGTTCCGGCGCCTGGCGGAGTCGGGTCGTACCCTGTGCATCATCGAGCACAACCTCGACGTGATCCGCGAACTGTGCAGCCGGGTCGTGTTCCTCGACGAAGGGCGCAAGCTCGCCGAAGGCACGCCCGACGAGCTGATGCACGATCCGGAGCTTTCGGAGCGGTACTTTAAATGAGCATCTCGATGAAGGTCAGGGGGCTCGCCGCCGGCTACGGCAAGAAGCGCGTCGTGGAGGGCATAGACCTCGAAGTCGCGGCCGGCGACATCGTGCTGCTGCTGGGGCACAACGGCGCGGGCAAGACCACCTTCGCGCGCGCGCTGTTCGGACTGCTGCGGCCCGAGGAAGGCAGCGTCTGGCTGGGCGACAGGGAGATCACCGGTCGCTCGCCGGCACGCAATGTCGCCGAGGGCTTCGCTTTCGTGCCCCAGGGACACGGCGTGTTCCGCACGCTCACGGTGGCGGACAACCTCGAGCTCGGCGGCTTCGTCGAGCACGACCGCAGCAAGCTGGCCGAGCGCCGGGAGCGGGTGTTCGCGATGTTCCCGATCCTCGCCGAGCGTAGTACCCAGCTCGCCGGCACCATGTCGGGCGGGCAGCAGCAGATGCTGGCGATCGGCATTGCGCTGATGCACGCGCCCTCGTTCATGCTGCTCGACGAACCGTCGATCGGCCTGGCGCCCAACCTCGTCGACAAGGTGATGCAGAGCGTGGTCGAGATCAACCGGACCATGGGCACCACCATCCTGATCATCGAGCAGAACGTCAAGGCGAGCCTGCCGATCGCCCAGCGCGCGGCGGTGTTCAAGACCGGGCAGAAGATCTACGACGGCGACCCCGAGCCGCTCGGCGACCATGTCCGGCTGATGGAGTATTTCTGAGCGAGCACCCGGCGCGGAGGGCAGGCCTTGCCGGCCGGCCGGTGGCAAGGAGGCAAGCAATGGCGAAGAAGAAGGTCCTCGTGGCCGGCGCATCCGGCCTCGTCGGATTCGCCGCGATCCGTCACTTCCTTTCCCTGCCCGACTGGGATGTCGTCGGCGTCTCGCGTCGCCGCCCGCCGGGACTGGACGACGCCGAGCTCGTCTCGGTCGACCTGACCGACCGCGAGGCCTGCGCCGCGGTCTTCGGAAAGATGGCCGACGTCACCCATGTCGTCTACGCGGCGCTCTACGAGAAGGACGAGCTGATCGCCGGCTGGCGCGATCCCGAGCAGATGCGGATCAACGACGCCATGCTGCGCAACCTGCTCGATCCCTTGCTGGTGGCCGCCGGCGGGCTCGAGCACATCACCCTGCTGCAGGGCACCAAGGCCTACGGGGTGCACATCGAGGCGGTGCCGGCGCCGGCGCGCGAACGCTGGCCGCGCCACCAGCACGACAATTTCTACTGGCTGCAGGAAGACTACCTGCGCGAATGCCAGGCCGGCGCCGACTGGCATTTCACGATCCTGCGCCCGCAGGTGATCTTCGGCGAGTCGATCGGCAGCGCCATGAACCCGATTCCCGCGATCGGCGTCTATGCCGCCATCCTCAAGGACGAAGGCAAGCCGCTGTCCTATCCGGGCGGCGCGCGGCGCATCGTGCAGGCGGTCGACGCCGACCTGCTGGCGCGCGCCTGCGCCTGGGTGGCGGTCGCGCCCGAATGTCGCAACGAGATCTTCAACATCAACAACGGTGAGGCCTTCGAGTGGGCCACCGTATGGCCGGCGATGGCCGACGCCTTCGGCATGGCAGTGGGCGAGCCCAAGCCGATGTCGCTCGCCGTCGAGATGCCGAAACGCCAGGAGCAGTGGAGCCGCATCCACAAGCGCCACGCCCTGAAGTCGCCCGAGTCGCTGCGCGACTTCGTCGGCCTGTCCTTCCAGTACGCCGACCGCAACTTCGCCTACGGCGACGAGCTCGCCGCGCTGCCCACGATGGTGAGCACGATCAAGGCGCGCCAGGCCGGCTTCCAGGACTGCGTCGACACCGAGGAGATGTTCGTGCGGCTGATCCGGCGCTTCCAGGAGCGGGAGTGGCTGCCGCCGCGCTGAAAATGGGGTCAGACACGATTAATTGATGAATCAATTAATCGTGTCTGACCCCATTTTCAGCTAGCCCTCGGTGCCGGTGGCCGCCTGCTCGACCGCCGCCGGCTGCAGCCCGAGGCGCCGCGCCGCGCCGACCACCGCGAGGATCGATGCGGTGACGGTGTTGGCGTCGCGCGCTGCGCCGAAGCGGGTGCCGGCGATGCCTGGCGCGGCGGCTTCGACGATCGCCATCGCCTGCGCATCGGAACCGCCGCCGATGGCATGCTCGGCATAGTCGTCGATGCGCAGTCCGGCGCCGAATGCGTTCACCGCCGCATCGATCGGGCCGTTGCCCTGGCCGCGCAGCCGGTGGACGACGCCATCGACTTCGACCACCAGCTCGATGCCCTGGGCGCCGTCCGGGGCGTCGAAGAGGCGATGACGCACATGGCGCATGCCGCCGTCGCCGGGCGCGAGGTAGGTCTGCTCGAACATCGTCCAGAGTTCCCTGCTGCTCACCTCGGCCTCGCTGGCGTCGGTGTGCGCCTGCACGACGGCGCTGAACTCGACCTGCATGCGCCGGGGCATGATGACCCCGTGGTCGCGCTCGAGCAGGAAGGCGATCCCGCCCTTGCCCGACTGGCTGTTGACCCGCACGATGCTGTCGTAGGTCCGGCCGATGTCCTGTGGATCGATCGGCAGGTACGGCACCTCCCAGATCGCATCGTCGGACTGCACCGCGAAGCCCTTCTTGATCGCGTCCTGGTGCGAGCCCGAGAACGCGGTGAAGACGAGGTCGCCGACATAGGGGTGGCGCGGATGGATCGGCATGGCGGTGCAGGCCTCGGCGACGCGGGCGACGGCGCCGATGTCCGAGAAGTCCAGGCCCGGATGCACGCCCTGGGTGTAGAGGTTGAGCGCGAGGGTCACGATGTCGACGTTGCCGCTGCGCTCGCCATTGCCGAAGAGGCATCCCTCGACGCGCTGGGCGCCGGCCATGACCGCCAGTTCGGCGCTCGCCACGCCGGTGCCGCGGTCGTTGTGCGGATGGACCGACAGCACGACATGCTCGCGGCGCTCGAGGCGGCGGTGCATCCACTCGATCTGGTCGGCGAACACGTTCGGCGTCGAGACTTCCACCGTGGTGGGCAGGTTGATGATCACCGGTCGGTCCGGCCCGGCGTCCCAGGTGCGGATCGCGGTATTGGATGCCTCGAGCGCGACCTCGAGCTCGGTCATGCAGAACACTTCGGGCGAGTACTGCAGGACCCATTCGGTCTGCGGATGCTGGTCGGTGAGCTTGCGGATCAGTCCGACCTGCTCGCGAACCAGGGCCATCACCTGCGGCACCGTCATGTCGAAGACGACCTCGCGCCAGACAGGGGCGGTGGCGTTGTAGAGATGGACGATGGCGCGGCGCGCGCCCGCCACCGAGAGCACCGTCTGCTCGATCAGTTCGGGACGGGCCTGGGTGATCACCATCGGGGTGACGTCGTCGGGAATGCAGCCCTTGTCGACGAGCCCCCGGATGAAGTCGAAATCGGTCTGCGAAGCCGATGGAAAGCCGACCTCGATCTCCTTGAAGCCGATGCGCACGAGTTCATCGAACAGGCGCTGCTTGCGATTCGAGTTCATCGGCTCGAACAGCGCCTGGTTGCCGTCACGAAGATCGGTCGACAGCCAGGTCGGGGCTTCGGTAATGGTGCGTGACGGCCACTGGCGGTCGGGGAGGTCGACGGTCGGAAACGGTCGATAGCGGGTAGCGGGATTTGCAAGCATCTTGGCCAACTCGATTCGGTGCGTGGTACGGATTCCGGTGCAATGCGCCGGCTGGGGTATCTTGCGCACGTACTTCCCTGCAGCGCTCCTGGCGGGAGGCTGTGGCTTGGCCGGGGTCAGGGGAAGTTCAATGAATCGCGATGGCGATGCACGGGCGCGCGTACCGACCCCGGCCGAGCGCTAGGCCCGGACGTAGAAGCAGGGGTAGTCGGCGAATGTGCATCCCCGAAACATACGTGGCGGTTCCCGGACTGTCAACCGGGCAGTACTGGCCGACCAGGGCATGGATCTTGCGCGCCGACCGGCGTCACGCGCTTGCGCGACCCGCGCATGATGCGAGAATCCGGCCGGGAGGCATTCGATGCTCGATGCACTGCGCAGGATCGTTCTCAGCGCACCGGTGCGGATCATCGCAGCGGTCGCGGCGGTTTGGCTGCTGTTCGCCTGGTTCGCGGTCGGCCCGATCCTGAAGTGGGCGGCGCCGAAATACGTCGCCGCGCACGGCGAGCGGACGCTGACGATCGACCGGGCCCATTTCAATCCGTTCCGGCTCTCGCTCGAGATCGAGGGCGCCCGGCTCGTCGAGCCCGATGGCGCGCCCCTGCTCGCCTTCGAACGCTTCCTCGCCGATTTCGAGATCGCGAGCATCGTGCGCCGCGCCTGGAGTTTTCGCGAGATCGTCCTCGATGCGCCGTCGACCCTGGTCGCACTGCGCGAGGACGGCTCACTGAACTGGCTCGACTTCATCTCGGGTTTCGCGAGTGACGCGCCCGAGCCGGAAAAGCCCGATTCCGGCTCGCTGCGGCTGCTCGTCGATCGGCTGGCGGTGACGCGCGGCAGCGCGGATTTCTCGGACCGGAAGTTCGCCGACGGGTTCGAGACCCGGATCGAGCCGATCGATTTCGAGATCCGCAAGCTCTCGACCCTGCCCGACGAGAAGGGCGAGCATCAGCTGCAGCTGCTCACCGAGGCCGGCGCCCAGCTGCAGTGGCGCGGCACCTTGGGTCTCGATCCGCTCGTCGCGAGCGGCGAGGTGGCGCTCTCGGACCTGGTGTTCGAGCGTCTCTGGCCGTATCTCGAACCGCGCCTCGCGATGGCGCCGCCTCGGGGCACGGGCGAGATCCGCTTCGACTATCGCCTGCGCTATGAAGGTGGTGTCGTGTCGATGGCCCTCGACGGCATCGCGGCCACGATCCGGCAGCTGTCGATGGCCGGCGCCGAGGACACCGAACCCGGCATTCGCATCGATAACATCGCGCTGGCCGGCGGACGCTTCGACCTGCAGGCGCGAAGCGTGGATGTCGAGTCGCTCGACATCGGCGACGGACGCATCGCCGTGCGGCGCGGCGCCGATGGCGCGATCGACATCGCGTCGTGGTTCGCTTCGCCCGATGGCGAAGGCGGGGAGATGTCGAATGGATCGAACGGCGAATCGAACGGCGA
>Ga0172382_10003384_pt1 | contig 25346 bp, 22 predicted proteins | sample Leawel138RmetaG_FD_122245 | JGI IMG/M metagenome (GOLD analysis project Ga0172382, IMG submission 122245) | Leachate microbial communities from a municipal landfill in Southern Ontario, Canada - Leachate well 138R metaG | ecosystem: Engineered > Solid waste > Landfill > Unclassified | place...
CCCCCCATTCCGTCTTTTGTAATTTATCTTGCGAGCTTTACCCGCCGAAGCCTTGGCGTAGGAGGGGTTTCTTAACGTGGCAATCTCGCCGAAGGCGGAAAAGGAATGGGAATAAACAATAGTGTATAGGATAAAAACGAGGATTGCCGCAGTCACACAAAGCGTTCCTTCGCAACGACAAAAAGCGTCGGTTTGCACCTCGTAATTCGTTCCTAAACACATACTTTTTTAACGAAAAAAACAAAGGTAAGGTTAAAAGAGAAGCGTATGGGGTGTCTACTCACTCTTACTCTTCTTTAGACAAAACTAAAAAACTCCTTAAGAGACACTATTCTAATATTTTCAATTTTTTTTAACTCAAGAATATGTTTGTCGCCACTAATAATAAAATCGGCTTTTCCTTCCAAAGCAAGAGAAAGAAACTTATTATCAGAAAGGTCGTTTTTAATTATAGATATTTTTCTTTTTACTATTAAAGGAAAGATATAAGGCAGGAGCACTTCTTCTGTAATATACTTAATTTGAATTTCTGTTAGTCCAAATTTTGGATAATTCAACGCCCTTAAGTATTCTTCTAAAACTTGCTTTGACATCAACAGTTGAATATAGTTTTTCTGCCATAAAGAGACCAATCTGTTGGCTTCTCCACTAAAAAGAGTTGCAGAAATAAATATATTTGTATCAATTACAACTTTTAATTTAGGCATTATTTTCTCCGTGCCCAAGAAATAGCATCATCTATATCTTTTTCTGTCATTCCCAAAGAAGAGATGTTTTCTCTAATCTGTGATAAAGAAACTGAAGGTTTAATTTCTACAGGTTTTAGAATTATCCTATCCTTTTCTACCTCAATATAAAAGTATTCCACATCACCGAATTTTTCGACAATTTTTTTAGGCAGGGTAATCTGGTTCTTATAAGTCCGTTTACACAACATTTGTATCACCTCCATAATATCATTATACCCTTAAGTAATGTAGTAGCAAAGTAATGAAACAAGGAAATAAGATAAAAGATAAGTTTATTCTGAGTACCCCTCGGGGTGCTCGTGATAATCACTCCTCGCAAAAATAGATTATTGGAAAATGGTTCCAATTTTACTGTGCAAATTTGGAAAAAGAGCAAAATTGCTATAAAATATAGTAAGAAAACTACTATTCATTAAAATCAATCTTATTATTAGGAGGGTCTCAATGGTTACCCTAATCATCCTTTCGTTTTTAACAATTATTCTTTTAATTATTAATCTATATTTACTTATTAAAAAGACAGATAACTCAGAATACTCATCCTTTTTGACTGAAATAGACAAAGAAATAAAAAAAATTGAACCTTTTTTAAAAGACGAGTTTTCACGAAACAGAGAGGAGAACCAAAAAGCAGGACGTGAGATGAGAGAAGAACTGAACAACTCTTTAGGGCAACAGAGCGGAACCCTAACAAAAATTATTTCCGAATTATCTAATAGCCAGAGAAACCAGTTCGATTCTTTCGCTAACCAGATATCTGCTCTATCTAAAAACAACGAAGAAAAAATTAGTACTATGAAACTCTCTATGGAAGAAGGGTTAAAAACATTATTAGAAGATAACACCAACTCATTAAGATACCAGAGCGAAACTCTCACTAAAATCATTTCCGAACTATCTAATACTCAGAGAAACCAGTTCGACTCGTTCGCTAACCAGATTTCTGCTCTATCTAAAAACAATGAAGAAAAAATTGAAAAAGTCAGAGAGGCAGTAGAGTTACGTTTGAAAACATTACAAGAAGAAAACTCTAAAAAACTTGAAGAGATGAGAGCCACCGTTGATGAAAAACTTCAATCTACCCTTGAAAAACGGTTAACAGAATCCTTTAATCAGGTAAGCGATAGGTTAAAACAAGTACATGAAGGGCTCGGTGAAATGAAAACTCTTGCTACAGGAGTAGGCGATCTTAAAAAAGTTCTTTCGAACGTCAAAACACGCGGTATGTTAGGAGAAATTCAACTTGGAAGTATTCTCGAAAATATACTTTCTCCGGAACAATATGAAACAAATGTGTGCACAAGAGAGGGTTCTCAACAGAATGTTGAATTTGCAATAAAACTTCCAGGCAAAGATTCAGAAGGAACTGTCTACCTCCCCATAGATTCTAAATTTCCTATTGGGAGCTACCAACAACTTCTTGATGCGTACGAAACAAGCGATAGAGAAAAAATATCAAAGGCACAGAAAGATTTAGAGGGTGTAATAAAAAATTCTGCAAAAGAAATAAACACTAAATATATCAATCCACCCAAAACAACAGATTTCGGTATACTTTTTCTTCCATTTGAGGGGTTATATGCTGAAGTAGTTAAACAACCTAACCTTATTGAAACTTTGCAGAAAGAATATAAAATAATTATCTCTGGACCTACCACTCTCGCAGCGTTTTTAAATAGTTTATATATGGGATTTAGAACTCTTGCAATACAAAAACGAACAAGCGAAGTATGGAATATTCTTGCGTCTGTCAAGAAAGAGTTTGATACTTTTGGAGATGTTTTAAAAAAGGCACAAAACAAAATAAGATTAGCAGGTGAAGAGATAGACCAACTTGTTGGAGTAAGAACAAGAAAGATACAATCAAAACTTAAAAATGTTGAAGAACTCCCTTCAAATGAACCAGAAAACAGTCCCGATTAAAACCTACAAAAATCAAATTTAAAAGAAAAATAAGTGAAGTCTTGACAATACAAGTATTTCTGGTTATTTTATTATAAATTAAATTTTAACATTTTTAAGGAGCACTAATGTACGGAAAAGATTATTTATGTGATAAATGTGGCGATATATTGATGAAATGTCTTGCCTGTGGTGACGTTTTTTGTCCTATCTGCGATGGAAACTCAGAACCCGATAACTGTCCCATCTGCGACTCAGATGAGATAGTAACTGCAGACATAGAAGACCTTCTATTTGAAGAAGATGAAGACGAGGAAGACGAATAATTGTTTTTAGCCTAAAATAGCAAACCAATCCTTTTTTTATCACTATCATTCAATATTGCAAAAATAGACAACGATAATAAAGGATTGGTTTGTTACAAAAATTCCTTAACTGATAAACTAAAGAAATTTATTCTACCACGAAGGTCTTTTTTAAGTTTCCAACCATTACTTCAAACTCGCCAGGTTCAACCATCCATTCCATTTGAAGGTTTACAAAAGCAAGGTCCTCTGGTTTTAATGTGAACACAACATTACGTTCTTCATTAGGTTTCAACCAGACTTTTTCGAACCTTCTTAACTGCTTTATTGGGGTTTCCATACTGCTATATATATCATTTATATATAGTTGAACAACTTCTGCACCTTCTCTTTTACCTGTATTTTTTACCTTAACAGAAACTGTAACTTCACCTGCAGGTAATATTTTTTTAGGTGTTATTTTTAATTCAGAGTATTTAAATGTGGTATAACTAAGCCCATATCCAAATTCAAACAACGGTTCTGCTGCACTTAAAAGATAGTCCATCCCTAATTTTTCAGGTGAACCACGTCTCTTATAACTACCTCTTGCTGAAGGTTTATGGTTATAAAAAACTGGTAGGTGACCTGTTGAACGAGGTAAACTTACAGGTAGTTTTCCACTTGGGTTAACATCGCCCCATAGAATATCTGCGATAGCGTTCCCTTGCTCTTCTCCTGCAAACCAGGTTTCAAGAATAGCAGGTACATTTTCGGCTATCCAAGGAATAGCAAGGCTTCGACCGTTCACAAGAACAACTACTACCGGTTTTCCTGTTGCAACAATTTTTTTAACCAACTCTTCCTGAACTCCTGCCAATTCTACAAAGTGCATATCTCTACCCTCATTACATATTTCTTTTGCTTCTCCTATAAACAAAACAGACACATCAGATTTTTCTGCGAGAGCCACTGCTTCAGCAAAGCCAGAATCGTCTTTTTTCCATAAATCACAACCCTTAGCATACTCTACTTTTACTCCTTTTGGGGCTCTTTTTTTAATTCCATCAAGAGGGCTTAAAATGTTTTTATGAGCAACGCAGTAATCTCCAAGTTGAGCTTCTGTTGCGTTTGGTCCAATAACAGCAATAGATTTGATATCTTTTCCGAAAGGAAGAATATTGCCTTCATTTTTTAACAAAATAATAGATTCTTGAGCAACTTTTCGAGCAAAATTTTTATGTTCAACACAATTTCTAATCTTTTTAGTCTTCTGTAAATCTCCATAAGGGTTTTCAAATAGACCAAGAATAAACTTTAACCTCAACACACGTCTTACTGCTTCATCTACATATTTAACATCAACCTTGCCTTCTTTCACCATTTTAACCAATTTAAAACCATAGGATTTTACAGGAGCATCAACGTCCATACCAGCTTCTAATGCCATTTTACCTGTCTCCTCAAGGGTTCCTGCTACAAAATGGCGTGTCATCAACATCTCCACCGAACCCCAATCCGAAAAAGTGTATCCCTTAAACCCCCATTCGTGACGTAAAACTTTTGTAAGATACTCATAGTGACAAGCAAGCGGTACTCCATCTATTTCGTGGTATGCTGGCATAACAGAAAGAACACCAGCTTCCTTTACTGCAGCTTCAAATGGCCGTAAAAACATTTGTTTCATCTCTCTTGAACCAACACTAACAGGTCCGTGGTTTAGCCCTCCTTCTGGACTACCGTGGGCAACATAATGTTTTGCAGTAGCAGCGCAATGCTCTCGACCTAAAAGTGGCTCTTTTCCTTGTACTCCTTTAATATATTTAACACCCATCCTTTCAACAAGATATGGGTCTTCTCCGTAGGTTTCCTGCATTCTGCTCCACCGAGGTTCACGAGCAAGTTCTAAAACAGGAGAGAATAGTTGAGCAGCACCAGCCGCCCGAGCCTCTTTTGCGACTATTTCTCCCATCTTTTTTATTAGAGCAGTATCCCACGAACTTGCAACAGATATAGCGTGAGGAAATACAGTTGCTTCGGGTGCCCAATGTCCGTGAACACCTTCAGTTGTAACTAAAGCAGGAATCCCTAACCGTGTATTATTTAAAATATATTCTTGTGCTTCATTTACCATATTTATATAACCTTCGATGTTATCTTCAGGGTTTTCGTAAGAATGATAAACATAGTTTTGAAGGACACCGGTACCCAAATTATCTATTACTTCCTGCATTTTTTCTGGTGAAAACTTATATTTGTTTGTTTTAGCAACATTTTTTTTAGATGAAGCACCTCCAACATTTGGATCAGCGCCATAATCTCCATCGCCAATAACAATATCCCCAAAATAAGAACCACCTGTCTGATCGACTTTTTCTTCTAAAGTCATTTCTGCTAATAGTAATTCCACTCTTTGTTCTACAGTCTTTTTAGTATCTAACCAAACTTTGCAAATATCTTTTTTCTTGCTCATTTGTTCTCTCCTTAAAATATGGTATAATTAAAAAAATCTATCCATATAATATACAAAAAAACTAAAAAAGTCAAAACTTAACACCTAAACTTATGTAAAAGGAGGCAAAATGGAGGTAAAAGTAAATCAGTTAGAATGGAATGCAGCCCTGGCAGCGTTGAAACCTACCAAAAGGGACCTGGAATATGGTTTGCAATTACATAAAGAATCTATTGTTTGCGAACCGTATGGTTTTACTCCGGGAGCAACGTATGTACCAGCAAAAGATTTACAAGAGATGCTCGATAAAAAACCCTCAGCTTGGGAGGTGCATAAATATATACAGGAAACACGTCCTGTAAGTTGTATACTTGACCAACACCTCTGGGACCAGTATAAACTTGCTCTTGACCAGACAGGGATAACCTGCACTTTCCAGAACGCTGGTGAAGAAACCCAAGACCCTTTATGTATTTTGGAAAGATTAGCAAGGTTCACTCTTATTACTGATATGAAACAAGATTTTGTTTTTAAAGCAGTCACTCCTGACGATATAGTTAAAGCAAAAAAGGAGAATAAACATTGTCTCTACTTCACTTCAAATGGAGTTCCTTTATTACAAAGATGGGAATCTGCAGAAGAAGAGTTACACTTACTCAAACTGTTTTTTATGCTCGGAATAAGAATGATGCACCTAACTTATAACCGCAGAAATATGCTTGGCGACGGGTGTGCGGAACTTGCCAACGGCGGATTAAGCGATTTTGGAGAACTAGCAATAAAAGAGATGAACAGAGTGGGAATAATAGTTGATATAGCCCACACTGGTTGGCAGACCTGTTTGGACGCAATCAAAGTCTCATCCAAACCTGTTGTAGCAAGCCACTCAGTATGCCACGAACTTAACCATAACCATTACCGTTCTAAAAATGATGAAATAATAAAAGGTATAGCAGACAGTGGTGGATTTATGGGAATATGTAGCCTTCAAAAATTTATTGGTGGCAACGGCGGTATTCAAGATTTTATTAACCATATAGATTATGTTGCTAAAAAATTTGGAGCCGACTATGTTGCAATTGCAACTGATAGAGGGTATAGTTGCAGCCTTAGAGAAGGTCAGTTAGACAATCTGCCTAAAGCACCTCATAAAAAACCTATCTGGGAAAAACTTCATAGAGAAAAAGAGTTTACTCCTGAACAACTTGCTACATTTGAAAAAAATCTACCTGAACTCGCTTGGACAAACTGGCCTCTATACACAGTTGCTCTTGTTCAGAGAGGTTATTCTGATTCTGATATACGAAAAATTCTTGGTGAAAACGTTATAAGGGTTGCAAGAGAAGCATTAAAAGATACAGTTTATATACCTAAAACTGTTTAATAACGCTCCTCGTAACGACAAGGGCGAAAAGGGATGCGCCCCCTTTTGCCTTCTACCCTTGGGACTTGTTTGAGTACCCCCAAGGGAGGAGAGTAAAATTTAAGTGAAATTGCATCTCGTTTTTACAACTTCTCCAAAGGTGACAAAGTAAAGGATAAAGAAAAGAGGTAAGACAAGCACAAAAGGTCACATAACCAAATTCAGCAGAAGTCAGTTGAAACAAAGGAGAAAAAATGGGTATTAGTGTAGGTCTTGTTGGTTTAGGTGCATTTGGTACCAATTTTGTAGATGGTTTTAAAGCACACCCTTATGTTGACCGGATAGCATTATGCGACAGAGAGCCAGAAAGGGTAAAAAAGTTGGCAGAAGACCCGTTTATGCAACATAAGTTTGACCCGAAAGATGCTTACCCTACACTTGATGATATATGCAAAGCAGATCTGGATGCTCTTGTTATAATGACCCAACCGTGGCTACACGCTCCTCAATGTATTCAGGCGTTAGAATCTGGTAAACACGTAATGTCTGCTGTTCCCATTATAAGTGTTCCAGATAGCGACGAAATACTTGATTGGTGCGATAAACTGGTAAAAACTGTTGAAAAGACAGGTCAACATTATATGCTTATGGAAACCTCTTACTACCACCCTGAGATGATGTTCTTAAGACGGAAGAACGAAGAGGGTGCTTTTGGGAAATTTATAAGCGCTGAATGTGAATATAGCCATGATTATAGCGGAGCTTGGGGTTGCAATCTTGTTAAGGTTGGAAAGGATAGATACGCGAGTCAGGCAGGACAGGAATGGGGAAAGATTGTAAAAGAAAAATATACAGACAAAGGAATCCTACGCGGTTCAATGCACTATCCAACCCATTCTGTTTCAGGACCTTGCTCTATTATGAAAGCCCACGCTCTCAAGGTATCTGCCTTAGGGTTACCCGCAAGTGGTTATGACTATTACGCCAAAAATACTGCCTTTGTTAACACAACGGGTTTCTTCCATATGAGCAACGGTGCTACAATTACATCAAGAGAATACCGAGAAATAACCGGGCACGGGTATGAGATAAATATTTATGGAACAAACGGAACCTGGCGAGATAGAAAGTGGCATTGGACAAAAAGAGAGTATAACGATGACCCTGCAAACTTTCGACCAGAAAGCGGCACGGAGGTTTTAACTCCAGAAGAGATGCGAGATCCACTCCCCCGTGAGGTTCAAATAGGATTTATTCTATCTAAAAACCATTTTCTTTCAGTCAATGAAGTAGAAAATATGGACTTCAGTCCCACAGGACATTACGGTTCACATCCACATCTGGTACACGAGTTTATTGACTCTGTTTACAGAGAAAGAACTCCTGCCATAAACATTTGGGAAGCCGTAAGGTATATGGCAATGGGTGCAGTTGCTCATAAGTCCGCTTTAAAAGATGGAGAACTTCTTAATATACCTGATTGGGGAGATGCCCCTAAATAAAGTAAGGTGTAAAAAAGTATAAAGTGTTATTTATTCCTGTTTTTGCCTTCTACACTTGGGACTTATCCCGAGTACCCCAGAGGGAGGAAAATTTAGGTGGAATTGCATCTCGTTTTTACTACTTCTCCATAGGTGATGAAGTGAAGGATAAAGAAAAGAGGTAAGACAAACTCAAAAGGTAGTATAACCAAATTCAGAAGAACTCAGTTAAAAACAAAGGAGAAAAAATGGGTATTAGCATTGGTCTTGTTGGTTTAGGTTCATTTGGTACCAATTTTGCAGACAGTTTTAAGGCTCACCCTTATGTTGATCGGATAGCATTATGTGACAGAGAACCAGAAAGGGTAAAAAAGATAGCAGAAGACCCGTTTATGCAACATAAGTTTGACCCGAAAGATGCCTACTTCACACTTGATGATATATGCAAAGCGGATCTGGATGCTCTTGTTATAATGACTCAGCCGTGGTTACATGCTCCCCAGTGTATACAAGCATTAAAATCTGGCAAACAGGTAATGTCTGCTGTTCCCATTATAAGTGTTCCAGATAGCGACGAAATACTCGATTGGTGCGATAAACTTGTAAGAACAGTAGAGGAGACCGGTAACCATTATATGCTTATGGAAACATCCTACTACCACCCAGAAATGATGTTTTTAAGACGCAAAAACAAGGAAGGCGCATTTGGTAGATTTATAAGCGCTGAATGTGAATATAGCCACGATTATTCTGGTGCTTGGGGATGTAACTTGGTTCAAGTAGGAAAAGCAAGAGGTGATAGCCAAGCAGGGAAAGAATGGAGAAAAACTGTAAAAGAAAAATATACTTCCAAAGGAATAAGGGGAGGTCCTATGCACTATCCCACCCATTCTGTCTCTGGCCCTTGCTCAATTATGGGAGCACACGCTGTTAAAGTGTCTGCTTTAGGGATACCCTTCACAGGTTACGATTCTTACGGTAAAGGTGGTATGGCTAATACAACGGGTTTCTTCCATATGAGCAACGGTGCTACAATTACAGCAAGGGAATACCGAGAAATAACCGGGCACGGGTATGAGATAAATATTTATGGAACAAATGGAACCTGGCGAGATAGGAAGTGGCATTGGACAAAAAGAGAGTATAACGATGACCCTGCAAATTTTAGACCTGAAAAAGGAATAGATGAATTAACCCGTGAAGAGATGAGAGATCCCCTACCAAGAGAAGTTCAAAAAGGATTTATACTTGCAGAAAACCATTTTCTTACTGCAAACGAGGTTGAGAATATGGACTACACTCCAAAAGGACACTACGGTTCTCATCCATTTCTTGTTCACGAATTTATTGATGCTGTTGCGCAAAGAAGAACTCCTGCCATAAACGTTTGGGAATCTGTAAGATATATGGCAATGGGTGCAGTTGCCCACAAGTCTGCATTAAAAGATGGAGAACTGCTTGATATACCTGATTGGGGAGATGCTCCTAAGTAAAATGGCAGTTTACAGACAGAAATCGTAAAACAGAAAGCCCCCTACTATAACTTTAGTAGGGGGCTTTTTACTTTTATTTTTCAATACCTTCAATATCTGGAACCTCTATATTGATTTGTAGGTTCTGCTCAACATCGTTAGTTTCAACACCACGCCTGCTCATATCTTTCAAATATTTATCAAAAGCGCCTGGTTTTATGGCTTTAGGAGTAATAGTTACACCTTCAAGTTCTCCAGCAGATATATCTGTTAACATTTCTGGCATAGCAGCAACGTGAGGAGTTAAAAATATAAGAAGTTCTGTTTTTGTGTTATCAGAAGTGGTACGTCTGAAAAGTGTATTTATTAAAGGTATATCACCAAGTAAAGGGATTTTTCTCACTTCTTCTGTCTTTTTATCCTCCATAAGCCCACCAATAACTATAGTTTGTCCGTCCTGAATAGCCACTCTACTTGTTGCAGAACGTTTAGCAAATACTGGAGCATTAACATTTTCTGATATAGGTACAGTTGTTCCAGTTAAAGCCGAAATTTCTGGAGTAACATCAAGAATAACCAACCCTGCAGGGTTAATATGAGGAGTGACAGTTAATATTATTCCAATATCTTGATATTGTATAGTATTTATAGTTTGACCGGAATCTGTCATACGAGAATTGGTGATAAAAGGAACCCTCTGCCCAACAGTAATCCTTGCGGCTTGGTTATCACTTCCAAGGATATACGGACGAGAGAGAACATCAAGTTTACCCACCTTTTGCAGAGCACTAACAGCCATTGATAAATCCTGCTCAACCAAACTTATACCCAACCCTGAAGTGGGATCAGAAACCCCAAATTTACTAAATATTTTTCTGCTTCCATCAGAAGTGAGGTTAAGTAATGAGAACTCTGTCCCCAAATCAAGAGATTTATCGTGGGTAACCTCAGCAATAAGAACCTTAATAAGCACCTGAGGAACTGGTTTATCAAGGTCTTCAATAATCTCTTTTACACGTTCAAAATGTTTAGAAGCCGTCATAACCATCAGAGAATTCGTATCTGCATCTGCAACCACATATACCTGCCCAACAAGATTGCTGGCTGTTAGAGTAGTTGCCATTGCAGTACTTTGCGCTCGCTGGGTAGCCGTTCTGGCAGCAGCCGCTCTTCCAGCAGTACCAGTAGCACTTGTCCCAAAAAGATTATTCAATATTGCTTCAATATTCTTTGCCTTAGCGTTTTTTACACTATAAAGAAAAACAGCTTGCTCCTCGGCAGGACTTGAATCTAATTCCTTTACAATATCTTCAACAACTTTCATAACATCAGGGGGAGCACTTACCATTAAAATGTTGGTCCTATCATCAGACGATGCGTTAACTTTAACATTGGCTTGTCCTCCATCTGCAGGGGCAGCAGTTCGAGTTGCTTGTGTTTGACCTGCTCTACCCGTAAATCGTGCAGATGCTTGTACTACCCCAGGTTGTCCAGGACGTTGTGCGACCTGCTCAACTTTAAACATTTCGTTTATAAGTCGTGCCGTAGACGAAGCGTTAGCATATTCAAGCTGAAAGATTTTAACCTCAGCAACAGTAGAAACAACTGTATCTAAAGCTTTAACAATCTCTACAATACGTTTGATGTTTGCCTCAGTATCCGTAAGAATAAGAGAACTACTACTAACGTTAGCGGTAAGTTCAGCATAAGTTGGTAGCAGAGGAGTCAAGTCTTGTTTTAATTGAGTAATATTCAAATATCTAATGGGAATTATTTGAGTAACAACCATATCTGTAGGCTCAATTAAATCAGGGTTATTCCCTGAACGTACAGGAATATTTCTCTTTTTTGCGTCAGACAAAGGAACTATCTTTAAAGTTTTACCCATAGATATCGCTGCATAACCTTTTTCTTTAAGTGCAACATTTAACAAGGCAACAGACTCAGGTAAAGTTATAGGTTGCCTGCTGATAACAGTAATTCTTCCTTCAACTGTAGTTTCTCTAATAACCGAAAACCCAGCAACCTCGGACATATATTGAAGAATTGTATCAAGAGGAGCATCTTTAAAGTTAAGACGTATTGTCTTCTCTTTTGGAACCTCAACCTCTTCTTTAGGCAGAAGAGGTACAGTTTGAACAGAAGGTTTTGAAGCATCAACTCCCACCCCAAGTATTGTTTCAACAGGAGTAGTTACTTTTTTTGGAACAGGCTCAACTTCTTGAGCATTTAGCGTAAAAATTTCACCCAACACCCAGAAAGCAAAAAGTATCAAAGAGCTCTTTCTTAAAATTTTCATAAATAAAAACCTCCTATTTTTTATTGTGAGTAAATTTTGTAAACTATATATAATTTCAATAAATTTCGTCACCTATTGTTCCTCACTCATACGTTTTATCTGCCATTTATGGCATTGCGAGGAATGCCTTCTAATGACGTGGCAACCCTCGTCTTTATCCTTGCCTTTGTCTTTCTTTTCCCCATTTCCTTTTCCGCCTTCGGCGAGATTGCCACGCTAAGAGGCGCTCGCAAAGACGGAATGGGGGGCTGTTAACAAAAGGTTCAAGCCTTTTGTTCCCCTACTCGCTCATTTTATCGTTCAAACGCCCAATTTTGTCATCCTGAACTTGTTTCAGGATCTCTCACTTAACCCACGCTGGTAGCAAGAAAAACGAGATTCCGGATCAAGTCCGGAATGACATATAGGGGTAGTCTCCCATTTTATCCCTCTGCTATTCTTTTACTCTTAGTCTGTATAAAGACTCCCCTCATCCTTGATCCTTCTCCCTCAAGGGGAGAAGGCAAAAGCGTAGAAGGTGTTTGCACCGTAGTACCAGAGTGAGTAGATAACACCCCATACTTTTTTATTTCTTATTGCAACTCCCTTTGCCTACGCAACCTCAACCTTTCCAAAAGAGTGCTCTCATCAGGTTTATCAACCACCCTTATTACTTCGGTAGTGACAATTTCTACCGGTTGAGGCTTTTCTGGAATAATAATATTATTAACTGCCGAGACATCCACATCGTCTGGTTGCCCAATAACCCCAGATATACTTTCACCTACCTTTACCCGAAACACTCTATCATTCTCTACATACTCAACATAATCAAGAGTTATTGATTTAATCTTTTTATTTAAAACAATATTTTCGCTTCTAACTCGCTCGGTTTTTCTAAGAGAAATATCTTCAAAAAAAGCCACAAACTCTGAACCGTAAGCAACTATACCGGTTAAGATTTTTCTTGACATACGAATAGGTTTTTCTCTCAAAATAGATTCTTTCTCTACCACAGGAGGTAAAACTTTTGGAACACTACGGTCTTTTAAATAAATGTTTTTCTCATAAAGGATGTTATATCTTTCTTTAGAATAAAGGTTGTTTTCACCTGAACCCGCAATATTGATAAAGTAAAAGAATGTAAGCAAAAAGAGTATGATTCTCATTATTTTTCTCCTTCCGTTCTTTTTTCGGCTTCAGATTTAGTTTTATCAGAACCCGACAACAAAGTAGGTGGACTCAGTTCTCCTATTCGTACTTGAAGAGTAAGGTCATCAACACCTTCTCTACGAACAGCAAGTTGTAAATTTTTTATTTTTATAGGTAACTGAGAACTCTCCATCTTCCATAAAAACTCACTTATATTCTTCATAGAACCTGTTCCCACCACTTGATATATTTGTTCATTCAACTTAGATTTTTTATTTTCTCCTTCAGGTTTTAACAAAGATATTGATGCCCCACTCTCTTCCGCCCATTTTCTCAAAGCGTTTACAACCCCATACTCAGAGTCCTCACCCTTAATGCTGGTCAGGTTTTCCCAATCAGGACCAACCTCTTTCCATTGCGAAAGGGTTTTACGTGAATTTCTTAGTTCAACAACAAGATTTTCTTTTTCGAGAATTAACTCCTCTCTCTTCTTTAAATACGGGGTAAGCAGAAACCTATCAAGAATCAGTACAAGAATTACACCAAAAGTTATTAAACCAATCTTGTGTTCTCTTTTTGACAATATCATTTCACTTCCCTCCGAGCAACATTATCAATTTCACCCGTTTTATTAAACACAAAACTTATCGCAAATATATTATCACGGGCGCCCCCTCCACTCTGTCTAATATATAGCAGTTTTACATCAGAAAACCTGTCATTCTTTTGAAGGTTCTTAATAAACTCCATAACATTTTTACTATCAACTGCTTTACCAGAAATAAGATTTCGCATATCTTCGCGTATAGCAATACTTGTAACCCATATTCTTTCTTCGGCAGGAAAAGAAAGAGTCATCTCTCTTAAACACTCAATGAAAGCCATTTTCTCACCCCTCCAATCCTGCATTGAAGAAATAAAATCAAGAGTTTCTTTTGCAGTATCAAGTTCAGGAGAAATTTTTGATAACTGTTTTCTTAGGGTCTCAACTTCATTAGTTTTATTCTTAACATCCAAAATTCCTATCCCTATTAAAATCAAAACAACTCCTATAGCAACAGCAACTTTCAAAAGGTTATCTTTCCACCCTATCTTTTTTCTAATTAACAACTTTGAGTGAAGAAAATTTATTGGCAGAGTCCTAATATCTCGCCCATTGCTTGCAAGCCCAATTGAAGCACGAAAAGCATCTTCTTTTCCTAACACCTTGCAAGGAACAGAAACATTCTTTTCAATAATTTTAAGTTCATCTTCTGTCAGTCCATAATCATCTAAAACAATCAGTTCCGTTGGTATAGTTACATCTTGGTAATCGGGTGGTATTGTAAAAAATCTTTTAATCTCACGTGAAATAAAATCCAGTTTACTCGAAGAAACCCTTTCTTCTTGTGCCTCTTCAGAAATTTCTGTAAAAGCGCCAAGATGTTTCAAAGAAGCTGGCATCCCATTAACAAAGAATACCAACTCGGAAGATTCTTTACCAAAATATATCACTAAACTATTCGAAGGTACTCCTTTAGTGGCAAGCAAAGCAAAGGAATACGGGATTATCGCTTTAGGTTTTAACTTAGCTTTCTTTGAAATTTTTGAAATCCAATTCATCTTACTTTTATTTATTGCCAAAAGTAAGAGATTCTGTCCATCAGTTTCTTTTACTCCAAAAGTAGTGTAATCAAAAACAAGTTCATCTAAAGGTATCGAAAAATCTTTTTCTGACTCAATTCTTAGTAGGTTTAATAAGGTTTCTTTATCAGCAGGTGGGACCCGTTTCTCTTTCAAAAGAACCCATTTAGCAGGAACTCCAAAAATAACAGGCGAAGAGAGAGAAAACCGTTTTGAACGTAAAAAAGATTGAAGTTGGACCCCTAACTGTTCAGTATCAGATACGTTATCTGGTAGAACCCATTCAAAAGAACGGTTGACAAAATATGTTTTACCTTTAAAAGATAATTCAGAAACAAAAAAAGAGTGCTCTCCAAGAAGTATTCCCAAGAAGGTTTTCTTTTTAAACATTAAATTCCTCCATCATTAAAATATTGAGTTTTCATAAGGAGATATCCCTTTCCTTAAATTGGTTAATATTTCTGGTGCAAGGGGCCATCCCAGCCCTGTTAAGTCCTGCCAAGAAAGAACCTGAGGTGGACTAAAACGTTTATCCAGTACAGCCCTAAATCTTTTAAATGCTTTTCCATCCCCGCTAACAGCAACGATATCAACTGAAAATTGGTAAGAACGAGTAGTCAACCAGCCACCTATCTCTGCAGCTTTCTCAGAAGTCAACACTTCTGCTACCCAAGATATATCCTCAAGGTTAGAAATATCAGAAGATGCTCTATACTCAACCAAGTCATATACATCAGCTTCTTCCAACCCCGGCAAACAAGCGATAACTTCTTTAGGAGCAGTATTAATATTTATAAGACCTTCTCTTCTGCCCCTCCCACCAACTGTTAGTTCTGACGAAATCTGACGAAATTCAGCTAAAGATAGTCCTGTTCTGGCATAAAAATCTAAAATATTTTCAAAAGGACGCCCTCGTCTTATAATACCCATAACAGTATTTAACCTATTAGCATCAAGTATACCGCTTAAAAGTTCTGTCAGTCCGGCTGTGTTTGCACTATTAATATTTACCATCGCCTCTTGGTCAGCAGGAGCATTAGATTGGTTACTATACACAGTAGTAAAATCATAAATACCTCTATCTAAAATACCGTCCATATTATCGTTAGGTATATTTTCTGCTCCATCATTTTCATTCTCGTCAAGAAAACCGTTTCTATTTAGGTCTTCACCAAACAATATCTCCATACTACAACCCTTAACAAGAAGTAGTTCTTCAACTGTTTCAAAAGGTCCGTTTTTACATTGGTATGGAGGATTTAATAAGAGATAATATTCACTTTTAGCACCACCCTCAAATGAACTCTCGTCAGGGTTACGCCAATCAACAATTGAAGCAGCGAGTTCATCGGTCATTTGCGGTAACATCAAAAACATTTCAAAAGAAGCAGTATTTAAATTAAGTTTAGAAGACTCATCTATAAGACCAAAACTATAATTTAATCCATCCTGCTCCCCTTGTTTCAAAAACCAGAAGTAACCTCCACCTAATGAAACGGCTTCACAATCAAAACCGTTAGTTAAAAAGATAGCGTTTTCATCCAGGTTTTCTACCAGATAAGCCGCATAAGCTAAAGCCCCTTGAGATATCCATTCCACTTGTGCTTCAGCAAGCCGATTAGCAGATATTAATAGTTCAATTTTCATTTTTCTCCCAAAAACAAGAACCATTCCTGCAAGAGTTACAATTATCCACAGAGCAACAATTAAAACCATACCGCTCTTTTTACTATTTTTTTTCATCATTACAAGCAATTCTCATTAGCTCAAATCTTCAACTGTTATTCAAACGCCATCTGTTAAGCCAGAAACAACTTGTTCATTGGTAGAACTCTTACAGGTCAAAAGAAATATCCTTCTATATGTATGTGTCTGCTCACCATTTTCTGATATAGAAAATTTTATAGTCAAAGAAACATCTACTGCTGTAGGAAGAACATCTCCAACAGTTGTAGAATCCCACGCATCAAGCCAGACAGTCCCATCAAAATATTGTATCTCCATAGAACTTACGCCATAAGCCAACTGTTCTTCATAAGGTTCTACCTCTTCAAGAGACAGAAGGTTTAACCTAACATTTCTCATAAGAAGGTTTTCTCTCCCTTCATCCTCCTGGTCGGCAGTCAAAAGGTATTCTACACCAGCAATTCCAGGGGCAGCGTCTTGTGTGTTTACTGGCCGAGTAAAAAAAGAAATAGAATCTGCATCTCCAATAAAAGGTCCTGCCAATATTCCGCGAGGAGGTAAAGCAGACTGCAAGTCTCTACCCATAATATTAAAAGCAATGTCAGCTGCCCGTAAAGGAGCTATTGCTTCTTCACTCTTCTTTTTTGCCTTAAACCCAATATTCATAGCAGAATATAAAGAACCAGCAAGAAGAGCCATCATAGACATAGCAGCGAGCATCTCAATTAAAGAAAACCCTTTCTTATTTAAGTATTTCATTTCAATTTTTTTCCTCGCTTTAGCCCGTACTCATAATCTTCCACCCCACAATTCTTCTCCTCTTGTGCTTATCCTGGTACTCTCCTTCCCCCTTACTTGTCATTGCGAGTATTTATAAACATGGCAATATCCGTTTTTATGCCTATTGTTCTCTCATTAACCTTTTCGCAAATACGGAATTCCCCATAGAGAGGGTCTTTATCATTATTAAAACCTACTCCATATCTACCTGATCGCTCATATACACAAGTGTAGAAAGATCTACTGAGCGTTCTTCATTCCTTGATGTCCACAACACCTTAACAATAAGTTCTTTGAGGGTTTCCCCTTCCCACCCAATCAATTCAGCAGTCCAAGAATAATCTTCATTTTCAGGCAAAAAATCTCCAGAAACTTCTGCAAAATCAAAAACATTAGAAGAAACAATCTCAGACATCTTGCCTTGAGCCAAAATAGTTGCTTCTGACCGTTTCCGACTTTCAGACGCCGCAACAGTTGAAAGAGATATACCTTTCATAATCACTGGAAGAACTATCGCAACAAATGTAAGAGTTGCAAGAACTTCAACAAAAGTAAACCCTTTTTTCATTTCAATAGAACTCATATAGCATCTCTTTCCATAGGAACAACATAAAAACGATCTGATGGAGAAGAACATTTTATTTCCAGCAGGTTCCCTTTCTTATCTTTCATACGCAAAGTGGCTGGTTGTATGAAACCGTCAGGTGAAAAAACAATGCTTTCTTCGCCTTGATTTTCAGGTTCATCTTCCGTGTACCATTGTCCTGGCATCCTTAACCCTGGAACCTCTGTATCTTGATAACTATACATAATTTCTAAAGATTCAATTTCAACACCTTCAGGTAAAAGAAAATTTCTACCTATCTCTTTATTTATCTTTTCAAAACTACCATTATTCCGTGCCGTCAACCAAAAAACATTCTTATTTTTATCTATATTCAACTTATATATCCGTCCTTCAGAAATCGATTGTGAACGAGCATAATCTGTTAGAGCAACAAAATTTGCTGAAGCGTTAATTATATGTCGTGAGCCAGAAAACAACCCTAAAGAAGGTGCGGTTACACCCATAACAACAGCAATAATAATCATAACCAATAATAATTCAAGGAGAGTAAACCCTTTCTTTTGATTCAGTTTTTTACTGGTCAGACCAGTTGTCAATGTCGTCATCTCCACCTTCCTGTCTATCAGGTCCGTAGGAATAAAGATCAAAACTATTGGTATTATGCTCACCAGGAGATTTATATATATAATTATTCCCCCACGGGTCTTTGGGCACTCCTCTCTTAACATAAGGTCCTCTCCAATTATTCAATTGGGCAGGGGCGCTAACAAGAGCCTGTAACCCTTCCTCAGAGGTAGGGTACCTACCAGTATCAACCTCAAATGACTCAAGTGCAACCTCAAGATTGGTAATACTTGATTGAGCAGCCACTATTCGCGCTTGCTCAGAACGTTTTGTAAATTTTGGCACAACAACTGTAGCCAATACACTTAAAATAACCATAACAAGTAGCAATTCTATTAAAGTAAACCCACTCTTTACTCCTTTATTATCCATTTTTTCTCCTATAATTTAGTGGTCAACAACCCGCATCTTGTCCCAAGTATCTTGAAGAATTGCAAACATACTACTTTATCAGTTCTTGCAAAGTAAATACTGGTAACAACATACCTATAACAACAGCTCCCACCAACCCCGCCATTAAAAAGAGCAATACTGGCTCAATAACAGCGACAAGCATACGGAGTTGCCTATCAAGTTCTCCTTCATAAGTTAAAGCAATCCTTAACAACTCTTTATCCAACCTCCCACTTTCTTCGGAAACTGCTATCATCTCTAAAACAGTAGGCGGGAACAATTTTGTATCTGAAGAGAGCCCTTTTGCTAAACTTACTCCATTTTTAACCTTATCAATAGCGTAAGTCACAGCATCAGAAAGAGATTGGTTACCTATTGCTTCTTTTGCAACATTAAGAGAAATAACAAGAGAAACCCCTGCTTCAAGGAGGGTACCAAGCATCCTACAGAACCTAACAAGCCCAAACTTGAGCATAACAGCCCCTAAAACAGGTATCTTGATTAACGCTTGTTCAACCGATTTTTTCCCTGCCTTCCCAGAAAGGACTCTTTTTATTGAAATAACCATTAAGAATATTGCCACTGCCAACAGAACACCATACCTTACCACCCAATTACTCGCACCCATAATAAAACGTGTCAACAACGGCAAAGAACCACCAAACTCTTCAAAAATAGAAGAAAATTGAGGAATAAAGTATATCATTAAAAATGTTAGAACAACAACAGCCATAACAACCAAAAGCATAGGGTATACAAGAGCCGATTTAACCCTACCTTTAAGGTCCTGTTCCCTTAGTTTAAAGTCGGCTATCTGTTCTAAAACAACACTTAAAAATCCCCCTGTTTCCCCTGCCTTAACCATAGCAACATAAACAGGAGGAAAAGATTGAGGCCATTTTGAAAGAGCATTAGCAAGAGATTCTCCCCCAACAACATCGTTTTTTATTGAATTCCACTGCTTTTTTACAGCCGGATGAGTAACCTCTCTAACAATAATCTCAATGGCTCGATTGAGAGGAATGCCTGCGGTCAAAAGGTTAGCCAACTGTCTTAAAAAAACCTCAACGCTACCTTGAGGAACCCTACCAGCCCTTTTAGTAGAATTATCTCTTTCTACAGAAATCAGGGGTTTTCCGCCCTGCTCTACTACAGAGACAGGTCTCATACCTTTTTCGTATATATGGTTTAAGACAACCTCTCTCGATTCTGCCTCAAGTTTACCAGAAAACTTTTCCCCATTATTTTTTATAGCAGTATATATAAATTGTGGCATATTTTAATTCAAAAGTAATGAAAAACTTTATTAAAGAAACACCTTATTAGATTTCTAACCCATTCAAAACCCTACCATTACCTCTCTCGTCCTTAGTAACCCTAACAACTTCTTCCACAGTTGTAACTCCTTCCCTAACAAGCCGCCAACCGTCTTCTCTTAAACTCATCATTCCTTGTTTAGATGCCTCTATTCTTACATCTCTCGAAGAACCACGTTCAATTATAAGATTGCGTATATTGTCTGTAACATTCATAAATTCAAAAACACCAGTTCTTCCTTTATAGCCTGTACCTTGACACCTCCTACACCCTTTCCCTCTATAAATAATTTCAGGCAATTCGTCGCCATACTCTTTTTTAAGTCGCAAAATATCTTCTTTTGGCAACTCTTCTTTACACTCAGAACATATCAACCTAACAAGTCTTTGCGCAAGAACGGCTTCAAGAGAAGACGCAACAAGGTATGGCTCGACACCCATATCAACAAGACGAGTCAAAGCGCCCGGTGCATCATTGGTATGTAAAGTAGAAAAAACAAGGTGACCTGTAAGAGAGGCTTGAACTGAAATCTCCGCAGTTTCATAGTCTCGAATTTCACCAACAAGAACAACATCAGGGTCATGCCTAAGTATAGAACGTAAACCTTTAGCAAAAGTAAGCCCAGCTCTGGTTGAGACCTGTATCTGGTTAATCCCGCGAAGATGGTATTCTATTGGGTCTTCAATAGTTATAATCTTTCTTTCAGCGTCATTTATGTGGGACAACCCTGCATATAGAGTTGTTGTTTTACCGCTACCGGTAGGACCAGTAACAAGAATTATTCCGTGAGGAAGTTCAAGTATTCCGTTAAAAATACCCCTATCCCTTTCAGACATCCCAAGTTCTTTAAGCCCAAGGAGAGCAATACTACGATTTAACAACCTTAATACTACTGCTTCACCGTGCAACATAGGGATAACCGAAACCCTCACATCAATCTCTTGAGAGGAAACCAGCAACTTAATTCTTCCATCTTGAGGCAACCTCTTCTCTGCTATATCAAGAGAACTTAATATCTTTAAACGAGAAACTATCGCAGCTTGAAACCGTCTTATGTCAGAAGGAACAACCGCATCTTGCAAGACCCCATCAACCCTATAACGAACTCTCAACTCATTTTCAAACGGTTCAAAATGGACATCTGTAGCCCTTAAATCAATCGCTTCCTTCAACACCTGGTTAACAAACCTTATAATAGAAGCATCTTCAGCTTCAGCAGTAATATCAACCCCAGTATCACTCTCTTCCGAAAGAACAGTTAAAGCATTATCTTCACTACTGGAAATAAGCGATTGAACAGTATCAGCCCCTACCCCAAGCAATTTTCTTAAGGACCTTTCAATCTCAGAAGAAGTTGCAAGAACAACATTAAACTCTTTCCCTGTAACAACCCTTAACTCATCAACTCCCGAAGTATCAAAAACCTTACTTGTGGCAGTAACTATCACCCCCGCCTCTTCCTTTAAAGGCAACACTCCTTTATTTAAAAGAATATGAGCAGGAAAAACAGATAGAAATTCCCTTGCAGGAAGTTGCTCTTCGATATTCTCTAAATATGGTATACCAAACTCTTTGCTTAGAAACCTCAGAAGAACATCTTCGGGCACCCCCGAACGAGATAATAGAGATTCATCTAAGGAGGTTCCTGATAAGTAAAGGGATTTAACGGCTTCTGCTGATTCTTCGTTTAAAATTCCTTTTTTCAACAAATTAGAAAATATATTTTTCATTTTATTGGTGAAGGACCGCCCTCACATTACAATGAGAGCGGTCCCTCAAATTGTTTATTCAAGCAACCCATTCAAAACAAGTTGCGCCTCCTGCCTTTGGGTCAAAATTTCTTTCAACTCTTTTCTTGCTTGTGCAAGTTCGGCTTCATTTGTTTTTCTGGCTTCACGTAAATTTGCAAGTTTTGTGGAAATATCTTTTGGAGAAGAATCTTTATTACCTAACACCGCCTGGAGTTCTTGATAGGCTTTTTGAAAAGGTGTCACCTGAACTTGAGTTCCACCAGCAGTTCTTCGCCCAGCACGCATCCCACCTGCACGTTGAGTATTCATCTGAGCAGTCCTAACCTTCTCCACTTTTGGTTTCACAACTTCCCATTCCTCGTCAGAAATTTCAAGAGTATTCTTTATTCTGTTCATATACATCTCGCTTGCCTGCTGAGGAGTAGTTCTCTGTCCTCCAGTTCTATCAGGACGTTGTGTTCTTTCGGTCTGTTGTGTTCTTCCAGAACCTTGAGTTGCTTCAGGACGTGTAGTCCTTCGTCTTGAAGGCATGTTTTCCTGCGCACTCAGAACAACCACTATCAGAAAAAGAGCCGAAGCCAATATCATAAAGTTTTTAAATTTCATTTTTATCACCTCCTTAACATTATATAGTTTTTTTAAAAAGTTTTCCAACCTTTTATTACTTAATTAGACATATAAAATATTATTCAGGTTTAGTGATATAAAAAAAATTATAAAAAATACATTCTCAACCTTCCCATTTCCTTTTCCGCCTTCGGCGAGATTGCCACGCCAAAAGGCGCTCGCAAAGACGGAATGGGGGGATGTTAACAAAAGGTTCAAGCCTTTTGTTCTTCTACTCGCCCATTTTATGCCCAAACGCCCAATTTGTAATCCTGAACTTGTTTCAGGATCTCTAACTTAATCCACGCTGGTAATAGATACAGCGTAAAAACGAGATTCCGGTTCAAGTACGGAATGACAATCTTTCCTTATTTGCCTCTCCCCTTGAGGGAGAGGATGCAAGGTGAGGGGGGCTTTTATGTTTTTTGCTTTTGTTTAATATTCTGGTATAATGTAAACTATGAGTATACAAAATAGAGAAAAATTAAACAATCTTCAACTTTTATTGCCTGAAGGGGCTATGGTTTCTAGCAAATGGTTGCAAAATAAGGGCTATTCCAGACAACTACTACATAAATACGTTAAAAATGGATGGTTGAAATTAGTAGGTAATGGGGCATATACCAGACAAACAACAGAGGTCACATGGCAGGGACTCGTAGCTTCTTTACAACACGTTAATGATGATAAAAATTTACATATAGGAGCTGAAACGGCTTTAAATCTGCACGGCTATTCTCACTACTTGAGATTAAAGGGAGAGAAACAAATATTTGTTTTTATAGATTCAAATATCCCCGCATGGATAAAAAATGTCCTTCCTAATGACTATTTGAAATTTATGCGTAAAAACTTGTTCTCAAAAACAAAAAATAGATTAGGCCTTGTAACAATATCAAGCCCTATAAAAAATTGGTCATTAACAATATCTACAGCTGAAAGGGCAATAATGGAAATGTTATTGCTCGTAGTTACAAAAGATATTTCTTTCACTTTTGCAGCAGAGCTTATGGAAAGTTTGACAACATTACGTCCTAAAACGGTTAATGAGTTATTGTTGAACTGTAAACATATAGGTGTAAAAAGATTGTTTATGTTTTTAGCTGAATATTATAATCAACCTTGGGTAAAACAAATAAAAAACACATCTTTTAATCTTGGAACTGGCAAGCGAATGATTGTTAAAGGTGGAAAATTAGATAAAAAATATTTAATAACAGTACCTAAGGAATTTTATGATAGGACTAGAGAATCCATACTTTAAAAGAGTTCAACTTTTGATAAGAGTTTTGCCGTACCTTTCTTCGTTTGACATCTTTGCACTGAAAGGAGGAACTGCAATAAATCTGTTTTTAAGGGATATACCGAGATTGTCTGTTGATATAGACCTTGTATACATTCCAATTAAACAAAGAGACACTTCACTATATGAAATAACAATGTCATTAAAAAATATAGCATCCAAAATTAAACATTCAATAAAAGGTTTGTCTGTTGCCGAACAGATAGACAGATATGGACAGACAACAAAATTGATAGTTAGAAGAGAATCAGAAACGGTTAAAATAGAGGTTTCACCTGTATTACGTGGACTATTATTTTCTCCTACCAAAATGATAGTATCTTCGGTTGTTGAAAAACTTTTTGGGTATGCCGAAGCACCTGTCGTTTCTTTTGATGAACTTTATGCAGGCAAAATCTGCGCAGCTTTGGATCGTCAACATCCTCGTGATTTTTTTGATATAATGCTTCTATTAAAAAACGAAGGTTTTACAGATTCTATAAAAGATTGTTTTATAGTATATCTTCTAAGTGGTAATAGACCTATATCAGAACTATTGAAACCTCAAAAACAAGAGTTGAGAGATATTTTTAAAACCCAGTTTGAAAACATGTCAACTGTTCCGATATCTTTGAAGGATTTAGAGAAAACACGTAATCGTCTATTTATTTCTGTTCGTAAGAAACTTACTGATGATGATAGAAAGTTTATTTTAAGTTTTAAAGAAGGAACTCCGAAATGGAAAATTTTGAAATTTGAGAATGCAGAAATTATGCCTGCGGCTCAATGGAAATTGCATAACTTAAACAAGATGAGTAAAGATACACGAAGAAAAGCAATAAAAAAACTTGAGAAAGTTCTCTACGATTAAAAATAATAAACAAGATGTTTATACAAAGGTCGGACCTCTGCATAATACTCCGAGGTCACAACCTTCATCATTGCTTCATATTCGTTCGCTAAGACGGAATGGGGGGGCTGTTAACAAAAGGTTCAGCCCTTTTGTTCCCCTACTCGCCCATTTTATGCCCAAACGCCCAATTTTACCATCATGAACTTGTTTCAGGATCTCTAATTAATCCACGCTGGTAATAGATACAGCGTAAAAACGAGATTCCGGTTCAAGTACGGAATGACATATAGGGGGCAACCCCATCCTTTCTCAGTACGGCTTTCGTTTTTGGTTAAGTTGCTAACTGCCCTCCACCTACGCCAAGGTATACCTGCCGAAGCTTGTATTTTAGCGTAGGTTGGCTTCGGTGGATAAACCTCATCCCATTAACCTCTCTGCAAACCCTTGGGGTTTTCCAATACCTATAATTCTCAAGGGGAGAGGGCAAAGAAGGGGAGTGAGTAAATAACACCCCATACGCTTCTCTTTTATGTCTTTATCTGCCGTTTTATGGCATTGCGAGGAATGCCTCTAATGACGTGGCAACCCTCGTCTTTATCCTTATTATTTTTTGTCTTTCTTTTCCCCATTTCCTTTTCCGCCTTCGGCGAGATTGCCACGCTAAGAGGCGCTCGCAAAGACGGAATGGGGGGCTGTTAACAAAAGGTTCAAGCCTTTTGTTCCCCTACTC
>Ga0172382_10003386_pt1 | contig 25337 bp, 23 predicted proteins | sample Leawel138RmetaG_FD_122245 | JGI IMG/M metagenome (GOLD analysis project Ga0172382, IMG submission 122245) | Leachate microbial communities from a municipal landfill in Southern Ontario, Canada - Leachate well 138R metaG | ecosystem: Engineered > Solid waste > Landfill > Unclassified | place...
GAACAGGATAAACCTCTGGGAGCCGGTTCGGTGGAAAAGGGGCCGGACCTGAGAAGTTTTCTCCTCCGGGGTGAACACACGGGGGAGCGGTTACAGGCCAGGGTGGAATTCGGGGACGGTTCGGTGGATGAGACGCCGTTTACCGTCACGGACAGCATAAGCGGCCGAATCGGCTATATCCGGGAAAAATGGAACACCGACCTGAACGTCACGTACACCTATGCAAACGATCGGACCAGGGCGGATCTGGACACGTCCAGCGGATCATTCATCGGCATGGCGGCCGGGTGTGGGCGGAGGGCAAGGAAGGCGAGGGGGCATGCTTTCACTTCACCCTGCCGTGCGAGAAACACGTCGCAGTACCATTGTGACAGGCGAGAGGAATACTCACGCGGCAGTTTGTTGCTATCGAGATGGAGAATGAGAATACGAGAAAACTACAAGCACTTCGATGGTTCCTGCCGGCCCCTTATCCAGCCTCCGTGCGCCCCGGGCTGTACCTCAGGAAGGCGCACGAAGGGTTGAATTAGAAAACTCCAATGCTTCGTTTAATAAATGTACGAATGAATGTCGAGATTAAAGGGGGCACCCGAACCCGGCTCCACCGTGATCACCGCTTTGCAGGGCAGGTTTTGAATACCTTTGTGCACCTCGACTTCCTGTCCCTTGTTTACCGCTCCAACCGGAATAGTTACCACCGGCATATTTACCGTTGTGTCAGTCCAGCCCAGACAATCTCCCATGAGCTGGCCGGGTGGCGGAGCGGTATATCCACCTGTGCACTGACGATTGACATAGCTGCGCTTCACCGTTACCGTTCCGGAACTGACATCCGCGAGACTGTTATTCTTTACCTTCACAAGCAGATTCGTCGAACTCGGATTTGCACCGATCGTCCGCGCGGAAATCACGGTCAACGCACCTTTCAGAACAGGAATCGGCTTTACTTTCGGAGTTGCCTTCGGAGTTGCCTTCGGAGTTACCTTCTGCATTTCCACGGCTTTCGGAGTTGTCTTCTGCATGTCCACCGCAAACGCTATCCCTGCCGCCGCGAGACTGAACAGCGCCGCTACCAGAATCAATCCAATCCTTTTCATTGTAATTCCTCCTTCCCTCTCAATGTAATTAGTTGATAAGAACTTGCTTTCCGTGAACGGCAGTGTAAGAAACGGGGACTTGTATGTCAAGACAATCTTGACCGCAAGAGGTGGCTTGTTGCGCTGATGATCCCGTTGAAGGTACTTCGAACATTCGTTCTATTGAAAAATTTGCACACCTTTTGATCGGTTCATGCGCAAGAAGGCCAATTTAACCGGAAATCAGGCAGACCTTTCCATTACGCATTTTTTCACGATGCTCTATGATTGTATATAATCATCCCAGGAAGACTCAGGGGTGTTCCCCGATCAGGTCGGGGACAGGCTCCGATAATGTCAGTGTGTGTGGATTTGGAGGTCAGCAGGGGCGTATTCGATGTTTGGCGGGGAATGGCTTATGATTCTTGCCGTCCTTGGACCGATAGATCACCTTACCTTCTTGATCCAGATACTTCATCCGTTCCTGAGAGAATGATGCCCGGATGATGTAACGCGCAAGGTTTTCCATCGCCGTTTCATCTTGTGGCGCGATCCGGTTTGCTTTACATCCAGCCACGCTCCCCTGTTTCTCATATCGGATTGTCGCGGGATGTCATCCCGCCTCGCCGGGGACCTCCGGGGAAAAGGCGCGGAGCGGGATTCCGCCTGAAACCTCCGACAAGACTTTCTGCCCGTGTCTGCCGGGGGGACGGCCCGTGCAAGAGGGGCCATCCTGATCGGGAAAAACAGGGGCATCCCGCACGGCGTCAGAATAGGCGTTTACAAATACGCAACGACCGTGTATGAATGGGCGAAAATGCGTTTTTCATGAATCACGCAAAGGCATGACACCCGCCGTCTTCATCCGTTTCCGGATCGAAGGACACGCGTGACGTCTGATGGACATGGCGATAACACCATTCGTACCTTAAACGAGAAAGCGGGAAAAGGAACAGCGTATGAATGCCCGTTGGCTGATTCTGTGTATGGTTCTGTTTTGCATGCCCCTGCCCCCGACATACGCCCAGGAGGAAACCGTGTCCGCCGCGAATGTCGAAACCTCTTGGATTTTATCGTCTTCTCCGGGCCCCCATGAAGAGGTCATCGGTAAAAAACCCGAAATCCGGGTCTTTTTCACGGTGGTTCCCGTTGCCGGAAGTATCACGACTTTGCTTGACGGCGTGGACATTACCCCCTTGATTGTCCCGACGGGAAACGGCTTCATCTATAAACCGGTCTTTCAGGTTGCCCCGGGACCTCATGAATTAACCATATCAGGGGAGGATTCGGAGGGAAATCTCCTGCAGGCGGTTTTGCCTTTCAGAACCCGGCATACGAAAAGCTTTGAAGAGGCCACCCTCAATGCCGACGTGACGGGTGTTTACACCACAACATTGAGGAAGGACGCCCACGACGGAACAACCCCCTATAATGCCGTGACGGTTGAGGGCATGGTCCAGGGAAGGATCAGTGAAGGAGCCAACGCATTCTCTTTCGAAGCCTCCCCGGTCTATGTGGAACAGGATAAACCTCTGGGAGCCGGTTCGGTGGAAAAGGGGCCGGACCTGAGAAGTTTTCTCCTCCGGGGTGAACACACGGGGGAGCGGTTACAGGCCAGGGCGGAATTCGGGGACGTTTCGGTGGATGAGACGCCGTTTACCGTCCAGGGTCTTCTTCGACGGGGATTGAAAATCGATCTGGGGTACGGCAACGGGGCCCTGTCGTTTTTCACCGTCCGGGCACCGGCCATCTACGGCGTCAGAAATACCTGGGGACTGAGATACGAGAAGGACAGCCAGATAACCGGCGGTTCCGCCAGTCTTTTCCTGCCGTGTCTCCGGACCGACGTCAAGGCGACTTTTCTCACTGGCGAGGATGATTCAACCCTCACCTACGGCATCTCCGGTATTGAAACCGGACGACGGACCGGTGATATAGCGAGCCTCAGAATCACCTCCCAGATCATTCCCGCGGCGCTGATCGCCGATTTCGAGGCGGCTTACAGCCGGTATGATTTCGACGACGCCGACGAGTTCGGCAAGGTCAGTGACACGGCCTGGCGGGCCGCGTTGGCCGGGGCGGTGAATCAATACAGCTATGATCTGAAATACGAATACTATGGGCGGGATTTCGAGAGCATCGCCCTGCAGGGCGGCACAAAGGATCGGGAGGGGATCTATTTCACGGGCAATGCCCTGTTCACCTATCACAGCATGAGCATCATGGCTTCGGCGTTTTGGGACAATGTGGATGACCTGTCGATCATGCCCAGGACCACGAGCATCCCTCTTGCCCTGGATTACAGCTATACCCGGTTTGCTCAGGTGCCCATGGGCTTTTCGGTTTACCATGAAAGGGTCAAGACCAAGGATGAACCGGCGGGGTTCGATCCCTTCGATACCGTCACGGACAGCATAAGCGGCCGAATCGGCTATATCCGGGAAAAATGGAACACGGACCTGAACGTCACGTACACCTATGTAAACGATCGGACCAGGGCGGATCTGGACACGTCCAGCGGAAGTTACTCCCTCGCCTTTACCCTGACCCCGACAGCATACTGGACGATCAGCCTTGTGCCCAATCTGGTCCAACAGAAAAATGAAAAAACCAATGTAAGGACCGATATCTATACGACGACCCTGGATCTTCGTACCCAGCCCGTCAGGGATCTGATTTACTGGGATTTGATGGGTAGCCATACCGTGGCGGACGCAACGGATGACAGTCTGGATATGGAAACCACCACCGTCAGCACACGGCTGGCCTGCAGTTTGAAGCGGTACTCCCCGACCCAACTGCACCCGGTGATCGCCCTCAAGGGATATTACCAGAGGATGAAGGACAAGGTGGCCGATACGAAAACAGATGAATTTGCGGTCTTTCTGGCTTTTGAAATCAACGGGACCTTCGGATTGTGAGGTGAGATGATGAAATTCATGAAGAGAACTCTCCGGATTTTGATGTTTGTGCTGACCCTTGTCTGGGGCGCCAACTCGGCCAACGCCCTCTCGATCAGCACCACCCCCGCCTCCGTGAATGCGGCTTACGGGCAATCGACCAGTGTGGCCATTCATTACCGGTTTGACACGCCGTTGCAGCAGCCCCTGCTTTCCCCAAACGGAAGGTTTTTTTTCAATGACACCCTCATCGGCACGGTCAATCGATCCCTGAATTGCCGCTACACGGCTTCGGAAGTACTGACGATTCCCCAGCACATCGTGGAAACAGTGCGCCGCGCCGGCGGATCATCGTTTACATTCAGCCGGAATTTCCATGGAACCGTTCACTCCTCCCCATCTGTGGGGCCGGATTACTTTTCAGCGGATGGGAACGTGACGATCCATATCACCCCCGGAAGCGTTGCCGCCTTTTCTTTGAGACGCATCGAACTCTACTTTGACAACTTGCAGAGAAAGAACGAAACGATGGTGCCGCGCAATTTTAAGGGTCTCAGGGCTTATGCCGACATATATTACAACGGGTCCGGCATGCTCAATGGTTACTGGGACGTGGACGGCTTGATTATCGAACGGGTGAACCGTTTTGTCCCGTCGGGCGGCAAAATGACTCTCGCAACGCCGGACATTCCCGACCTTCCGACGTTCGATCCCGGTTATCACATCGTCAAGTTTATTGTCACCGCCCCTGCAGCGTCCTTCGAGGTGCCGGAAATCGTGTACTGGGTCAGGGGGGTCGATGAGCCGGTCAAACGGCCCCTGGTTTTGATCACGCCTCAGGACGGATCGGATATCCCCGCCGATTTTTCCTTCACCTGGGAAAAGATGGAAAAAGCCGCTGTGTACCTGGTCAGCTTCTCCAGGGAAGAGGATCAGAGCGTCTGTTTTTCCGCCCTGACCCGGAATACGGCGTATCAGATTCCCCCTCCGGTTTTATCCCGGTACTTCACTGCGGGGAAGATGTTCCTGTGGTCCGTCAAAAGCTATGACACGGAGAACAACGTCATCGCTGAAAGCGGCGCGTGGAGGTTCTCCCTCCCGGAGCCCCCAAAGCCATGATACCCCGCCGGGGCTGCCAGACCAGTCCACCTTCGGCCGTCCCGGGGGATTGACGTGCTGCGACGTCTTTTCATCGTTTTTTCCGTCGTGGTCTGCCTGGCATGTGGTTCCTCCGTCGAGACAACACGAAACGAGGACGGCGGCGCGGAACCCGCCTATGGGGATATCATGGTCGAGGGCTCCATCGGTGATGCCTCGAATCTGATTCCCCTGCTGGCGACGGATAATTCGTCCCATTCGATTTCCGGTCTGATTTTCAACGGCCTCGTCAAATACGACAAGGATATCCGAGTCGTTGGCGATCTGGCGGAATCCTGGGACATCTCTCCGGACGGCTTGGTCATTACCTTCCATCTCCGAAAGGGGGTGAAATGGCACGACGGGCAGCCCTTCACGGCGGAGGACGTGCTCTACACCTATAAGGTGACGACCGATCCGAAAACCCCGACCGCCTACGCAGGGGATTTTCTCAAGGTCAAAAAGGCCGAGGTGCTCGATCCCCACACGTTCCGGGTGACCTACGACAAGCCCTTCGCCCCGGCCCTGATGAGCTGGGGGGCCGCAATTTACCCAAAACACCTCCTGGACGGCAGGGACATTACCCAGAGCCCCCTCACCCGCCATCCCATCGGAACGGGCCCCTATAAGTTCAGGGAATGGGTCACCGGCCAAAAAATCGTCCTCATTTCCAACACCGATTATTTCGAAGGCCGCCCTTATATCGACGGCTTTATCATGCGGATCATTCCCGATACGGCCACCATGTTTCTGGAACTCCGGGCCAACGGCATCGACCGGATGAGCTTAACGCCCCTCCAGTACACGCGCCAGACGGAATCCCCCCTGTTTCGCAACCACTTCAACAAATACCGCTATCTGTCATTTACCTACACGTACATGGGCTACAACCTGAAAAATCCTCTGTTCGCGGATAAGCGGGTCCGACAGGCCCTGGCCCACGCCATCGACAAAGACGTCATGATCTCGGGGGTGCTCCTGGGTCTGGGGAAACCGGCCACGGGTCCCCTGAAACCCGGTACCTGGGCGTATAATCCCGACGTCCCCACCTATCCCTATGATCCGGCCAAAGCGAAAGCCCTGCTGGCCGAGGCGGGCTGGAAAGACACGAACGGCGACGGTATCCTCGACAGGGACGGTCAACCCTTCACCTTCGAACTCATCACCAACCAGGGAAACGAGGTGAGAGGGAAATGCGCGGAAATCATTCAGGAAAATCTGGCCAAAATCGGCATCGACGTGAAGATCCGGATATTGGAGTGGGCGGCCTTCGTCAACAATTTCATCAACAAGCGCCGGTTCGACGCCACGATCCTGGGTTGGACCATCCCCATGGACCCCGATCTTTACGATGTCTGGCACTCCAGCAAAACAAGGCCGGAGGAACTGAACTTCGTCTCCTTTACCAACCCCGAAGTGGACGCGCTCCTGGAAAAGGGACGGAGCACGTTCGATCAGAAGGAACGGAAGAAGTGTTACGACCGCATCCAGGAAATTCTGGCGGAAGAACAGCCCTACAACTTCCTCTATGTCCCCGACGCCCTGCCTATCGTCCATGGCCGGTTCCGGGGAATCGAGCCCGCTCCCATCGGGATCGGTTACAACTTTATCCAATGGTACGTTCCGGAGGGAGAACAGCGCCTCGTCATGACGCGCTGACCCGTGCGGGGCGGGACATGCCCTATCATGGCGGCCCGATGAGGAGAAAAACCGAACAGGAAAACGGCAAGAACACCATGAAAACGAGATTGCCGCCGTTGTTCCCGGGACGCCTGCAACGCCGGTATGGGAAGGCGAGGGGCCTGGCATGACCGTGGCCCCGGCAGAGCCAGCGCTGCGGCGTTCTCAACGGTAAATCGTATCAGGCCATTGTTCCGTCCGTCACCCATTCCCGGTTCGCCCCACCTCACCAGGGCGGGCGGGTGAACGATTGCGTGGGTTCGCAAGGGAGGCCCGGGGGCGCGAAAACCATGAGCTTCAGCGGTGGCCGCCTTCCTGGGCGTTGTGGATAATCGTAATCAAATTGCCCGAATCATGATCACCGGAAGGATCACTGGCAAAGATCAAACGTCCCTGGTTTTGATAAACCAGTTCGTGACGATATACGTCACTGCCGCGATAAAAGGGGATCCAGGCCTTGCCGGTGACGTAGGTGCCCTGGTCGTTTGGCTGGCCGATCAGTTTGGTCACCTGTTTGATCGTCATGCCGATTTTCAGCTTCGTAAACTTGCTGTCCTTTGCCGGTTTCCCGATGATTTCCCCTTCCCAGTCGTTTATGCCCTTGACGGTTTGTGCATTTTGCCGGGTATCGGCCGGTGTAGCCTTTTGCGTCTCTTGAGGGGATTCCGCCTTGGTCGGGGGGACCGAACTTTCCATGTTTCCGGTTTTTTGCGTTGTCTGGCAGGCGGCCAGAAAAAAAACGGTTACAGACGCGATAAACAGAAATAACCCGATTTTGCTGATCATCGTTCAACCTCCGGTTTGAAGTAGAAAAAACCTATTATATCACCGTTGTCAAGGCGATTCCACGCGGTCGATGACAGATGTCTTCGGGCCGCGTCATGGCGGGACAGTCACTTGACAAATCCCAATTCGTTCACATGATAGGATCACGCGGATTGCGGCAGCTTCCGCAATAACCTTAATCATATTATAAAGATAGACAGGAGTAGCCCATGGAAGGAAAGAAAGAAACCCGTCAATTCAAAACCGAAGTCCAGCAACTGATGCACATCATCATCAACTCCCTGTACTCCCACCGGGAGATCTTCCTCCGGGAATTGGTCTCCAATGCCTCGGACGCCATCGACAAACTGCGGTTCAAGGCGCAGACCGACACCGGCATCCTGGGGGCCGACACGGAATTCAAGATCAAGATTACGCCGAACAGGAAGAAGCGGACCCTGGAAATCGCCGACAACGGCATCGGCATGACCTGGGACGAGGTCGTCGAGAACATCGGCACCATCGCCCAGAGCGGCACGGCCAACTTCCTGGAGGCGGCTGCGGGCAAACCGGAGATGCTGACACCGGAGCTGATCGGCCAGTTCGGGGTGGGGTTCTACAGCGCCTTCATCGTCGCAGACAAGGTCACCCTCGTCACGAAGGCCGCGGGCTCGGATCGGGCTGTCAAGTGGGAATCCTCCGGAGACGGTTCCTACACCATCGAAGAAACGAAAAAGGAGGGCCGCGGCACATCGGTCATCCTCCGTCTGAAGAAAGCCGAGAAGGATGAACAGGACTTCACCGAGGAGTGGACGATCCGCCAAGTCATCAAGAAACATTCCGACTTCGTCGCCTATCCCATCTGTATGGACGTCGAGCGGACGGAACCCGTCCCGGGTGAAGACGGCAAGCCGGACACGGACAAGACGGAAAAGGTGATCAGGGAAGAAACCCTGAACTCCATGAAGGCCATCTGGACCCGGGATAAAAAAGAGATCACCGACGAGGAATACAGCGAATTTTACAAGCACATTGGTCACGACTGGACGCCGCCCCTGGCACATCTGCATGTCAAGCTGGAAGGGGCGACGGAATACAGCGCCCTCCTCTATGTTCCCTCCATACCGCCCTTCGACCTGTTTTTCCGGGAGCAGAAACATGGCGTGCATCTTTACAGCAAACGGATTTTCATCATGGAAAACTGCAAGGAACTGATGCCGCCCTACCTGTCCTTCATCAAGGGCGTTGTGGATGCGCCGGACCTGAATCTCAACGTCAGCCGGGAGATCCTTCAGCAGGATGTCCTGGTCCGAAACATCCGGAAGAACCTCGTCAAGAAGATCTTGGAACTGCTTGCGGGCATGGAGAAAGAAAAGTACGATCAGTTCTTCAGGTCCTTCGGCCCCATTTTCAAGACGGGTGTTTCGACGGATTTCGAGAACAAGGAAAAAATCGCGAACCTGCTGCGCTATCAGACGACCCGCTCAGACGGCGCCCTCATACCGCTTGCGGATTATGTCAGCCGCATGAAGCCGGACCAGGAGGCGATTTACTACATCACGGGGGAAAACATCACGGCCCTGCAAAACAGCCCGCACCTGGAACAGTTGAAGGCGAAGGACTACGAAGTCGTTCTCATGAACGACCCCATGGACGAGTGGGTTGTCCGGGATCTGCATGAGTTTGACAAGAAGGCCTTCAAGAGTGCTGAAAAGGGCGATCTCGATCTCGACGGGATCGACGATAAGGATAAGGAAGCGTACGGGCCCCTGTTTGGTTACATCAAGAGCCGTCTGGAAGAGAAGGTGAAGGAGGTCAAACCCTCCACGCACCTGACCGATTCCGTCGCCTGTCTGTCCGGAGACGTTCAGGATATGAGCGCCTATCTGCAGAAGGTGCTCCAGGCCACCGGCCAGGAGGTGCCGCCGGAAAAGCGTGTCCTGGAAATCAATACGAACCATCCGCTCCTGGCCAAAATCAGGGCCCTTCACGAGACCGACAAGGAGTCCGCCGTCCTCGGGGACTACACGGATCTCCTGTTCGACCTCGCGGTTATCGCCGAGGGCGGAAAGATCGCCAATCCCTCCCGGTTCAGCAAAATGATCGGGGACTTGATGGTGAGCCAGGGTTGAGGGGCAGGCAACCGGCCCTCCCCTTCCCCAAAAACCGCCAATCCACCCGTGAGGTGATCACGAACCATGAGCGGGCTGCGGCTTTTTCTCTTTGACATTGGCCGCCATTTACGTTAATCCTTTCGCCGGGTAATGAAGGAATGCCGGTTTGTCGTCCCTGCAGGGGACAGGCGATCGGGTTCCTGACACGGAACGGCGGTAAGGCTGTTCATATTTTGTTTCAGCAGAGAAAGGAAAATCGGTATGGTGCGTATCGGCATTAATGGTTTCGGACGCGTGGGGCGGCAGGTGTTGAAAGCCGTTGTCGAAAACTACAGCGACAAGTTGGAAGTGGTCGCTGTAAACGATCTGTTCGATGTGAAAACCAATGTCCATCTTTTCAAGTATGATTCGAACTACGGCTGCTTTTGCGGAGACGTCGAGGCCGCGGACAACGCCTTCAAGATCAACGGGAAACTCATCAAAAGTTTTGCCTGTAAGGATCCGGCGGCGATTCCCTGGAAGGACGAAGGGGTGGATATCGTTGTGGAGAGCACGGGCATTTTTACGGAAGGACCCAAGGCGGCGGTTCATCTGACGGGCGGCGCAAGGAAAGTGATCATTTCAGCGCCGGCGAAGCAGGAGGACCTGACCGTTGTCATGGGGGTCAATGAAAAGATGTACGATCCGGCGCGGCATCATATTCTCTCCAATGCCTCCTGTACGACGAACTGCCTGGCGCCGCCCGTTTCGGTCATTCATCGGGCCTTCGGGATTGAAAAGGGCATGATGACCACGGTGCATGCCTATACCAACGACCAGCGTATTCTGGATCTGCCGCACAAGGATCTGCGGCGCGCCCGCGCCGCGGCGCTCAGCATCATCCCCACAACGACCGGGGCCGCCAGGGCGCTGTCTCTCGTGATCCCGGAGTTGAAGGGCCGTTTTGACGGTTATGCTCTTCGGGTACCCACCCCGACGGTTTCCGTGGTTGATTTTGTGGCCGAACTCAAGAAAAGCACCACGACCGAGGAAGTTCGGGCCGCTTTGCGGGAGGCCTCCGCCGGTGAAATGAAGGGTATTCTGTGCTGCGAGGATCTCCCCCTGGTCTCGATGGATTTCAAGGGCAACAGCCATTCCTCGATTATCGATATCGAGTTTACGCAGGTATTGAAGGAAAACATGGTCAAGGTCGTCGCCTGGTATGACAACGAGTGGGGCTACTCCTGCCGGGTAGCTGATCTGGCGGCCTTTATCGCTGAAAAGGGGTTTTAATTCACGATCTTTTAAATTTTTCATCATCCGGGGGGGTGAAAAATGTTGATGCGTGTTTTGGTCATCGATGATGACCCTTCCTGTCGTCCCGTTTGGGAATCGATCCCGCCTTCAGAAATCATGATTGATTCGTATGCGTCGCCGGCGGAGATCAAACCGCCGGAGATGCCCCGTTATGATTTCATAATCAGTGAAATCAATCTGGCGCGCCGGGAGAGCTTCCGCCGGTTACGGGATGTGGTGCCTGAGGCCCCTCTGATTCTGATTTTACCTGCGGGAAAAACGGAGCGCCCTGACGAGACGGTGAAGTTGGCGGCTTGGGACCATCTTTACCGGCCTCTTGCGGCCGATGTGATCCGCGGGGTCATAAGGCACGCCATACAGGTCCGCGACGTTTATCAGCAGGCGATGGCATCGCCTTCGTCCGATGACGGCAAGTTTCGTTTTGTCGGTACATCCCCCGTCATGATGACCTTCTACAGGCAGATTGCCCGCGTCGCCGATTCCATGGCCAGTGTTCTCATTGAAGGAGAAAGTGGGACCGGCAAGGAGTTGACCGCCCGGGCGCTTCATCGCTTGAGTCGTCGCAGGGGCAGGCCTTTTCAGGTTGTCCATTGCGGTGCGATTCCGGAGTCCCTTATGGAATCCGAGCTTTTCGGCTATGCAAAGGGCGCCTTTACCGGGGCCGACCTGCCTCATTCCGGACTGATTGAGGCTGCCCAGGGGGGGACCCTGTTCCTCGACGAAATTACGGAAATGTCGCCCGCTCTCCAGGGAAAGCTCCTGCGGTTCATGCAAAACGGAGAGGTGCGGCGGCTGGGTAGCCATACCGTCTCTCATCCGACAGTCAGGGTCATCGCTTCAACCAACAGGGACATGGATCAGGAGGTGGCGGGCCATCGCTTTCGCGCGGACCTGATGTTTCGCTTCGTTATCCGATTGAAAACACCCTCCCTGCGGGATCACAAGGAAGATCTTCCCCGCCTTGTCCAGACCATCTGCCGAAGGTTTTCGATGCCTGAACCCCGTGTCGATTCCGAGGCGATGGGGCTTTTACAGGGTTATGACTGGCCCGGGAATATCAGAGAACTGGAAAATGTGCTTGAACAGACCCATTTACTTTATCCCTACCCGCTCATGCGAGCGGCCCATCTTCCCGAACGCTTCAGAAACCCGCAGGCTTCAAGGCCTCCACTCTACACACCCCTTCAGTGGGCGGAACGAAACCAGATCATGCAGACGATTCAGAGTCAGGGCTGGAATCGGAGCCGGACGGCCCGGATTTTAGGGATTGACCGCAAAACCCTGCGCCTGAAAATGCATTTCTACGGGTTGGAGAAGGAACGAAAGCAGACGGTGAAATCGTCGTGAGCCGATGGGAGAGGTACGGAAACAGGGGTTCCGTACCTCTTTGGGAGGGAGACGAACAGTCACTTCTTGGACGTGCTTTTAGATTTGGACGATTTTTTCGCAGAAGCCTTCTTGGCCGTCACCCTGAAGGCTTCCTTCTGGCCGTCTTTCTCCGTATAGAAGACGGTCACCTTTTCGCCTACCTGGACCTTGGCGGGTTTAAGCAGGGAAAACTCCATGGTGTCAACCTTGCCCTTGTTTTTGAACTCGATTTTGATCTTCGTTTCGGTCAGGTTGACGACGATCCCGGTTTTCTGCCTTTTCGCCACCTTTTCTTTTGCCTGCTCCGTTGTCGTTGGAGCCGCGGCGGGCTGGTCAACCGCAACAACGTTCCCTGCCAGGATGAATGTGAATAAAAATCCGACTAAGCACACCAAAAAACGTTTCATGAATAGACACCTCCTCATTGAGTTTTCATTGATGAAAGCAGGTTGTGTGCCATTTGCAACATGGCCTATGACTATAAAATATTCAGTGAAATAAGGTTGTTACGTTGATCTTTCCGTTTCAGGCGGAATCGGTTGTGTTGCGCCCTGAAGCTTTTTTCCCCGGAGGCGGGGTGTTTTTCCTCAATCCGTCTCTTTCAGGGTCTGATGAGCCCATCCCCCTCCCCTGGTCAGGTGATTGAAGACCCCATGGAGACGAGGCGAAAGACCTCCCGGGGGGCAATGTCAAATGTCGCAGGCAGCCGTATCGAGGCCGTCTCCAGAAAGGTCCGCTTCCAATTCGTCCTGGTTGTGATAATAATGGAAGAGAATACGTAGAGCGGTATTGGGTTGACTTCCGTAGGGGCAGCGGCGATTCAAATGGTCAGGACAGTCAGGCGGGAAAAGCAATATGATGTGGTGGTCATCGGTGCCGGCGCCGGAGGTATGATGGCGGCGGGCAGGGCGGCCGAGGCAGGGGCCGGGGTCCTGCTCCTCGAAAAAATGGATCGGCCCGGAAAGAAAATACGCCTCACCGGAAAAAAGCGGTGCAATTTATCGAACGTGCAAGATCTGAAGGGCTTCGTCGCCATGTTTGGTGAAAATGGTCCCTTTCTCTACCGGGCCCTTCACGAGTTTCCCCGGGAAAGTCTCCTGTCCCTCTTGCGTGACCACGGACTGGAAACCAAGGTGGAGCGGGGCGGGCGGATTTTCCCCGTTACCGATAACGCCGGGGATGTGTTGCGCGTACTGCGTCAGTATGTCGGGGAACACGGCGCGGATCTTCATACGGGCGTCAGGGTGACCGGCCTGGCGACCGAGCGGGGACGGATCAGCGGCGTACAGACAGAGCAGGGGGACTATCCGGCTAAAGCCGTGGTTCTGGCTACAGGCGGCGCCGCCTTCCCCCAGACCGGATCGTCCGGTGACGGTTACCGGATGGTGACTCCACTGGGACATACCATCGTAAAGGTGCGTCCGTCCCTGGTGCCTCTCGTTGTGCAGGAAATCGATCTGGCCTCATCCATGCAGGGTGTAAGCCTCAGGCATGTGCGGATGACCACCTTTGCCTGCCCGGCCGAAAAGATCGATATCGGGCAGGTTCCCCCTTACGATGTCGGGCGTGGTCTGAAAGGCAGGAAGTCATCGACGCCGATTCTGGAAAGTCGTCAGGGAGAGATGATGCTGACGCACTTTGGTATGGGCGGACCGATCACCCTTTTGATGAGCCTGTCAGTGGTCGATGCGCTGGAAAAAGGTCCCGTCAGCGTATCCATCGATTTGAAACCCGGTCTTTCTTTTAGACAGCTCCATGAAAGGTTGCAGCGGGATTTCAGCCGCCACGGGAAACGCAGCTTCCGGCGGATTATGGAGGGTCTTGTGCCCCGCAAAATGGTGGAACCCCTTGTCGGGCTTTCGGGTGTGGACGCCGGTCGGCCGGCCAACCAGATCTCTGCCGCGGAGCGGGAGAAAATGGTTATGACGCTGAAGTCCTTGCGATTCAATATCGCCAAACCGCTCCCCCTGTCCCGGGCCGTCGTTACGGCCGGGGGCGTTTCGCTCAGGGAAATCGATCCGAGAACGATGGCGTCCCTGAAGGTGCCTGGTCTTTATTTCTGTGGCGAGGTGATGGATATCGATGCGGATACAGGGGGCTACAATTTGCAGGCCGCCTTTTCAACGGGCTGGCTGGCTGGCGAGTCGGCGGCCCGATTCGTGCGGTCTCATTGAGAATGCCTGATGAGGGACAATGTACGGGAAGGCGAAGTGGAAAGCCTCGTGTTTTCGTCAACAGGCATCATGACGGGGTCAAATCATATTTTTCAAGGATGGTCCGTACGGCGGCCCGGTCATATTTCCCCGTTGCAGTGACCGGAATTTTATCGACCACCACAAGACGCCGCGGCATGGCATAGGGTTCAACGAGAGCGGCCATGCTGTGCCGCAGAACAGCGGGATCGGCATCCGTCACGACCAGGGCGACCAAACCCACCCGGCCTCCACCGGCGTAGGCCCCCCCGGTCACCAGGGCGTCGTGCACACCGTCTAGGGTCATCATTTTTTCTCGGATTTCCGCCAGGTCAACCCTTTTCCCGCCGATTTTAATCACGTCATCGGCCCGTCCCCGGAGGAGAAAACGTCCGTCCCCCCCTTCTTCGGCGCGGTCCGAGGTGACGAAAAATCCCGCCTCATTGCGGGGCAAGGACGGCGAGATGAAGGGAGACAGGACCTGGAGCCGCCCCTCCGCAACCCGCCAGGTCACCGGTTCAAGGGCGTTCCAGGCATCACCGTCGATTCCCCGGCACCGGATGGCAACGCCCCCCGTTTCCGTGGAACCGTAGATTTCATGGATGTCCAGGCTCACCTTCTCACGGAAATAATCGGCGTCCCCCGGATCCAGGGCTCCGGCGGAAGAAAGGGCGAGTCTCAGGGAGTGCTTTTTGATTCCGTCCCCCTTGAGAACGCGGTAGCAGGAAGGAACGCTGATTAAAATCGATGCTTTCGACGCCCGGGCCGTCTTCATGATTTCCCGTGGGAAAACATAAATGCCTTCAAGTACACGGGCAGACGCAATCAGGGGGACGAGAATCGAAAAAAGAAAGCCGTATATGTGCCGGGGCGGAACCGTGGAAAGGAAGAGGTCATCCGCCGTAATCCCGAAGCGGGCAATCATGTAACGAGCCTCTTCAACCATATTCCGCGGCGTCTTGGCCCAGACCTTCGGGACGCCGGTGGAACCGCCGGTGAAGAGCATGAGAACGGGTTCATCGGCGTCGATACCCTGTTCGGGGAAGGGTTCCGCCTCGGTTATCATGGCAGGGAGGAGCACTTCCCGTCCCGGAGGAACGTCTTCGGGACGGTCGGTCAGGAATGCGGCGACCGGTATCGTTTCCAGGACCTCTTCCAGTACATGCCGGGAAAAGGCATAGGGAAGAACCAGACGGGGGCCGCCGGCAACAGCGGCCAGAAAAGCGGCGGCCAGAAGGGCCTTGTTATCCGTGCACAGACAGAGGGTCGCCCGCTTTCCATTTTCAAACGCTCTGAGACGTCGTATCCCCGAGGCGAGGCGATGTACCGTCCCGTAGGACGGGCCGCCCAGGATGTACTCCCTGTCTTCCTCCGGAACATTTCCGTGGAAATACCCGGTCCATATCCTTTCCAGGGAGGGGGCCATGCTTCGGTAGGCGCCCGTCATACCATCGTTCCTCTTTCTCGATCTCACCCGGGGAAGGGGAGCCGGGCCTTTCGGCCCGACAAATCCCTTGACTTCTCCCGCCGTTTCCAATTTATTATTGCCGCTGTCTCTTACCATATTTTATCCTCGTTGAACATGTGGAAAAAAACATTTCTTTTTGGCACAGAGAGGCAGCTTGCCCGCCGGGGTCAAATGGGAATCATCCCCGCGTGTGCCAGGACATTTGGGAAAAAACAGGGGTCCGTATGCCTTACCCGATCACGATTGAAAGCCTGATCCCCCACCGGGATCGAATGAAACTCATCGATGAAATTGTAGATATTACGGACCATTCGGCAATCACCAGGACAACGGTTTCCTCACGGCTGCCGCTTTATCGGGACGGGCATGTGGACAGCCTGATCATTATTGAAATCGTCGCCCAGACGGCGGCCGTCCATGTGAGCTGGAGAAAAGACACCGCCGGAAAAGCGGGCGGCGGCCTGCTGGCCGGCGTTAAAAGCGCCGATTTTTTTATGGAATGGGTTCCCCTTCAGACCATCCTCACGACCACGGTTAAACCGTTGTACAGCGCGGATGGTTACACGGTTTTGGAAGGAACGGTTCAGGCGGAGAAGGATCTGGTCGGCCGCGTGGAAATCCAGGTCATCCGCTTCGAAGAGGAACCACAACCAGACCGGGAAGGTGTTTTCAAAGAAGGAGTATAACCATGAACAAGGACCAGGCCGCCCTGATAACGGGGGGCAGCCGCGGCATAGGCCGGGCCACCGCCCTGGAGCTGTCCCGGGCGGGGTACCAGGTGATCATCACCTACAAAGAAAACGACGCCGCGGCGGAAGAAACCCTGGCCCTCATCCGGGAACAAGGCGGCCGGGGGGAGGCCGTCCGTTTCGATGTATCCGATCCGGTGGAATCGGCGATTAAAACGGCTGATATCATCAACCGCCATCAGGATATACGGATTCTCGTCAATAATGCGGGCATTGCCGCCGACGGCCTTTTCATGATGATGCCGGAGGAGAACTGGGATGCGGTGATTCAGACCACTTTGAAAGGTTTTTTCAATGTTACGAAACCGGTCATTCAGAGGATGGTCAAAAATCACCGGGGGTCGGTGGTGTCGATTTCATCCGTTTCCGCCATGATGGGTAACCGGGGGCAGGTCAACTACGCCGCGGCCAAATCCGGGCTGATTGCCGCAAGTCGCGCTCTTTCGGCGGAGGTGGCCCGCCTGGGCGTCAGGGTGAATGTCGTGGCGCCGGGGCTCATCGACACCGAAATGATCCAGGGGGCGCCTGTGGAGCGGATCAAGGATATCATCCCCATGGCCAGGTTGGGAAAGGCGGAAGAAGTGGCCAGAGTGGTCCGCTTCCTGTGCTCCGACGACGCCTCCTATATCACCGGACAGGTCATTGTCGTCAACGGGGGCATGTGCTGAACCGGGGCGGCGACAGGGTGAACAACGCATTTGTGGCAGGGTGAGTCCGTTATGATGGTCAAAAAAAGTATCCCGCATCTTGGGCTGGCAGGCGTCGTGATTCTGGTCTGTTTCTGTCTCGTCGGCTGGGGTGAAACGTGGGAGGAAATTGAACGGGATGCGGCGGATATTGTTTCCATCCGCGCCGAATTCAGCCAATACAAGCATCTGAAGATTTTGGCGAAACCCCTCGTTTCACAGGGACGGTTTTATTTTCAGAAACCCGATTCAATCCGCTGGGAATACAGGGACCCCGTGAAAAGCGTCCTCCTGATGCACCGGGGTGACGTCAGGCGTTTCACCGTGGGGAGCCGCGGTCTCGTCGAGGAAGCGGCGGGGGCCGTCTCGTCGATGCAGATTGTTGTCCGGGAGATCGGGCTCTGGAGTCAGGGACGCTTCAGGGAAAGCGACCACTTCCGGGCGGAAATCAGGAGGGGGGGGGAGGGGACACTTGTTCTCACGCCACGCGACAAGGCCTTTGCGGCCATGATTGAGCGGATTGAAATTGTTCCCTCCCCCCGACGGAAAGGCGCCATAAAATCCGTCAAGATAGTCGAGTCGGAGGGGAACTTCACCCTGCTGACATTTGCGAACGTCGAAATGAACGAAAAGATCGCCGAAACGGTCTTCCGGAATGCGGAATGAGATGGGTTGCGCCCACGCGTTTTTTTATTCTCATGACCCTGCTGGGTTTCACGGTCTCCTGTGGGCACATGGGGGCCCTGCCGGTGCTGGACCCCGTAACGGACCGGGCCCTGTTGGAAAAATGCGGCCGACCCCATGTCGGGATGTCGTACCGGTACGTTCACGCGATAGAGGCGTTGCTGCCGGGAGGCAAGTCGGCGACCATGATCGGCGTCACCCTGGTTGACCCTTCCCGGTCACGCCTTCACAGTGTCCTGATGACCCTGGAGGGACTGGTGCTGTTCGACGGCGAATCCAGCGGCGCCGCCCTGCATGTCAGTCGGGCTGTGGGACCCTTTGCCGGGGAGGCCTTTGGGCGGCACATGATGGACGATGTCCGCCTGCTGTTTCTTGCACCGGAAAACCCGGTTCTGGAGGCCGGCATGGGGCAAGACGGCTCCATACTCTGCCGCGGGGTCGGTCATAACGGGGAGTCCGTCCATATCCGGCTTCACCCCGACCAAACCTGGAACATGGAAACCTTCACGGGTTCCCTCCGGCGTTTGCGGGAGGTGATGGCGACGAACCTGATCGACGGGATTCCCGGTAACATCGAACTGAAAGCGCATGCCCATGGGCGTTATGTCCTGCGTTTGAGGCTGATCGGCGCGGAGCCTGCGGAGATCCCGAAACAAAGGAGGCTTCCGTCGGTGAATGACGGGGCGCTCCGTCACAACAGGAAAGCGGTTCCCTTGAAAGGAGAACAATGAAATTCAAGCTCATTTATCCGAAATGGAGAAAACTGTTGCGGCAGACGGAATTTCACCTGCCGCCCCACGGCCCCGTGGTTTTTGCCGCCACCATCCCTCCCGAGTGGGACGTCGAATTCACAGACGAAAATGTGGAAACCCTGGAACTCGATGATTCTCCTGATTTCGTCGGCATTTCCATGATGCTCACCAGCCAGGTGAAACGGGGCTGGGAAATTGCGGATCATTACCGTCGCCGGGGCATCAAGGTCATGTTCGGCGGGATTGCCACGATGCTCCATGCCGAGGAAACCATGGCGCATGCCGATACCGTCTTTCTGGGGGAAGCGGAAGGGAGAATGGAAGCGGTTTTTGAGGATTTCAGGCATGGCCGCCTCAAGCCAAAGTATGATTACATGACCGATTTTCCTGCGGATGATTTGATCGGCACGGCCCGCCGGAGCATCCTGAAACGGGATCTGTATAATTACAAGGGTGTCCAGATGGTCGATCTTGTCCACGCCTCCCGGGGCTGCCGGTTCAACTGCTACCCGTGCTGCGTGAGCTTCCTGGGCGGGAGGAAATTCCGTCCCCGTCCCTATGACCGGGTCATTGAGGAAATGGCCGCCATTGACAACAACCGTCTGTTCATCGTGGACAATTCCCTTGCCCAGAATAAGGCCTGGGAGATGGGCCTTTTCCGTGAAATGATCCCCCTGAAAAAAAAGTGGTGCTGCCATCCCATCGAGGATGACGACAAGGTCCTCGATCTTGCCGCCCAGGCCGGGGCCTGGTACGTTTACCAGGCGATCTATGACACGTCTGAACGTATCCGCAACCGGATCCGCCGCTACAAGGACCACGGGATCGCCGTGGAGGGAACGATTCTTCTCGGACTGGACGGCCAGACGGAAAACGACATCCTCCGCCTCGTGGATTTCCTGCTGGAGGTCGAACTGGATCTGGCCGAATTCACGATCCTGACCCCGTTTCCCCATACCCGGACTTTCGATGACTATCAGCGGGAAGGCCGGATCTTCTCCTATGACTGGAATGATTACACGGCGGACCGGGTCGTTTTTCAGCCGGACAAAATATCGCCGGAGAGGTTGCAGGAACTGTATCATTACGCCTGGGACACCTTCTACGAGGAGGAGCCGCAATCCTACAAGATGTTCAAGCTGCTTCAGAAGGTGGCGGTTCGGGAAAAGGCCGACGGCACTTACCGGGGCAGGAGGCGTGATTTGATTGAACAGCGGTTTGGAAAACAGGAAGAAACGGTGGGAGGCCCGCCATGAACATGTCAAGGAGAGAGGAAATCATCATCGATGGAGAGCCTCTGCCGCTGGAGGCGTTTCTCGCCGTAGCCAGAGATCGGGTCCCCGTTAAACTGAGCGAAAGCCCCGCCTTTCGTGAGCATCTTCGTCGCAGCGTCGTCAGTTTGGAAAACGCCATCAACGAGGGCACGCCGGTTTACGGAGTCTCGACCGGGTATGGGAAGTCCTGCGGGACCCGTCTCAACCGGACCCAGGTGCTGAACCAGCAGGGCTCAAACCCCGTCCGTTTTCACGGTTGCGGGACAGGTGAGCCGATCGGGATTGAAGCCACCAGGGCGGCCATGCTCTGCCGCCTCGTCTGCCTGTCCCGGGGTTACTCGGGGGTGACCATGGCGCTTTTGGAACAGCTCGCCCTGTTCCTCAATCTGGGGATTACGCCCGTCGTTCCCGCCGAAGGGTCCGTGGGGGCGTCAGGCGACTTGACCCCCATGTCCTATGTGGCGGCCGCCCTTGCGGGGGAAAGAGACGTCTATTATGAAGGACGGCGTATGCCCGCCGCCCAGGCCCTTCAGATGTCCGGCATCAAACCCCACACGTTCGCCCCCAAGGAAGGCATCGCCATGATCAACGGGACCTCCACCATGACGGGCCTTGCGATTCTGGCCGTTGAACGGGCCGGCCGCATTCTGGAAGGGGCGATGGCCGCCACCGCCTTGGGTGTTCACGCTTTAAAGGGAAAGGCCCTTCACTTTCACCCCGTCGTCGGGGAAGCCAAGCCGCACCCGGGACAGATCCATGTTGCCCGCCGGCTTGTCGATCTGTTGCAACTCAAGAAGGGAAGCGGTGACGATCTGGAATCCCGGACCGAGGGGGATCTGCAGGATCCTTATTCCCTCCGATGCGCGCCCCAGATTGCCGGTGTTCTTTATGACGCCCTGACCTGGATAAGGCGGTGGGTCGAGACGGAAGCCAACAGCGCCAACGACAACCCGATTTTTGACCCGGAAACGGGGCAGACCTTGATGAACGGCAATTTCTACGGGGGACACCTGGCCTTCGCCATGGATGCCCTGAAAACGGCGGTGGCTTCCGTCGCCGACATGTCGGACCGGCAGGTCACCCTGCTGGTCGATCCGCTTCTCAATCGCGGTCTGCCCGGTGACCTTGTGGGGGTGAAGGGTGAATCATCCGTGTTCCACCATGGTTTCAAGGCCATGTCCCTGTCCGCTTCGGCCCTGGCGGCGGAAGCGCTCAAGTTGACCATGCCGGCGGGGTCCTTCTCCCGTTCCACCGAATCACACAACCAGGACAAGGTCAGCATGGGAACCATTGCGGCGCGGGACGCGGAACGGGTTTGCACACTGGCTGAGAGAACGCTGGCCATCCATCTGCTGGCGGCTGCCCAGGCGTGCAGTATTCGGGGGAATGTGGACCGGCGGCCCCACCTCCGGCCCGTTCTGAATAAAATTCGTGAAATATCGGCACCCCTCATTGAGGATCGCGAGATGGACCGGGATATCGAGGGGCTTGCTCAGGCCATAAGCCGGGACGATTTCTGGAGGCCTCATCCATGAAATCCGCCGAAGCGAAGTGGGCGGAGATACGTCATCAGGTGGCGTTTTACGAGTTGGACCCCATTCAGGTGGTCTGGCACGGCAACTACCTGAATTATTTCGAAAAAGCGAGAACCGCCCTGTTCAATGAGAACGGCGTCGACCTCTATGAATTCTATGCACGGGAAGGCATCCTCTTTCCCATCATCAAGACCTCGACCAAACACATCGCGCCCCTGCGTTATCACGATGAGTTGATCTGCCGCGCCACCATCGTCGATGCCCGGGTAAAGCTCGTCGTTGACTTTGAAATCCGTAAAATTCACGACGGCGGGGTCTGTACCCGTGGGCGGACGGAGCAGGTCGCCGTCAGGGCACCGGACATGGAAATGCTCTTTTCCGTGCCCGGGGAAATCCGGAGAGCCCTGGGTTTCTGGCCATGAGCGATACGTTCCGGCAGGCTCTGGTTGCGGGTTACGAATGTCTCGCCGCCTGGGCTGATCTGCTGGACCGGATCAACGTGTTCCCCATCGCCGATGGCGATACGGGACGCAACCTCGTCATCTCCCTGTCTCCGCTGCGCGGTCCCGAGAGGGACATCTCCGAACTGAGGAAGGAACTGCTTCGTTCCGCCCGTGGGAATTCCGGAAACATCGCCTCCGTCTTTTTCCGGTGCTTTCTGACGGGAGACAACGCCGATCAACTTCCCGATGCCGTCCGCCGGGGACGAGACGAGGCCTGGCGGTCCGTACCGGATCCGCGGCCCGGAACCATGCTGACCTTTTTCGACACCCTCACCGAGTGCTTTCAGAAACCCTGGTCGGGGGAGACCCTTTCGGGTCTGCGGATCCGCCTCGAGGACGCGGTTCGGGCAACGATCACGCAGCAGCCGCAATTGCGGCGGGCGGGGGTTGTCGATGCGGGCGCTTTGGGTATGTACCTGTTCTTTGAGGGGTTTATGCCGGTGTATGCCGGTGGCGCTCCAGTTGTCCGGTCTGTTACGGAGACCTTCGGCGACTTTGTGCGTCTCTCGCCATCCTATCGCGATGAACCGGAACGGGGCTATTGTGTGGATGTGATGATTGAAACCGGCGGGGATGCGCATCAAGCGGAGGCGTGTCCGTCCCTGCCGGGGGAGTCCATTGTCGCCAGTCGACGGGGCAAATGCCTGAAAATCCATCTCCACACACACGACCTGGAGGAGGTCCGCTCCCGGTTGCGTCCCCTGGGGAAAATTCTTGGCTGGGCCGAGGACGATCTTTACCGTCAAACCGCGAATTTCAACCGACCGGGGAGGGACGATTCCGTGCATATCATGACGGACGCGGCCGGTTCCCTGACACGTGAGGAAGCGGCCCTGATGGATGTGAGCCTCCTGGACAGTTATATCATCATCGGGAAACAATGCCTGCCGGAAACCTGTCTGGCCCCGTCGGTTCTCTATGATGCCATGCGCTCGGGTATTCGGGTGTCCACATCGCAGGCATCCGTTTTCGAACGTCATCAGCATTACACGAACGTGATGGGACGGCATGAGCGTGTGCTGTACCTCTGCGTCGGGTCGGCCTATACGGGAAACTACGAGACGGCCGTGGCGTGGAAAAAAAACCACGACCCCCAAGACCGGATGACGGTCATTGATACCGGCACCGCTTCCGGGCGTCTTGCCCTGATTGTTCTCGCTGTAGCGGCCTTCTCGAAGGGGAAAACGCGTCCGGAGGATGTGGCGGCCTTCGCCGGGGACGCCGTAAAAAACGCCGAGGAATATATATTTCTGGACCGTCTGGCGTATCTTGCCGCGGGAGGGCGTTTATCGAAAAGCGGGGCTTTCTTCGGTGACATGCTGCGTATGAAACCGGTGGTGACCCCCCTGGCGGATGGGGCGAAGAAGGCGGGACTCTGCCGGAGCCGGGAAGAACAGGAGGTGTTCGCCCTGAAGACCCTGGAAAAATCGCTGGCCCCGGATGAAGGGGGCTTCATCTTCCTCGAATATTCAGATAACCACGACCAGGTGGAGGCCTTTTCCCATGCGGTGAGAAACCGCTATCCCCGGAGTCGTGTCGTCGTTCACCCCCTGTCGCTCACCTCCGGCGCCCACATGGGACCCGGCGCTTGGGCGGTGGCCTTTTACAGAAATTTTCCCGAATAGGGCGTTTTTTCATCCGCCGCCGCGTTCCATACTGTGAAAAGGATTACAAATCCGGTCACTTTTATATTCTTGACACGCTATACCCTTCTTCATATAATGACGGCCGTCAAGTACGATGAAGAACGGCCTGGATCAAACATTCCACGAGGATGAGGTGAATCATGAAAAAAACATACGGTTGCTTGGTGATTCTGTTGATTCTTCTTTTGTCATGGCAAACGGGTTTTGCCGCTCCGTTCAGCTCAAGGGATTTCTTCCGGAAGGGTGTTGCCTACGAGAACCAGAAGGCCTACGGGGAGGCGATCGATATGTTTACCGAAGCCATCAAGCTCGATCCAACCTACGCTGATGCCTACCTGCACCGGGGGAAGGCGTATCGGATTTATGAAATATCGGCCACCCGGGAGGCGATCGACGATTTTTCTTCGGCCATCGCCCTGTTGCCGAAAAACGCTGAAGCTTATTATGAACGCGGTCTTGTCAACGCATTCGTCATAAACAACGAAGCGGCCAAATCGGATATGATCACCGCAGCGGGGCTCGGTCACGAAGACGCCCGTCAATGGCTTATGGCGCTGAACGATCGGAAGGTGGACGCCCCGCCCCCTGTGGTTGCGCCGAAAACCGAACCGACCGGGCAGCAGCAGGGTTTCGAACTGGCGGACTATCTGCCCGGCGGCGTACGGCCGATCGTCTATTTTGATTTCGATCGGGCCGTGATCAAGCCCGAAGGCTTTCCCGTACTGGACGAGATAGGCGGCGTTCTGCGGCAACGGTTGCCGACGGCGGTGATTCTGGTGGTCGGCCATACGGACAACATCGGAACGAAAGGATACAACGCGGAACTGTCTTTGCGAAGGGCGGAAGCCGTTCGGGACTATCTGACCGTGAAACACGGAATTGACGCAGCCCGGATCCTCGCCGAAGGATATGGTGAAATGGCTCCGGAAGATACGAATGAAACCGAATCCGGCCGGGCACGCAACCGCCGTGCTGTCCTGGCGGGCATTCATGAATAATCGGCGCGACCCGACCGGAGAAAGAAGGCAAGGAGGATAATCATCATGACGGAAAAAAACCAGGTTTACAAGTGCACCATGTGCGGCAATGTCGTGGAAGTTCTTCAGACGGGAAACGGTAAACTTTCCTGTTGCGGCCAGCTCATGATCCTTTTGAAGGATGATGAAGCCAAAGCGGCGAGAGGGGAATAAGAAAACATAGAGAAAACCGGTTTATTACCAAGGTGTAACAGCCTCCCGCACGGATCGGCGGGGGGCTGTTGCGTATGGGGGGGTTCCCGTTTGCCGACGGGGAGGAACCAAGACGATGCGTCAGGGTTTCCCGGCCGCTTTCTGCGGGACCTGTCGGGCCAGTTCATTTTTCACGGACACGCCGAGCTTTTCAATAGTATAGTCGGTTCTGAAAAAGTCTATTTTGATAAAGTGTCACCGTAAGAGATGGTTCTTTGATAATTAGAAAGCCATTGGAAAATTAGACGCAAAAAAGCGGCTGCCCACCGCAGCAGCTTGGCAA
>Ga0172382_10003387_pt1 | contig 25323 bp, 21 predicted proteins | sample Leawel138RmetaG_FD_122245 | JGI IMG/M metagenome (GOLD analysis project Ga0172382, IMG submission 122245) | Leachate microbial communities from a municipal landfill in Southern Ontario, Canada - Leachate well 138R metaG | ecosystem: Engineered > Solid waste > Landfill > Unclassified | place...
CGCCCCAATCTGCTGATTGGTGCCATACCCCGAAATCACCGCCCAGGGATTAATACCCCCCCCTGCAGCACCATCTATGGCAGTGACTGCGCCCGTGCCCAATATACGGCCTTGACCAAAAAGGCAGGCCGAACCAATAGCGGCATTTGCGGCGACCGGGGCCAACGCACCTAGTGAGCAGGCAATCGCCACAATCATACCTTTCATAACAGGTGAATAAACAGATTTACCCATAATTTTTATACCTCCTTCTACCTGTTGAGCGGTTTTGAATGTCAAAACATTCCAATGCTCAAGCAAGCAAGAACGAGGCCAATCAATAAAACCGGTAAAAATATAGTGACAATAAACCATAACACCATGTTTATAAGTAGAAAATTTATAGAATTGAGGTGCTTTTGAGAAAAGTCTCATTTTAGGAATCTCATGACATGTCATGACGTCACCTCAAAAACAGTCATGACAGACTTTCCTGATTGACAATTTTTATCGACCAAAAATGCAAAAGCCCGATATCTTGTGAACAGATACCGGGCTTCGCAACACCTGAAAAAATCAATCGAACATCAGACTGTTTCTCTTTTCTCCTCCAACATCTGCTCAATACGAGGTCCCAAAATGACTTCCATAGCAAAACCCATCTTGGTGCCTGGAATCACCAAGGTATTCGATCGCGACATAAAACTACCCGGAATCATTTGCAACAATGACGGAAAGTTTTCAACTTTATGATCGCGGAAGCGGATGACCACCATACTTTCATCGGGGGTGGGGATATCCCGGGCGATAAAGGGATTCGAAGTATCTACGAGTGGTACGCGTTGAAAATTGATATGGGCACGCGAAAATTGCGGGGTAATATGATGAATATAGTCCGGCATGCGGCGCAAAATAGTATCGACAATCGCTTCCGCAGAATATCCGCGCTGGGCATTATCGCGATGGATTTTTTGAATCCACTCCAAATTGACCACCGGAACGACGCCCACCAGCAAATCTACATAATTGGCAACATCCACATCTTCCGTTTTCACACCACCGTGCAGGCCTTCATAAAAAAGCAGATCCGTTCCCGAAGGCATATCCTGCCAAGGTGTAAAGGTGCCTGGAGCACTGCCTCGCAATTCTGCCTCAGGCTCATCATGTACATAGTAGCGCATTTGCCCATGACCCGTTTCTCCATATTCACGAAACAGACGTTCTAGGGCTGCAAAGTCATTTCCTTCAGGGCCAAAATGACTGATGGTTTTCCCATCGGCGGCTGCCTTGGCAATCGCTTCCCGCATTTCATTGCGATTATAGCGGTGAAAACTATCACCCTCGATAATCACCGGATTAATTTTCAAACGGCGAAAAATATCATGAAAAGCATGTTTGACCGTGGTGGTTCCTGCTCCCGAAGAGCCCGTAACCGCAACAACAGGATGTTTTTTAGACATGGGAATAACCTCTTGAGTGAATAAATCTTGAGCTACTTTGGGCAACGAAGCAGCATGCTTTCAGCGAGTGTAGCAAAGGCGGACAATCGGTCAATATAAAACGCCCTCATCCACGCTTCGCCATGCGCAGATAATGGCGTCCAATCACTCTCAAAGACCGAGATTACTCCAGATAGCCGATGTGGCATCTGCCTGATTCAGCGTGTAAAAATGCAAACTGGGAGCACCCTGCGCCAGCAGGGTTTCGCACTGCCGGCTGATCAGATCAATACCGAGCTTATACTGAGACTGAGGATCATCTGCAAATGCTTCCATACGCCGACGCAGATACTGCGGCAACTCAGCTCCGCACATCGCTGAAAAACGCGAGATCTGCTCGAAGTTGGTAATGGGCATGACACCAACCACAACGGGCACCGTTATTCCAAGTTTCTGCAGATCATCGCGCAATTGTAAGTAAGCATCCGGATTATAGAAATACTGAGTAATGATGGCGTCAGCTCCGGCTCGCGCCTTAGCCGCCAGATGTTGCAAGTCTTCCACAGCCGACAACGCCCGAGGATGCACCTCTGGATAACCCGCCACATAAATTTCAAAACCTCCAAATCGGTGAATGAAGGCCACCAAATCTGCCGCATGTTCAAAATGTCCGGGATTCGTCATACCTTCAGGTAGATCACCCCGCAACGCCACAATGCGGCGAATACCCTGCTTTTTGTAATCCTCCAGAATCTCTCGGATGCCCGCCTCGGTAGAACCAATACAGGACAAATGTGGCACGGCCTCCAAGCCATAATCCTCGCGAATCATGGTGACCGTCGCGAAAGTACGTTCGCGGGTGGACCCGCCTGCCCCAAAGGTAACCGAAGCATACTCCGGCCCCAAAGGGAGCAAGGCGCTGACCGCCTCCCGCAGACGTTCCTCACCCGCAGCATTTTTAGGGGGAAAGAACTCGACGGAGTGGCGCATCAGTAACGGTACGCATCCGTTTTAAAGGGACCATCCACCGCGACACCCAGATAACGCGCCTGGCTTTCGGTCAATTGGGTCAACACGCCAGCAAAACCCTCTACCATATAGCGCGCGACTTCTTCATCCAGCGTCTTCGGTAAAACCGTTACCGTAATACGGTCCGGTTTTTCGGCCGCCGGTAAATCGGCAAATCGTTCACCGTAAAGATGAATTTGCGCCAGCACCTGATCTGCAAAAGAGCCGTCCATGATCCGGCTTGGGTGTCCAGTAGCATTTCCCAAGTTCACCAAACGTCCTTCGGACAACAAAATCAGATAATCATCGCTGTCTGGATCAAAATCTTTACCCGCCGGAGCATCCCGATAAACTTTGTGGACTTGTGCTTTGACTTCATCCCAAGCCCAGTTTTTACGCATAAAGGCGGTGTCAATTTCATTGTCAAAATGACCAATATTGCATACCACCGCGCCTTTTTTGAGCGCCTTGAGCATACCGGCATCGCCAACATTGAAATTGCCCGTAGCGGTAACCAAAAGATCAATCTGACTCAGTAACTGGGCATCAATACAAGCATCACTACCGTCATTAACACCATTTTTATAGGGCGAAACCACCTCGAAGCCATCCATGCAAGCCTGCATCGCGCAAATCGGATCGACTTCTGTAACCCGGACAATCATGCCTTCCTGACGCAGGGAGGCCGCTGATCCTTTACCCACATCACCATAACCCAGCACCAGTGCGCGCTTGCCAGAAAGTAAATGATCCGTAGCACGCTTGATCGCATCACTCAGAGAGTGCCGACAACCATACTTATTGTCATTTTTGCTCTTGGTGACCGAGTCATTGACGTTGATAGCAGGAACCTTCAGCTTGCCATCCCGCGCCATCTCCCAGAGACGATGCACACCCGTCGTCGTTTCCTCAGACACCCCATGAATGCCCTCCAGTAGCTCCGGATATTTTTCATGGAGCAAGCCCGTCAGATCTCCTCCATCATCCAGCACCATATTGGGACGCCAGCCTCCTGGACCCGTGATAGTCTGTTCCACACACCACCAATATTCGTCTTCAGTCTCCCCTTTCCAGGCAAAGACTGGAATTCCAGCAGCCGCAATAGCCGCAGCAGCTTGATCCTGAGTCGAAAAAATATTGCAGGAAGACCAACGTACTTCAGCGCCCAAAGCAACCAAAGTTTCGATCAACACCGCCGTTTGGATAGTCATGTGAATACAACCCGCAATGCGCGCGCCTTTCAGCGGTTGTTCCGCCTGATATTTGCGACGAATAGCCATTAAGGCTGGCATTTCGGTTTCAGCAATACGGGTTTCTTTCCGGCCCCAAGCCGCAAGGGACATATCAGCAACTTTAAAGTCTTCGGTACTTTTGAGCACAGCATTCATGTAAGCAATTCCTTGAGCATGAAAGCGAGCGCGGTTTGACGATTAAGGAAGAAAACAAACCGAGCCTGATCACCGGATCTTGCTCCCCGCCCTTGCTAGTCATAGGGACAGGGATCAAACCCGGCAACTGCAGCGCTCCTCGGTTCTATCTTCCGACGGAGAGATTCTCCGCAATAAGAGTTTTAGCGCAGTCCGGCGGCATCACGCAAGGCTGCGGCTTTGTCGGTACGCTCCCAGGTAAATTCTGGTTCTTCACGTCCAAAATGGCCATAGGCGGCCGTTTTTTGGTAGATCGGCCGTAACAAATCGAGCATCTGGATAATCCCTTTGGGGCGCAGATCGAAGTGTTCACGTACCAACGCGGCAATTCGATCATCATCCACTTTGCCCGTTCCAAACGTATCCACCATCAGACTAACCGGCTGGGAGACGCCAATGGCATAAGCAACCTGCACTTCACAACGGCTGGCCAGGCCCGCAGCGACGATATTTTTAGCGACATAGCGGCCCGCATAGGAAGAAGAGCGATCGACCTTGGAAGGATCTTTCCCTGAAAAAGCACCACCACCATGGCTACCCTGCCCACCATAAGTATCAACAATGATTTTGCGGCCTGTCAGACCACAATCACCTACCGGTCCGCCGATCACGAAACGACCTGTGGGATTAATCAGGTATTTCGTCTCCTTATGGAGCATTTCGGGGGGCAGCACCGGCTTGATGATTTCTTCGCGCACGGCTTCGACAAGATCCGCATGACTAATATCCGGACTGTGCTGAGTCGAGAGCACCACCGCATCAATCGCCACCGGGCGGCCTTGCTCATAACGCACGGTCACCTGACTTTTCGCATCAGGGCGCAGCCAAGGCAAACGGCCATCCTTGCGAACCAGTGCCTGGCGCTCAGTCAGTCGGTGCGCAAAATAAATCGGCGTAGGCATGAGCACATCCGTCTCGTCGCAGGCGAAGCCAAACATCAGGCCCTGATCTCCCGCGCCCTGATCGAGATCTAGCCCCGCGCCTTCATTCACCCCTTGGGCGATATCGGGAGACTGCTTGTCCAGGGTCTGCACCACAGCGCAGGACGCCCAGTCAAAACCCATTTCCGAAGAATCATAACCGATACGACGGACAGTCTGCCGCGCAACGTCTGCGTAATCCACAACGGCCGTCGTGGTAATTTCTCCGGCCAGCACAATCAGACCTGTGGTGATCAGAGTCTCGGCAGCCACTCGGCCACGCGGATCTTGGGTCAGAATCGCATCAAGAATGGCATCGGAAATCTGATCCGCTACTTTGTCGGGATGACCTTCAGATACAGATTCAGAAGTGAAAAGATGACTTTTGGGCATGCGTTTAAGCTCCTTGCTGGCTAGGCCGACCGTTACCGTCGACAGGGACAGCCCGCACTATAGCAAAGGAAACTCCTACAGGCGAAATGAAAGGCGCTCATTCCGAAGGCAAAAATTACTCAATTTGGGGGGTGAACCCCATCAGGGGTGAGGCGGCCCGACAACAGGAAAAGACGCATGATTGTGGCCACCCCAAAAATAGGAAATGCCACCGGTAACCTGCACATTATTGAGATTCGCCGAATTAGGTGTCGGCGTATTGAAGAGCAATTGGTCCTGAACGTCGAGCCGCAGACCAATATGGTCCCCCAGCAAGTATTGGTAACCCACCCCCAACACGCCCATAAGCGACGTCCCACGCCCAAGTTCCTGATTGAAGCGATTACTGGACGCCCCCAACCCCAACGATAAGTAGGGCGTATTTGGACTACGAAACGCGTACAAGTTACCGAGTACGGCGCCACTATACTGGTTGGCATTGGGAGAAGTGGTCACACTCTGAAGATGCGCAAAAGCGGCAGCAACTTGGGCTTCAACACCCACATGGGCGCTCAGCCGCTGCCCAAAGCGAAGACCCAGAACCCCGGCATTATCATCATTGCTCAGCTTACTGGCGCCACTAAAAAAAGTATTACCGCCAAAGAGATTAACGTAAGTCTGATCTTGCGCAGCCAGTCCCGTAGCCCAAGCCGGAACGGCAAGAGCGCATGCAGATATTGCCAGCAATGTACGAGCACCGCACCACATAGCTCAAACCCACCCCTTTAAACGAAAAGCACAACAAAAGAATATCTGTTATCATGTTAGTGTTTTTTAGATGAAAATACCACACCCAACCGGCTAATTTGATAAAAACCCCACAAGGAGTCGTCATGTCCACACTCGTCTGCGGATCCCTAGCCTTTGATACCATCATGGTGTTTCAGGACCGCTTCAAAGCCCACATCCTACCCGACCAGGTACACATGTTGAACGTATCTTTTACGGTCCCGGAAATGCGGCGTGATTTCGGCGGTTGCGCTGGCAACATCGCTTACAATCTTAAGTTGTTAGGAGGACAACCCCTGATTGTAGGCACCGCTGGCCAGGACTTCACTCCGTACCTGGACCACCTTAAGAAACAATCACTTGACACTAGCCTGATTCGTATTCTGCCCGATCACTACACCGCCCAAGCTTTTATCACAACGGATCTTGATGACAATCAAATCACCGCATTCCATCCCGGCGCGATGTTTTTGGCTCAAGAAAATCATCTTGAAGGCAGAATAGCAGCCGATGTGCATTGGGCTATTGTTTCACCGGATGGCTTGGGTGCCATGATTCAGCATCTCGAAGACCTGACCCGCGCCCGTATCCCTACTATTTTTGATCCCGGCCAAGGCTTGCCCCTGTTTGATGCAGAAACCCTGACTCGCCTCATCGATTTGTCCAATTATCTGACGGTCAATGACTACGAGTGCCAGATGGTTCAAGCGCGCACCGGGCTTTCCCTTGCAGAAATGCGGCAACGCCTGAAAGCCCTAGTAGTCACCAAGGGCGAGCAGGGCTCCGTTATTTATCACGATGGCCAAGAAACGGTCATACCTGCCGCCAAACCCAAGGCCATCATGGACCCCACCGGCTGCGGCGACGCTTATCGCGCTGGACTACTCTACGGGCTAGAACGCGATCTCGGATGGGCCACCAGCGGGCGGATTGCCTCACTCATGGGCGCCTATAAAATAGAAAGCGCCGGCACGCAAAATCATCGCTTTACCTGGTCCGAATTCGCCGCACGCTACGAGGAAAACTTTGGACAAAAAATCCCCTGATCGCGTGATTCAACGGACAATGGGTTTGTCTTCAGCGTCCCAAACGTTTATGCCACCAGCCAAGTTGTAGACTTCGGCAAAGCCCATTTCCTGGAGAGTGACAGCGGCAAGCGCCGAGCGTGTCCCGCTGTCACAATATAATACTACCGTGCGGTCTCTTGCCTGGGACAGGCGGGGATGAGAGTGACCGTAATCTGGATCAGCCAACGCCTCCAAGTAACCTCTGGGCACATGAATGGCCTCCGGCAAATGGCCTTCGACATATGCATGAGATTCTCGGACATCGACGATCAAAACATCATCCCGAGACCGTAGCCAGTCTTCCAGAATATCGCAATCTACCTCTTGAATTTGACTCCGCGCATTGCGGATATAATCAGCCAGTGACTTTGCCATCCGTATTGCTCCTTATTCGCGTTTTCTTGCATGACCATCAAAGATGAATACAAACGCCCTGAAAAACAAATAATTCCTCTTTCCTTTGGTTATAACATTATTCTATGATGGGATCGTCTACATTCCGCACTTGAGGAGTCTCATCATGCCTGCCAGACGTTCCAGCAAGATCGCGTGCGCTCTGCCCCCCCTCGGAATGGATGCCACCAGCCTGTGCTCCGATTCTCGCCATTACTTATTGCATACTCTGGGTAGTGAAGAAAATACTGGCTCAACCAACAGCGTTTACACCGCGCTCGCCATGAGTCTGAGAGATCGCCTAGTTGAGCGTTGGAAAAAAACGCAAAAAAAAGTAGCAGAAGAAAATAGTAAACGCACCTTTTATATGTCATTGGAGTTTCTACTCGGGCGCGCTATGGGTAATACGCTCCTCAATCTAGGGCTCGAAGACGCAGCTCAAGAAGCATTGGCCCAAGAAAACCGCAAATTGTCCGACATTATCGAAGCAGAGCAGGATGCAGGACTAGGAAATGGCGGATTGGGAAGACTCGCCGCCTGCTTTCTAGACAGTTGTGCCTCGTTGGGCCTGCCCGTAACCGGCTATGGTATTCGCTACAGTTATGGCATGTTTCGGCAAGATGTACGGGGTGGTGAACAAGTTGAAGAACCCGATCACTGGCTAAAAAATGGTTATCCTTGGGAACTGAAACAGCCGGAGCGGGTACGCCACATCCATTTTATGGGTCGCAGTGACACTTACACCGATGCCGAGGGCAAATTGCGCCAGCGCTGGGTGGACACGCACGACGTCCTCGCTGTGCCCTACGACATTCCGATTCCCGGCTATCAGAATGAAATGGTCAACACGCTGCGTCTCTGGCGCGCCGCTTCCACCGACATTTTTGATCTCGGCGAATTTAATGCAGGTGCTTACCCTGAAGCCGTTGCGGCCAAAAACAATGCAGAGCACATCAGTATGGTGCTCTACCCCAATGATAGCAGCGAAAATGGCAAGGAACTCCGCCTGCGTCAGCAGTATTTTCTGGCCTCCGCCAGCCTCCAAGATGTGATCACAGACTGGGTTGCCGTCCATGGCGAGGATTTTCAGCATTTTGCCAAGCACCACTGCTTTCAGTTGAATGACACCCATCCCAGTTGTGCGGTACCGGAGCTCATGCGTCTACTGATGGATGAACACGGCCTCGACTGGGACGCCGCCTGGAAAATTACCAGCCACACCATGGCCTATACGAATCACACCCTGCTTCCGGAAGCATTAGAACGCTGGCCCGTTCGTCTTTTTCGGCACCTGCTTCCACGCGTATTGGAAATCATTTTCGAGATCAATGGTCGTTTCATGCGGGACGTCTCCCGGCGCGCACCCGGCGATACCGCGCTATTGCGCCGTCTATCCATCATTGAAGAAGGTGATGAACAAATGGTACGCATGGCGCACCTCGCTGTAGTGGGCAGCTTTTCTGTTAACGGCGTAGCGGCTCTGCATACGGAGCTGCTCTGCAACGAGCTGTTTGCCGACTTCCATCGTCTTTGGCCAAAAAAGTTCAACAATAAAACCAATGGTGTCACGCCTAGGCGCTGGCTGCAGTGGGCCAACCCCAGCCTGCGTGAACTCCTGACTGAAAAAATCGGCTCCGACTGGAAACAGGATCTGAGCCATCTTCAGGCGTTAAAGCCTTACGCCGACGATGCTGCATTCCGTAAACAATGGAATGTTGTCCGTAAAACAAATAAGCAACGGCTGGCAAAACTCATTCATCAGAAAACCGGCGTTACTTTTATTCCTGACGCCATGATAGATACCCAAGTCAAACGTATTCACGAATACAAAAGACAACTCTTGAATGCGCTGCATGTAGTTCATCTCTATGATCAGATCAAACGTGGAGAATTAGCCGAAATTACGCCGCGTAACGTGCTGTTTGCAGGCAAAGCTGCACCCGGCTACTTCATGGCGAAACGTATCATTAAGCTCATCAACAACATCGCCGATGTCGTGAACAATGATCCAGATACGGAAGGACTGTTAAGGGTGTGCTTTTTACCCGACTACCGAGTTTCGCTGATGGAGCAAATATGCGCTGCTGCAGACCTTTCCGAGCAAATATCCACTGCAGGCAAAGAAGCTTCCGGTACAGGTAATATGAAATTCATGATGAATGGCGCTTTGACCATCGGCACTCTGGACGGTGCTAACATTGAAATTCGCAACGCCGTCGGTGCCGAACACTTTTTCCTTTTTGGGATGAACGCGGAGGAGGTCAGCCAACTACACGGGCACTATAATCCGGAGATTTACATGCAGGCCGATCCGGATTTGCAACGCGTTATGGATTTGCTGGGTAGCGGCTATTTTAACGCTTTTGAACCGGGTATTTTTGATCCGATTATTCACGCTGTTACCCATGCTCATGATCCCTGGATGGTGCTTGCAGACTTTACCAGTTATAAGCTCAAACAACGGGAAGCGTCCGCATTATGGCGCGATCAAACCGAATGGCAGCGACTGAGCATTCTCAACACGGCGGCCAGTGGCGTATTTTCCAGTGACCGGACCATCGCCGAATACAATGCCGACATTTGGCACCTCAAACCACTGGTGATGACGCCATGAATGACAGAATGCCTCTGATCTGTTTTAATGCTGCCCATTCAATGGGATTACCACACGCCTACAGAGGGTATTAATGGTTCATACGCCGCGTCCTGTGCTCCTCCTGATCTTAGATGGATGGGGTTATCGCGAAGACCCAGAAAATAATGCCATCGCGCAAGCTCATACGCCGAACTGGGATAGTTGGTGGCGTAGCCATCCCCACAACCTGCTGAATGCATCAGGGGCCTCGGTGGGTCTGCCTGGTGGACAAATGGGTAACAGCGAAGTCGGGCATATCAATATTGGCGCCGGGCGGGTGGTTTATCAGGAATATGAGCGCATCAATAAGGGTATCGCCGATGGCAGCTTCTTCAAGAACCAGACATTGTGTGCTGCCATTGATGCTGCTCAAACTCAAGGTGGCGCCGTTCACATAGTCGGATTATTGTCGGCGGGCGGCGTTCATTCCCATGAAGAACACCTCTTTGCCGCCCTGCGCATGGCCCGTGCGCGCGGTGCGGGGCGCGTTTATGCACATGCTTTTCTGGATGGTCGCGACACCTTGCCGCGCTGCGCCGAATCTTCACTTGAAAAACTGGATGCAGAGATAAAATTGCATGGCGGCCAACTCGCCTCAATAATCGGACGATTCTATGCCATGGACCGGGATCACCGTTGGGATCGGGTGCAGCAAGCATACGACTTGCTCACGCTCGGCCAAGGCACCCCCTACGCCACCGGAAAAGAAGCCCTGGCAGCCGCCTACGCACGCGGCGAGAGCGATGAGTTTGTGTCACCGTCGCAAATTGGTGATACCCCCATCTGTATCCGTGACCACGATTCCGTGTTGTTTATGAATTTTCGCTCGGATCGTGCGCGGCAGATCACACGTCCTTTTATCGAAGCGGATTTCGATGGCTTTACCCGCAAGGCTACGCCGCAACTCGCCGACTTTGTGACACTCACCGAATACAGTGAACACTTTGACGTTCATGTTGCTTACCCACCGACCCGTCTCAAAAATACGTTTGGTGCTTGGGTATCGCAACATGGATTGCATCAATTGCGCATTGCCGAAACAGAAAAGTATGCGCATGTCACGTTTTTTCTGAATGGCGGCGATGAGATGGTCAATCCTGGTGAGGATCGGGTGTTGATTCCGTCCCCCAAAGTTGCGACCTATGACCTGCAGCCGGAAATGAGCGTCGTAGCACTTACAGACGCCCTTGTAGAACGTGTCGAGAGCCGCAAATATGACGCGATCATTTGCAATATTGCTAATCCTGATATGGTGGGCCACAGCGGCAAACTCGACGCAGCCATCGCAGCCGTGGAAGCTGTTGACCGCAGCCTTGGGCGCATCGTCGGTGCTGTACGCGCTGTTGGTGGCGAGGTTTTAATCACCGCCGATCACGGTAACGTCGAACAGATGCTGGATACCGATAGCGGTCAAGCGCACACCTCCCATACCTGCAATCCGGTACCCCTGCTGTATATCGGCCGTCCCGCTACCGTACTTTCCGGCGGAGCTCTCGAAGATCTGGCACCCAGCCTGTTGCATCTCATGGGGCTTCCAAAACCACGCGAAATGGGTGGGAAAAATCTGGTACAGATCTTTTAGATGAAGTCACGGATGCTTCGCTGCTGTACCGTCCTGTTGATCATCGCCAGCCTACTACCGCTCGGGGCGAGAGCCGCGACGCTGCAAGAAAAAATCCAGACAAACCGACAGAAACTCGAAGATCTCCACGAGAACCTCGGACAGATTCAAGCCCATCTTAGTGCTGGCAAAAAAACCCAGGCGGAGTTACGGGCTGACATCGCGACACTGGACACAAAAATTGCCGCTACCCAAAAAAAGCTGGCGGGTATTCAAAACCAAGTGCAGCAAGCTCAAAAACAACTTGCTGAATTAAAACAAAAAATCGTCGCCCTAAATACCGAGTTACTTCAGCAAAAAAATATCTTGGCTCGCCAGTTGCGCGGCGCCTACATGTTAGGGGCCAGCACGCCCCTCGCCGTCTGGCTGCAAACCGAAAAGCCCGGAGAGATCGGTCGGATGAGTGTTTTTTACCAGTCCCTAGCCAAGGCGCGCGGTGTCCTGATTGTCAAGACACGGGATACTGCCGCACAAATTGTAGCAACCCGGGAAGAAGTGCAAGTCCACGAGGCGGGCTTGACGAAACTGGCCTCGCAAGTTCAGGCCCAAGAAAATACCTTGATGCAGCAACGTCAGCAACATGCGGCCTTGGAAATCCAACTCACGGATCGGATTGCGCATGACAAGGCAAAAATTGCCGAGCTTCAAGCCAACGCCAACATTCTCGATGGTCTGGTCAGCCGGCTGGTTGTCCAATTTCATCACCAAGAAGCAGTCGCCCAGGCCAAGGCGGTCGCCGCACGCCGAAAAGCGGCGGCTGCTGCCGCAAAAAAAGCAGCGGCCGCACGAGCACGCGCCTTGGAGCAGCGCCGTCTTGCCGAAGAAAAACAGACAGCACGCCAACGTACAGCGGCCCGCGAGGCTGAAGAAGCAAAACGCGCAGCACAAGTACAGCGGGCGGCAGAAAGTGCCGCACCACCGACAACCCCCATTCATCCCCCAGTCATTGCTACGGTCCCTGTCAAACCTATTCCGGTAGCACCGACACCAACACCTGCCCCGATTCCGACCATCAGCCCACCCACCACCCCTATCATTGGTCATGGTCGTTATCCGTCACCCGTCAATGGCCCCATCACCGCACGTTTTGGCACTCCGCGCGTCACTGGCGGATTAAACTGGCAAGGCATCACCTTCCAGGCGTCGCAAGGAACGCCCGTTCGTGCGATCGCCTCAGGAATGGTACTGTACTCGGGTCCATTGCGCGGTTACGGACAAATCGTTATTGTCCAGATCGGCCATAGCTTACTGAGCATTTACGGACACCTAAACTCCACCAACGTGCATGTCGGCGAACAAATCCGTACTGGTCAGCAAGTCGGTACCGTGGGCAGTGGCGGCGAGCTCGGCAATGATGGTTTGTATTTTGAAATGCGTAATGCCGGCCATCCCGTGAACCCTCTGGATTACATTCATAATTAATCCTGACTATCCTGCGTCTGCAAACCCGACGCTCATTCCCGTGCTATTGGAGAAACCCATGATGAGTAAGTCTGCCACCCACATCCGAACACCATTGCGGCGCGCATTGCTCGGCGTGGGAATAGGGCTGGCATTAGGCATTGCTGGCGTCGGCTTTGCGGTAACAGCCTTCGCCGCCAAAGAGCAAGGGGGCATTCCCTTACAACAGATCCAGACACTCAGCCAGGTCTTTGCGATTGTCAAATCGAATTATGTAAATCCCACTTCCGACAAGACCCTGATGGATGGCGCCATCAGCGGTATGGTCAGCGCCCTCGACCCGCATTCCGCCTATTTAAATCCACAAGAATTCAAGGAAATGCAGGTAATTACCGATGGTAAATTCGGAGGCCTCGGCATTGAAGTGACCAGCGATCATGGCGTCCTCAAGGTCGTAGCGCCCATTGACGGCACGCCAGCGGCCAAGGCGGGCATTGAACCCGGCGATCTCATCGTAAAAATCGATGGCAAGGCCCTCCAGGGTATCCGACTGCAAAAAACCGTGGATATGATGCGCGGCAAACCGGGCACCCCGGTTACCTTGACCATTTTGCGACCGCATCAGGCACAACCGCTGCATATCACCCTGATCCGCGCCGTTATCAAAGTACAAAGTGTGCGCTCGGCTATGCTGGCACCTGACTATGGCTATATTCGCATCAGCCAATTCCAAGAAAATACGGGTAGTGATACACGCAAAGCCGTCGAAAAACTCGAAAAAGAGGCAAACGGCCATCTCAAGGGTCTTATTCTGGATTTGCGGAACAATCCTGGTGGGGTGCTGGGTGCGGGGGTAGAAACTGCCGACACCTTTCTGAATAAAGGCCTGATTGTTTATACCAAAGGGCGCACGCCCGATAGTGACATGCGCTTTACCGCCCATGGCCCAGACTACTTACACAGCGCACCTATGATCGTGCTCATCAATGGGGGTTCGGCTTCTGCGGCGGAAATCGTCACCGGCGCACTCAAAGATGACCATCGTGCTCTGATTATGGGGCAGCGTAGTTTCGGAAAAGGTTCCGTACAAACCGTCATTCCCCTGAGCAATGGGGGTGCGCTCAAATTGACCACGGCCCTGTACTACACCCCCGCCGGTTGCTCCATTCAGAGTCAAGGTATTATTCCCAACGTAGAAATTCAGCCTGCCAACCCACAGTTGCGGGCCATGGATGCCGACTTATTGAAAGAATCCGAATTACAGGGCGTGCTCACCGCACCGGACGCCTGCAGCAAGGCTGCTCCGCAATACACGATGACTCCACCCGCTACGGCTGCAACAGCTTCTGCCGTAACCGCCAGTACCCAGTCGGCTACTGAAGAGGCGATGGCCGCAAGCAGCATCCTGAAGCCTAATCTGGAAAAAGATTATGTCCTTCGGGAAGCGCTGGCGATTCTGGAACACCATCCGGTGCCCGTGGATATTAAGGGACACGAAGTGGCTACACAGATTCCCATGCCCGCTGCCGTCAATCCATAGTTGGTGGCTTCTGGACATTCCGTGCAATTCCTATTGCGTTGGGATAAATTTCAGAAAATAACAGTCTTAGTCAGCGGAGTTTTTGTAAGGAGGAGATCCGTCTTCATGGTCAAAAATCTGATGTTGGAAACAACCCGCTAATGGCGGCGGCTGCCCAAGTCGTAATACCCGTCGCGGACGGCTTTGAGGATATGGAAGTCGTCATTTGCTGCGATATTTTGCGGCGTGCCGGACTGACGGTCATCCTCACCGCATTGCGTCCCGGACAGGTTACTGGCGGACGTGGCCTCTGTCTTCAACCGGACGCGATTTGGGATGACATGGCGACTGCCGATATAGATCTCATACTCCTTCCCGGTGGCATGGGTGGTGTCGAAAACCTTGCTCGGCACGCGCCACTGCTGAAACTACTGCAACACAGAATGCAGCAGGGTAAGCTCATCGCCGCGCTTTGCGCCGCCCCAGGTTTACTGGCCACACAAGGACTACTCGATGGGCGCAGGGTCACTGCATATCCTGGCGTTCTCGACCCTTTTAGCAGCCAGTACCACTATGAAGAGACCCCTGTAGTTGTCGATGGCCCTCTCATCACCTCTCGTGGTCCTGGCACCGCCATGGACTTTGCTCTTACCTTGGTGGAAATGCTCCTTGGCCCTGACAAAAGACAGGAAATAGAAGCGCCACTACAACGCAGTCCCAGCTAAGTCTTTCCCTTTTGTCTGTCACTATGGATAATAGGCCCGTATCACTTAACCTGAAGGAAAATTTATGAAACTTCGCGCGGTCATTCTTGCTGCCACTGTCAGCGCCTTTGCACTACCCGCTTTTGCTGCTCCTGTCGCCACAGTCAATGGTACCCCGATTGATAACAGCCAGGTACAAGCCATCATGTCCATGAGCCCGGCGCTGGCCAAAGAGCCCAATGCGCACGAGCAAGTGGTGCAGAATCTGGTCAACATGGAAGTTCTTTCACAGTATGCCACTAGTCACAAGCTGGCGCAGTCTGCCGACGTCAAGGAACGTCTGGCGATGGCCAAGCGCCAGATTCTGGCGGATGCAGCGGTGGATCAATATGTTCAGGAGCATCCCGTTCCCGAATCCGACATTCAGGCCGCCTACAATAAATTTGTCGCCGCCATGGGTAAAAAAGAATATGAAGTCCGGCACATTCTGGTCAAAACCAAGGCCGAAGCGGATCAGATTATGGCGCAGCTCAAATCCGGCAAAAAGTTCTCTGCTTTGGCTGAAAAAGACTCCATCGATAAGGCCAGTGCCGCCCATGGTGGTGAACTCGGCTGGATTGTTCCGGGCATGGTAGTGCCCCCTTTCGCCCAGGCTATTGAGACGGCTCCCATGGATAAGCCCGTAGGCCCGGTTCATACCCAATTTGGTTATCACATCATCGAAGTTCAGGCGACTCGCGCATTGACGCCGCCGCCATTGAGCGCCATGCAGGGTCGGATCAAGGCGCAATTGTCACAGCAGGAAGCAGCAAAGTTTGTATCCCAACTGCGTAGCCAAGCGAAAATCAATATCACCAAATAAGAAAATATCTTTCGCAGTAAAGCGCCGGGTACTCCCCGGCGCTTTTTTTTGTGCCTCAGCATCCCCATATCTAGCTTCATCTGCAGTTTATTTTCGGAGGCTTCAGCCTTGCCAGCGATCTAGGTAGACGCCACAATGCAAGCAGGTATTTACATGACGGAGCTTGGATCATGAGTAAAACGCAGCATCGCCGCAGCACGATCTTGGAGCGTGAGCCAAAGGTGGAAGAGCCGCGAATGTATAAGGTGCTGCTGATGAATGATGATTTTACGCCGATGGACTATGTGGTTCATATTCTTGAGGCCTATTTTCACAAGCCTCATGAGGAAGCGATTGCCGTGATGCTGTCTGTGCATCAGCAAGGAAAAGGACTGTGCGGGATTTTCCCCTACGATTTAGCAGAAACCAAGGTGGCCTTGGTCACCGCTGATGCCCAGCAGCACCAACATCCGCTCCGCTGTATTATGGAAAAGGAGTAGCACATGATCGACAAGGCTCTGGAGAAATCTATTAATCAGGCTTTTCAGATTGCCCGCCAGTACGGACATGAGTATGCGTCGGTAGAACATTTGCTACTCGCCTTGACCGACAATCCTGATGGACTGGAAGTACTCAACGCCTGCGGAGGCAATCCCCAACACCTGTCCATGGAATTACAGAATTTTCTCGAACGTAAAGTGCCGGCCATGGGTCCTGCGGGCACCGTCAATACGCAACCCTCCGTGGGTTTTCAGCGCGTCATACAGCGCGCCCTTTATCATGTTCAGTCCGCAGGCAAGGATGCCGTTTCCGGAGCCAATGTCATTGTGGCCATGTTTGCCGAACGCGAGTCTCATGCGGTTTATTTTTTGCAAAAAGAGCATGTTACCAGACTAGATGTCGTCAACTACCTAGCACACGGCGTACGCAAGGATGAAGCCATGGACGAGGAAGAAGAGGAAGTCGAAGGCAACACCGAAAAAAAGGGAAACAGCAAAGATCCCCTGACGACTTATGCGCGCAACCTGAATGCCATGGCGCGCGCTGGCCGTCTGGACCCCCTCATCGGACGTCAGGAAGAAGTCATCCGTGCTTTACAGGTACTCGCCAGACGCCGTAAAAATAATCCGCTTTTCGTGGGCGAGCCAGGGGTCGGCAAAACCGCCATCGTCGAAGGGATAGCGCGCGCCATTGTTGCTGGGAAAGTCCCGGAAATGCTCGAGGATACAACCATCTATGCCCTCGATTTAGGTGCCCTGATTGCGGGCTCCCGCTATCGGGGTGACTTTGAGGAGCGTCTCAAGGCAGTGCTGAAAGCCTTGCGCAAGCAACCGGGCAGCATTCTTTTTATTGACGAGATCCATACCCTGATCGGTGCCGGAGCAGCCTCCGGTGGGGCCATGGATGCTTCCAATCTTCTCAAGCCCGCCCTGGCCTCTGGCGAACTCAAGTGTATTGGCGCGACTACCTATCAGGAGTTCCGACAGTATTTCGAGAAAGACCGCGCCCTGACCCGCCGCTTCCAGAAAATTGATGTGCCGGAACCTTCCCAAGAGGAGTCCGTACAAATATTACGCGGCCTCAAAAGACAGTTTGAACATCATCACAATCTGCGCTACACCGATACCGCACTCCGAGCGGCTGTTGAGCTTTCCGTAAAGCATATTCATGACCGTCATCTGCCGGATAAGGCGATTGACCTTATTGACGAGGTTGGTGCCGCACAAGCCCTGCTCCCACCTTCCAAGCGTAAAAAGAGCATCGGTGTCCATGACATTGAAGAGATGGTGGCGAAAGTGGCGCGCATTCCCGGCAAAAATGTGTCCCTCGATGATCGTCAGGCTCTCAAAAATCTGGAACGTGATTTGGGACTGGTCATCTACGGCCAAGAAAAAGCCATTCACGAACTGTCTGCGGCTATCAAAATGGCGCGTGCCGGACTCCGGCATCATGAAAAACCCGTCGGCAGCTTTCTTTTTTCTGGGCCTACGGGGGTTGGCAAGACCGAGCTCAGTCGACAATTATCCAGCCTGCTCGGGATTCCCTTGCTGCGCTTTGACATGAGCGAGTATATGGAGCGGCATACGGTCTCACGCCTGATAGGGGCGCCGCCAGGATATGTCGGGCACGATCAGGCCGGACAACTCACTGAAGCAGTAAGTCGCAATCCTCATGCTGTGCTGTTGCTCGATGAAATCGAAAAAGCCCATCCGGATATTTTCAACGTCCTGTTGCAGGTGATGGATCACGGCAAGCTCACCGATGCCGGCGGCCGCTCTATCGACTTTCGGAACGTGGTGCTGATTATGACCACCAACGCCGGTGCGGAAGCGCGCAATAAGCGCAGCATTGGTTTTATGAAAGCGAGCGAAGCTGAGGGTGGGCAGGAAATGGAAACGATCCGCCGGGTATTTTCACCGGAATTTCGCAACCGCTTGGATGCTGTAGTACCCTTCACGCCCCTCTCCAGAGAAACGGTGCTACATGTGGTGGATAAATTCATCATGGAACTGGATGAGCAACTGCTCAGCAAGGGCTATAACCTAGAAATCAGCCCCGAGTTACGGCAGTGGCTGGCAGACAAGGGTTACGATCCGCAGATGGGCGCCCGACCGATGATCCGAGTGATTCAAGAGCACCTGAAAAAACCCTTGGCCGAGCATATCCTCTTTGGTGATTTGCCCAAAGGCACGCGCATTATGGCGGACCTTGAGGACGGTGCCGTGCAACTGAAAATTCCAGAACCGGCTTAAACCGATCAAGACATGACTGCTTTCGGACTGCATTTCGACAACACTTTTGCCCAGGAACTGGAGGGGTTTTTCGCGCCTTGGCAGGCGGCGACCGTACCCGCACCACGCATGCTGCTGTTCAATCACGCCCTTGCCACACAGCTCGGGCTAAATGCACAAGCGCTGGATAGCGAAGAAGGAGTAGCCATTTTTTCCGGCAACCGTGTTCCTGAGGGAGCGCTCCCCTTAGCCCAAGCCTATGCCGGCCATCAATTTGGGCAACTCTCACCACAATTGGGTGATGGCCGAGCTCTATTGCTTGGCGAAATCCTCGACCAAGCAGGACAGCGTTGGGATCTACAACTCAAAGGGTCCGGGCGTACCCCCTTTTCTCGCGGCGGCGACGGTAAGGCGGCAATAGGTCCCGTTCTGCGCGAATATCTCATGGGTGAGGCCATGCAGGCGCTGGGTATTCCCACCACGAGAGCACTAGCCGCCGTGACCACCGGAGAAATCATCCACCGCACCACGGCTCTGCCCGGCGCTATTTTGACTCGAATAGCTGCGAGTCATATTCGCGTCGGCACTTTTCAATTTTTTGCCGTCCGCAATGCGCAAGAAAAAGTGAAGCAATTAGCGGATTACACCATTGCGCGGCATTACCCCGAACTGAAGTCAGCAGATAATCCTTATCTCGCGTTATTTGCCGCTGTATCAGCGGCACAAGCAAAGCTCATTGCCCGCTGGATGCTGGTAGGCTTTATCCACGGCGTCATGAATACGGATAATATGAGTATTGCGGGGGAAACCATCGACTATGGTCCTTGCGCTTTCATGGATCACTACGATCCCGCCACCGTATTTAGTTCGATTGATGCCCAGGGTCGCTATGCCTATGGAAATCAACCCCTCATCGGGCAGTGGAATTTGACCCGCCTCGCGGAAACGTTAATAGACTTGGTACATCCCGATAGTGAAGAAGCCGTCCGTCTACTCACTGAAGAAATCCATCAATACTCGCAGCATTACACGAATCACTGGCAAGAAGGCATGCGCCTGAAGCTGGGTTTGACCACGCCTCAAGAAAACGATCTTACGCTCGCGCAGGATTTTTTGGGTCTGCTCGAAGGCCAGTCTGTGGATTACACCCGAGCGTTTCGCAGTCTCTCGGCCGTGGTACGCGGCAATCCTGCCGCTCTGCGTAGTCAATTTGCGGATGCTGCCGTCTGCGATAGCTGGCTGGATCGCTGGCAGACACGCCTGACTCTGGAGGATGTATCGGGAACAGAACGAGCGGCGATCATGGACCAAGTGAATCCTGTCTACATCCCGCGTAACCACAAGCTGGAAGAGGCTCTTGCCGCAGCCACACAAGACCGTGATCTGACTCTGTTCAAAAAATTATTAGCCGTTGTTGAAGCACCCTTCAGCGAGCGTGCCGGTCTTGAAAGTTACGCCCAGCCTGCTCCGGAAAGCTTTGGCAACTATCAAACTTTCTGCGGCACCTGAGCGTTTCGTTTACTGCTGCTACTCGTGAGCGGGCGAAGAAGATTCGCAATCCAGCAGATACTCCAGCACCCGACTCATTTGGACCCTGAGTGCTGCATAACGGGCGTCGGACACCTTACGCAACACGTCTGCCGTCTGGATATAAGGCTCGCCCGCAACGAGTTCATCAGCACAGTGCTGCATAATCGCCGCCGTACTCGCTGGGGTCGCCTCCAAATGACACTGTAGGCCAATAACGCGCTTACCCCACTGGAAACCCTGATGTGCGCAAGCAGCACTGTGCGCCAAACAATGTGCGCCTTTCGGCAAATCAAAAGTCTCCCCATGCCAGTGAAACGCCTCGCCCTCTGCAGGAAACTGAAAGACGCCGTCGCCCGCCGCCTCGCCAAAAATTGGAAACCAACCGATTTCTTTGTGTGGAGCAACTGTTACCGGAGCCCCGCAAACACTCGCCAATAATTGCGCCCCCAAACAAATTCCCAAAACCGCCATCGAACTGCGTAATGCCTCACCAATAAAGTGTTTTTCTTCCCGCAGCCACGGAAATTGGGCTTCATCATGAATACTCATCGGCCCACCCAGAATGATGAGCAAGTCGATTCCTGCCAGTGGCGGTAAATTCACACCTTCGTAAAACCGCGTCCAGGTAACCTGTGCCTGCCGCGCGGCGAACCAGTCATCCATACTCCCGAGCCCTTCAAAGACAACGTGCTGCAAAACATGAACACGCATCATAGCCTCCCGATTCCAGTAAAATTATCCGCTCAATGGGTGACTGTAGTTTATCGCTTTTTCTGGTGCTGAGCGTCAATGACGGTAACCGTTCAGCCAACCCGCAGGGGTGGGTTGGTTAAACGGTTACGGCGGCGGTAATGGGTAGCAGTGATGGATGCTTTACATGTCCAACGGGCTGATAATACCGCGACCACCCTTATTCAAGACATGGGTATAAATCATCGTGGTATTTACGTCCTTGTGCCCTAAGAGCTCCTGCACGGTGCGAATATCATAGCCCGCCTGCAGCAGATGGGTTGCGAAGGAGTGGCGTAACACATGCGGTGTCACCGGCTTAACAATGCCGGCCCTGCTTGCCGCCGTACGTATTGCACGCTGTACCGTCGCCTCATAAATATGATGTCGTCTTTGTACCCCGGAACGGGGATCAATACTCAATGCCGGAGACGGGAACACGTACTGCCAACCCCAGGATTTAGCGCTGGAAGGATATTTAACAGCCAATGCATCCGGCATAAAGACTGTTCCTAGACCGTTTTCCAAATCTGTGTCATGCAGTAATTTGGCCTTTTCCATTTGCTTTTTGAGGGGTAGCAGAATATTTTCTGGCAAGACGGTCACCCGGTCTTTAGCCCCCTTACCATCCCGGATGATGATTTCGCGGCGCTCGAACTCCACGTCTTTTACGCGCAGGCGTAATCCTTCCAGTAAACGCATGCCGGTGCCATACAACAAGCTGGCAACAAGCCACATCGTACTCGAAAGTTCATGCAGTAAGGCGCGGGTTTCCGTTGGTGTCAGTACCACCGGCAGGTGCTGCGAAGGTTTGGCGCTGGTGATGTTATCCAGCCAGGGCAGGTCAACACCCAGAACCTGCTTGTAGAGAAAGAGCAGCGCCGCCTTGGCCTGGTTTTGGGTAGAGGATGAAACGTGGCGTTCAGTGGCGAGATAGCTCAGGAAAGCCTCCACCTCGGCGGCACCCATATTTTTGGGGTGCCGTTTCTGGTGAAAAAGAATAAAGCGCCGCACCCAGTCGGTATAGGCCTCTTCGGTGCGGATGCTGTAATGCATCACCCTGATCCGGGCACGCACTTGATCTAGGAGTCTGGGCGGGGTACTGGGAGTGGCTTGGCTATTTTCCATCCAGAAAATTTTAGGCTGTCCTAAATTTTTAGGCAAGGGTCGGTATTGTATAGATACAGCATGTTGATTGTTGCCCATGTTGCATTAGGCAATGTATGTGTGGTAGCGTTGTGGAATCTAAATTATGTTAGCTATCAGAGGCGCTGGCCGATGCGAATAGACGAAATTGCCGAATATGTGTGGCTACACAGCAAAGAGATTGAGTTTGGTGAAATCGATACCTGGGATGAAAACCTGTTTACATCCAAATGGGCCAAAGGCAAGCCCATTGAAAGCGCATGGAAGGACGCAGGCGCGGGATGGTATTGGTTCTCGGTGAATATGAATTACGATGAGCTTCATGCAGTTGTGAAGCCCCCCTCACTACCAGACAAAGGCTGCAACATCGGGTCGCTTTCCCACGATAACAAGGAGGTATTCGGCGCCTCTTTGTTATGTGCTCATGAGTCAGGACTGACGGTGATTTACAACGGGCATGAAGCAAATGTCACATCACGCATCCGTGCACATTTCGCTCTTAAAAACAACAGCACTGGTGCGCTTGGAATTAAGCACTACCCCCTGAGCAATAAGAAATGGATCGTTCGTTACTACTCATCACCTTGCTTTACTGATATGCCAGCAAGTGATAAGTCGCGAATCAAGTTGTTAATGAAATCGTACTCTGGCCGCTGTGCTGTGGAGTCTGCATGGCGCGTCAAAAACGGTTGGCCAGTCTTGTGCAAGGAGTGATGGCTAACAAATCATTCCAGCGGACGTCAAAAAGCTACGCTTTTTGACGTCCGCTGAATTCCAACGTTAGCCCTTTACACCATGCCGATATTTAAAGAATCTCGCACTGTAGTTCGGGCAGTAGAAGCCCATCTGGTTTCGGAAATTGATAGCACAATTCCGCTCTTTAGCTATTTCAAGCGGCTTATTTGGCTGCCTACCAAGTTTCTGAAGATGGGCATCTCCGAAAAGACAAAGGGCGCCTCAATCTGGGCGTTTTTGTCGTTTGCATTTCTCATGCTAGGCGCATGGTTCATAAATAATTTTGGTATCGCTAGAACTGAGGCTGCCAACATCGTCATGCTGGCAGCAATGATAATTCCAATGTTTCTTGTAACTTTCGCCATGCCAAGTATTTATGGTGATAGCGGTATCGGTCAAAACACAATCACATTCGTTGTCCAGCACCTGCAAGCGCGTGGCTTCTCCAGTGCCAAAGACATTGAGCTATTACAGAAGTCGGTCAAACTCTTTGAAGATCGTGCGCGCTCACGTGTGAATGTTCTCAAATGGTTGGTTGGGCTTTTGTGGGCCGCATTCATGTACACCTTTTCAAAAGGCTTTGAGCAATCCATGTCCAGCCCTGCTGAACTAATGAACTACGCTTTCATGTCTGCTGGGTTATTTATGTTCGTCATTGCTGCCTACCTTTGCGTCTGGGGGTATGACGCAGCACTTGACAAACTGTTTCTGGCTATTGAGTTTGGGTGCAATGACCTAAGCCATATCATAAAGGCAGCACCTAATGTGGGCTAACACATCATTCCACCAGACGCTGCGCGATAAAGCCGCGCATCGCCGGTGAATTCAGACGTTAGACAAGGAGCCAATGTGCTACTCGTAACCTTCGATTCAAATGTCTGGCGACCTGTCGGCGATCCTGCAAGATTTCCGAACGATCCTATGCACGCCTCATTCACGAAAATCCATGGGGCGCTTCACAGCGGTCAAATCGAGGGGCGCTTATCGGAAACTGTCTTTACGCTAGAAGGCATCGCCAGAGCGGATAGAAAGAACCTGCTCAGTGGCTACAAGCCAAAAATTGGCATCACAGAAGAAGTGCTCCCTGACGGTCAGATTCATCTCGGATTCAGCATAGGCCCCGATCTGACAGCACATCCCGGAAACAATAGCTATCTCAGTTCGCATCTGAATGATGCGTTGGCTCTTGGATTTAAGCTAATGCACTGCCATAGAGTTGGCGGATTCATCAACCCCGACATCAAAGCGGAGTGGTACGCACAAACCCCGATACCCACTACTGACGTTGCAAACAAATTCGGAGAGGTTGGGCGAAAGATTGAAGCTGCTGGAGCTGGTATCGCATGGGTAAAGTCCATTGGTACAGCCAACGCTCAGTCCGCAGAGCATTGGTCACAGGGGCTAGCGAATGCTCCTTCGACTGGAGACAAAACAATTGCCTCGGCTGTCGCAGAGTGGGCAGATGGCGACATGGTCTCGGCTCACGTTGCTTATCAAAACCACTATATATGCACAAGAGATACCGCGAAGGCCGCCGGCTCCAACTCTGTGTTCTCTCCATCCAATCGCGTCTGGCTTGAGAGAGATTACGGAGTGAAGTTTGTTTCACCCGTGGAGCTTGAAAACCTTGTCTAACCCGACAGTCCACACGGACGCTGCGCGATAAAGCCGCGCAGCGCCGGTGACTTCTACGTTAGGTTGCTTATGCCGACCGCTAGTTTCTGGGCTCTGTTGAATTTCAAGTGGGTTGGCCAGCATGAGGGTTGATGGCATGGAAGTTGAGATTTCCGGCGATCAGGAAGACGACCGTATTGATCGTCTCGATGCGGGTGAAGCCGCGCGCACGACGCTTGGCGGTCTGGAACAAGCCGTTGATGGCCTCCAGAAATCCATTGGTTTGACGCGTCTGAGCCCAAGCCACGATGCCCTCCAGATGGGAGCGGATCATCCTGGCCACCTCCTTCATCGGATCGACCTTGGAGCGCATCACGCAGGTACACCAGTGTTCGAGCATGGCACGCACCACGTTGATCTGCTTGCGCTCAAGGATCTCGCGCAGTTGCTCCTTGTAGACCCAGGCGCGGGCCGTACGCTTGACGGTCATTTTGGCGATCAGGGCGTCCAGGTCGGCGGCGGCCTCGGGTTTGAGCCGGGCCGTGTCCTTGAGCAGGGTCCAACGCATGCCTTTGAGGGACTTGTCGGTTCGCTGCTCGATCGTAAGCGTCTAAGCAACCCACCCTCACGGATTGGCGCCAATCAGGGTAATGCGGTTTTTTTCCAGTTCCACGGCAAGAGTTCGTGGAGCCGCTTGTTGGGCCAGGTGGGGAGCTTTTCGA
>Ga0172382_10003389_pt1 | contig 25321 bp, 22 predicted proteins | sample Leawel138RmetaG_FD_122245 | JGI IMG/M metagenome (GOLD analysis project Ga0172382, IMG submission 122245) | Leachate microbial communities from a municipal landfill in Southern Ontario, Canada - Leachate well 138R metaG | ecosystem: Engineered > Solid waste > Landfill > Unclassified | place...
CGGGCTGGAATCGCTCTGGAACTCGTTTTCGTCGAACTCCTGCAGGTCGCGGCGGCTGCGCAGATGGCCGCGCCAGCAGTTGGTCAGGATGCTGAACAGCCAGCTGTCCATGGCCTCGAAGGAGCGCAGGCTGGCGGCGCTTTTCATCGCCTGCAGCATGGTCTCCTGTACCAGGTCGTCGGCCAGGTGGGTGCTGTGGCACCAGGAATAGGCCACCCGGTACAGGCGCTTGCGATTCTGCTCGAGACGATTGTTGAAATCGTGCGAGCGGCAGAACATCCCCAATATGCCCATGTCTTCCTCCACTTAAGCTCGTGTCGTCGTTCTTGTTGTTATGTGGCGTCTGATGCGCCTTGTTAGCTATAGATGGTCCGGCCGGCAACAATATTCCATTCCCGGCGGCCCGGAATAAAAAAGCAGCCTGCTCCATCTTAACCCCGCAGACGACATGCGCAACACCCTGAGTTTTAACATTGTTTTCAGTAGGGTTTTCGCGGGTATCCACGTTTGGGCGTGCGGCCCGTCCCCCAAGTCACGGGTCGTATGTTGTTGTGGGGATCCTCCTTTCCCCCACCTTGGGCTGGGATTCGACCGATATCAGCCCCGGTCCGAATCCCGGTTTTTTTCTGCCATGCGCTACAATCGGGCCTTCTTGTCCAGGCCGGAACGATTGTGACCACCGAACACTCCTTTAGCGACGCCCTGCGCGCCATCCCCCTGCCCCTGCAGGAGCGGGTACAGAGACAATGGCAGTACCTGTGCGACGCCACTCCCGCGGTCACGTTTCCTCCGGAATTTCTTGCCGAGCTGGCCCGGGTCTGGGCCTGCAGCGAGTTTGTCACCGATGCCTGCGTGCGCCACCCCGAGATGCTGCAGGAGCTGCACGACAGCGGTGATCTGGTGCGCAGCTATGCCGCCGGCCGCTACCGGCAGCAGTTGACCGCCCTGCTCGACGGGGTGGCCGACGAGGCCCAGTTGGGCGAGCGGCTGCGCCGCTATCGCCGCCGTGAAATGGTGCGCATCGCCTGGCGCGACTTGGCCGGGCACTGCGAACTGAACGAGGTGGTGACCGACCTGTCGGCCCTGGCCGATGCCTGCATCGACCTGGCGCTGGAGCATCTGTACCCCTGGCAGTGCGAACAGTGGGGCACACCGTGCAATACGGACGGTGTGGCGCAGCGCATGGTGGTGCTGGGCATGGGCAAGCTCGGTGCGCACGAACTCAATTTCTCCTCCGATGTGGACCTGATCCTGGCTTATCCGGAGGATGGCGAGACCCGGGACGGACGGCGCAGCACCACCAATCAGGAATTCTTCATCCGCCTCGGCCAGCGTCTCGGCAACGTGCTCAGCAGCACCACGGCCGAGGGCTATGTATTCCGCGTCGATACCCGCCTGCGTCCCTTCGGCGAGTCTTCCGCCCTGGCCCTGTCCTTCGACGCCATGGAGGACTATTACCAGGTGCACGGCCGCGAATGGGAACGCTACGCCATGATCAAAGCGCGGGTGGTGGCGGGTGACCAGGAGGCGGGCGCCGAGCTGATGGCCATGCTCAAGCCCTTCGTCTATCGCCGCTATGTCGACTACGGCGCCTTCCAGTCGCTGCGCGAGATGAAGGCAATGATCGGCCGCGAGGTGCAGCGCAAGGGGATGGAAGACAACGTCAAGCTGGGGGCCGGCGGCATCCGCGAGGTGGAATTCATCGGCCAGGCCTTCCAGTTGATCCGCGGTGGGCGCGAGCCGACCCTGCAGGTGCGCCGCATCCTCAGCGTGCTGGAGGCCCTGCGTGGATTCGGTTGGCTGCCCGACTTCGTGGTGGACGAGCTGACCGAGTCCTACACCTTCCTGCGCAACACCGAACACCGTATCCAGGAATACCAGGACCGCCAGACCCATGACCTGCCGGAGGACGATAGCGGCCGCCTGCGCCTGGCCTGGAGCATGGGCTACGACAGCTGGGCCGCTTTCGAGACCGTGCTGCGCGATCACATGAGCCGCGTGCATCAGCATTTCGAGCAGGTATTCGCCGCGCCGCAGACCGAACATGCCGAGTCCGACAGCCTCGACCTCACCGGCGTGTGGCAGGGCAATCTCGATGCGGAGCAGGCCTGCCATGCCCTGGCCCTGGCCGGTTATGGCGACACCGCCGAGGTCTACCGCCTGGTGCAGCAGGTACGCCAGGGACGTGCGTTCCTCAGCCTGAGCGCCCAGGGCCGCACGCGCATGAACCACCTGATGCCGCTGCTGCTCGGCGCGGTGGGGCAGGGCGGGCAGCCGGACATCACCCTGCAGCGCCTGCTGCATCTGGTGGAGACCATCGCCAAACGCAGTTCCTACCTGGCGCTGCTGGTGGAAAATCCCATGGCCCTGTCGCAGCTGGTGCGGCTGTGCGGTGCCTCGCCGTGGATCGCCTCGCAGCTGGCCAACTATCCGCTGCTGCTGGACGAGCTGCTCGACCCGCGCTCGCTGTACGCGCCGCCGCGGCGCAAGGAGCTGTCCAACGAACTGCGCCAGCGCATGATGTATGTGGCGCCGGAGGACCAGGAGGCGCAGATGGATGCCCTGCGCCACTTCAAGCAGGCCAATACCCTGCGCGTGGCCGCCGCCGACGTGATGGAGGCGGTGCCGCTGATGGTGGTGAGCGATCACCTTACCGAGCTGGCCGAGGTGCTGCTGGACGAGTCCCTGACCCTGGCCTGGCGCCACATGATCGGCCGCCACGGCCGTCCCGCCTGCGGCGACAACCGGGCCTGCGACACCGGCTTCGCCATCATCGCCTACGGCAAGCTGGGCGGCATCGAGCTGGGCTACGGCTCCGACCTCGACATCGTGTTCCTGCACAGCAACGAAAGCGAGGGCCGCCAGACCGATGGCGAGCGGCCGGTGGACAACGCCGTGTTCTACGCCCGCATGGCCCAGCGCATTATCCACATCCTCGGCACGCGCACCCCGGCCGGTGTGCTGTACGAGGTGGATACCCGCCTGCGCCCCAGCGGTGCCTCCGGCCTGCTGGTGTCCGGGCTGGATGCCTTCGCCACCTACCAGGGGACCGAGGCCTGGACCTGGGAGCATCAGGCCCTGGTGCGTGCCCGCGGCGTGGCCGGCGATCCGGCGGTGCTCGAGTCCTTTGAGGCGATCCGGCGCCAGATCCTCGGTCGCCCGCGCGAGCCGGAAAAACTGCGCCAGGAGGTGCGCGAGATGCGCGAGCGCATGCGCAGCCAACTGACCAAGGGCGGCGCGGAAAAATTCGATTTGAAACAAGACCCCGGTGGTATCGCGGACATAGAATTTATGGTGCAATATGGCGTTCTGGCGTGGGCGCATGCGCACCCCGCCCTGCTCGATTTCACCGACAATATCCGCCTGCTCGAACGCCTGGCCCAGGCCGGGCGGCTGCCGCCGGACGACGCCGAACTGCTCGCCGATGCCTACCGTGCCTACCGCGCCCAGGTGCACCGGCTGACCCTGCTGGAGCAGCCGGCGCTGGTGGCCGGCGGCGAATTCGACGCGCTGCGCACCCAGGTATCGCGCATCTGGCACGAGTTGATGGACTGAAATTTTTGCCGCCGCTGCCGGCGGTGCAATGGTTAACAAAATTGGTATTGAGGAGAGAGATAGATGTCGATGTCTGACCGCGACGGCGTGATTTGGCTGGATGGCGAAATGGTGCCCTGGCGCGAGGCCAAGACCCACGTGCTCACCCACACCCTGCACTACGGCATGGGCGTGTTCGAGGGCGTGCGCGCCTACAAGACCGACAAGGGCACCGCCATCTTCCGCCTCAAGGAACACACCGAGCGCCTGTTCCGCTCGGCACACATCCTGATGATGCCGATGCCCTACGACAAGGACACCCTCAACGAGGCGCAGCGCGCCGTGGTGCGCGAGAACAACCTGGAATCGGCCTACATCCGCCCGATGTGCTTCTACGGTTCCGAGGGCATGGGCCTGCGCGCCGACAATCTCAAGGTGCACGTGATGGTCGCCGCCTGGACCTGGGGCGCCTACCTCGGTGCCGAGGGCATGGAGAAGGGCATCCGCGTGCGCACCTCGTCGTTTACCCGGCACCACGTCAACATCACCATGTGCAAGGCCAAGGCCAACGGCAACTACATGAACTCCATGCTGGCACTGCGCGAGGCGCTGTCCTGCGGCGTGGACGAGGCGATGCTGCTGGACAACGAAGGCTACGTGGCGGAAGGCTCCGGCGAGAACATCTTCATCGTGCGCAACGGCGTCATCTACACGCCGGACCTGACCTCGGCCCTGGACGGCATCACCCGCGACACCATCTTCCGTCTGGCCGCCGAGCTGGGCCTGACCATCAAGGAAAAGCGCATCACCCGCGACGAGGTGTATATCGCCGACGAGGCCTTCTTCACCGGCACCGCCGCCGAAGTGACGCCGATCCGCGAGGTGGACAACCGCGCCATCGGCAGCGGCAGCCGCGGTCCGATCACCGCGCGCCTGCAGGCGATGTATTTCGATCAGGTGCACGGCCGTCGCGCCGAGAATGCGGACTGGCTGACCTACGTGAAGTGACCATCCAGAATGTGGGGCGGACTGCAGTCCGACCCGCGGAAGACTGACGGAGTGGAGCAACCCATGAGCACAGCAGCGGCACAGAGCAGGAACGGCGGTACCCAGCGTTACTATGAAGTGACGGCAGCGGATCTGCCCGTGCACTGTCCCATGGATGGTGCCAGCCTGTGGAGCATGCATCCGCGCGTCTATCTGCCCCTGGCCGAGAAGGGCGAGGCCACCTGTCCTTATTGCGGCGCCCGCTATGTCCTCAAGGGCAAGGTCGGCGGCCACTGAAATCCGTCAGCACACCTTTAGCTCCCAGTCCCTGGCCTTAAATGAAACTGCACATCCCTGATTTTTCCTCCAGCCGCGTTCTGGTCGTCGGCGATCTGATGCTGGATCGCTACTGGCACGGCGATACCTCGCGCATCTCACCCGAGGCCCCGGTGCCGGTGGTGCACATCGGCGAGGCCGAAGAGCGTCCGGGCGGCGCCGGCAACGTGGCCCTCAACATCGCCGCACTGGGGGGCCGTGCCGCCGTCATCGGTCTTACCGGCCAGGACGAAGCCGCCGACGTGCTGCGCCGCCGCCTGGAATCCGAAGGCGTCGAATGCCATTTCGAACGGCTGGAAAATTACTCCACCATCACCAAGCTGCGCGTGATCAGCCGCCACCAGCAGCTGATCCGCTGTGATTTCGAGGACGGTTTCCAGGGCCATGACCCGCAGGGGCTGCTGCAGCGTTTCCAGTCGCAGCTGGCCGCGGCAGGCGTGGTGGTGCTGTCCGACTACGGCAAGGGCACGCTGCGCGCAGTGCGCGAACTGATCACCGCGGCGCGCGCTGCCGGCAAGCCGGTGCTGATCGATCCCAAGGGCACCGATTTCGAGAAGTATCGTGACGCCACCCTGATTACCCCCAACCTGGCCGAGTTCGAGGCGGTGGTGGGCCGTTGCCACGGCGAGGACGATCTGGTGGCCAGGGGCGAGAACCTGCGCCGCCAGCTGAATCTGGAGGCACTGCTCATCACCCGCAGCGAGCGCGGCATGACCCTGCTGCGCGAGGCGCATGCGCCGCTGCATCTGCCCACCCGCGCGCGCGAGGTGTTCGACGTCACCGGCGCCGGCGATACCGTGCTGTCGACGCTGGCGGCAGCACTGGCGGCCGGCCAGGACCTGGCCGATGCCACCGCGCTGTCCAATGTCGCCGCCGGCGTGGTGGTGGGCAAACTGGGCACCGCCACGGTCAACGTGCAGGAGCTGGGTAAGGCCCTGCGCGATCAGAATGAGCTGGAACGCGGCATGGTCGATGAGGATGCACTGGTTGCACTGGTGCGCGAGGCCAAGGCCCATGGCGAGACGGTGGTGATGACCAACGGCTGTTTCGACATCCTGCACGCCGGCCATGTCACCTATCTGCAGCAGGCGCGCCGTCTCGGCGACCGCCTAATTGTGGCGGTCAATGACGATGCCTCGGTGAAGCGTCTGAAGGGCGAGGAGCGCCCGGTCAATACCATGGAGCGGCGCATGTTCGTGCTGGCGGCGCTCGGCTGCGTCGACTGGGTGGTGCCGTTCTTCGAAGACACGCCGACACGCCTGATCTGCAAGGTGCAGCCCGATATCCTGGTCAAGGGCGGTGACAACAATCCGGCCAACATCCCCGGCGGCGACTGCGTGCGCGAGGCCGGCGGCCAGGTGCTGGTGATGGACTACGTCGACAATCTTTCCACCACGGGTCTCATCAAGGCGATCCGCTCCACGGCCAAGAACGGCTGACGGGATGACCACCACCGCCGCCGATTGTCGGGCCGATGTGGTGATCTGCGGCGGCGGTGTCGCCGGCCTGTGGCTGCTGGCACGCCTGCGCCAGCAGGGCTACCGCGCCCTGCTCATCGAATCCGCAGCCCTCGGCGCCGGTCAGACCCGTTACGCCCAGGGCATCATTCACGGCGGCACCAAGTATGCCCTCACCGGTGCGGTGAGCGGGTCGAGCGAGGCCATCGCCGCGATGCCGCCGCTGTGGCGCGCCTGCCTCGAAGGCCACGGCGAGATCGATCTGCATGCCGTGCGTCTGATGTCCGATCACCAGTACCTGTGGTCCACCGCCAGCATCACCTCGCGCATGGCGGGCTTCTTTGCCAGCAAGATGATGCGCAGCCGCATTGCGCCGCTGGACGGCAAGGACTATCCCAGCGTGTTCCGCCACCGCGACTTCCGTGGCCAGGTGTATCGCCTGGAAGAACCGGTGCTGGATACCGCGGCGCTGGTGCACGCCCTGGCGCAGCCGCATGAGGCGGCGATCTGGCGCGGCAGTGTGATCCAGGCAGAGCGCGGTTCGGCAGCAGGAGAACCACTGTTGCTGACCGTGGCGGAGGGTGAACGGAAGATCACTGTTGCAACGCAGCGGCTGGTGCTTACCGCCGGCCGGGGCAATGCGGCGCTGCTGAAGATGCTGGGGCGTGATGTGCCGCAGATGCAGACGCGGCCGCTGAAGATGGTGATGGTACGCGGCGATCTGCCACAGGGCGTGTATGCCCACTGTCTCGGTGCCAGCAGCAATCCGCGTGTCACCATCAGCAGCCACTTTGACCGCCAGGGCCGCACCGTGTGGTATCTCGGTGGCGATCTGGCGGAGCACGGCGTGCGGCGCAGCGATGCGGAGCAGCTGGCCGCAGCGCGCGCAGAACTCACCGCGCTGTTGCCGTGGATCGATTTCTCCCGCTGCGAGTTCGCCACTCTGGACATCGATCGTGCCGAGCCGCGCATGCCCGATGGCCGCCGTCCCGACGACGTGTACGCCGACGAGCGTAACGGCGTGATCACCGCCTGGCCGACCAAGCTGGCCTTTGCGCCGCGCCTCGCCGCACGCATCGGCGACATGTTGAATGCTGCCGCGCTGACGCCCGCTGCGGCTGCGGACACGCTGCCGGCCTGGCCATTTCCCGGCTATGCCCTGCTGCCGTGGCAGGAGGAGGAGCGATGGAGTTGAGGACACTGGGTTCTACCGGCCTCAAGGTCAGCCCGCTCGGCCTCGGCACGGTGAAGATCGGCCGCGACCAGCAGGTGAAGTACCCGACCGGTTTTACCATCCCCGACGATGCCGCCGTGCGCGCGCTGTTCGACCTTGCCTGGGAGCTGGGCATCAACGTACTGGATACGGCACCGGCCTATGGCAACAGCGAGGAGCGTCTGGGGCAACTGCTGCCGCGCAAGAAGGACTGGATCATCGTCGGCAAGGTGGGCGAGATCTTCGAGCACGGCCAGTCCTCGTTCGACTTCTCCGCGGCATTTACCCGGCGCAGCGTCGAGCGCAGCCTCAAGCGCCTGGGGCGTGATTATCTCGATATGGTGCTGGTCCATTCCGACGGTGACGACATGCGCATCATCCGTGAAGAGGCGGTGTGCGATACCCTGCAGCAGCTCAAGCATGAGGGCCTGATCCGCGCCGTCGGCATGTCCACCAAGACCGTCGACGGCGGCCTGTGGTGCGTGGAGAACATGGACGTGGTGATGGCTACCTACAACCCGGCCTATACCGACGAGCTGCCGGTATTGCAGCGCGCTGCGGAACTGCACAAGGGCGTGCTGATCAAGAAGGGCCTGCAGAGCGGCCATGCGCAGAGCGTCGAGGAGGCGCTGCGCTTCGTCTTTGCGCAGCCCGCCGTGCACAGCGTCATCGTCGGTACCATCAATCCGGCCCACCTGCGCGACAACGCGGCAATCACCGAGCGGGTGCTGGCAGGGCGCTGATGGCGGCTGCAGAGCGCATTCTGGTGATCGGGCCGGCCTGGGTCGGCGACATGGTGATGGCGCAGAGCCTGTTCATCATGCTGCACCGGCAGGGCGCGACGGTGGATGTGGTGGCGCCGCAGTGGTCGGTGCCCCTGCTGGCGCGCATGCCGCAGGTGCGCCGGGCCGTTGCCCTGCCGGTGGGCCATGGCCGTTTTGGCCTGGCGGAGCGCTGGCGTATCGGCCGCCGCCTGCGCGCTGAACACTACGGCCAGGCCATCGTGCTGCCGCGCTCGTTCAAGGCCGCACTGATCCCCTTCTTTGCCGGCATCCCGTGCCGCACCGGATTTCGCGGCGAGATGCGTTACGGTCTGCTCAACGATGTGCGCACCCTGGACAAGACTCAGCTGCCGCGCGTCATCGATCGCTATGTCGCCCTGGGCCTGCCGCGTGACGCCGCATTGCCGCCGCAGGATATTCCCCTGCCGCAGCTGCGAATCGATGCGGAAAATCGCGCCCGCCTGGTGCAGCAACTGGGCCTCGACCTGCAGCGTCCGGCGGTAGCCTTCATGCCCGGCGCCGAATATGGCCCGGCCAAGCGCTGGCCGTTGCAGCACTATGCCGCGCTGGCGCGGGAACTCGCCGCCAGCGGGCGACAGGTGTGGATCATCGGCTCGGCCAAGGAGCTGACGGACGGCGCCGCCATCGCCGCCGCCGCACCGGAGGCGCTCAATCTGTGCGGCCGGACGCGGCTGGAGGATGCGGCGGACCTGCTGTCGCTGGCCAGCGCTGCGGTGAGCAACGATTCCGGGCTGATGCATGTGGCCGCCGCCAGCGGCGTACCGCTGGTGGCGTTGTACGGCTCGTCCTCGCCGTTCTATACCCCGCCGCTGGCGGCACAGGCGCGCGTGCTGTATCGCGCCCTGTCGTGCAGCCCCTGCTTCAAACGGGTGTGTCCCCTGGGAGATACGCCCTGCCTGACGGACATCGAGCCGCAACAGGTGCTGGCGGCGCTGCACTCTCTCTGGGAGCGGGAACCTAATGCCTAAGATCTCGGCCTGCATCATCTCCTTCAACGAAGAACAGAAGATCGAAGAGTGCCTGCAAAGTCTCGTCGGCGTGGCCGACGAGATCGTGGTGGTCGACTCGCTCAGCACCGATCGTACGCTGGAGATCGCCGGCCGCTATACGGATCGTATCCATCACCAGAAATTCCTCGGCCACGTGGAGCAGAAGAATCTGGCCGTGAGTCACGCCAGCCATGACTGGATCCTGAGCCTGGATTGTGACGAGCGGCTGACACCGGAGCTGCGGGCTGCCATCCTGGCCCGGAAGGAAGCCCTGGATGAGCGCAGCGTTTACCGCATGGCGCGCAAAACCTTCTATGTCTATCGCTGGCTCGACCATTGCTGGTATCCCGATCGCAAGGTGCGCCTGTTCAACCGGAAACATGCCCGCTGGGGCGGCACCAATCCCCACGATCGGGTGGTGATGGACGCCGGCGTGCAGGTGGTCGATCTCACGGGCGACATCCAGCACTATTCCTTCAGCAGCATCTCCGAGCACCTGCGCACCATCGACAGCTTCACCGAGATCGGGGCACGGGAAATCATCGCCAAGGGCAAGAAGGTGTCGCTGCTGTCGCCGCTGAGTCATGGCCTGTGGACGTTTGTCCGGCTGTACTTCATCAAGCGTGGTTTTCTGGATGGCCTGGCCGGATTTGTTGTTGCCACGCTGTCGTTCATGCATGCCTTTGTGAAATACGCCAAGGTACTGTTCCATCAGCGCAAACCGGGTCGGAGTCGGCTGTGAAGATAATCGAACTGTGTACCTCGAACGGCGTGGGCGGCCTGGAGCTGTATGCCCTGCGCAGCACGGCGGCATTGCAGCGGCAGGGCCACGATGTGCTCGCGGTGGTGCGGCCCGGCACCATGCTGCAGCGACGCATGCACGAGCAGGGATTGGCCCACATCGCCCTGCCGCGGCGCAGCCGTAGCTTGCCGTTGCGGGCGGCGTGGCGCCTGGCGCGGCTGATCGACAGCGCCCGGGTGGATGTGGTGCACATGCACTGGGGGCATGATCTGCTGCTGGCCGCTCTGGCCAAACGCTGGGCGCGGCGTCCGGTGCGCCTGGTCTACACGCGGCAGATGGCGTTGACGCGTGCCAAGAGCGACGCCTATCACCGCTTCCTCTATCGGCAGATCGATCTCTATCTCACCATTACCGACAAGTTGCTGGAGCAGGCGCGCAAGTATCTGCCGCTGCCGGCGGCGCGGGTGCAGCGTCTTTACTACGGCGTGCCGGCTCCAGCCCCGCTGAGCGAAGCGGAGCGCCGTGTGCTGCGCCACTCGCTGCATATTCCGGAGCGTGTCTTTGCCATCGGGCTGGTCGGCCGGATGGAGGAGCAAAAGGGCCAGCACCTGCTGATTGAGGCGGTGCAGCAATTGCGTTCCATGGGGATCCCGGCCCATGCCACACTGGTCGGCCCGGCCATGGATGATGCGTATCAGCAGCGTTTGCTGCGCGAGATTGATGAGCGTGATCTGCTTGAGGCGGTGGTGATGCTGGGGCCGCACAAGGCGCCGATGGAGATCATGCCGGCCTTCGATGCCATCGTGCTCACCACGCGCATGGAGACCTTCGGGCTGGTGCTGGCGGAGGCAATGCGCTGCGGCGTGGCAGTGATCGGGACGAATGCCGGCGGTGTACCGGAAATCATCGACGACGGCGTCAGTGGACTCCTGTTCACGCCGGGCGATGCCAACCATCTCGCCCATCAGCTGGCGCATCTGGCGCGTAACGACGGCCTGCGGCGCGAACTGGCGGCGGCGGGCAAGGCCCGCGCCGATGATCTGTTCGCGGAGGAGAATCACTACCGCCGCCTGGCGGATATTCTGCTGGGTGGAGTCTAGCGGCCGAGGAATTGACGGCTGATGAGGGCGGCCGCGCTTGCCATGTCGATACTGCCCATGTCGGACTCGGCGGCCGCGTCCGGCGGCGTGAAGGCCAGGCGGTGCTGCGCTGTGTTGAGCGTCTGCCAGCGCAGCGGTGTGGCCGAGCGGCGGCGCGGATAGAACGCCGCCGTCGGCACATCCAGCGCACCGGCCACATGCAGCGGCCCGGTGGAGCCGCTGACGAACAGATCGGCACAGGCAATGAAACGGGCATAGTCGGCAATGCCGCTGCCGCGCAGGATGGTATGCGGTAGCGGGTCGAGCAGCGCCGCCAGGTTCTCCGCCTTGAAGTCCTCGCCCGGCCCGCAGCCGATGACGAAATGCAGCGGTTGCGGCGAGCGCAAGGCGGCGGCGAGGGCGGCATACTGTTCCACGGACAGATTGCTGGCCGAGCCGCCGCTGCCGGGATGGAGCAACACCAGCCGGGCCTGCGGCGCGATGTGGTGTTCGTGGCAGAATGCTTGGCGGCGATGGGCGTTTTCTGCTGCGGGGAAGGTCAGATAGGGTGCCGTGGCCAGGACCGGGGCAACACCGTGATCGGCCAGGCAGCGGCGGGCCAGGTCGACGTTGTATTCCCACTCCGGTTTTTCCGAGCGTGAGCGCTGTTGCCGCAGCCGGTGGTTATAGAATAATTGCGCCAGTTTGGTTGCCGGGGCGAGCCGGTACGGGATGCCGGCAGTCCAGCCGGCAAGGCCGATACGGGTGGTCGAGAACAGGGTCAGCAGCACATCGGCGTCAAAGGCCTCCAGTCGCTGGTGCAACGCTGCCCGGCCGGCCGCCGTTCCGGGATCGATGATGATCTCATCGAGCCATGGGCACAGTCTGGCCATGGGTTCGGTATATGGCGGAACCAGGACCGCGACGTATGCATGGGGCAGGCTGAGCTTGAGCGCGGCAAGGGCGGGCCAGGCAAGCATGAAATCGCCAAGCTTGTCGTTTCTGACTACCAGTATCCGTTGTGGCAGTGGTTGCGCCATGGCTAGATGATAAAGATGAGTCCACGCAGTCAAGTACGATGAATATCGAAGTTATTATCGCAAATTACAACAAGCCGGAGTTTCTCACCCTGGTGCTGGAGGGCTTTTTGTTGCAGAGCGACAAACAGTTCACCATTACCATCGCCGACGACGGCTCCGGGCCGGAGATTGCAGCGGTGGTGCAGCGCTATGCCGCGCGCGGGCTCACACTGCGCCATCTCTGGCACGAAGACCTGGGCTTTCGCAAGAATCTTATCCTGAACAAGGCGCTGCGTGCATCGTCCGCCGATTACATCATTTTCATCGACAATGACTGTATCCCCGAGCCCGACTTCGTCGCCGACCACCGCGCTGTCGCCCGGCCCGGCTGTTTTGTCGCGGGGCGGCGCGTCAATCTTGGTGCGGCGGTGACCGCACAGCTCATCGCCGGTACCCGCCGCATCGAGACACTGTTTCAACGCGCCAGCCTGATGTGGCTGGGATTGCGCGGCCGGGTGCGCTATGCGGAGCTGGGCCTGCATCTGCCCTGGGCGCTGGCCCGCTTGTGGAGCCGCAAGAGCCGGGCGCTGCTGGGGGCCAACATGGCGATGTGGCGCGAAGACCTGTATCGGATAAACGGTTTCGATGCCGCTGCGACCACCTATGGCCTGATCGAGGACACCGATGTGGAGTGGCGCCTGCGTGCCGTCGGCGTACGGGGACTCAGCCTGCTGGGGCGCGGTTGCGTGTTCCATCTGGATCACCCCACGCGCAAGCACAACGACCCGACCAATCAGGAGTACATCCGGCGCAAGCAGGAGGCCGCCCAGGTGCGGGCCGAGAACGGCATCTACCAGCCTGGCGAGGGGCCGGCAGATACAGTCAGCAGAGCGGTCTGACGCACAGGTCAATCACAGGCATTGCCACGCCGTTGCGGCGTGGCCGGCGCCTTGTTCAGGAACGGCTGCGCAGGAACGCGGCGAAGTAGGCGATGGTCGGCTGCAGGCCCTGCTCCAGCTTCACCCCAGGTTCCCAGCCCAGTACCTGTCTGGCCAGGGTGATATCCGGCTGTCGCTGCCGGGGGTCATCCTGCGGCAGCGGCTTGTGCACCACCCTGGACTTGGAGCCGGTCAGCTGGATCACCTTTTCCGCCAGTTCCAGTATGGTGAATTCGCCCGGATTGCCGGTGTTGACCGGGCCGGTGACGTCGTCGGGTGAATTCATCAAACGCACGAATACCTCGATGAGGTCGTCCACATAGCAGAAGGAACGGGTCTGCTGCCCCGCACCGTAGACGGTGATGTCCTCGTTCTTGAGTGCCTGCAGGATGAAGTTCGACACAACACGGCCGTCGTTGGGGTGCATGCGCGGGCCGTAGGTGTTGAAAATTCGCGCCACCTTGATCTTCACACCGTGTGCGCGGTGATAGTCGAAAAACAGGGTCTCCGCACAACGCTTGCCTTCGTCGTAGCAGGAACGAATGCCATGGGGATTGACGTGCCCCCAGTAGGACTCCGGCTGCGGATGGATTTCCGGATCGCCGTACACCTCGGAAGTCGAGGCATGAAAGATCCTGGCACCGGTACGTTTGGCCAGTCCCAGCATGTTCATCGCCCCCAGCACGCTGGTCTTCATGGTGTGGATCGGGTCGTGCTGATAGTGCGGCGGCGAGGCGGGACAGGCCAGGTTGTAGATCTCGTCGACCTCGACATACAGCGGCTGGGTGACATCGTGGCGCAGCACCTCGAAGCGCGGGTTGCCCAGCAGATGCTGGATGTTGTCGCGGGTGCCGGTAAAAAAATTGTCCAGGCAGATGACGTCGTGCCCGTCGTTGAGCAGCCGTTCGCACAGGTGCGAGCCAAGAAAGCCGGCGCCACCGGTTACCAGGATGCGTTTGCGCAGCGCGTACATGTTCATCCCCCGACCTTGCCGCGGCCAATGCCGAAATATTCAATACCGAGCGCGGTCATCTCCGCCGGATCATACTGATTGCGGCCGTCGATGATCACCGGCTGCCTGAGGGCGGCCTTGATGCGGTCGAAGTCCGGATTGCGGAACGGCTTCCACTCGGTCACCAGCACCATCGCATCGGCACCCTGCAGTACGTCGTACTGGTGCTCGAAGAAGCGTACCCGGCCATCGTCGACCCAGCCCTTCTTCATCTCGCGGCCGGCGGTCTCGATGGCCACCGGGTCGTGGGCATGGACGGTGGCGCCGGCAGCGATCAGTTGCTCGATCAGCACCAGCGAAGGAGCCTCGCGCATGTCGTCGGTACCGGGCTTGAAGGCCAGCCCCCACAGGGCGAAGGTCTTGCCGCTGAGGTCCTTGCCGAAACGGGCGAATACCTTGTCGGCGAGACGATATTTCTGGCGGTCATTGCGCCGCTCCACCGCATCCAGCACCCAGGCATCCAGGCCGCTTTCCTGCGCCATGCGCAGCAGCGCCTTGACGTCCTTGGGGAAGCAGGAGCCGCCGTAGCCGCAGCCGGGATAAATGAAGTGATAGCCGATGCGGCGGTCGGAGCCGATGCCGAGACGTACCTGTTCCACGTCCACGTCGAGCCGTTCGCACAGGGCAGCAATTTCGTTCATGAAGGAGATCTTGGTGGCCAGCATGGCGTTGGCGGTGTACTTGGTCATCTCCGCCTCGCGCACGCCCATGGTCAGGATCACTTCGTGGTTGCGCATGAACGGCGCGTAGAGGTCGTGCATCACCTTGGCCGCCTGCTCGGTCGCGGCGCCGATGACGACGCGATCCGGGCGCATGAAGTCGTCGATGGCGGCACCTTCCTTGAGGAATTCCGGGTTGCTGACCACCTCGAAAGCGAGCTTGGCGCCGCGTTGATCCAGTGCCTGTTGCACCGTGGCACGCACCTTGTCGGCGGTGCCGACCGGTACGGTGGACTTGTCCACCACCACGTTGTAATCGGCCGTCATGTACTGGCCCAGTTCACGCGCCACTGCCAGCACGTACTGCAGGTCGGCGGAACCGTCTTCACCCGGCGGCGTGCCGACGGCGATGAAGAACACGTTGGCGGACTTGGCCGCCTCCTGCAGCGAGGTGGTGAAGTGGAGGCGTCCCTCGCGGAAATTCTCGGCGACCATTTCATCGAGACCCGGTTCGTAGATCGGCAGCACGCCTTGCTTCAGGTTGTCGATCTTGCGCTGGTCGATGTCGACGCAGGTGACCTCATGCCCCATCTCGGCGAAGCAGGTCCCGGTGACCAAACCGACATATCCGGTTCCGATTACGGCAATCTTCATGGTCTGTATCCCTTGGCAGTAAAGTAATTCGAGTGGCGCGGCGCTCACGACTGGCGCTGTTGCAGATAGGTCAGGATCCGCTCGGCGTGGGATGCCACCTCGGCCACCTCCGGGATGCCGCCATCCGGCCGGAAGGCGATGGCGTGTTCCTGGTTGCGGGGGAAATAGCCGAACGGTTGCGCGCCGCAATTGGGCAGGCCGCGGTACTGGGCATAAAAAAATACGCCGACGGTGGGGCGCTCCAGGGCGATGGAGAGATTGCGGATGCCGGTATCGTTGGTGATCACCAGCGTGGCGCCGGCGAGCAGGCGCGGTGTGTCTTTATCGCCCTGCAACTGGCTGATGTTGTCGCGCACCGGCAGCCGTGCGGCGATGGTGCGGCAGCGCTCCTGTTCCCATGGCGCCAGGCCGGCGAGCAGGATGTGATCATGGTTGGGCCAACGCTGGCTCATCATCTCGATCACCTGCGCATAGCGCTCTCCCGGCCAGCACTTGTAGTCGGCCGATGCGGTGGGGAAGTAGATGATGTAGGGCCGCGGCCGCACCAGTGGTGCCACGGTCTGGCCATAGCGCAAGGGCCAGGCGTAATTGCATCCCAGGATGTGGGTCTGCTCCAGAAAGGTCTCGGCCTCGAAGCGGTATTCGGCGCGCGGGATGGCGACGTCATACAGCAGGCGCTCGATGCCACGGTGGCGGTAACCGATCTTCAGTTGCGCCCGGTTGAGACGGGTAATCCAGAATGACCGGCTGGAGGCGGTGATATCGAACAGAATGTCGTGCGGTCCAAGTGCGCGAAAGCTGCGAAAGATTTCGCCCCGGCTGGCCGGGCGCTCATTGCCCCGGGCAACGTGGACGTTGTCGATCAGATCTGCGGGGATGCCGGCCTGGTAATGGCTGACCACGCTCAGGGTCAGTCTGGCCTGGGGCAGGGCCTCACGCAGCGCCAGCAGCATGGGGCGGGTGAGCACCATGTCGCCCAGGGCGCCGTGCTTGATGACCGCGACACTGCGGATCTGATCGAGCTCGAGGTTGGCGGCCTGGCGCAGGGCGCGGCGCGACACCCAGGTGTTCTTGCCTATCCAGAGCTTCATCTCGCGTGTTCTGCCAACAATCGATCCAGCTTTGCGGTTACATCGGCCACCGTTATCCGGGTCATCGCGGCGCTGTCGCGCACCCGTATGCCCCACGGCAATTGCGCGAGAAGTTTACCATAGCGGGCCTGTACCGCTTCCGGATATTTGTTCACCACCAGGGCATCGCTCAGGTAGGGACGGGCGCGCGACGGGTTGGTGCAGGCATACAGGCCGATCACGGGAATGCCTGCTGCGGTGGCCAGGTGGGCGGGGCCGGCGTCGGGGGAGAGCAGGACCGTGCTGCGCTGGAGTAGGGCCAGCAGCTGTTTCAGGCCGGTTTGGCCGATGACGTTGATCGGGTGGTGGCGCATGCGCTGCGCGATGGCCGCGCCGTATTCACGTTCCAGGGCGCTGGGGCCGCCGCTGAGCACCACGCGCATGCCGTGCTGTTCGATGGCGTAGTCCGCCACGGCGGCGTAGCCCTCGACCGTCCAGTTGCGGTACGCCATGCTGGAGCAGGGGCTGATGAGCAGCGTGGGCTGGTCGCCGGGCAGCAGTTGTTCGGCGTAGGCCCGGGCCGCCTCCGGGATCGGGATGTCCCAACGCAGCACCCGGTCGGTGGCACCGAGGGCATCGCTGAAACCGTACAGGCTGTCCAGCACGTGCTCGCGCTCACGCGGAGCGATTTGGGCATTGGTGAACAGCCACTGGCCGTCCTTGGCGCGGGCGCGGTCGAAGCCGAGCTTGATGGGGGCGTCCACCAGCAGGCTGATCAGGCTGGCGCGCAGGGCCATCTGCATGTGCAGCAGCACGTCGAAGCGGCGGCCGCGCAGCTGACGGTATATATCCTGATAGGCGCGCCACCCCCGCCTTTTGTCAAAGATGATAAAGTCGATGCCCGGAATGTCGCCCACCAGGGCGTGTTCGGTCTTGCCGATGATCCAGATGAGGCGCGTGTCGGGCCAGCGGGCCTGCAGGGTGCGCACCGTCGGCAGGGTGTGGCTGATGTCGCCGATGGCGGACAGCCGCAGGATACAGAGACTTTCCGGCGGTGATGTGAGCGGTAGAGAAGGCATGCGACCCATTCAGACCCAAAACGGAAGAAGCCACATCCTATATGATGCGGAACTGCCGATCCACGCGGAGCCGGCGCTGTTCGATCCGGCCGCCTGGCGCCGGCGCGGCCAGTTGCTGGGCAGTGCGCGCGGCCGTGGTGAAACGGCCTTTGTCAGCGACGGCACCCATGAATACGTGTTGCGCCACTACCGCCGTGGCGGGCTGCCCGGCCGGCTGGTGCATGACAGTTATCTGTGGACCGGACTGGAGCGGACGCGTGCCTGGCGCGAGTGGCAGCTCACTGCGGAGCTGCATCGCCGTGGCCTGCCGGTGCCGCATCCGGTGGCGGCGCGGGTGGAGCGGCGTGGGCTGTTCTACCGTGCCGATCTCATCACCTTGCGCATCCCGGCGGCCCGCTCCCTGGCCCAGGCCCTGGGTGAGGCGCCGCTCCCGGCAGAATGCTGGCAGGCGATCGGGGTCTGTATCCGCCGCTTTCACGACGCCGGGGTGGACCACGCCGACCTTAACGCCCACAACATCCTGCTGGCCGGTGACGATGTCTATCTGATCGATTTCGACCGTGGCCGCCTGCGTGCGCCGGGTGCATGGCAGCAGGGCAATCTGGCGCGGCTGCTACGCTCACTGCGCAAGCTGTACAACGAAAGCCTGGACATTGCCTTCAGCGATGCCGACTGGGAGACATTGCTGGCGGGGTACGGGGCAGGCGCACCGTAAAGCAAAAGCCTGCAACGCAAAGACGCGCAATAATGTAGGAGCGAAGCGTATTCGCGACAGGCTAGCTACACCACGCCGGAATCGCGAATACGCTTCGCTCCTCCAGTAGCCATGGCCTTAACGCCCGCACCACTCCTCCAGCGCCACCGCATAGCGCGTGGCCATGTCGCGGCGCCGCTCCACCAGTTGTTGTGCGGCGGCGCCCAGGGCGGCACGGCGCTCCGGCTGCGCCAGCAGCTCCGTGAATGCCTGTCCCAGCGCGTCGGCGTCCTGCACCTGCACGGCGCCGCCGTGTTCCAGCAGCAGTTTGGCTTCGTCGGCGAAGTTGTCCATGTGCGGACCGAACACCAGCGCCTTGCCGAGCTGGGCCGCCTCCAGCACGTTCTGTCCGCCCTTGGGCACCAGCGAGCCGCCCATGAATACCAGTTCCGCGCCGGCCATGAAGCCGGTCAGTTCACCGAAGGTGTCGGCGATGTAGACACGGGTGTCCGGGCTGATGTCCTGATGGCGGCTGCGCACGGCGACGTGTGCGGCGGGCAGCGCCAGGTCGCGCAGGATCTCAGACAGGCGCCGCGGGTGGCGCGGCACGATGACCAGCAGGCGCTGGCCGCGTTCAGTCTGTTGCCAGGCGCGCAGCAGCAGAGCCTCTTCGCCGTCGCGGGTGGAGGCGGCCAGCGCGTAGGGGCGCGGCAGCGAGATGGTCGTCGCCGCCTTCTGCAGGTCGGCACTGAACTTGATGTTGCCCACCGCCCGCACCCGTTCCGCCGGCGCGCCCAGCGCAATGAAGCCGGCCTTGTCCGCCTCGGAGCGCGCCAGCACCGCAGTCACCTGTTGCAGCGCCGCGTGATACTGGCGGCGCAGCCAGGCGGGCGCATTGCGGGTGCGCAGGGACAGGCGGCCGTTGACGATGACGAGCGGGATGCCGTGCGCGGCGCCGGTGGCGAACAGGTTGGGCCACAGCTCGGTTTCCATGATCAGGGCGCAGCGCGGCCGGTAGTGCATGAAAAAACGCTGCACTGCACCGCGCCAGTCGAGCGGCAGAAAAACGTGCGGCACGTCGGCGGGCAGGGCGCGAGCGGCCAGCCGGGCGCTGCTGATGGTGGCGGTGGTGAGCAGCAGCGGCTGCTGCGGCTGGCGTGCGCGCAGGGCGGCGATGAGCGGCAGGGCGGCATTGACCTCCCCCACCGAGGCGGCGTGCAGCCACAGCGGCGCCGCTGCAGCGGTGCCATGGTAGATGCCGCAACGCTCACGCAGATAGCGCCACGACTTTTCCCGCAGCGCCTGCCACAGCGTATAGCCGAGCAGCAGCGGTGTGAGCAGCGCGAACAGCAGGCGATAGCGGGTGAGCGGGGTGGCGGCCATGGTCAGCGTCGATACAGATCAGGCGCGCCTTCCGGCCGCGTCTTGAAGCGGCGATGGATCCACAGATATTGCTCCGGCATGGTGCGTACCTGCTGTTCGAGCAGGGCGTTGGTGCGGGTGGCATCGCGCAGGTCATCGCCGCTGGGGAAATCCTCCAGCGCCGGCAGCAGGGTGATGCGATAGCCCTGCAGGCCCGGCAGCCGCTGCGAGACGAAGGGGATGACGGGGGCGCTGGTGAGTTTGGCCAGTCGGGCGGTGGTGGTGAGTGTCGCGGTGGGCACCCCGAAAAACGGCGCGAATACCGAACGCTCGCGGCCGAAGTCCTGATCCGGCGCGTACCACACGGTCTTGCCCGCCTTCACGTTGCGCACGATGGTACGCATGTCGGTGCTGTCCAGCAGGTCGTCGAACAGTCTCTTGCGCATGCGCACCATCATCGCCTCGTACAGGGGATTGTGGGCGCGCTTGTAGATGGGTTGCAGCGCGTCGGTATGCAGGGCGAGGAAGCGGCCGCTGATCTCCAGGGTGGTGTAGTGACTGCCGAGCAGGATCACGCCGCGTCCCTGCGCCCTGGCCGCCTGCAGGTACTCCAGCCCCTCGACGCGATGCAGGCGCCGCATGCGGCGATCGCAGCCCCACCAAGACAGCGCATTTTCCATTACCGCCATGCCGGCGGAGCGGAAGGTGGCGCGCACCAGAGCCGCGCGCGCAGCGTCGTCCTGGTCCGGGAAACAGAGGCGCAGATTGGTAGCAGCAATGCGGCGCCGCGAGGGTAGCAGCGCATACATCAGCAGGCCGAGGCCGTTGCCGAGCAGCAGCAGCAGCGGATAGGGCAGCAGGGCGCACAGGCGCAGAAAGGCCAGTCCGGTCCACATCGGCCAGTGGCGCGGGGCAAGGAAGCTGTGCAGGGGGGACGGGGAGTCATTCATACGGGTGGCCTGGCGGCATTATCCCGCAAAGTCCTCCTCGAGGCACGACGAGCGCGCAGGGGCCTGGATTGGCACAGCGTGTTGCGGCTTGCGGCAATGCCGTGCCGTATTGCCGGGGGCAGAAAACGCAACGTGAAATCCCGGCTCGGGCAAGGCGTCGTCACGGGGGCGGTTCGGGCTGGCTCTATGCCCGGCGGCCGTCACAACGGGGCGCTGCGGCCACGGCGCTCGGCCATCTGCTTGCCCAGCTTCTTCAGCTCGTCGCTGCTCAGGATGTGACGCGCCATTTCCAGCAGGTCTGCATTCTCGCGGGCGACGTGGCCGCGCTGGAGGGCGGCAAACTCCGCTACCTGTGCGGCGAAGGCATCGAGGTTGTCGATGCGGCCGGGCGCCGCGAGCTGCGGCGCCAGCTGCTGCCACAGGGCATCCATGCGCACATGGTCCTGGCGCAGGCGATGTACCAGGTCGGCCAGTTTCAGAGACTGGCGCGCCAGACGGGGGAACAGGTCCTGCTCCTCGTCCTGGTGATGGTGCTGGCCGGCGGTGCTGAAATAGTGGTGGATCTTGCCGGCGGCGCTGCGTGCCTCGGCGTCGACACCATGGGCGCGCAAATGCTCGACCAGGCGTTCCAGGGTGGTGCAGTGCTGCAGGATACGCTCATGGCAGGCACGCAGCAGGCCCAGCGGGTCACTGAAATCAGGAGCGGCTTCGGGAAAAGGAGACGGGTTCATGATGGATGTAAATCTTAACGCAGGGGCGGCGGAAAAATGTAGGCCCGATAGAACGCCGCGCTATCGGGCAACGGTTGTTGCGCGGTGCGGCGCTGTCCGGCCGACGGGTTATTTTATCAGTGCCGACACGGCCTTGAACTGCGGATGGCCGGCATCGCGCAACCATTCGAACAGCACCGATTCGGTGTTGGTGACGATGGCGCCGGCCTGGCGCAGGCGCGCCATGGCGTTCTGCCGGTGGGCGTCATTGCGCGAGCTGACCGCGTCTTCCACCACGAATACCTGATAGCCGCGGCCGAGCAGCTCCATGGCTGACTGCAGCACGCAGACATGGGCCTCCATGCCGGCGAGGATGACCTGGTGACGGCCCGGGTGGGCATCGAGGGTGGCATCGAAGCCGGCGGCGCCGCTGGAGGCGAAGCAGGTCTTGCACACCACGCTGAGCTGCTCCGGGAAGTGCTGCGCCACAGCGCCTTCGGTGTTGCCCAGGCCCTTGGGATACTGCTCGGTGGCAATGACCGGCAGCGCCAGCAGACGTGCTGCCTGCAACAGGATGCCGGTATTTTTCACCACCCGCTCACGCGCCTCGGCCGGCATGGCGGCGGCGAGGCGCGCCTGCACGTCGATGACGACCAGCTGGCTGGATTCTGCGGCGCAGAGCAGCGCGGTGGCCGTGCCCATCACTGCAGCCAGCTGTTGAGGTGGTCGAGATCGGCCTCGGTGAGGATGCCGGCGGCCTGCTTCAGGCGCAGGGTGGAGATGGCGTAGTCGTAGCGGGCGCGGGCGTAGTCGCGCTGGGCGCGGAACAGCTCGCGCTGTGAGTTGAGCACTTCCACGGCGGTGCGGGTACCGACGTCGAAACCGGCCTGGGTCGCCTGCAGGGCGGTGCGGGCAGAGGACTGCGCCTGGCGGCGCGCCTGCACGGTGCTGATGCCTGCCGTGACGCCCAGGTAGGCGTCGCGGGTCTGGCGCACGGTGGCACGGCGGGTCTGTTCCAGCCCTTCCTGCGCCTGGGTGTAGAGGTGGGTGGCCTGGCGTGCAGTGGCGCTGACCCCGCCACCGGCATACAGCGGCACGTTGAGCTGCACGCCGATGATGTTGCTGTTGTATTCGCTGCCCGACAGGTTGGATTTGCTGGTATCGGACCAGTTGTGGCTGGCGAACAGGTCCAGCGTCGGGTAGTGCCCGGCCTCGCGGCGCTTCATCTCCTCGCGCGCGACATGGGTGGCGGCCTCGGCGGCGAGCAGCTGCAGATTCTGCTGCAGGGCGGTCTCCTCCCACTTGTCGATGCTGGCCGGGTCGGGGCTCTGCAGCGGAATTTCGCCCGCCAGCGGCGCCAGTGCCGTGTGCTCGCGACCGGTGATCTCGCGCAGCACCTCACGGGCATTTTCCAGCAGGTTCTGCGCCACGATCTCCTGGGCCACCGCGGCATCGTAGCCGGCCTGTGCCTCGTGCACGTCGGTGATGGCGGACAGGCCCACCTCGAAGCGCTGCTGGGTCTGGCGCAGCTGCTGGGCGATGGCGGTCTTTTCCGCCTGGGCAAAGCGCAGGTTGTCCTCGGCGGCGAGCACATTGAAGTAGGTCTCGGCGACGCGCACGATGAGGCCCTGGCGGGCGCTGCCGTACTGGGCATCGGCCTGGGCGATGCCGGCATCGGCCTGGCGCAGCTGCACATAGTAGTCATGGTGATACAGCGCCTGGCGCAGGCTCAGGGAATAGCCCGACGAGTTGTACTCGTTGTCGGGCAGCACCGGGGTGTCGTATTCGAACTCGTTGCGCTGGGTCTGTGCCGTGAAGTTGATGTTGGGCAACAGGGCGGCGCGGCTCTGCGGGCGTGCCTCCAGGGCAGCGCGGTGGCCGGCCTCGGCGGCACGCAGCTGCGGGTCGCTCTCCTGGGCGAGACGATAGACATCGCGCAGGTCTTCGCCCTGGGCGGCAGCGGCACCGACCAGCAGGGCCAGGGCGAGCACTCGTGCTACAGAATTGGACATGGTATCCCTCACAACGGGGTATATAAGTAATTTCTGATGATGCGGTTCCGGCGGCGCCGGATCAAGTCAGAAGACGAAGTGTTGCGGCTGCGCGGCGTTTTGCAGCGGCGGCAGTACCGTTTCGAACAGGTCTTCCTGCGCCCACTCGTCCTCGCCCAGACGGGTAATCAGCAGCGCTGCCATGGCCGGCGCCTCGCCCGCGACCACGAACAGACGGCCGCCGACATTGAGTTCCTGCGCCAGCTCCGGCACGAGCATCGGCAGTGAGCCGGTAACGGCGATGGCATCGTAGCTGCCGCGCCGCGGCCAGCCCGCGGCGGCATCGCCCTCATCCAGAGTGACGTTGGTGAGACCGCGTGCCGCTAGGCGTTGTTCCGCGGCGCGCAGCAATTCCGGCACGATCTCCACGCTGTAGACATGACGTGCCAGCTGCGCCAGCAGGGCAGTGACGTAGCCGCTGCCGGTACCGATCTCCAGCACGCTCTCGTCCGGCTGCACGGCGAGGGCCTGCAGCATGCGCGCCTCCAGGCGCGGCGGCATCATCACCTGGCCGTGGCCCAACGGGATCGCCATGTCGGTAAAGGCCAGGTTGCGATACTGCGGCGGTACGAAGTCCTCGCGCGGCGTGCGCATGATGAGGTCGAGCACCTGGTCGTCCATCACCTCCCACGGACGGATCTGCTGTTCGATCATGTTGTGGCGGGCCTGTTCCAGATTCATGTCGACCATGCGGATTCCTCGGGGTTATTCTTGTGGGAGAAACGACTGACCGATTGGTCAGCCGAAGGTTACGCCTTTCCTCTGCGGCGGACAAGCCACAGACAGACCAGTAACACTACGTTTTATAGCGAATATTTCAAGCAAGGCAAAGACTTACCTTGCAACTCAGGCACCAATCCGATATGTTTGCCAGCTACTGCTAGGGGTGCGCGGAAGTACCCGCGCTGAGACAGACCCTTGGAACCTGATCCGGATTGTGCCGGCGGAGGGAAGCGGTGCATCCGCGCACCGATCCTCGCCAACGCCGCAATCCACCGCGAGGATTTTTCGATGAGCGCCATCCCCCAGGAATTTCTGCAAGAAACCGCCCGCCTGTCCGAAGAGGTGACGCGGCCGTTTCCCAAGTCGAGCAAGATCTACGTGCCGGGCTCGCGGCCGGACCTGCAGGTGGGCATGCGTCGCATTGAGCAGGACGCCACCGAGACCCAGAACGGCGCCGAAGACAACCCGCCCATCTACGTCTACGACACCTCCGGCCCCTACACCGACCCCAAGGCACACATCGACCTGACCCAGGGCCTGGCACCGCTGCGCCAGCAGTGGATCGAGGAACGCGGCGACACCGAACTGCTCAGCGGGCCCAGCTCCGACTATGGCCACACCCGCCAGCACGACCCGGCACTGGCCAGCCTGCGTTTCGAGCACATCCGCACGCCGCGCCGCGCTCAGGCCGGCAAGAATGTCAGCCAGATGCACTATGCGCGCAAGGGGATCATCACGCCGGAGATGGAATACATCGCGATCCGCGAGAACGCGATGCTGGAGGCGATGCGTGCCGACCCGCGCTACGAACAGCTGCTGCGCCAGCATCGCGGCAACGGCTACGGCGCCAACCTCCCCGACACCATCACGCCGGAGTTCGTGCGCAGCGAGGTGGCCGCCGGCCGCGCCATTATCCCCTGCAACATCAACCATCCGGAACTGGAGCCGATGATCATCGGCCGCAACTTCCGCGTGAAGATCAACACCAACATCGGCAACTCGGCGGTGACCTCGAGCATCGCCGAAGAGGTGGAAAAGCTGGTGTGGTCCTGCCGCTGGGGCGGCGACACCCTGATGGACCTGTCCACCGGCAAGAACATCCACGAGACGCGCGAATGGATCCTGCGCAACTCGCCGGTACCCATCGGCACCGTGCCCATCTACCAGGCGCTGGAGAAGGTCAACGGCAAGGCCGAAGACCTCACCTGGGAGATCTTCCGCGACACGCTGATCGAACAGGCCGAGCAGGGCGTCGACTAC
>Ga0172382_10003390_pt1 | contig 25319 bp, 21 predicted proteins | sample Leawel138RmetaG_FD_122245 | JGI IMG/M metagenome (GOLD analysis project Ga0172382, IMG submission 122245) | Leachate microbial communities from a municipal landfill in Southern Ontario, Canada - Leachate well 138R metaG | ecosystem: Engineered > Solid waste > Landfill > Unclassified | place...
CCGGTCGTTAACGCCCACACGCACCTCGATCTCTCCGACATGAGCCACGAGACCTCCAGTTACACGGAGTTCATAGGCCGCGTCGTGGCTCACGGCCGGTCTGGTTCTCGTGGAGCGGGCGCCGCCAGACGGGGTCTTGGCGAGCTGCGCCGTCTGGGCACGACCGTGGTGGGCGACATCGTGACCGACCCGGAGGTCATGCGCATGCTGCTGGCCGAAACGGACCTGCAGGGGGTGGCCTACTGGGAGGTGTTCGCACCGCGGCCCGAAGAGGCCGAGGAGCGATTCGCCCAGACGGTGAGCCTGCTCGACGGCTTTCGCGCGCTGCAGCGGCCCGGCGGGGTGCGCGTGGGACTCAGCCCCCACACGCCGCACACGGTCAGCCCCGAGCTTATGCGGCGCCTGACCGCCTGGGCGCGCCTGGAGAGCGTTCCCGTTGCCATCCACGTGGCCGAGTCGCCGGAGGAGACCCAGTTGAGCCTCTACGGGACGGGTCCGCTGGCCGAGGGGCTGGGGGCGGCGGGCATGCCAGTAGCGGCGCGCGGTGTCACTCCGCTCAGGTACTTAGAGGAGCTGGGCGCCCTGGCGGGTGCCCCCACGCTGGTGCACATGGTCGAGGTCACAGAGGATGACGTGCGCCTGACGGCCAAGGCCGGGTCGGTGGTGGTGCACTGCCCGCGCTCGAACGAGTCGCTGCGCTGCGGCCGCTTCCCCTGGCAGACGTACGCCAAGCACTCGGTGGAGGTGGCGTTCGGCACCGATTCCAGGGGGTCGAGTCCCGACCTCGACGTGGTGGCCGAAGTGCGGGCCGCCGCGCGCCTGCACGGCAGAGCGGCCAACCCCAGGGCGTTGGTGCGTGCAGCTGTGAAGGGCGGCTACAAGGCGCTTGGCATGACGCCACCGCAGGTGCTCAGGGGGCACTCGGCCGACGGGCTGGTGGTGTGGCGCTAGCTGAGGGCGCAAAGGGGGCCGTGTGTCGCTTGGTGCACACTCGGTGCCAGACCGCGCCCCGTACATTGGGGGCGTACGCCGGGCCCTGCGGGTCCCGGTTCGTTTTCACCGAGTTCCCTGGCGGGCGCCGCCTAGCGGTCCGCGCCGCCGGAATCGCCGCAAGGCAAAGGAGAGCATAGTGGCCGACCTCATCGAGTTCACCGACGACAACTTCAGCGACCTGACCAAGGAAGGCCTGGTGCTGGTCGACTTCTGGGCGCCCTGGTGTGGCCCCTGCCGCTTCGTGGGCCCGATCATCGAGGAGCTGGCCGCCGACTACTCCGGCAAGGTGCAGGTCGGTAAGCTCAACGTCGACGACCACATGGCCGTAGCGCAACAGTTCCGGGTCATGAGCATCCCCACGGTCATCCTCTTCAAGGACGCCCAGCCGGTAGAGATAATGATCGGTTCGCAGTCCAAGGCGGCCTACGAGCAGCGCCTGGCGAAGTACCTGCCGGTAGGCGCCTGAGCCTTAGCTGAACCTCAGCCGGCTGCCACGCGGCTTATGCCGCGCGGTGTGATGCGCCACGCGCCCGCCGTGAACCTCGACGACGTGAGCATGAGCGTGTAGGTGCTGCCGTTAACGGTGTCGAACTCAACAAGCGTCAGGGTGGCGCCTTCAGGGATGGTGGCGTCCACCAGCGGCGTGGTGGTGTAAGAACCAAGCTCCAGGCGACCAAGCTCCATGCGGTGGAAGATGATCTCGGCCGTGCGCTGAAGTTCGGCCACGACCGGGTCGTCGGGGTTCGCTCCGCCGAACGCACCTGGAGCGCAGGCGCCGAGAGCGACGAGCAGCGCCAGCGCAGCTAGCACGGACCTTGTCCTTAAGAAGAGCGCACGCATGTACGCGCCGTCACGCACCGTGAGAGTCTGCATGCCTAGATGCTACTAGACAATGCCCTCCTGCGCGTGGCTAGCGGTCAGGTCTCACCGTCGTCCAGCACCGGAGCGAGGCCCATGCGCACCAGGTAGCGCTGCGGGCCCTGGCGCCGGCTGTACTCCTGGACTAGCGCGAACATCTCGCGCTGGAGTTCCTTGGCGTCGGCGAAGTCGAGGGTCAGCTGGTCGCGCCACAGGCTGAGGACCGCCGGGGCGTCCTGGTCGAGGGTGGTGGCGTTGGCGTCCGGTGTCACGGCGGTCTGCACCTGCAGGCGCCCCCTCGTATCGCGGTAGAAGCGTGTGCCCCACGTGCCCAACCGTTCGCTCCGGGCTCTTACGACGTTGCGCCGCAGCATGGCTTCCCAGTAGGCGTCGCGCTCGGCTAGCGCGGCCTCCAGCGACTCCGCGTGGGTGGCTTCGAACGGTACGAAGAACACGTCCGCGACCGTGCGGTAGAGCTTCACGGGGCGGCCCGCCCGCTTGAGTTGACCCTTGACCTCCAGGAGGCCCAGTTCTACGAAGCGCTGCACGCGTTTGAGGGTCGTGTTCGGCTTCTCGCCGCTTTCGCGCGCCGCTTCGCTGACCGAGAGGGTGCGGCCCAGGAACGGCGCCAGGTGCCGCAGGGTGGTGGGGTCCGTGAGCGCCTCAGCTGCAGCGCCGCCCGTTACCATGAGGGTGGGCCCGCTGCCCACGCGGCGCTCGTCGGCGTCCAGAGCGCTTCTAGGTGATTCCGGAGCAGACATATCACCTAGGGTAGCTTCAAACTGTATGTACATGCGAACTCCCGAGCACGGTGCCGGGAGCGGAAGCACACGCGGAACCACAACAGGCTAGAAGGAGCAGACCATGTCACAGCGCAGCAACCCCAACTCGTTCGGCGCCAGGCAGGTGTTCGACACCGGCTCTGGCGAGGCGTACTACTACCGCCTCCAGGCGCTGCAGGACGCTGGATTGGCCAACGTAGACCGCATGCCCTACTCGATCAAGGTCCTCCTCGAGGCGCTGCTGCGTAACGAGGACGGCTTCCTGGTCACCGAGGAAGACATCCGCCGGCTCGCCGCCTACGATCCGAAACAGCGCAACCAGGACGAGATCCCCTTCAAGCCCGCCCGCGTGATCCTGCAGGACTTCACCGGCGTGCCTGCGGTGGTCGACCTGGCCGCTCTGCGCAGCGCCATGAAGCGCCTGGGCGGCGACCCCAACAAGATCAACCCCCACGTGCCCGTGGACCTGGTCATCGACCACTCCGTGCAGGTCGACGAGTACGACAACCCCCTGGCGCTCATCAAGAACTCCCGCATCGAGTTCGAACGCAACCGGGAGCGCTACGAGTTCCTGCGCTGGGGCCAGGCCGCCTTCGACAACTTCAACGTGGTGCCGCCCGCCTCCGGCATCGTGCACCAGGTCAACCTCGAGTACCTGGCGCGCGGGGTTCTGTGGCAGGAGCACGGCGACAAGAACGTGGTCTACCCCGACTCGCTGGTGGGCACCGACAGCCACACCACCATGATCAACGGTCTGGGTGTGCTGGGCTGGGGCGTCGGCGGCATCGAGGCCGAGGCCGTCATGCTCGGCCAGCCCTACTACATGGTCATCCCCGAGGTGGTTGGCTTCAAGATGACTGGCCGGCTGCCCGAAGGCGCCACCGCCACCGACCTGGTGCTCACCGTCACCGAGCAGCTGCGCGCCAAGGGCGTGGTCGGTCGCTTCGTCGAGTTCTACGGCCCGGGTGTCAGCAGCATGACCGTGCCCGACCGCGCCACCCTGGGCAACATGGCGCCCGAGTACGGCGCCACCGTGGGCTTCTTCCCGGTCGACTCCGAGACCCTGCGCTACATGCGGCAGACCGGCCGCCTGCCCGACGAGGTCGAGGCGCTCGAGCGCTACAGCAAGGCCAACGGCCTCTGGCGCGACGACGACAGCCCCGAACCCGAGTTCTTCGACACGGTCGAGCTTGACCTCTCTACCGTTGTGCCCAGCATGGCCGGCCCCAAGCGCCCGCAGGACCGCATAGAGCTGAGCAACATGCAGCAGCAGTTCCAGCACGACCTGCGTGCGCCAATCGATCAGCGCGGCTTCGCGCTCGACGAGCAGGCCATCAGCCGCACCGCCCACCTCAGCTTCCGGGGTGTGGACAAGGACCTCACCCACGGCGACGTGGTCATAGCCGCCATCACCTCCTGCACCAACACCAGCAACCCCTCGGTCATGCTGGCCGCCGGCCTGGTGGCTAAGAAGGCCGCCGAACGCGGCATGAAGGCCAAGCCGTGGGTAAAGACCTCCCTCGCACCCGGCTCCAAGGTCGTCACCGAGTACCTCACCGACACCGGGCTCCTGCCGTACCTCGAGCAGGTCGGCTTCTACGTGGTGGGTTACGGCTGCACCACCTGCATCGGTAACTCGGGGCCCCTGCCGCCCGCCGTCACCAAGGCCATCGACGAGGGCGACCTGGTGGCCACCTCCGTGCTGTCTGGCAACCGCAACTTCGAGGGCCGCATCAACCCAGACGTCAAGGCCAACTACCTCGCCAGCCCCCCGCTGGTGGTGGCTTACAGCCTGGCCGGCACCGTCGACATCGACATCGTCAACGACCCCCTGGGCGAGGACCAGGCCGGCAACCCCGTCTACCTGCGCGACCTGTGGCCCACCTACGAGGACGTGACCTCGCTATTAGACGACGCCATGAAGCCCGAGACCTTCAAGCGCATGTACGACGGCATCGAGAAGTCGAACGAGGAGTGGAACGCCATCCCCGTGAAGGGCGGCCAGCTGTTCGACTGGGACGAGGAGTCCACCTACATCCAGGAGCCGCCGTTCTTCATCGACATGCCCGACGAGCCGGCCCCCATCCAACCCATCGAAGGGGCCCGCGTGCTCGTCAAGGTGGGCGACTCGGTGACAACCGACCACATCTCGCCCGCCGGCGCCATCGCCGCCAACGTGCCTGCCGGTCAGTTCCTGCAGGAGCGCGGCGTTGAGAAGAAGGACTTCAACTCCTACGGCTCCAGGCGCGGCAACGACCGCGTCATGACGCGCGGCACGTTCGCCAACATCCGCCTCAAGAACCAGCTGGCGCCGGGCACCGAGGGTGGTTACACCACCGACTTCACCACAGGCGAGGTCACCAGCATCTACGAAGCCAGCCGCAACTACATCGCCAAGCAGGTGCCAACCATCGTGTTCGCCGGTAACGACTACGGCATGGGCTCCAGCCGCGACTGGGCCGCCAAGGGCACGTACCTGCTGGGCGTCAAGGCCGTCATCGCCGAGAGCTACGAGCGCATCCACCGCTCCAACCTCGTGGGCATGGGCGTGCTGCCGCTGCAGTTCCTGGAGGGGCAGAACCCCACCTCGCTCGGCCTGGACGGCACCGAAACGTACGCCGTGCAGATAGACGACGACGTCAAGCCGCGCCAGAAGGTGACCGTGACCGCCGTCAGGCAGGACGGCAGCAGCACGCAGTTCGAGGTCGTTAGCCGCCTCGATACCGCGGTCGAGGTCGTGTACTACCGCAACGGCGGCATCCTGCACACCGTGCTGAGGAACATGCGCCAAAGCGCCGCCGCCACCGCCTGAGAACGTAAGCGGGCGCAGCGCCCGCACGCTGATCGTCGAGCTTTATGGGGCCCGCTACCGCAGCGGGCCCCTCTACTGCGTGCGCGGGCCGCGCCACGGGCCCTAGGATGCGGCGGACTTCTCGCCACGCCCGGCTGCCGGCGCGGCTATACTCCTGCCATGCGCGGGCTTATCACTTTCCTCATAATCGTCGCCGTCGTGTTCTTCGCCGTGGGAGAGGCCCGCGGCTGGTACCTGGGCTTCCCGACCCAAACGCCCATCCTGGTGTACAAGAAGGACCACACGGCCGACACCAGTCGCCGGACGCTCAGCCGCACCGACATGCCCGTCCGCTTCACGGGCGAAGTGCAGCGCGGCAGCGTGCACCTCGAGGTGCGTTACCAGCGCCCCAGCAGCTTCCAGACCAACACCGGCGCCGGCTCCGAGCAGGTGGTGTTCGAACAGACCTGGACTCGCGGGCAGCGCATCGCCTTCGACCGCCTCTTCGAGCTAGGCGGCGGCGTTTACACCGTTTACATCACCTACTCGGACGCAACGGGCATCTTCCGCCTGACCATGCCCGACGGCATCGACCTGTAGGCAAGGCGCAGAGGGCCAAGCCTCAGCCCTTGCCTCGCATGGCCGCCAGCTGGTCCCACTGCTCGCCCGTGACCCTGTCGAGCATGTTGAACTCGCCCGCGTTGAACACCGACTCGCCGCCGTCGATGTAGATGAGGTCACCGGTGATGTAGCCGGCGTACTCCGACAGCAGGTAAGAGGCCAGGTTGGCCAGCTCGATGTGCTCACCCACGCGCCCCAGCGGCACCGCGCTCTCGAACAGCTCCTGGATCTCGGGCGTCGGCATGAGCCGGCTCCAGGCGCCCTCCGTGGGGAACGGGCCCGGAGCGATAGCGTTGAGCCTGATCCCGTGACGCCCCCACTCACCCGCCAGGGAGCGCGTGAGGCTGACCACGCCAGCCTTAGCCACCGCCGACGGCACCACGTAACCTGAGCCGCTCTCGGCGTAGGTCGCCGCGATCGAGAGCACGGTGCCGCGCTGGCCCTTCTCGATCCAGCGCTTGCCCAGCTCCAACGTGGTGTAGACCGTGCCGTGCAGAACGATGTTGAGCACGGCGTCGAAGGCGCGGTGCGACAGACGCTCGGTGGGCGAGATGAAGTTGCCAGCCGCGTTGTTAAGCAGCGCGTCGATGCGGCCGAACTCCGCCTCCGCCGCGTCGAGCGCCGCGGAGACCGAGTCGGGGTCGCGCACGTCTAGCTGAACCGGCAGCACCTGGCCGCCCGTTGCCTCCATCAGGTTGCGGGCCTCCTGCTGAAGCAGCTCCAGCCTGCGCGACGCGATGACGACGCGGGCGCCCAATTCCAGGAAGCGGCGGCTCATGCTGAGGCCGAGACCGCTACCCCCACCGGTTACGAAGACAACCTTGTCCGACAACAGATCGCTCTTGAACATGACCCATGGTTGCACGCGGCGCCCAGGGCCGTGTCGGCCTGACGCGTGGCCCGTAGCCCGCTGGCGGGCCGCCTCGGCGCTGTGGATTATGTCGTGTGGACGTCCGCGCCTCCGGGGTCATACTGTCGGAGCGATGCCGCTCCGTGCTCCCCAACTCCTTCGCGTTTGTGCACTGGTGACGTTACTGGTCGGGGCGTCCTCGGCCCTGGCGCAGGAACCAATGAACCGACTCGTTCGCGTGCTGCTCGACACCACGCAGAGCCTCACGGTCGGCGCCACGGGCGCCCATGCAGGCTCCGTGGACGGCGTGCCGCGCTTCAGCACCGCGGCCGCGCTCGACTGGCCCGTGGAGGCCGCCGACGGCCAGTTGTACGTCGACGGGGTGCGCGTAGGCTCACGCATGCTCTTAGAAGCCGACGGCAGCTACCTCAGGGTCAACGGCAACCGTTACCGCGGCGCGATAGCGCTGGCGGCCCAGGGCGACCTGGTTCAGGTGATCAACGTCGTCGAGATGGAGTCGTACCTGAGGGGCGTGGTGCCGTCGGAGATGTCGGCCTCATGGCCGATGGAGGCTCTGAAGGCGCAGGCCGTGGCGGCGCGCAGCTACACCCTCTCGTCGCTCGACCCGTCGGCCAGCTACGACCTCTGCGCCACGGTGGACTGCCAGGTGTACCGCGGGGTGGAAGTCGAGCATCCGCGGACCGACGCGGCGGTTGCCGCCACGGCGGGCGTCGTAGTGACGTACGGCGGCGCTACGGCCCGAACCTACTATCACGCCGACTCGGGCGGCATGATCGCTTCCAGTCAAGAGGTATGGGGCTCCGCGCTGCCGTACCTCGTGGCGCGCGCCGACGCGCCCACCTCCACACCTCACAGAGCCTGGGTCTACCGCCTGGACGCCGCCGTTGTGGGCGCCTCGCTGGACGCCGCCGGTCTTGGCGTGGGCACGGTGCAGGGCGTGCGGGTCATCAGGCTCAGCGAGTCCGGCCGCGTGGTCGAGCTTGAGGTCTCCGGTACCGCTGGCACGCGGGTGGTGCGCGGCTCGCAGCTCACCAACATGGCGCGCGGCTGGGGCCTCAAGTCGACCCGCTTTAGCGTGCAGGGCGGCCTCACGGTGCGCGGTGACGGCTGGGGTCACGGGGTAGGCATGAGCCAGTACGGCGCCAGAGCGCTCGCGCAGGCCGGTTACGACTTCGGGCGGATACTGGCGTACTTCTATCCCACCACTTCACTGACGCAGTTCGTGGCCGACGGGCGCTAGAATCGCCTGGCATGGTTCGGTTCACAGCATGAACTTCGCTGCGCTCCTGGGAGTGTTAGCGGCGGTCACCTTCACCTTGCCGCTGGTGGCCAAACTAGCCGAGTCGCTGGGCCTTCACCGCAACACTGGTGTGGCGGTGAGCCTGCTGCTCGCCTGTGTTGCTGCCGGCGCCTGGTACGTCAAGTCGGTCAGGGCGCGGGGCGCCGCTCCCACGCGGCGGCGCGCGCCGAGCGGTAGAGTGGAGCAGGGCCCCGCTGAAGGGGTCGAGAAGGAGCACGATGCGAGCACTGAAGGGCATCGTTAGAGAAGGCAAGATCGAGCTCGTTGAAGGCGCCACCCTGCCCGAAGGCACGGTCGTTACCGTGACCGTTGGGGAGGCCGAGCTCATCCGCGCCAGCCTGGCGGCCGCGCTGCGGCGCACTAGTTCCAGACGCACCAGCCGCGTTCCCGCCTACCGCGTGCGCGTTAACCGCGCTCTTTGAGCCCCTCGCAAGCGGCCGGCAAGCGCCTCAGCCTGGTGCCCACGCCGGTGGGCAACCTGGGTGACGTCACTCTGCGGGCGCTCGAGGTCCTTGCCGCCGCCGACGTGGTGGCCGCCGAAGACACGCGCCATAGCCGCACGCTGCTCGACCGCTACGGCGTTGACACCAGGCTCGAGCGCCTCGACGCGCACACCATGGACAGCAGGGCCAGGCCGCTGCTCGAACGGTTCGACCACGTGGCGTACGTGACCGATGCCGGAACGCCCGGCATTAGCGACCCGGGCGCCGAGCTGGTGCGACTGGCGCTGGACATGGGGTTCAGCGTGGAGGTGCTGCCGGGCGCCACGGCGTTCGTGCCGGCGCTGGTGGAGTCCGCCCTGCCTACGGCCCGTTTCACCTTCGAGGGGTTCCTGCCGCGTAAGGGGGCCGAGAGGAAGCGGCGCCTCACTCAGCTGGCCTCCTCGACCGCCACCACCATCATCTACGAGTCGCCCAATCGCCTGGCTGCCACCCTGCGCGACCTCGCACTGGTTTGCGGACCGCTGCGCCCAGCCAGCGTGAGCAGAGAGATAAGCAAGCTGCACCACGAGACCCTTAGGGGCGCCCTGGAGGACCTGGAAAAGAGGTTCACCGCCGAGCCACCGCGAGGCGAGATCGTGCTGGTGGTGGGCCCCGCCCCAGAGCCGGACGAGCCCGTTGGAGCCAACCAGGAAGTGGCCGCTTTACTGGCGGGGGCCGGCGTTCGCGGTAGGCTTCTGCGTGAAGCGCTGAGCGCCCTGGGCGTGCCTCGCAACGAGGCGTACCAGCTCGCGCTCGAGCATCCAGAACCAGGCGCGGACGAGCCTACCTGAGGGCCCGTTCGGGGCCCGGGCGTGTCTGGCTTCCGCCGCGTCAGGCCGGAACCCGTCACGCGGGCCGAGGGAGAACCAGTGAGCGAGAGCAGCGAACCAGTAGTAGGAGCGGCAGCGGTGGAACCTGCGCCTAAGGAGCACGTGCGCCTGCTGGGCGCGCCCACCGTCGCCAGGCTCGCGATGTTCGCGCGCCACGTTGGTCCAGCCGTTCTGCTCACTACCGAGGCGCGCATGGGACTCTACTCAGATACCCATGTGTTCGGAGCGCTGCGCAGCATGGACCCGCACCTAAGCGACTGGCACGGCAAGCGCGAAAAGGTGGTCGTGAGCCTGCAGCACGCGCTGCGAGCGTTCCCTGAGCGGCCGGAGTCGTACGCGCTCGAGCTGGTGAAGGGCGGCGCCTACGGGCGCGACGAACTGTTGGAGCGGCTGGTTAGTTACGGCTTCGAGCGCGACGAGTCACCCGGTTTCGTGGTCAGGGGCGACACGGTGACCCTGCACCTGACCGATGCTGTCGAGGAACCCGAAGCCTTGACTGGCGAGGGAACCGTGCGCCTGGAGTTCTTCGGCGACGAGCTAGACGCGCTGGAAGTGGACGGCGAACCCGCCGAGAAGTACGTGCTGGAGCCCCGGACACAGGAGCACCTGGACCGCCAGGAGTGGACGGCGAAGCTGCTCGAGAAGCTGCCGGGCGCCGTGTACCTAGACGCACCCGAGCTTTACCCCAGCGAGGTCAGCGAGGCCATGGCTGAGTGGCTGTGGCAGCACCTGGCGCAGCGCAGCACCGTGTCGTTCGGCCGCGATCCGCTGGCCGCGCGCGACGAGGCGCCGCCCATGGACGCACTCGGCTACTACCGCGGTAAGCTCTCCGACTTCACTGCCGACCTGCACATGTGGCTCAAGGACGGCTACTCGGTGCAGCTGCTGCTCAAGTTCGAGCGCACGGGCCGTTACTTGCGGGAGCGCGTCATCGACTCCGTTGAGTCGCACTGGCGCAACCGCGTAGAACCGCACGCTGGCCAGGTGTCGCTGCTGCTGGCGCGTGACACGCTGGGCGGCTACAAGGACGACCAGCGGCGCGAAGTGGTGGTCACCGAGGAGCTGCTGTACGGCTACCAGGGCGACCGCAAGCCGCGCCACGTGGGCGGCAAGCGGGTGGCAGACGCCTCGCAGCTCACGGTGGGCGATTACCTCATTCACCCGGACCACGGCATCGGCCGCTTCCTCGGGCTAGAGGCGCGCCAGGTGGTAGGCGTGACCCGCGACTACCTCAACCTGCGCTACGCGGGCGAGGGCAAGCTGTACCTGCCCGTTGAGCTGCTGCCCCTCCTGCGGCGCCACCCCGGCACGACCGACGACCCGCCGCGGCTGTCGACCCTCGGAACCAACGAGTGGGCCAGAGCGCGCGAGAAGGCGCGGGCCAGCGCCGAGCTGCTGGCAGCGGAGCTGATCAAGACCTACGCCCAGCGCCAGGTGAGCCAGGGCACGGCCTTCCCGCCGCAACCAGAGTGGGATGAGCTAATAGAGAAGAACTGCCCGTTCGTGCTGACGCCCGACCAGCAGCGCTCTGTGACCGAGGTGCTGGCCGACATGGAGAAGCCCGTGCCCATGGACCGGCTGGTGTCGGGCGACGTGGGGTTCGGCAAGACCGAGGTGGCTATTCGGGCCGCCCACCGCGCGCTCGGCAGCGGCGCCCAGGTAGCCGTTCTGGTTCCCACCACGGTGCTGGCCCGGCAGCATCACCTGACCTTCCAGGAGCGCTTCGCGGGTTTGCCGGTGCGCGTTGAGATGCTCTCGCGCTTCACCACCGACGCGCATGCCAAGGACATCCTCGCCGGGCTGAAGGACGGCAAGGTCGACGTGGTCATCGGCACGCACCGGCTGCTCAACGAGTCCATCGTGTACAAGAACCTGGGGCTCCTGGTGGTCGACGAGGAGCACCGCTTCGGGGTGGGGCAGAAGGAGCGTCTCAAGGGCCTCAAGGCCAACCTCGACGTCCTCTCGCTGTCGGCCACGCCCATCCCGCGCACGCTCTACATGAGCCTGGTGGGCCTGCGCGACGTGTCGCAGATCGGTACGCCGCCCGAGGGCCGCAAGCCCATCCAGACCGTCCTGCAGCCTTACGACCCGATGGTGGTGCGCGAGGCCATCGTCGCCGAGCTGGAGCGGGGCGGGAAGGTGTTCTACATCCACGACCGCATCGGCAGCATCGGGCTGCGCGCCCGGACCCTCAACCAGTTGGTGCCGGAAGCGCGGATAGGCGTGGCGCACGGCCAGATGAACGAGGGCGAGCTGGAAGAGATCATGATCGGCTTCGAGGAGGGCGCGTACGACGTGCTGCTCTCCACCACCATCGTGGAGTCGGGGCTCGACATCAGCGGCGCCAACACCCTGGTCATCGAGCGCGCCGACCGCCTGGGCCTGGCGCAGCTCTACCAGTTACGCGGCCGCGTGGGTCGGCGCCAGACCGAAGCGTGGGCGTACATGCTGTACCCGGGCAGGCTCACCGAGCAGGCGCAGCGGCGCCTATACGCCATAGCGGAACTCAACGACCTCGGCTCGGGCCACCTGCTGGCTGAGAAGGACATGGAGATCCGCGGCGTCGGCAACCTGTTGGGGCCCGAGCAGCACGGCCACGTGAGCGCCGTCAGTCTGGAGGTCTACACTGAGATGCTGGCGGAGGAGATCGCCAAGCTGAAGGGCGAGCAGCGCGCGGCGCAGTTGCCGCAGGTGACGGTTGACCTGGACCTGGACGCGCGCCTGAGCCCCACCTTCATTCAGGACGACGCCGTGCGGATCAACTACTACGGTCGGCTGGCGGAGACCATCAGCCTGGCGGAGGTGAGTCACATCGCCCGCGAGATGCGCGAGGCGTACGGGCCGTTCCCGCCGGAGGTGAAGGCGTTCGTGGACCTGGCGCGCTTGCGGCTGCTGGCGAGCGCCAAGGGCGTGGCGACCATCAAGGAGCACATGACCGACGTGCAACTTAGCTTCGACGCCGCGCTGGACTCCCTGGATTACGACGCCAAGCGCATGAAGGGCCTCGCGTTCTCAGCTGAGCCCACCCCCTACCCGCCGGGCTTCAGCATCAAGAAGCGGGGGCTGAAGGCGGCCGACGTACCCGGCGCCATCATGGAACTCCTGTACCTGGTGGGCTGAGCGCCCACCGGCGGTGGTTCCACGTCACTCGCGCTGGGCGGTAGCGGCGCGGTGCACCAAAAGACTTCGCCCCGCGGAGGAATCCGCGGGGCGAACCGTTACTTGTTTACTAAGTTCGGCTTAGAAGTGGTAGTTGAAGCCGAGGCGGCCGATGACGCCGAAGCGGAAGGCCGGGATGACCTGGAACGAGGGGCCGACTTCGAGGAACACGCCGCCCTGGGGCAGGCCAGCGTCGACCAGGCGGAACTCGCCGCCGACGAAGGCGTTGACGGCCAGGTCGAAGCCGGAGCCGATGCCGAGGCCGAGACCGCCGCCGACGTATACGTCGATGGGGGTGGTGCCCGTGTCTACGGCCAGGTCGTAAAGGCCGTCCACACCGACGGAGAAGCCGCTACCGATGTAGTTGTAGCCAGCGTTGACGCGCACCGAGAGGTTGGGCGTCACATCTTCGAGACCGAAGTGCAGCGCGGCGCCCGGGTAACCGACGCTGAAGCCAGCCCAGTAACCACTCTGCGCGAAAGCTGTACCGGCGCCGAGGGTGACGACGGCGATCAGGGCAATCAGAAACTTACGCATTTAAACCCTCCAAACCGAAATCTGAGAAGACGTACTAACTCCTCGCCTGCCCGGTTATAACACGCTCAAAACGGGCGAACAAGTCGCGGTTTTCACTCTAGGACGATGAGGATGGGGTTTTCTTGCATCGGTCACGCGTACCCGAAGCTTCATGGGGGTACCGGTCGAGGCGGCGTGGCTGCTAGCGGCTGGCGCGCGGCGGCGGTTCAGTCGGACGAGGCGCCGAAGCGCTCCGCGGCGCGCCGGCGCCCGTCGCGCTCGAGCGGCCTGGCCCGGTTGCAGGGCGGCAGCGCGCCATGCTTCGCCGCGTAACCTGCCAGCAGCTCCGCCTCGCGCGCCTGCGGCACCCGGCTGTACTCGTAGCGCCAGAAACTCACCGTCTGCGCCACGCAGCCGCCCGCCACCAGGTGCTGCCTGAGCCGGTTGGGCACGTCGGTGGCTGACTGGCCGATGTAGATCACGCGCTTACCGTCGTCGGCGAGTTCGTACACGCCCGGCATGGCGTCGCGGCCACGTGGAGCCGGCAGGCGCGCGATGGAGCGCCAGCGCGCGGCGATGCTCAAGGCTCGTAACCGAGCTCCCGCAGGGCTTCGCGGTCCTCGCGCCAGGCGCTGCGCACCACCACTTCCAGCTCCAGGTACAGCTTCTCCTGCATGAAGATCTCGAGCTGCTTGCGCGCCATCTTGCCTATCTCCTTGATCATGGCGCCGCCCTTACCGATGACGATGCGGCGGTGCCCGCTCTTCTCGACCCAGATCTCGGCGACTATGACCACGGGGCGGCCTTCTTCCTCCGGGTCGGTCCACTCGATCACCTGCACCGCCACGCTGTAAGGCAGCTCCTCACGCAGGTGGATCATGGCAGCTTCGCGGATAAGCTCCGCCGCCCACTCCTCGCGCGTCTGGTCGGAACGTATGTCGGTGGGGAAGAAGAAGGGCCCCTCCTGCAGGCGGTCCATGAGGTCGTCGCGCAAGGCGTAAACGGCCTTGGGGTCGTTGAGCGCCGAGATGGCCAGTGCGCGCTCTACCTTCGGCGCCAGGTCCTTGTAGAGCTGCAGCGCTTCGTCCGGGTACTTGGCGGCGTCCACCTTGTTGCCCACGAGGATTATCGGCGTGTCGCGCAGGTTGCCGAGCAGCCGGGCGACCTGCTTGTCCTCGTCGTTGGGCGGGCGCCGCAGGTCGACCACCCACAGCACGGCGTCCACGTCCTCGATAGCGTCGCGCACCGCGCGGTGCATGGCCTGGTCCAGCGCGGACTTGCCGCCCCTGTGGAAGCCGGGGGTGTCAACGAACACGAGTTGGCGGCCCTCGCTGGTGTACACGCCGCGCACGCCGCGCCTGGTGGTCTGCGGCTTGGGAGTGATGGGCGCAACCTTAACGCCCAACATGGTGTTGAGCAGCGTTGACTTGCCCACGTTGGGCTTACCCACTATGGCTACGAAGCCTGAGCGGGTGCCCTCGTCTTCCGCTGAGCCAGGCAGCGGGCCTTGGTCCTGATCGGGCATGTCTGTCACCCTCGGTTCATCCTCTCGTAACGCGGGCGCGGCTGCGGGGCCCAGGGCAAGTCTCGCACCCAGTAAGCGGGGTGGCCGGAGCCAGCGCGGTCAACCGGCGCGAAACACAAAAGTCCGCGGCGGGAATCTCATGTTAGCCGCTCGGCGACGTTCACGCGGGGCCTGAGCGCCAGACGGAACGCGGGATACGACAACAGGCCGAGCACGATGAAGCCGATCGCTAACGCCTTAGGGTCGGCGGTGGCGTAACGCGCTATGAGCGTGCCGAGCGCCGTGCCGATGGCGAGCTGCAAGAAGCCCATCAGTCCGGACGCCACACCGGCGCGCGCCTGATGCGGGTCGAGCAGCATGGTGGTGCCGTTGCCCATCACGAACGAGAACGACGCGAAGAACGTGATCATGCTCAGCACGAAGAGCGGCAGCGTGAGTACGCCGCCGAGCGAAAGGACCAGGAGCAGCAGTCCGGCGAACAGGTAGCCGGGCAGCGCCACGCCGGCTATCTGCTGCGGGTCGTAGCGGCGGAGGAGGCGGGCGTTGAGCGGCTGGGTCAGGAGAGAGGTCGTGGCCACGAGCGCGAACACGACCGCGAACCCTTCGGGGCCCAGCCCGAAGTGACTGATGTAGATGCTGGGCGAGGCGAGCAGGTAGGCCATGAGACCGCCGTACACGAATGTGAGGAACGCCACCGACCAGCCGGAGCGCGGGTCGGAGAGGATGGTCTTGATGTTGCGCCACACGCTTCTCGGCTTGAACGCGTTGAGGTCGGGCGTTTCAAGCGTTTCGGGCAGCACGAACAGCACCAGCAGCGTGAGCGCTACCGCTACCAGCAGCAGGAACACGAAGGTGGACTCCCACGACCACAGCCTGATCATGAGCGCGCCTATCGACGGCGCCAGCAGCGGCGCCGCTGAGAAGACGATCATGGCGTACGACATCATGCGCGCCAGCTGGGCGCCGCTATACAGGTCGCGCAGCACGGCGCGCGAGAGGATCGGACCGGTAGCGCAACCGAGGCCCTGAACGACCCTGCCGACCAGCAGCATCGTGAGGCTGGGAGCCAACAGGCAGATGACGGAACCGGCGAAGTACACTGCCAGGCCGCCGACCAGGACCTTGCGGCGGCCGAACCTGTCGGCCAGCGACCCGATGAGGAGCTGCGGCAGGGCGTACCCGACCATGAACACGCTCACCACCAGCTGGATGGTGGCCTCGTCCACGCTGAAGTGCGCCGCCATGGCGGGGAACGCCGGCAGCATTACGTCGGTGGCGAGCGCCGACATGGTCATCAGCGAGCCCACGACCGCCAGCAGCGTCAGGGGGGAGAGCTTGCGGGCGGAAGCGGGGTGGTCGTTGGGGGAAGTTCGTGGGGGTAGGTTCATGCGGTTGCCTTGGTGCTCAAGAGTGCATCGTATCCCGCCGGACCGGGATCGTTACGTAGCCCCTAGGGCGGGGCGCGTGCCTACCTCCGGCCGGTCTTGAGCGGCCGTGAAAAAGAGCGGAACCCCCGGAGTGTTACCTCCGGGGGTTCCGTTTGCGGTTGGTTGCGGGGACAGGATTTGAACCTGTGACCTTCGGGTTATGAGCCCGACGAGCTACCAGACTGCTCCACCCCGCGCCGTTCAGACGCAAAAGCTAGTTTAGCCCCTGAGGCTCAGTCATGTCAAGGAAAGCGGGCGCGCAGCGGGCGATTGAGACCGTAAGTACCGTTGTCCCTGGCGCTTAGCGCCATAAGGGGGAACAAGGGAGTGAGTGCGAAGACGCGGCCCAGCCTGTGGCGATCATGGCCAGTGGCAGCCGCCGCGCCGGGTTCGGTGACCCGGCGCGCGAGTTCTACGCAAGGCCCAGAGTAGAGACGGAGGAGAGAGAGTGTACGGCCCACCCAGCTGCGTCGCCAGCAAGCTGGGGGCGCGGTTCGTTCACCGCCCGCCGGCCAAGATGTTGGTGCTGGCCGCAGCGCTGCTGTTCACGTTCGCCGCCGCGCAGGCCCCGGTCGCGGACGCCCCGAACGCGCCTACCAGCGCCGAGTTGCAGGCGTTCTTCGAGAGCGAACTGCCGCCCCTCATACAGGAGCACAGAGTTCCCGGGGTGGCGGTGAGCGTGGTGGTAGGCGGCGAGGTCAGGCACGCGGAAGGTTACGGCTTCGCGCGGCTGGCGCCAGACGTTCCCGCCACCGCCCACACACCGTTCCAGACGGGATCGGTGTCGAAGATGCTCACCTTCACGGCGCTCATGCAACAGGTCGAGCTGGGCGCCATCTACCTGAACGCCGACGTGAACCTCTACCTGCAGGAGTTCACTGTCCAGGAGCGCTTCGGCGCAGCCATCACGCCGCTGCACCTGCTGACGCACACGGCCGGCTTCGAGGACCTGCCCGTGGTGGGCCTGCTGGCGCGTGACGAGGCGGCGCTTCTGCCGCTCGGCGAGCTGCTTACCCGGCATCTGCCGGACCGCGTGCGCCCGCCCGGCGAGGAGGCCGCCTACTCCAACTACGGCGCGGCTCTGGCTGGCTACCTGGTCGAACTGGCAACGGGTGAGCCGTTCGCTGACGCCGTTCAGAGCCGGGTTCTCACGCCGCTCGGAATGACCGACAGCTCGATCCAGCAGCCTGTGGCCGCGGACCTGGCGGGCCGAACGGCGCGCGGTTACCTGTACGAGGATGGCGAGTACCGCTGGCCGGGACCCGAGTACGTTCCCTTGGGGCCAGCGGGCGGCCTCCACATGAGCGCCAGTGACGCCGCCAGGTTCATGCTTCTTCACCTGGGCGAAACGCCGGGCGTGCTGGCAACCGAAACGGCGGAGGCTATGCGCGCGCCGCTGCACCAGGCGCGCAGTGACATGCCCGGCATGGGCGCAGGCTGGTGGCAGAGCGACCGGCATGGGCAGCGCATCCTCACGCATGAGGGCGATACTAACGAGGCCCACGCACTCATGGCGCTCATGCCAGAAGTGGGCGAGGGGCTCTTCCTGGCCACTAACGCCCCAGGCGGGCAGACGCTGCGAGCCGTGCTGTGGGAGAAGTACCTGGACCGCTTCCACGCGGTGGCCGACCCGGTCGCGGTGCCGGGCGTCGACCTGCGCCAGTACGAGGGCACGTACCTTCTCAACCGTTACTCCACCTCGACCATCGGCAAGCTGGGTCGACTGCTGGGCTTCGTGAACGTGAGCGCGACTCAAGCGGGGCTTGAGCTGCCGCCGCTGCTGGGGCCCGACCCGATGCTGCTGGTGCCTCAAGGTAACGACGTCTTCGTGGACCTCGACACCAACCTGACCGTGTTCTTCACGCGCGGCGACGACGGGGCCGTTGCCACCTTCCACCCGAACCCGTCACTGGCGTTCCACCGGGCGGCTGCGGTCGAGCATCCCGTGCTTCACCTCGTGGCCCTGGGTGGCTCACTGCTGCTGTCGGTCGTGGCGCTGGTGGTGCTGCTGTTCCGCCGGCCAGCCAGGGCGCGGCGCGCTCACTGGTTCATAGCCGCGACCGCTGCTGGTCCTGCTCTCAGCGTAGCGGCGCTGCTGACGCTAGTTGGCGACCCGTTCTCGGTGGTGTTCGGGGTCACGCCGGGCCTGCTCGTGACCCTCACGCTGGTCAACCTGGCGGCAGTTCTCGCCGTTGGCGGCGTGGTGGTCCTGGCCCGCGCGTGGCGCGGGGCGGTATGGCCCAAGGAGCTACCTGGTAGTAGCTATGCTGGCGCTCCTCGCGGTGCTGGTGTTCGTAGCCGAGATGGGGCTCTGGAACCTGCTGGGTTATCGCCTCTGAGGTTCAGGCAGGTACGCGGACGGTCAGCCGCCTATGCCTACCTCGATCACGAGGTCCTGCGGCTCGGCCGCCTCGCTCACCAGCAGCGCGCTCTCTAGCAGCGCCTGCGCCTGCTCGAGGCCGCGGCCGGCGCGGTGGTGAACGGTGGCCACGACGTCGCCGGCCGCGACCTGGTCGCCCACCTTGGCGTGCAGTTCGATACCGACGCCCATGTCGATCACGTCGTCCTTACGGCTGCGCCCCCCGCCAAGCAGTCCAGCGGCCCGCCCGACCTGCAGGGCGTCCACACGCGCCACCGCGCCGGACGCGGGTGCCCGCAGCTGCCACTGGTCGGGAGCGCGCTCAAGGCGTCCGAGCGCGCTGACGTCGCCGCCCTGCGCCGCCACCCACTCTTCCAGCTTCTCGTAGGCCCGGCCACTGCCGATGGCTTCTAGCAGCGACCCTCGGTCGCTGGGCAGGCCCGCCGCCGCGAGGACCTCGCCCGCCAGCGTGAGGCTGAGCTCGAGGAGGTCGGCTGGCCCCTCGCCCCTAAGGCAGCGCACGGCCTCGTCGACCTCAAGTGCGTTGCCGACCATGAGGCCAAGGGGTTCCGCCATGCTCGAGAGGACGGCGCGCACCTCGCGGCCCGCGTGGCGGCCGATAGCGACCATGGTCTCGGCTAGCGCCCGCGCCTCTGCCGCTGTTTTCATGAAGGCGCCGGAGCCGACCTTGACGTCGAGCACCATGGAACGCGCGCCGCCAGCTAGCTTCTTGCTCATGATGCTGCTGGCGATGAGCGGCAGCGACTCCACCGTGCCGGTGGCGTCGCGCAGGGCGTACAGCAGCCCGTCGGCCGGCGCCAGGTCCTTCGACTGGCCGGTTACCACTACGCCCACCGAGCGCGCCTGAGCCAGGAACTCCTCCTCAGACAGGCTCGAGCGGAAGCCAGGGATGCTCTCCAACTTGTCGACGGTGCCGCCCGTGTGCCCCAGCCCGCGACCGCTCATCTTGGCCACCGTGCCGCCCATAGCGGCGAGTAGCGGCGCGAGCACCAGCGTCGTCTTATCGCCCACGCCGCCGGTCGAGTGCTTGTCGACGGTGTTGGGCAGGTCCGCCAGGTCGAGCAGGTCGCCCGAGTGGGCCATGGCCTGCGTGAGGGCGGCGGTCTCCGCGTCTGTCATGCCCCGCCAGCACACCGCCATGAGCCAGGCTGCCACCTGGTAGTCGGGCACCTCGCGCGCCACGTAGGCGTTCACGAAGGCGGTGAGGTCGTTTGCGGCGTGCTCCTGCCCGCCACGCTTGGCGAGGATCATGTCTACGGCGCGAACTTTCGGCATCGGCACTATGCTACGGCACTTGGCCCCGGCCAGTGCGGCTCAGAGTTCCGCGACAGCGCGGCGAGCCACCTCGACCTCGTCCCAGGGAAGGGTGGTGCCGCTGCGCTCCAGCGTGCGCTCGTGCCCTTTGCCGGCCAGCAGCACCACGTCGCCGGGTTGCGCCAGTCCGATCGCGTGGCTAATCGCGGCGGTCCGGTCGGGCACGCGCACGAAGTCCGTGCCCTCGGTGCCGCCGGCGAGCGTGGCGCCTGCAGCCATCTCGTGCAAGATGGCGTCCACGTCCTCAGAGCGGCTGTCCTCCTCCGTGAGCACGGCGAAGTCGGCGCCCTGCACCGCGGCGGCGCCCAGCGGCGCGCGCTTGGCCGGGTCGCGTTCGCCGGCCGAACCGACCACCACTATCAGGCGGCCGCTGGCGGGTCTGACTGCCGCCAGCGCCTTCTCCAGTGCGGGAGGTGTGTGAGCGAAGTCAACGATCACGGTCGGCTCCACGGCAACCAGCTGCATGCGGCCGGGCACGCCTGGGAAGCTCGCCAGGCGCTGGGCGGCCAGCGCCAGCGGCACGCCCTCGTGCTCGGCCACGGCCAGCGCAGCGGCCGCGTTATACGCGTTGTAGCGCCCCACCATGGGCAGGGTGGCGGCCAGCTGCTCGCCGTGCACGAGCAGCTCCAGGTCGAGCCCGCCGGTGGCGCTAGCCACCCGCAACAGCCTGACGTCGGCCTCCTCGTGCTCGCCGTAGGCGATGACCGCACCGGCCGCCGCCTGCGCGAAGTAGGCGAAACCCGGGTCGTCGCGGTTGAGCACCGTCAGGGGAGAGCGCCGCACCAGGTTGGCCTTGGCGTCCGCGTATGCTTCTACGCTTCCGTGGAAGTCGATGTGCTCGGAAGCCAGGTTGGTGACCACTCCCACCGCGTAGGTAACAGCGTCCAGTCGCCCCAGGGAGAAGCCGTGCGAGCTGGACTCGAGCACCGTGTGGCTGGCTCCTGCCGCGGCGAAGCGCGCTAGCAGCGCCTGCACGGCGGTCGCCTCGGGGGTGGTGAAGTGCCCGTCGGCGGGTGGCAGCTCCTGAGGCCCCAGGTATACGCCCGAGGTGCTGGAGAGGCCCGTTAGGTGCGCGCCGTCAAGCAGCCAGTGCGTCAGGTAGCTGGTAGTGGTCTTGCCATCCGTGCCGGTCACGCCCACCACCCGCATGCGCTGGCTGGGGTGGCGGTAGAAGGCGGCCGCCAGGTAGGGGAGGGCGCGCCGCGCGTCGCTCACCTGCACGTAGGGCGCTCCCAACGGCCCCACGTCAGCTGGCGGTTTCTCACCCACCAGTGCCACCGCCCCGGCTGCCACGGCGGCCGCCAGGTGGTCGTGAGCGTCGAACTTCGCGCCGCGGCGAGCAACGAAAAGGCTGCCGCGCCCGACCAGGCGGTGATCCTGCACCACGCCGGTCACCTGGAACAGCCGCATGGTCTGCGCGCTTGGAAGCGCGGCGCCGCTGAAGAGGTCGGGCGCCTGCCGCGCGGCGTCGGCCAGCAGTTCACCCAAGGCTATGGGTGCGGGAACGAACTCGGGCGCCGCGCTCGTCACAACCCGCTCAGCCAACCACCGGCGCGGTGAGGCCGCTGCGCTCTAGCAGGTCCAGAACGCGCCTCAGGTCGTGCTCGCTGTTCACGAAGTCTAGGTCGTCGGCGGGCACCACCACCACGGGCGAGAGGGTGTAATCGTCGATCCACTGCTCGTAGAGCTCACCGAGGCGTAGGAGGTAGGCGTCGTCGATGCCGGCCTCGTAAGGGCGCCCGCGTTGGGCGATGTGGCGCTTGAGGGTGGGCAGGCCAGCCCGCAGGTAGATGAGTAGGTCGGGCGGTCTTAGCGCCGCGGAGACCGCGTGGTACAGGGTGGTGTACGAGGCGTGGTCGCGCTCGTCCATGATGCCGTCGGCGTGCAGCAGGCGCGCGAAGATGGCGGCGTCCTCGTACACGGTGCGGTCCTGAACCACGCGGCGGCCCGGGTTGACCTCGCGCAGGTGCTGCTTGAGCCTGGCCGCCAGGAAGAAGATCTGCGAGTGGAACGCGTAGCGCGGCATGTTGGCGTAGAAGTCCTCGAGGTACGGGTTCTCGTCGACCGCCTCGTAAACCGGCGCCAGGTGGAACCTGTGCGACAGCACCCGCGTGAGGCTCGACTTGCCCGAACCGATGTTGCCGGCCACCGCCACGTAGATGCCGGAACCCGCCGCTCTATCTGTGTCACTCATGCTCGTGAACCGCCTGCTCAGCCATATCGGTAGGCGAGCATAACCCCTCGGGCGCGGCCCGCTGCCGGAGGCCGTCGAAGGCCGTTGGGGTCCAGGTTTTGGCCGTTACCAACGCCTGTTTCGCTTTGCACTACAGGCTGCTTACGGTTGTGCGCTGCTGTGCTACAATCCCTGCAACTGATGGAAGACAAACCTCCGGAACGATCGCGACGCCTCACGCGCGTCGCCCCCCTGCTCACAATCCCAATCATCGCCACCGGCCTTGCGTTCGCGCAGGTTGCGGTACCCGAGGCCCCCGGCATCGGGCCGCTGCAGGTGGTCGTGCTTGTGGTCCTACTCCTCCTGTCCGCGTACACGTCGGCCTCGCAGACGGCGCTGACGGCCATCCAAACGTGGCGCGTCCGCGAACTCATCGAGGAGGGTAAGCCCGGCGGCACCGCGTTCGAGGTCCTCGAACGCAACCCTGCGCGCTACGTGACCACCCTGCTGATAGCCAACAACCTGATAAACGTGGCGTTCACGGCGCTGGTGACCATGTTCACGCTGCAGGTCACGCTGCAGCGCGGCGGCAGCGCGGCGCTGGCTGTCAGTGCGGCGACCGTGCTGGCGACGCTGCTGATCCTGCTCATCGGCGAGATCACGCCCAAGTCCATAGCTGGGCATCACCCGGTGGCGGTGGCCCGCGCCGTCATCCGGCCGGTCTACTTCCTGTCGTCCGTCATGTACCCGCTGGGGCTGGCGTTCACCTGGTTCGCGGGGCGCGTCCTGAAGCTGCTTAGGCTGCAGCCCACCACCGACACCCTCATGTCGCCCGACGAACTGCGCATGATGCTCCGGTCGGCGGAGGAGTCTGGCGCCATCGAGCCGTCGGAGCAGGAGATGATCCGCGGCATCATCGACTTGGAAGAGACGGTGGTGCGCGAGGTCATGACGCCGCGCGTGGACCTGGTGGCCGTGCGCGAAGACGCCTCACTGGCTGACCTGAAGGCGTTGGTGACCGAGCACGGTTACAGCCGCCTGCCGGTCTACGGCGAGTCGATCGACGACGTCAAGGGCGTGGTGTACGCGCGCGACCTGCTGCAGTTCCTCGGCCAGGCCGACGTGGTCGACACGACTCGCGTGGCCGACATCGCCACGGCGGCGCAGTACGTGCCCGAGACGCTGTCGGTGCTGAGCCTGCTGCGCGACATGCGCCTGCGCAAGAACCACCTGGCGGTGGTGGTCGACGAGTTCGGCGGCACCGCTGGCGTTATCACCCTTGAAGACATCATCGAGGAGATCACCGGCGAGATCTACGACGAGACCGACGACGACGAGGTCGACGACATCGTGCCGCTGGGCGACGGCAGCTACCTGCTGCAGGGCTCGGCGCACGTCGAGAACGTGGCCGACGCCCTGGCGCTCGAGTTCGACGAGGACGGCGACTACGACACCGTTGCCGGTTTCCTAATAGGCGAGCTCGACCGCATCCCGCAGCCGGGCGAGTCCGTGTGGTTCCAGGGCGTGCGGTTCACGGTGCAGAACGGCGATGAACGCAGGGTGCAGACCGTGCTGGCCAACCCGGAACCGGAACCCGAAGCCAGCCCGGAACTGCTCGCAGCGGGCGCCGACAGCCCCGACGAGGAGCCGCGCGCGCCGCAGGCCGCCGAGGCCTGACGCACCGGCCCGACCCCGCTGGGCGCGTTCGGGCCCTGACTCAGCCCATGTACTGTCTGGCTACGCGTACGCCCACGCCGGTCAGCAGTTCGTAGCTCACGGTTCCGAACGAACGCGCCAGGAGCTCGGCGTTGGGCCCGCCCTCGCCCCACAGCACTACCCGCTCGCCGGGGGTCACGTCCTGCAGGGTTCCCACGTCGATCATCAACTGGTCCATGCACACCCGGCCCACCACTTCGCAACGCACACCGCGTAGGGTTACCCACCCCTTGCCGGTCAGCTGGCGGGGGTAACCGTCGGCGTAACCGATGCGCACCGTAGCGATGGTGGTGTCCGCGGCCGCGCGCCACAGCCCGCCGTACGAGACGGAGGTTCCGGCGGCCACGCGCTTGACGAACGTCACGGGCGCCTCAAGGCGCATGGCTGGCCGCAGGGTCGGGCTGAGGCTCTCGATGTGCTCCGAGGCGTGATGGCCGTAGAGCACGATGCCAGCCCTGACCATCATGTAGTGCGCCTCCGGGTAAGCCACTATGGCCGCCGAGTTGGCCGCGTGCACGAGGGGCGGCTCTACCCCTGCGCGCGCCAGGCCAGCTAGAGCTGACTCGAAGCGCTCTATCTGCGCGAGGGTGAAGGTGCGGTCCTCACTGTCGGAGTCGGCGAAGTGAGTCCAAACGCCGCCGAAACGCAGGCGCTTCTCGCTTAGCACACGCTGGGCGAGGTCCGCCGTTCGGTCATGCGGCAGCCCCAGGCGGCCCATTCCCGTGTCTACCCCCACCTGCACCGTGAGCGGCGCCGGCAGGTCGGCTGAAAGCAGCGCCTCTAGGGCGTCTTCGTCGGTGAGCGTGACGCTCACACCAGCGTCGGCCAGGCGCGTGATCATGCCCGGCTCGCGGAGCGGGCCCAGTAACAGCACTCCGCCCCTTACTCCCGCCTCGCGCAGCGCCAGCGCCTCACCGGGCGTGGCGACGCCGAACCAGTCCACCCCGAGGGCTTCGAGCCTGGTCGCCACCGGCACCAGACCGTGACCGTAAGCGTCGGCTTTCACCGCCGCCAGGACCTTGGTGCCGGGCTTCACGAGCGACCGCACGGTCTGCAGGTTCTGGCCTATAGCGCCGAGGTCGACCACCGCGGCGGGATCGTCCGGCGCGGGGCGCAGCACCGCTGTCAGCGGCCCCACTGAGAGCGGCGCTCCACGCTCTTAGCTACCGATGAGGCCATCAGGGTGAGGATGATGTAGAGGATGGCGACCGTGTTGAACGGCGGGAAGACCTCGAAGTTGGCAGCCTGGAACTCGCGGGCGCGCTGCGTGATGTCGCGCACCGAGAGCACACTCAGCAGTGAGGTGTCCTTGAGCATGGCGATGAACTCGTTCCCCAGGGGCGGCACCACGATGCGCAGCGCCTGCGGCAGCACCACGTGGCGCGCGGTCTGCCAGTTGGAGAGTCCCAGGCTGCGGGCCGCTTCGGTCTGACCCTTGCCTATTGCTTCGATGCCGGCGCGGAAGATCTCGGCCATGTACGCCGCGTAACCCAGCGAGATCCCCACCACGCCGCGTGTGAGGCGCGACATGTCGATGAAGCCGCCCGTGGCGTCGCGGATGGCGCCCTGCAGCGGGAAGCC
>Ga0172382_10003391_pt1 | contig 25313 bp, 22 predicted proteins | sample Leawel138RmetaG_FD_122245 | JGI IMG/M metagenome (GOLD analysis project Ga0172382, IMG submission 122245) | Leachate microbial communities from a municipal landfill in Southern Ontario, Canada - Leachate well 138R metaG | ecosystem: Engineered > Solid waste > Landfill > Unclassified | place...
ACCGGCAATACCGTGCCGCAACCGGGAGACATCCTGCTGGTGGACCTGGCCAGCCCGGCCATCGCCCTGCTCGGCGCCTATCAGGAAATCGGCGTGACGCCACTGGCGCTGGAGCACTCCTATTACAGCGAACACTCCCACCAGCTGGGGCTGGCCGAGGTGGCGCTGCCGCCGGAGTCGCGCCTGCCGGGCAGGACCATTCAGGAACTGGCATTCCGCAGCCGTCACCGCCTCAATGTGGTCGGCCTGCGGCGCAAGGGCAAGGCCCTGCAGGGGCTACTGGTGGACGAGAAGCTGGAAGCCGCCGATACCCTGCTGGTCGCAGGCAGCTGGAAGGACATCGACCGCCTGCATATGCTGACCCGCGACTTCGTGCTGCTCAGCCTGCCCAGCGAGATCAAGGAGGTGGTACCGGCGGCGCGCAAGGCGCCCTATGCCCTGTTCAGTCTCGGCGTGATGGTGGTGTTGATGGTCTCGGGGGTGGTGTCGAACCTGATGGCGGCGCTGATCGGCTGTTTGCTGATGGGTGCCTTCAAATGCATCAGCATGGACTCGGCCTACAAGTCCATCCACTGGCCGAGCCTGATCCTGATTGTCGGCATGCTGCCCTTTGCCCTGGCGTTGCAGAAGACCGGCGGTATCGACCTGGCCGTGGGTGGCTTGCTGAACCTGTTCGGCGATGCCGGGCCGCGCGCGTTGATCGCCACGCTGTTCATCGGCACGGCGGTGACCGGGCTGTTCATCTCCAATACCGCCACCGCCGTGTTGATGGCACCGGTGGCGGTAGCCACCGCCCAGGCAATGGGCGCCTCGCCCTACCCCTTCGTGATGACCGTGGCACTGGCAGCGTCGGCGGCGTTCATGACGCCGGTGTCATCACCGGTCAATACCCTGGTGCTGGACCCCGGCGGCTACCGTTTCAGTGATTTCCTGAAGATTGGCGTGCCTTTCACCATTCTGGTGTTGATCATTACCGTGTTGCTGGTGCCGGTGATTTTTCCGTTGTAGATGCTGGTACTACGGCGCTGGCTTCAGCTGTCATTCTGCTGCCACTGCGCACAATGATCCTTCTCCGGTGCCGCCGGAGTCAGCCACAGGTAGTCAGCCTGTTCAGCACCTGGCAGCGGCTTGTCGGCCTCGTGCAGCATGACCACCACTGGCGCCGGCCCATCCAGGTGCAGTGGTACGCCCAGGTCCTTGCGCACATGGAAGTTGCCGGCCAGCAATAATGCCGGGGCCGCTGCGGTGGCCAGTTGCTCACCCATACGCACATCGCGCTGCTGCTGGATGCCGCGCATGGCGCTGAGTTGCGGCTCGGCTATCTGTCCGCAATGGGAGGCTTCGATGGTCTCGCGCAGTTCGGCCAGCGCCTGATCGGAGTAGCGAGGCGAAACCGCTGCCGGCGTGCGGTACAGGGTACTGATCTCCTCCCGGTCGAGGTTGGCGGCGTGCAGGTTGATGCCGGCCTTCAGCGCCCAGGTGACAATCGGCCCGTAGACATCCCAATCCCAGCCAGGGCCCCAGTTCAGTTGCTCAGCCAACTGTTCGGGCTGCACTTCGATATCGCCGTTCTGCAGGCTGTCCACAGCGGGCTGTTGCGAGGGCGTCAGCATTTCCAGCAGCAGGCTGGCTTGCGACCGCTGCTGCTGCAGGCGCTGCAGCAGCCATAGTTGCAGACGATGATGGTCATCGTTGTCGTGCTGCTCGCCCACCAGCACCTGGCTGGCCGGCGCCAGGCGCTGCACCAGTTCATCGGCCGTGAGCCATTCGCCCGTGGCCGTATCCTGCGCCTGGCCCAGCCGCTCACGCTGGTCGGACACCGTGTTCTGCCAGGCGGGCAAAGGCTCTGCGCCGCTCATCGACACCCAGACGGCCAGCAGCCCGGCCAACATTCCCCGTTTCATGAAGCCCCCTTGTACAATGCATCCATCACCCAGTATCTGCGGTTTGCGACGCGCCGTGAACTGGAGTAACGTGCTGCAGACTTTCGGCCCAGCCGACAGCATGCCCTTTGTTCTACCGCTGCGGATAATCCATGCCCATCGACAACAGTATTGTTCATCAGATCCACAAGAAGCCTGACGGCCAGCCCGCCAGCCTGAGCCTGCGAGATGCCGAGCTGGCCAACTCCGAGGCGCTGGAGCAATTGCTGGCCGGACTGATCGAAGCCTACAACAGCAAGCCGAACAAGGCCTGGGGCTATTTCCATGAGGAAAGCGGTGCCTACCCGTTCAGCGGCTGGCTGCAGCAATTGCTGGATGAGGAACAGGACTTCGTCGGGTTTTCCAAGCGCTCGGCCGAGCACCTGAAGACCCTGATGGAAGGGTCCAACCTGGCGCTCGGTGGGCATGTGCTGTTCATCCGCTACCGCCAGGGCATGACCGCCTTCCTGATCATCGCCCTGTTGCACCATACCGAAGGCGTTACCGTGACCGACGACCTCAACGTGGCGGCAGCGCGGCACCTGGATCTGTCCAGCCTGAACATGGCGGCGCGCATCAACCTCACCGAGTGGAAGCAGAACGCCAACTCGAAACAGTACATTTCCTTCATTCGCGGGCGCAGCGGCAAGCGGGTGTCGGACTATTTCCGTGACTTCATCGGTTGCATCGAAGGCGCCAACCCCGAGCAGGAAACCACCACCCTGCTGCAGGCCTTCCAGGATTACGTCGGCGAAGCCGACATGCCGGTCGATGAGCTCAAGGACAAGACCAAGGCCATGAGCGGCTACGTCAGCAGCCAGGCGCGCCAGGGTGAGCAGGTGGCGCTGGAGGAGCTGTCCGGGCTGATCGACGAGGAACAGCCGCGCGCCTTCTATGATTACATCCGCAACAAGGATTATGGCCTGTCCCCGGAGATTCCGCCGGACAAGCGCACGCTGAACAACTTTCTGAAGTTCTATGGCAAGGCTGACGGTCTGTCGATCAGCTTCGAGGCGCACCTGCTCGGTGACCGGGTCGAGTATGACGAAAGCGAGGACTCGCTGGTGATCAAGCATCCGCCGAAGGGATTGATCCAGCAACTGCGCAACAAGAGAAAGTAGCGCGGATACATTTTGATTGTTTTTCGTTCGGGGTTTTCCCTGAACAACGCAGCCCAGCGGGGAGTCACTTGTTTTAGACAAATGACAAACCCGGAGCTGCCATGGCCAATCTTTCCAACAAGATCGTGGTGATCAGTGGGGCCTCGGCCGGTGTCGGCCGGGCCACTGCGGTCGAGTTCGCCCGTCAGGGTGCTACCGTGGCGCTGCTGGCCCGGGGCGCCAAGGGGTTGGAAGGCGCCAGGGCGGAAGTCGAGGCCGCCGGCGGCAAGGCCTGGGTTCGCACCCTGGATGTGGCCGATGCGCAGCAGGTGGATGCGGCCGCCGCCGCTATCGAGTCCGAACTCGGCCCGATCGATATCTGGGTCAATAACGCCATGGTCACCGTGCTGTCCCCGGTCAGCCAGATGAGCGCCGATGAGTACCGCCGGGTGACCGAGGTGACCTACCTGGGCACGGTACATGGCACCTGCGCCGCCCTGCGCCATATGCGCACCCGTAACCGCGGCAGCATTGTGCAGGTCGGCTCGGCGCTGGCCTACCGCGCCATTCCCCTGCAATCAGCCTACTGCGCGGCGAAGTTCGCCTGCCGCGGCTTCACCGATGCGCTGCGGGTGGAGCTGCAGCATGAGAACAGCGCCATCCATGTCACCACTGTACACCTGGCGGCCTTCAATACACCGCAGTTCGACTGGGCGCGTACCCGTCTGGAACGCAAGCCACAGCCGCTGCCACCGGTCTTCCAGCCGGAAGTGGCAGCACGCGGTATCGTCTGGGCGGCGGGCCAGCGCCGGCGCGAGGTGTGCGTGGGTTTTCCCGCCGTCAAGACCATCTGGGGCAACAAGTTCGTGCCCGCCTTCGCCGATCATGTTCTGCAGACCCAGGGTTATGACGGCCAGAAGGATGACCAACCGCTACCGCCGGACCGCCCGGACAATCTGTTCGAGCCGGTGGACCGGGATATGGGCAGCCATGGCCGGTTCGACAGCGAGGCGCGGGATCACAGCGGCCAGCTGTGGCTGACCATGCATCGGGGCAGCGTTACCGGTGTCATCGCTGGTGCCGTGCTGTTGCCACTGGCGCTGTTGCTGCTGAAAAAACGCTGAATACCTACCCCTGCAGGGAGTCGCCCATGACCCAGCCCATCAAGGACTATGCTCTGCTTGGCAATCTGCGCTGCGCCGCCCTGGTCGGGCGCAACGGCAGTATCGACTGGTTCTGCCCACCACGCTTCGACGCCCCCGCCTGTTTCACCAAGCTGCTGGGCACCGAGCAGCATGGCTTCTGGCAGATCGCCCCCGAACAGTCGCCACACAAGGTGGAGCGCCATTACCAGCAGGATACCCTGGTGCTGTGCACCGAGTTCGAAGTCGATGGCGGCACGGTGCGCGTGACCGACTTCATGCCGTTGCATGAGAAGACCCTGATCGTTCGCCAGGTCGAAGGCGTAGAGGGCTCAGTGGCGATGCGCATGCAGCTGTCGCCGCGTTTTGGTTACGGCGCCCGTGCCGCACACTGCGAACAGCATGCCGACGGCTGCAGCCTGTGGGATGAAGACCGCCAGCGTCTGATGCTGTACAGCGAGACTCCCCTGCAACTCGAGTCCGATCAGGCGACCGCCCGCTTTACCTTGCAGGCGGGCGACAACGTGCACCTCATCCTCGAACATCTGCAGGCCGGCGAGGCGCCAGCGTCCATCGAAGATCCCCGCCAGTTGCTGGATGCCTGCTGCCAGTGGTGGCGCCGCTGGGTCAGTGAGTCCACCTACCACGGCCGCTGGCGCGATGCGGTGATCCGCTCGCTGATCACCCTCAAGGCGCTGACCTATCAGCCGACCGGCAGCATGGTGGCGGCTCCCACCACCTCCCTGCCGGAGGCACCTGGACTCGGCGCCAACTGGGATTACCGGTTCTGCTGGCTGCGTGATGCGGTCTGGGCGCTGGATATTCTCATCGACTCCAATTACCTGGACGAGGCCCATGCCTGGCGCGACTGGCTATCACGCCTGCTGGACAAGAATGACGGCGACATCCGCGTACTCTACGACCTCGATGGCGAGGCCTCCCCGGATGAACGCGAGCTCGACTGGCTGCCCGGTCATCTCGACTCCCGCCCGGTGCGTATCGGCAACGCCGCGCGCGATCAGCATCAACTGGATGTGTATGGTCAGTTGATCGACCTGCTGCATATAGGGCGGCGCAGCGGCATGCAGCTGAGTCCGCATAGCTGGCACCGCCAGCGTCTGCTGATGGACAGGATAATCGCCTGCTGGCACGAGCCGGACGAGGGTATCTGGGAGCTGCGTGGACGGCGGCGCAACTATATCCATTCCAAGGTCTATGCCTGGGTCGCCGTCGACCGCTCCATCCGCGACGCCGAGGAGTTCGGCTTGCATGCGCCACTGGAGCAGTGGCGTGCGGTGCGGGATGAAATCCACGCGCAGGTCTGCGAACAAGGCGTCGACCCGCAGCGCGGGGCCTTCAAGCAGAGCTACGAAGACGCCGAGCCGGATGCCAGCCTGCTGATGATCCCGCTGCTGGGTTTTCTGCCGGTGGAGGATCCGCGGGTACGGGCCACCATCGCCTGGATCGAGCAGGACCTGCTGCGCGACGGGCTGGTGCACCGCTTCCGCCCGAATGACAGCGAGGCCGGCTGGGAGGGTGCCTTTATCGCCTGTTCGTTCTGGATGGTGGACAACCTGATCATGGATCAGCGCGAGGGTGAGGCCGAAACCATGTTCGCCCGCCTGCTGGCCCTGCGTAACGATGTTGGCCTGCTGGCCGAGGAGTACCATCCCGCGTATGGCCTGCTGGGCAATTTCCCCCAGGCGCTGTCGCACCTGGCGCTGGTCAAGACCGCCTACCTGATGCAGGCTTGCGAACAGGCACACCATGGTGGCAGCCCCGAGCGGCATTCCTACCGGCCGGTGGAATAGCCCATCCCGCCTTTACAAGCCGCTGGGCCAGGTCTCGCCCAGCTCGCCACTGGCCGTCGAGTGCCGCGTCAATGGCTGCAGCGCATGGGTATGCTGATAGTGCAGCATGAAGTCGAACTGCTCCGGCAGGCGGCTGTAGTAATAGTGACTGTGGCGTTCGGTCTGCGGTCGATAGATCACCCCGATGGCACGCTGCAGACGCGCCTCGGCCAAGGCGGCGGACAAGGCGCCATTGCCGCGCAGGTCGAGTAGAAAGTCATCCTCGGGTACCGCCTGGAACAACGCCTCGTAACTACCCGGCAGCGGCGGCCGGATCGTCCTGGTTTCCGCCGGGCCGTCCCAGTCCGACGCCGCGGTCACCTCGCCAGTGGCGGTGGAAAAGCCGACCAGCAAGGCCTGCTCGCCGTACTGCTGTCGAGCCAACTGGCCGATATTGAACTCGCCCCGGGCACCCATCTCGGTGGCGGCGGCATTGCCCACATGCGAGTTGTGCGCCCATACCACCATTCCCGCCGGCTCGCCAAGCTGGTACGTCAGATGGCTGCGCAGCGCCTCCAGGGTTTCGAACATATGGCCGTCACGCAGGTTCCAGGAGCTGGGCCGACCGCGGAACATCGCTCGATAGTATTCCTCGGCATTGCGCACCAGCCGGGCATTCTGCTCGGCGCAGAAACGCTGTTCATCGGCCACCAGGCCCAGGCCTTCCAGGCGCTGGAAGGCGCGGGTCTGCATTTCCCGCAGTTGCTCGGTGATCGCCTGTTCACAGGAGGCGCTGAGACCGAATTCCACCGACTGGCCGTACAGATGCGGCTCATGGAGAAACTGATCCAGGCAGGCATAGCGCTCCCGCGCCCGAGCCGCAGCCGGCGGGTCCTGCTTTTCCAGGTAGTCGATCACCGCCCGGGTGGAACTCTGCAGGCTGTACAGGTCCAGCCCATAGAAGCCGACCGGACGCAGCCCGGCAGCGGCCCGGATCGGCATGGCATTGAACTCGGCCAGCCAGCGGACGAAGTCCAGCACCTCGGTGTTGGCCCACATCCATACCGGGAAACGCTCGAACGCCTGGAATGCCTGCTCGGCCCGCTGATCCGGATCCAGGTTCCAGACATGGCGGTTGATTGCATAGGCGTCGGGCCAGTCCGCCTCGACCGCCACCCCGGCAAATCCCAGTTCGCTGATCAGGCGCCGTGTCAGCCGTGCCCGCGCCCGGTAGAACTCACGGGTGCCATGGGAGGCTTCACCGATCATCACCAACGGTTTGCCGCGCGCCGCCTCGATGAGGCTGTCGAAGTCCTCCGCCGCGCCGGTCAATGGCTGCGCCTGGCGGGCAATGGCGCGGCTCAGCGCGCTGTCAGTGCTGTTCATCAGTGGCCTCCGGACGATGCCGCTGCAGCAGCTCAATGACCTCCTCATCGCTGACCTGCTGGAAGTCCGCGTACCACAGGCCCACGCCACGAAAGAACTCGAGTCGGTGGGGACAGACCAGCCGATCCACCAGCACTTCGAGCTGGCGGCAGGTCTCCGCGGCAGCAACCGGTACCGCCACCACCACGGTCTGCGCACCGCCAGCCCGCACCGCGTCGATGGCGGCACGCATGGTCGCTCCGGTAGCCAGGCCATCGTCCACCAGGATTACGTCGCAACCCTGCAGATCCGGCTCGGCGCGGCTACCGCGGTAGACCTGGCTGCGGCGCTGCAGCTCGGCCTGCTCGCGCTGCAAGGTCGCCTCGACCTGCCCGGCGCTGATGTTCAGCTCACCAATCACATCACGATCCAGATAGCAGCTGCCGCCACTGGCAATCGCGCCCATGGCGAATTCCTCATGCCCGGGTATGCCCAGCTTGCGCACCAGCAGGATATCCAGCGGCAATTGCAGAGCACTGGCGATCTCCGCCGCCACCGGCACGCCACCACGCGGCAGCGCCAGCAGCCGCATATCTCCGCGGCCGGCATAGTCGCCCAGTTCCGCGGCCAGCGCCTGGCCAGCCTCGATTCGGTCGGAATAGATCATGGTCATTCGCCTTTAGCTGATCCCATGCTACAGAGACCGGCCTGGCAGATGACTGTTCAACCCTTTTCCCGGAAGGTCAGGGCTTGAGCTTGTAACCGGTACGGAAGATCCACCACACCAGCGTCAGGCAGACCAGCAGGAACACCAGGGTCATGCCCAGGCTGACGGCAATATGCACATCGGCCACCCCATAGAAGCTCCAGCGAAAGCCGCTGATCAGGTAGACCACCGGATTGAACAGGGTAATGGTCTGCCACATCGGTGGCAGCATGCTGATCGAGTAGAAGCTGCCACCGAGAAAGGCCAGCGGCGTGACTATCATCATCGGAATGATCTGCAGCTTCTCGAAGCCATCGGCCCAGACGCCGATGATGAAGCCGAACAGACTGAAGGTCACCGCCGTGAGGACCAGGAACGACAGCATCCACAGCGGATGCTCGATCTGGTAGCTGACGAACAGCCGCGCGGTGAGCAGGATCAGCAGCCCCAGCAGCACCGACTTGGTGGCGGCGGCGCCAACATACCCAACAACGATCTCGATCGGCGACACCGGCGCGGACAGTACCTCGTACAGGGTCCCGGTGAACTTGGGCATGTAGATGCCGAAGGAGGCATTGGCGATGCTCTCGTTGAGCAGCATCAGCATGATCAGCCCGGGAATGATGAAGGCGCCGTAACTGACGCCATCGACCTGCTCCATGCGCGCACCGATCGCCGCGCCGAACACGATGAAATACAACGAGGTGGAAATAACCGGAGAGGCGATGCTCTGGAACAGCGTGCGCCACATGCGCGACAGCTCCGAATAGTAGATCGCCCACATACCATGCAGATTCATGCGCGCTCCCGCTGCTGGTTGCTGCCGTGCACCAGCCCGACGAAGATCTCCTCCAGCGAGCTCTGGCTGGAATTCACATCCTTGAACTCGATGCCCTCGCGCGCCAGGGCACGCAGCAGATCCGCCACCCCGGTCTGCTCACCCTGGGCATCGAAGCTGTACACTAGGCTGCAGCGGTCCGCGCTGACTTCCAGCGCCCGGCTATCCAGGGCTGCAGGCAGCTCGCCCAGCGGCTGCTGCAACTGGATGGTCAGGCGGCGCTTGCCCAGCTTGCGCATCAGCACCGCCTTGTCTTCCACCAGGATCAACTGGCCGCGGTTGATCACGCCGATGCGATCGGCCATCTCTTCGGCCTCCTCGATGTAGTGGGTAGTGAGGATGATGGTCACCCCGCGCTCGCGCAGGCCCCGCACCATATTCCACATGTCCCGGCGCAGTTCCACATCGACCCCGGCGGTCGGCTCATCGAGAAACAGGATCTGCGGCTCATGGGCCAACGCCTTGGCGATCAGCACCCGCCGCTTCATGCCACCGGACAGCGCCATCATCTTCTCGTGGCGCTTATCCCATAGCGACAGGTCGCGCAGCAGCTGTTCCAGGTAGGCCCGATCCGGCGCCTTGCCGAACAGGCCGCGACTCAGGCTCACCGTCGCCCAGACGGTATCGAACAGGTTGTTGGTCAGCTCCTGCGGCACCAGCCCGATGCGGCTGCGTGCCTTGCGATAGTCACGCACGATGTCGTAGCCATCCACCGTCACCGTGCCGCCACTGGCATTGACGATGCCGCAGATGATACTGATCAGCGTGGTCTTGCCCGCGCCGTTGGGTCCGAGCAGCGCCAGGATCTCGCCCCGGCGGATCTGCAGATCGACCGCCTGCAGCGCCCGGAATCCCGAGGCATAGGTCTTGCTCAGGCCGCTGACACGGATCACCGCATCCACGCCCTCTGTCAGAGCCGACATCAGGCCGCGTCGACCCGGTAGCCCAGCCGCGGGAAATGCACGTGCACCAGACCGGCACGCTCGTCCTCCCGGGCAATGACGATTTCATCCAGCTCCTCGTGGACCAGCCTGCCGGCGACCGGATCGCAGCCGTAATCCACCGCCTGGACGGTCACTTCCTCACCCAGGGTGAACCCACGGGTGCTGACGAAACCGTGTTCGGGCAGCTCCTCCGGGGTGGCATCGCGGGCGATGCGGATGGCCTCCTCCGCGCTCATCTTCACCGGCGCCCCGGCACCGAAATCATTGATCCGCGCCATCCACGCACGAATATTCGGATAGTCGTCCAGCAGAATCGACACCGCCGCATTGGCCGCCATGAACCACAACGGGTGATACCAGGCCAGATCGGCAATGCTGGGCTCATCACCCAGCAGATACTCGCCGTTGCGATCGAGCTGCATCTCCAGCCGACTCATCAGCACCGGCCATTGGGCCAAGGCCACGTCGGGCTCGGGGCGGCTGGCCGACCCATTGTCGAACAGTGCCTTGCGGTCAGCGACAAACCCCTTGACCACCTCCTGGGGCAGGCCGGTAAAGCGTGCCTCCAGCGCATGCGGCTGGAAGTTGATGGCAATCGAATTCTGGAACAGCACCTGATCCCCAAACTGCGCCAGTGCCGCCGCCACCGCCTCCTGCCCCTCGGGGAACAGCGCAGGCACCGCCTTCTCGCGCTCCAGACGGCGGGCGATCAATGCCGTATCACAGTAGATATCCGCCCCTATCTGCAGCACCGGAGTGCGCCGATAGCCACCGGTCAGGGCAGTGAGATCCGGCTTGGGCATGACCGGCGGAATCAGCACCGAATGCCAGGACAGCCCCTTGACTCCCAGCATCAGGCGGGCTTTCTCGGCGAAGGGCGATTGCGGATAGTGGTGCAGGATCAGCTCGTTCATGACAACCTCAGATCAATACTCGAAGTGGATTCAGCTTAGCTGCTGACGCTCGATTCTGCACCGCTGGGGGTCCAGATCAAAGGGAATGATGAGGAAGCCGCGGTCAGGTCGTCCCCTCCCGCTCTGGCAGGGGATAATCCCCCCTGATCAGTGCTTCCTTGGTTTTCTTCGCCAGCCGTTTCAGCGCAATTTCCCGCCGCAAGGCATCAGAATGATCGACGCAACTCTGCTGCCAGACCAGCGCCCGCGCCGGGCTGCGATTGAAGAAACGCGCTCCCCGCTTCCCGCTGACATGTTCCTGGAAGCGGCGCTCGGGATCGGTGCTGATGCCGGTATACAGATGGCCGTTCTCGGCACGCACCATGTACACCCACCAGGTTTTCACTGGCGTGGCGGTGTCGGGGCTGTGTTCGTCGGTATCAGACGGCATACTTGGGGCAATCATCCTGGGAGAAAGTCATGTTCGTACAGATCTTCAGCACCGGCGGCACCATCGACAAGGTGTATTTCGACGCACTCAGCGAGTACCAGATCGACGAGCCCATGGCCGGCGAGTTGCTGGAACAGGCGCGGGTCGGTTTCGATTATGCCATCGAGTCGCTGGTAAAAAAGGACAGTCTGGAATTGAATGACACCGACCGCGAACTGATCCACGCCAAGGTCGCCGCCTGCCCCGCCGAGCATATCCTCATCACCCATGGCACCGACACCATGACGGTGACCGCTGCAGCATTGGCCGATATCGACAACAAGGTGATCGTGTTGACCGGCGCCATGCAACCGGCGCGCTTTCGTGATTCGGATGCGCTGTTCAACCTGGGCTTGGCCATCGGCGCGCTGAATGTCTGCCAGCCGGGCGTATATATCGCCATGAGCGGCAAGGTGTTTGCGGCGGATCAGGTGAGCAAGAATCGGCTGGCGGGAAGGTTCGAAGGGCTCTGAACATTGAGCACGGCAATCCAGCGGGCTCACTGCATGCGCTGGTACTCCCCATGGATTGCTTCACCTGCGGTTCGCAATGACGGCGGGGGACGGCGGGGCCTGTCGACCGGGTCAGGAGCCGGTGCCCAAGGCCATACGTCATTGCGAGCCACGCAGTGGCGCGGCAATCCAGCGGACCCGCCACATACACTGGTACTCCCCATGGATTGCTTCACCTGCGGTTCGCAATGACGGCGGGGAACGGCGAGCCCGAAGGGCGGCAATCCAGAGGCAACAGCACACAGAGTACTGTTCTGATTAAGCATCCTGTTCAATATTTGTGAGCTGATTCCGGCAATCCCATGCTCGTACAGGATAGGTTCTGCTTTTCATCTCGAAAGCCCCAAGCCCATGAACAGAATGCCTTGCGTTTATATTCTCGCCAGCAAGAAGAACGGTACGCTGTATGTTGGAGTGACCTCAAACCTGCCGGGGCGGATATGGCAACACAGGGAGAAGGTATTATCCGGTTTCACCGCCCGATATGGGGTCGACCGTCTGGTTTGGTTCGAGCCCCATGAGTCGATGGAAACTGCGATTCTACGGGAAAAGCAGCTGAAGGCCGGCAGCAGGCAGAAAAAGATCGTATTGATCACCCAGCACAATCCCGAATGGACCGATCTGTATCCTGCGCTGAGGTGATACTCAGCCTCCCCGCAAGTTGTCCAGTCCATGGCCTGTCGCCTCACCGGCGCCCTTGATAACCCGCCTCTTACGCCCCGGTACCACCCACAGTGATCTGATCGATCTTCAGGGTCGGCTGCCCCACGCCCACCGGCACTGATTGACCATCCTTGCCGCAGGTACCCACGCCGCTGTCCAGCTGCAGATCGTGACCGACCATGGAGACGCGATTCATCACCTCCGGGCCGTTGCCGATCAGCGTGGCGCCTTTTACCGGGGCGGTGATCTTGCCATCTTCGATGAGATAGGCCTCGCTGGTGGAGAACACGAACTTGCCGCTGGTGATATCCACCTGACCACCACCGAGGTTGGCGCAGTAGATGCCCTTCTTCACCGACTTGATGATATCTTCCGGATCGCTTTCGCCGGCCAGCATGTAGGTGTTGGTCATGCGCGGCATGGGCAGGTGCGCGTAGGACTCGCGGCGGCCGTTGCCGGTAGGCGCCACACCCATCAGCCGGGCGTTGAGCTTGTCCTGGATGTAGCCCTTGAGGATGCCATTCTCGATCAGCATGGTGCAGTTGGTGGGGTTGCCTTCGTCATCCACGCTCAGCGAACCACGGCGGCCCGGCAGGGTGCCGTCATCGACGATGGTGCACAGGCTGGAGGCAACCTTCTCGCCCACCCGCCCGCTGTAGGCCGAGCTGCCCTTGCGGTTGAAGTCGCCCTCCAGGCCATGGCCGACGGCTTCGTGCAGCAACACTCCCGACCAGCCCGGGCCCATCACCACCGGCATGCTGCCGGCGGGTGCGGCGATGGCATCGAGGTTGACGATAGCCTGGCGTACCGCCTCGCGGGCGTAGGCCATGGCCCGTTCCTCGGCCTCGAAGAAGCGGTAGTCGGTACGCCCGCCACCACCGAAGCTGCCGCGTTCGCGGCGCCCGTTGTGCTCGATGATGACACTCACGTTCAGACGCACCAGCGGACGGATATCCCCGGCCCAGGTGCCGTCACTGGCTGCGACCAATATGGTGTCGTGCACACCGCCGAGGCTGATGGAGACCTGCGTGATGCGCGGATCGAGGCTGCGGGTGTAGGCGTCCAGGCGTTGCAGAAAACTCACCTTGTCGGCCTGGGCCATGCTGTCCAGCGGGTTGTCCGCGGCGTACAGCGGCGCGTTGTCGCTACGCTGCCAGGCCTGGACTGCGCCCTGCTGGCCGCTGCGGGCGATCGAGCGCGCAGCGCCAGCGGCCTGGTTCAGCGCGTTCAGGCGCAGGTCGTTGCTGTAGGCGAAGCCGGTCTTTTCCCCGGACTGGGCGCGCACGCCGACACCATGGTCGACATTGAAGCTGCCGTCCTTGACGATGCCGTCCTCCAGCACCCAGGACTCGCTGATCTGGTGCTGGAAATACAGGTCCGCGGCATCGACGCCGGGGGCGGAAACCAGTTGCCCCAGCACGCTGGCGATACTGTCGGCGCCCAACTCGGCCGGCAGCAGCAAGCGGCTTTCAACCTGGGTCAGCAGATTACTCATAAACTCAAGACTCCCTGGTGGCCGGGACGATATCGTCGACCGGCACGAAGCGGCGATGCGCGGCAACCGGCATGCGCCCGCGAATGGAATTCAGATGCTGCAGATCGATCTCGCCGCAGATGACGCCTTCGCCCTGCGGCAGGCAGGCGGTGATCTCGCCCCACGGATCGATCAGGCAGCTGTGACCGAAGGTTTCGCGGCCATTGGCATGCCGGCCACCCTGGTTTGCCGCGAGGATGTAGCACTGGGTTTCGATCGCCCGGGCCCGCAGCAACACGTCCCAGTGGGCGGCACCGGTCACCGCGGTAAACGCCGAGGGCACCACGATCAGCTCGGCGCCATCGCGGCGCAGCGCCTGGTACAGTTCGGCAAAGCGTACATCGTAACAGATGCTCAGCCCCAACCGGCCCACCGGGGTATCGATACAGACAAAACGATCGCCATAACCGTAGTCCTTCGACTCCCGATAACTGCGCTGATTGTCCGCCACCTCGACATCGAACAGGTGCAGCTTGTCATAGCGCGCCACCTCATTGCCCTGGGCATCCAGCACCAGGCAGCAGGCCATCGCCTTGCCAGCGGCCTGTGCCGGCAGCGGAATGCTGCCAGCGACCAGCCAGATGCCGTACTGCCGGGCCTGCTCGGCGAGAAACCGGCGAATCGGTCCGCTGCCGTCATACTCGGCGGCGCCGATCTCCTGCAAGGCGCGGTTACCGAAGGCGGCGAAGCATTCGGGCAGCAACGCCAGTTGCGCACCCTGCGCGGCGGCTTCGGCAATCAGTCTGGCGGCGGTATCCAGGTTGGCCTGCACATCCGCGCCACTGATCATCTGTATGGCGGCAACCTGCGACATTTCAATCCTCCAGTGCGGCTTTGTCATCGAACGCCCGGTCGAACTCGACCGACGGTTGTTTCCAGTCGCCGCTGATGCGGTACTTGACCGAGGCGAAACGCGCGACGCGGTCGCCGAGAATGCGGTCGACCAGGAACAGTACCCCGCCAATGTGCGGCGCCCCGGCAATGATCGCCGCCAGCGGCAGGTTGTTGGTTACCGGCAGGGTCACCAGCAGGCCCATGTCGACACGGTCGGCGGGCAGGTCCAGGGTGCCGTCGAGCTGCAGCTTGGCGCTGGGCCCATCCATCACCAGCGGGGTCATGGTGTGCATCAACCCGTTGGTCATGGCCACCTCTCCACTGAAGGTATCATAGGCGGTGCCCTTGCCGAACAGATCCGAGAAATCCAGCCGCAGGCGCCGGGTCAGGGTATTGAAATTCAACAGACCGAATACGCGCAGCGCCTCGGCCCCGCTTTCACCACTTTGCAGCATGCCGTCTTCGGCCTGCACCGCCAGCGAGCCGGAACTGCGTTTCAGGGCGAACCAGGCCGGCGAGCCGGGCCAGTCCAGACCGAGTTGCGCCTGGAAGGATTTACTGGTCACCGTCGGCGCATAACGCCAGGCGCGCAGCACCTGGCCGATATCCGCGGCAGCCAGATTGCCATCGAAGCGGGTGCGCTCGGCATCCCAGTGCATGCGCCCGTTCAGTTGCAGACCGCCACGCAGGGACAGGTCGATATCCTGGATATCCAGACCCGCTGAACCCGGCTGCAGATTGAAGCGGGTAGCACCGACCAGATCCTCACCCCAGTACAACTGCTCGATATTCACCTGCATCGCCGGGAGAGTGGCCGGATCGAGCTGCCGGAGCGGATCCTCCGGTACCAGCGGCTCGATCAGGCCATCAGTGTCCGTGGGCAGTTCGGCGCTGCGGGGAAAGCCCAGACGCTGCAGGTCAAGGATGATGGGCGCATCATGCATGGCTGGCAGATGGATGCGGCCTTGCAGGTCCGGGTGCGCCGAGGTCAGTTCCCAGCCGGCGGCGACCGGCCGCGCGCTGACGCTCAGGTCACGCAGGTCCAGGCCGAAGCCGGTAAAGTGCCCGGCCTGCACCTGTACCCTGTTCAATAACCGGACCGGCGCCTGCCCCGAAGCGGCGGAGGTGCCGGTCAATGTCTCTGACGGCAGCCCCCCGGAGGCGAACCACTGCTGCCAGTCCTGCCAGTCGAACTCGTCGAAGCGGGCAGTGATATCGATGCCGCTGCCGGGCGGCTGCTGGGCCAGCCCCTGGCGATAGCGGATATCACCGGACAGCGCATCGTCCCGCTGCAGCAACAGGCCGCGCAGGTCGTCGCCGAGCTGGAATTGCCAGCGGGAGGTCTCGCCCATGTCCAGCTGCAGACGGCTGGGCAGGCTGGCATCCTGCGCCTTGGCCAGCGCACCGGGCAGATTCAACTGGATGCCGCGCAGGTCACTGTTGAGGTTCAGGCGGCGCAGGTCATCGCCCAGCAGCAGTTCGGCATTCCAGCTCGCGCTGCCCTGTGCCAGCTGTGCCGGCAACGCCGCCAGCAGCGGCCAGCTGCGCAGGTTGTCCACCCCGTGGGTGCCACTCAGGCGCAGGCGCTGGTTGCCCCCCTGCAGGTCGATGCGTGCAGTGACCGGCTGCTCGAGAAAATGCAGCTTGATCGCTTCACTGGTCAGCCCCTTGCCATGGTCATAGTCGAACAGGCCATCGACCTCACGCAGCGGCGCCTGCAGTTGGGGAATATCCAGCCGGTCGGCACGCGCCTGCAATCGCAGATGCACCTGCGGCTGGTGCTCGCCGCCCAGCGGGATACCCAGTTGCAGGTCACCCTGCAGTTGCCCGCTGCCGCTCCAGCCATGCAGCGGATCACCGGTCAGCCGTGCCAGCGGAGTGCCCTGCATCACCTGCAGCCCATCGCCCAGGGGCCCGCTGAGATTGCCGCCGACCTGCAGCTCCAGGGCATGATCGGCCAGGCGCCCGAGGGTGACACGGACGTCATCCAGTTGCGTCTGCAGCAGCCGGGCCTGCGCCTGGTTGATATCCAGGTCGGCGTTATGCAGATACAGCGAACCACTGACCTCCTCCAGCGCCGGCCAACCAGGCTGGAAATTCAGGCTGCCCTGCTCCAGGCGACCGAACAGGCTAATCAGCCGCTCCTCGCTGGTCGCCGTGTGCAGCAGCGAGCCCTGATAGGCAAAGATCGCCAGTGGCACCGCACCACTGAGCTGGGAGTCCTGCAACCATTCGATCAACGCCGGCTCCATCGCCGGGGACAGGGTCGGCAGGTAGTTGGCGTGAAATTCGGCGCGGCTGTCACGCAGGGCCACCCGCAGATCCATGGTCGGCGTCCCGCCCGGCGGGGGCACGTGCAGTTGCAGGGTCGCCGAGGCGGCGCCTTCGCTGCCGCGTACCGCCGCCCCGGGCACCGCCAGATGCAGCCCCTGCTGCTCGGACCAGCGCCAATCCATCGCCCCGACCAGTGCATCATACTGCCAGCGATTGGGAAACAGCTGGGGCAGGTGCATGCTCCAGTCGCGGGTGTCGACCCGCAATTCACCGGCACTGGGTGTGCCCGAGACCACACCACTGATACCGGCGAATGCCGGCACCCCTTCCCAGGCCTCGACACTGACCCGGTCCAGGCGCGCCAGCAACGACCAGTCAGCGAATGCGGCCAGGCCGCCGCCGCTCACCTGCACATCCCGCAGCGTACCCTGCGGCGCCAGGGTGGTGAGAATCTCGGCATCGTCTTCATCGGGGAGCACACCCGGCAGCCATGCACCGAGCAACCCCAGCGGTAACTGATCCGCCCGTGCCTGCCACTGGCCATCGCCGGGGCTGCGGGTCAGCTGCAGGCGGGTCGCCGGCCATGCATCCTCACCCAGGCGCAGGCTCAACTGCTCGATATCCAGGCGCTGCTGGTCATCCTCGAGCCGCAGGTCGAACTGCAGTTGCAGGTCCTGCACTCCAGGAGCAGCGCGCAGCAGGTCAAGTTCGACTACCGGTGCCGCCAACTGGCCGCTGAGCTGCTGCAACCGGGTCTGTTGCCAATGCCCCCATACCTGGCCGCCAGCGACCATCCGCTGGATACGGGCACGCTGCAGCAGTTCGGCAGGCAGCCACTGACTCCAGTCGCTGGCCGGCAAGTCGGCGAAAAAATCCATGTCGGCCTGGCGCCAGTCCCGATCGGGCAACGAGCCATCGAGCTGCAGGCTGACCAGTTGTTCGTCCGGCAAGCGCATGCGTGCATCCAGCCGATGGCGCTCGCCACGGTTCAGCAGGGTCAGGTCGCCATCGCTGAATACCCAGTCGGGCTGTGCCCAGGGGCTGATGCGGATGCTGGTGTCCAGCAGGGTGACGCGGCGCTGCTCGAACAGCCGCTGCAGAGCCCGGTCCAGGCCATTGACCTCGGGCGTGCTCTGGCCCAGGCCGCTCAGTTGCCAGTTGCCCTCTGCATCCTCGATCACTTCCAGCGACAACCCTTCCAGCTGCAGCGCATCCATCACCGGCTGGCGGTGCCACAGGCTGGAAAATACATCGACCCGCGCCGTGACATGCTCCAGGTCGAGCAGCACCGGGCTGTCGGGGTCCGCCGCCTCGTGCACGCGCAGGCCCCGCAGGGTCAGCACCGGCTGTGCGCCCTGCATCTCGCCCTGCAGGCTGTGCAGCTCGATGGCACGCCCGGTCTCGCGCTCGACCCAGGCAACCAGTTCGGCCTGGTAGTCGGCCACCGCCGGCACGAACTGACGGCCGAGACTGACGTAGGCCGCGGCCAGCAGCAGCCAGCCGACCAGCAGCAGGATCAGGCCATCGAGAAAACGCCGCAACCAGCGTTGCCAGCTCATGGGAAATCAGTCACTCCGGGTCATCTCCCCTGCGGGGCGTGGCGTTACATCAACACCACATCGTATTGTTCCTGGGTATACATGGTTTCTACCTGGAACTTGATCGGCCGTTCAATGAACATTTCCAAATCGGCCACGTTGCCCGACTCTTCGTCGAGCAGCCGGTCGATCACCGCCTGCGAGGCCAGTACCATGTAGCCACCGGCCTGGTAGGCCCGGGCTTCACGCAGGATCTCGCGGAAAATCTCGTAGCAAACGCTTTCGGCGGTCTTCTGGATACCACGTCCGGAACAGCACGGGCAGGGTTCGCAGAGAATCTGCTCGAGGCTCTCGCGGGTACGCTTGCGGGTCATCTGCACCAGCCCCAGTTCGGTGATGCCGATGATGTTGGTCTTGGCGTGATCACGCTCCAGCTGCCGCTCCAGCGTGCGCAGCACCTGGCGGCGATGTTCCTCATCCTCCATGTCGATGAAGTCGATGATGATGATGCCGCCCAGGTTGCGCAGGCGCAGTTGTCGGGCAATCGAGGTGGCCGCCTCAAGGTTGGTCTTGAAGATGGTCTCTTCCAGGTTGCGATGACCGACGAAGGCACCGGTGTTGACGTCGATGGTGGTCATCGCCTCGGTCTGGTCGATCACCAGATAGCCGCCGGACTTGAGCATCACCTTGCGTTCCATGGCCTTCTGGATTTCATCCTCGATGCCATACAGATCGAACACCGGGCGCTCACCCGGGTAATGCTCGAGCATGTCCTCCACCCCCGGCATCAGCTCCTGCACGAACTGCTCGACCTTCTGGAAGGTCTCCCGCGAGTCGATACGGATCTTCTCGATGCGTGGGTTGGCCAGATCACGCAGGGTGCGCAGCGCCAGCGGCAAATCTTCGTAGAGCACCGAGGGCGCCGGTGCGGTGTTCATCTGCTGGGATATCTGCTGCCACAGGCGCCGTACATAGCGGATATCCACCAGGATATCCTCTTCCCGGGCAGCCTCGGCGGCGGTCCGCAGGATGAAGCCGCCGCGCTCCTCGATACCTTCCTGCTCGACGCAGCGGGCGACAATATCGCGCAGACGGTCACGCTCGGTTTCATCCTCGATCTTCAGGGAAATGCCCACATGCGGGGTGCGTGGCATGTAGACCAGATAGCGCGACGGCACCGACAGATGGGTGGTCAGGCGGGCGCCCTTGGTGCCGATCGGGTCCTTGGTCACCTGTACCACCAATGCCTTGCCTTCATGCACCAGGGCGCTGATCGGCTCGACCGCCGCGCCTTCGCGCTCGGAAATCTCCGAGGCGTGGATGAACGCCGCCCGCTCCAGGCCGATATCGACGAAGGCCGCCTGCATGCCGGGCAGTACCCGCACCACCTTGCCCTTGTAGATATTGCCGACAATGCCGCGACGCAGGGTGCGCTCGATGTGCACTTCCTGGAGCATGCCGTTTTCCACCAGCGCGACCCGGGTCTCCATTGGCGTGATGTTGATCAGGATTTCTTCGCTCATGGAGCCCCCTTTTCCCTTGTGTAGACCGTCAGAATACCGGTCCGCTGGCTCCCTGTCAGCGCGGTTGCCAGCAAGGAATGGCGAATTCGGCGAGCAGTCCGGCGGTTTCCATCAGCGGCAGACCCACCACCGCGCTGTAACTACCGGCAATGTGTGCGACAAACACAGCGCCCAGGCCTTGAATACCGTAGCCTCCAGCCTTGTCCACCGGCTCGCCGGTGCCCCAATAGGCAATCATCTCGGCCTCGCCCAGCGGACGGAAGCGCACCTGGGTGGTTACCGCCTGCAGGCGCACTTCATTGCCCCGGGCCACCGCCACCGCGGTAATCACGCTGTGCTCCCGCCCCGACAATGCCCGCAGCATGGCCAGGCCCTGCTCGCGACCGGCCGGTTTGCCGAGGATCCGTTCAGCCAGCACCACCGCGGTATCGGCAGCCAGCACCACGGCACCCTCTGGAGCCTGGCGCACGCCGGCCATTACCTTGTCGCGGGTAACCCGCTGCACGTAGTCCAGGGCCGTTTCCCCGGCCAGTACCTGTTCGTCCACCGCGCAGGCCACGACACGCACCGGCACGCCAATCTGCTCCAGCAGTTCGCGGCGGCGCGGTGACGCCGAGGCCAGATAGAGAACCCGTTCAGAGCACATGGAAACGCCGCCGTATGCCGCGCAACACCGAGAATACCCACGGCCAGAGCACCGCACTGATCACGGCCGGCAACAGATACAGCAGGGTCGGCGGGCGGTTGCCGGCCAGGCTGCTGAGCCACAGGGCGACCATCTGCGCGATGCCCAGTACCGGCAGCATCACCAGGCTCTGCTGCCACAGCGGAAAGCGGCGGATACGCTGGTACAGCAGCAGGATCAGCCAGGCCACCAGCACCAGTACCAGGGCGTTCTGCCCGAACAGCTCGCCGAACAGCACATCGGTGGCCAGCCCGGCTACCCAGGCGGTGAGCAGGCCGACGCGGTGCGGCAGCGCCATCACCCAGTAGGCCACCACCATGGCCAGCCACATCGGCCGGCCAGCATCGAAGGGCGCGGGCATGGGCACCACGCTGAGCACCAGCGCCGCGACGAAGGTCAGTCCCACGATCAGGCTACTGCGCATCGCTCTGCTCCCCCTCGGTCTGTGGTGCCGCGGCGTCAGGCTCGGTTATCGTCCCGGTGTCGGGCAGCGCTTCTTCATCGGCCTCCAGGCTCAGCGCCGGCAGGACATCGCCGTAGCCGCTCTCGGGACTGAACACCAGCAACAGGTAACGACTGCGGTTGAGCTGCGCGGTGGGCGCGACCCGGACCTCGGCGAACGGCTGCGAGGAGTCGCGATTGACATGGGTAACGCGGCCCACCGGATAGCCGGCCGGGAAACGTTGCCCCAACCCCGAGCTGACGACGATGTCATCGACCCGGATATCGGCAGTGTCGCTGACATGCCGCAGTTCCAGCCAGTCGCTGTTGCCGGTACCGGTGGCGATGGCGCGCAGGCCGTTGCGATTGACCTGCACCGGCAGGCTGTGGGAAACGTCGGTGATCAACAGCACCCGAGCGCTGAATGGCAACACCTCAACCACCTGCCCCATCAGCCCGGTGGCGTCCAGCACCGGCTGACCGAGGAACACGCCGTCACGCTCACCGCGGTTGATCAGGATGCGCTGGGTAAAGGCATTGGGGTCGACACCGATCAGCTCGGCGACCAGCACCCGCTCATCCAGTAGTTCGGAGGAATTGAGCAGCTCGCGCAGGCGCACGTTCTGCTCGGTCAGCGCCGCCAGTTTCTGCAGCTTGCGCTTGGTCAGCAGTGCCTCGGCGCGCAGGCTTTCGTTCTCGGCGATCAGGTCGGCGCGGCTGGTCAATTGCAGGTAGACCGTATCCCAGGCCCGTACCGGCAGCTCGGCCACGTAGTACAGTGGCGTCAGCAGCATGCCCAGCTGCGAGCGCAGGGGCTTGAGGGCGGCGAAACGGGCGTCCACCACCATCAGTACAATCGAAAGTACCGTCAGCGCCAGAAAGCGGACCCCGAGCGACGGCCCCTTGATGAAAAGCGGTTTAATGATGGGCTCCTTGCGACAGCAGGATCAGACCGTGGCGGCCAGCCCGGCCTGCAGCGCACCGGGCCCTAACACCCCAATTACTCGGTGGACAGCAGGTCCATGGCATGCTGGTCCATCATCTCCAGCGCCCGGCCACCGCCACGGGCCACGCAGGTCAGCGGCTCCTCGGCGACGATCACCGGCAGACCGGTTTCCTGGGCCAGCAGCTTGTCCAGATCACGCAGCAATGCCCCACCACCGGTGAGGATCAGACCGCGCTCGGCGATATCCGAGGCCAGTTCCGGTGGCGATTGCTCCAGCGCGCTCTTGACCGCCTGGACGATGGTCGCCAGCGATTCCTGCAGGGCTTCCAGTACCTCGTTGGAGTTCAGGGTGAACGCCCGCGGCACGCCCTCGGCCAGGTTGCGCCCGCGTACGTCGACCTCCAGCACTTCGCCACCGGGGAAGGCCACGCCGATTTCCTGCTTGATGCGCTCGGCGGTGGATTCACCGATCAGGCTGCCGTAGTTGCGCCGCACGTAGGTGATGATGGCCTCGTCGAAACGGTCGCCACCGACCCGGACCGATTCGGCATAGACCACGCCGTTGAGCGAGATCAAGGCGATTTCGGTGGTGCCGCCGCCAATATCCACGACCATGGAGCCGTGGGCCTCCTCGACCGGCAGACCAGCGCCGATGGCCGCGGCCATCGGCTCCTCGATGAGGTATACTTCACGGGCGCCGGCGCCCAGTGCCGACTCGCGGATGGCACGACGCTCAACCTGGGTGGACTTGCACGGCACGCAGATCAGTACCCGCGGGCTGGGCTGGATGAAGCTGTTCTCGTGAACCTTGTTGATGAAGTACTGCAACATCTTTTCACACACGCTGAAGTCGGCGATGACGCCATCCTTCATCGGGCGGATCGCCTGGATGTTGCCGGGGGTACGGCCGAGCATGCGCTTGGCCTCGGTACCTACCGCGACCACACTTTTCTGGTTGCCGTGGGTGCGAATGGCAACAACGGACGGCTCATCCAGTACAATGCCCCGCTCGCGAACGTAAATCAGAGTATTGGCGGTTCCCAGGTCGATGGACAGGTCACTGGAGAACATGCCGCGAATTTTTTTGAACATGCGTTGAATACACCCCGAGGGCACGTGGGTTGATTGTAAAGAAACACTGATAAGCTGGTTGCCTGGCAAATAGCCACTGACATACACAAATGAAGAGCGGCGGAACGACTCGAACACAGGCAACTGATCGGTACTTCCTGAAGTGTCGCAACTCTAACAATGGCGGGGTTTTTGGGCAAGGCGCGGATGTGGTAAATTCGTCCCTTTTCCCGGATTTACCCAGCATCCAACCCGGATCGTCCGGCTTCATGGAGAATACACATGGCCCTAGACCGCTCAGACGTGGAACAGCTCGCCCATCTGGCGCGCATCGGCATCCAGGATCAGGACATTCCCGCCACCACGGCCAAATTGTCCAGCATCATGGGCCTGATCGACACCATGCAGGCTGTCGATACCAGTGGCGTCGAGCCGCTCGCCCACCCGTTGGAAACCACCCAGCGCCTGCGCGCCGATGTGGTCACCGAAAGCAATCAGCGCGAGGCGTTGCAGGCTATTGCACCGGCCACCGAACAGGGCCTGTATCTGGTCCCCCGGGTCATCGAGTGAATACCGCGTATACCCGCCGCGCTTTGAAACGAGACACTATACATGCATGAGAAAACCCTGGCCGGCTTGTCACAGGCCCTGCACAGCAAGGCAATCTCCAGCGTCGAGCTGACCGAACACTACCTCAGGCGCATCGAGCAGTTCGATGGTGCGCTCAACAGCTTCATCACCGTCACCCCGGAGCTGGCGCTTGAGCAGGCGCGTGCCGCCGATGCACGGCTGGCCGACGGCAGTGCCGGCCCGCTGACCGGCATTCCGCTGGCGCACAAGGACCTGTTCTGCACCCAGGGTGTGCGTACCAGTTGCGGCTCGAAGATGCTCGACAACTTCATCGCCCCCTACGAGTCCACCGTCACCCAGCGCTTCATCGATGCCGGCGCGGTGACCCTGGGCAAGACCAACATGGACGAGTTCGCCATGGGCTCATCCAACGAGTCCAGCTATTACGGCCCGGTGCGCAACCCGTGGAATGTCGAGCACATCCCCGGCGGCTCCTCCGGTGGCTCGGCCGCGGCCGTGGCCGCCCGCCTGTGCGCAGCGGCCACCGGTACCGATACCGGCGGCTCGATCCGCCAGCCGGCCGGCTTCAACGCACTGACCGGCCTCAAGCCGACCTATGGCCGGGTGTCGCGCTGGGGCATGATCGCCTATGCCTCCAGCCTGGACCAGGCTGGCCCGATGGCGCGCAACGCCGAGGATTGCGCATTGCTGCTGCAGGCCATGGCCGGCTTCGATGACAAGGACTCCACCAGCGTCGAGCAGCCGGTGCCGGACTACAGCGCCGAGCTGAACCAGCCGCTGAGCGGCCTGCGCATCGGTCTGCCGAAGGAGTATTTCGCCAGTGGCCTGGACAGCACCACCGCCGACGCGATTGCCGCGGCGGTCAAGCAGTTCCAGGCGCTCGGTGCCGAGGTGAAGGACATCAGCCTGCCGAACGCCGAGCTGGCGATTCCGGCCTATTACGTGCTCGCCTCGGCGGAAGCCTCCTCCAACCTGTCGCGCTTCGACGGTGTACGCTTCGGCTATCGCTGCGACAATCCGGCGGACCTGACCGATCTGTACCTGCGTTCGCGTGCCGAAGGCTTCGGTGATGAGGTCAAGCGCCGCATCATGGTCGGTGCCTATACCCTGTCCGCCGGCTATTACGATGCCTACTACCTGCAGGCGCAGAAGATCCGCCGGCTGATCAAGAATGATTTCATGGCCGCCTACGAGCAGGTCGATGTCATTCTCTGCCCGACCTCGCCGACGCCGGCATTCCGCATCGGCGAGAAGATCGACGATCCGGTGAGCCTGTACCTGACCGACATCTATACCATCACCGCCAACCTCGCCGGGGTCCCGGGCATCGCCATGCCCGCCGGCTTCGCCGCTGACCTGCCGATCGGCATGCAACTGCTCGGCCCCTATTTCAGCGAGCCGCGGCTGTTGAACATTGCTCACCAGTACCAGCAGCACACCGACTGGCACACCCGCACGCCTGATGGGTTTTGAGGAATACTGAACATGCAATGGGAAATCGTTATCGGGCT